>ERZ827440.3038-NODE-3038-length-13350-cov-4.910944_pt1 | contig 13350 bp, 12 predicted proteins | sample MGYA00519774_ERZ827440 | MGnify/ENA primary metagenome ERZ827440 (study PRJEB31778, sample SAMEA3449302) | human gut metagenome | biome: human gut; feature: human-associated habitat; material: faeces | place: United Kingdom | collected 2010/2012 ... | reverse complement strand
TGAAACAGAAGATCCAAAAATCATACGAAAAGTTTGGTTTTTTACCATTAGATACTCCAATAATTGAGTCAGCAGATGTACTTCTTGCAAAAGCAGGTGGTGAAACAGAAAAACAAATATATAAATTTAAAAAAGGAGAAAATGATTTAGCTCTAAGATTTGATTTAACAGTTCCATTAGCCAAATATGTAACTGAATATTATCAAAATTTAAGTTTCCCATTTAAAAGATATCAAATAGGAAAAGTATATAGAGGAGAAAAAGCTCAAAGAGGTAGATTTCGTGAGTTTTATCAATGTGATATAGATATAATTGGAGATGGAGAATTAAGTATAATAAACGATGCTGAACTTCCAAGTGTTATATATAATACATTTAAAGAGCTAGGATTTGATAAATTTACTATTTGTATAAATAACAGAAAATTACTAAATGGTCTATTTGAAAGTTGTAATTTAAAAGAAAAAAGTGCAGATATATTAAGAACAATAGATAAAATCGACAAAATAGGAAAAGAAAGCGTTATAAAAGAGCTAAAAGAATTAGAAATTGACGAAGATAAAATTAATCTAATTATGCAATTTATTTCAATAAATACAACAGTAGAACAAACAATAGTTGAATTAGAAAAATTAAATATACAAAGTGAAACATTTGCAGAAGGTTTGTCAGAGCTAAAAGAACTAGTAAAATATATTAAAATATTTGGTGTTCCAGAAACAAACTTTAAAATTGATTTAACAATAGCAAGAGGTTTAGATTATTACACAGGTACTGTATATGAAACATTCTTAGATGAATATAGATTTTTAGGTAGTGTTTGCTCTGGAGGTAGATATGATAATTTAGCTGAATATTATACAGAAAAAAAATTACCAGGAGTTGGAATTTCAATAGGATTATCACGTTTATTTTTCCAATTAACATATAATAATATAATAAAAGCAAATAAAAAATCAACTGCGAAAATATTAATAATATCAATGCTAGAAGATTTGTCAAAACCAGCTGAAATTGCAACAAGACTAAGAAATAACGGAATAAATACTCAAATTTATGTAGAAAAATCAAAAATAAAAAAGCAATTTAAATATGCAAATAATCTTGAAATACCATATGTTATAGTTTTAGGAGAAGATGAAATTAATAACGGAACAGTATCATTAAAAAATATGCAAACAGGAGAGCAAACTGAAATAAAAATAGATGAATTATGTGAAAATCCATCAAAATACTTAATTGATTAAAGGAGTATAAATTTAAATGAATAAAGTAATATTAAAAAGAATTATATTTACGATTTTAATAATAGTAAATTGTTTAGTAATATTCAAGTTTTCATCACAAAATGCAGATACTTCAAGTCAAACTAGTGGAGTAGTTGTCAATAAAATTGTAGATAAAATATATAATGTAAATAAAAATATAAATAAAGAAAAGCTAACAGATAATGTAACATTTGTAGTAAGAAAGTGTGCACATCTTTCAATATATACATTATTAGGAATATGGCTTATGAACTTAGCCAATACATTTAATTTATTATCAACAAGAAACAGAATGGTATTTTGTATAATTTTTGGTATGATGTATGCAGCATCTGATGAATTACATCAAAAATTTGTAGATGGTAGAAGTGCAGAAATTAGAGATGTATGTATAGATACATGTGGAGTTATATTAGGAATTTTATTAGTAATATTAACAGGAAAAATAATAAAAAATATAAAAACAAAAAAGGCAGAAAAATTAGATACTAAATCTTAAATATAAATTAAGAGATAGATAAAATTTCTGTCTTTTAATATTAAAATAAACAAAAGACAAAAATGTCTTTGCAAGAAAGGATGATTTATATGAAAGCTTTAATAACAGGAGCTTCTTCAGGAATTGGAAGAGATATTGCAACAGAACTTGCCAAAAGAGGATATGATTTAATATTGGTTGCACGAAATATTGAAAAGCTTAATCAAGTAAAAGAAAATATATTGACTAACTGCAATAATATTAATATAAAAATAATTCAAATGGATGTTAGTATCCCAGAAAATTGTAAAAATTTGTATAGTCAAGTAAATGACGATATAGATATACTAATAAATAACGCTGGATTTGGTGTATTTGGAGATTTTACCAAAACAGATATAGATAAAGAAATTCAGCTAATAAATACAAATATTACGGCAGTCCATATTTTAACTAAATTGTTTTTACAAGATATGGAAAAGAAAAACAAGGGACATATTTTAAATGTTGCATCAATTGCAGGATTTATGCCAGGACCATTAATGGCAACATACTATTCATCAAAAGCATATGTAGTAAGATTATCAGAAGCAATAAGAGAAGAGCTTAGAAGAAAAAATTCAAACGTAAAACTATCAATATTATGTCCAGGACCAGTAAATACAAATTTTAATAATGTAGCAGATGTTAACTTTAAAGCAAAATCTTTATCAAGTGAATATGTTGCTCAATATGCTGTGAATGAAATGTTAAAAGGAAAATTTTATATAGTACCAGGAGCGCAAATAAAATGCTTGCGCTTTATAGCTAAGATAGTTCCAAACAATATAATTGCAAAGTTTGCATATAAGGTTCAAGAGCGAAAAAAAATATAATAAAAATAAAAAAGTAAATAAGGTTTACGAATGTTGTATACTGAATTTACTTTTTTTTATATAGCACATCTCTAAAATAATTATATTATATAAAAACAGGTGACAAAAATTACATAATAAGCATACATTATAATAATAAAAAAAATGAAACTTTTTAAACCTGAGGAAGGGTGAAATATTATGAATAATTTATTATTATTTTTTGCATTGCCTGTAGCCACAATATTATTGTCAATAGTGTTACAAAAAGTGTTGAATTCACCAATATTAGTTGCTATAACAGCATTTGCAATTTATTTGATTGTAGCATTTTCAGCATTTAATGAAACTTTTTTAATATTTGCAATAATATATACAATAATAGCATACATAACTGCAGCAATAACAAGATTTATTATAAGGATTATAGAGTGTCAAAATAACCATAATAACGAAACCGATGTATGTGATGATATAAATATTAATAATGATAACAATATATGTAATTGCTTAATGGAAAATAATACAAATGGATGTAGATATACAAGAAGATATTGGCATTGAAAAGGAGGTCTCTAAATGAGACCTCCTTGTAGTTAAATGCAAAAAATTTTTGCAATTAACCAAGAAAATGCAAAATTAAATTGCCCAGTATATCTTTTATAATATCGATAGAATTCGATATTATAAAAAGACCAACCTTTAAGCCGAGGATTATACATATAATCCGTATCGGCAGGGACAGAAATGAAGTTAGTATTTTCTTTAATGTTTTCACTTTGATTTTCTTCCTTTCAAAATTTATTTATTTTATTATAGCATAATTAGCATAAAAACGCAAATAAAGAATAAGTTGACAAATTATGTAAAATAATGTAAAATAATATTTAGGAAATTTATATAGGAGATGATGTATATGAAAAGTAAAAAAGTATACATTGGTATTTCAATAGTTACAGTTTTAGTAATTTGTGTAATAATAGCCAGTATTTTCTATACAAATAAAAAAGACATTAAACAAGCAGACTTTTCAAAAGATATGACAAGTGAAGATACTAAAGAAGCTATGGAAATTACAAAAGAAGAAGATCAAGCAACAGAAATAACCAATGAAGAAAAAAGCGAAGAAGGTAATAGTGAGGAGCAACTTAAAGCAGAAGAACAACAAGAGGAAAAAACGGATAATTCAAAAGTAGAAGAGCAAAAAGTAGAAGAAAAAAAGGAAATTAGTGTAACTGCCTTGAATAAAACTTTATATGTTAAAGCAACTAGTTTAAATGTAAGATCAGGACCATCAACATCTAATACTAAAATAGGATCATATGCACATGCTGCAGAAGTATCTGTTACAGGTAAAGTAAAAGATTCAACATGGTATAGAGTTTCATATAAAGGTAAAGTTGGGTACGTAGATTCTACGTATTTATCTGAAACAAAACCGGTTGAAGAAAAAGTTGAGGTTAAAGAGACAACAGAACAACAATCATCAGAAGTAACAGGTGCAGTTATATCAAATTTAATAATAATAAACAGTAGAAATAATACTTTAAGATATTACATAAATGGAAACTTGACACGTTCATACTCATGCGCAACAGGAAAAAGTTCAAGTGCTACACCAACAGGAAAATTTTCTGTATATAATAAAATTGTAAATAGACCATATTATAAAGAAGGAATACCAGGAGGAGATCCAAGAAATCCATTAGGTAAGAGGTGGATGGGATTAGATTGTAATGGTACAAAAGGTACTACATATGGAATTCACGGTACAAATAATGAAAGTAGTATAGGAAAAAATGCATCACATGGTTGTATTAGAATGCATAATGCAGAGGTAGAATCTTTGTATGAAATAGTACCAATTGGAACTACAGTAATTATTCAAAATTCAAATAAATCAGATAAACAAATTGCAGAACAATATGGTATAAATATAGAATAAAAGATATATAATAAAGAGGCTATGAAAAAGCCACAAAAGTGAAATTTGAGCTATTTTTACTCAAATTTCATTTTTTTCTAACAATTTATTTTTTGAAATATAATAAAGTTTGTTAGAATTTATAAAAAATTGCCAAATAACATTGAATTTTTACAATTTCTTGATATAATTGTAATAAATTTTTATATGCAAAATGGAAGGATATGATAAAATGAATAATATTTACAGAACACATAATTGCGGAGAACTAAACATAAAAAATGTTGGACAAGAAGTACGTCTATCAGGATGGGTACAAAGAATTAGAAATTTAGGAGCAATGAAATTTATAGATTTAAGAGATCAATATGGAATTACACAAATTGTTATATCAGATGATGAAAAATTTAAAGAACAAATCAATGATATAGTAACTGAATGTGTAATTTGTATACATGGAACAGTTGTTGAAAGATCAAACAAAAACAACAAAATACCAACAGGTGAAATTGAAATAGATGCACAAAAAATCGAAATATTAGGAAAATGTAAATCAACACTTCCTTTTGAAGTTAATTCAGAAAAAGTTGATATTAATTCAGTAAGAGAAGATTTAAGATTAGAATATAGATTTTTAGATTTAAGAAATGACAGAATCCACAATATAATTTTGCTTCGTTCACAAGTAATGAAAACCCTAAGACAAAAATTATATGAACTTGGCTTTTCAGAAATACAAACACCTATACTTGCTAACTCATCACCAGAAGGAGCAAGAGACTACTTAGTACCAAGTAGATTACATGCAGGAGAATTTTACGCATTACCACAAGCACCTCAACAATTCAAACAATTATTAATGGTATCTGGGTTTGATAAATACTTCCAAATAGCACCTTGTTTTAGAGATGAAGATCCAAGAGCAGATAGAGCACCAGGAGAATTCTATCAAGTAGATTTTGAAATGAGTTTTGCAACACAAGAAGATGTATTTAATGTTTTACAAGAGCTATTTATAACAACATTTAAAAAACACACAAATTGGAAAGTTGATGAAGGTCCATTTATTCAAATACCATACAAAGAAGCTATGGAAAAATATGGTATAGATAAACCAGATTTAAGAAATCCACTAATAATACAAGATGCAACAGAAATCTTTAAAGATACAGAATTTAACGCATTTAAAGATAAAACAATAAAAGCAATTGTTGTAGAAAATGGTGCAGAGCAAGGAAGAAAATTCTTTGATAATATGACTGAATTTGCAGTAGAAGAATTAGGTGCAAAAGGATTGGCTTGGACTAAATTCGATAAAGAAAATAATGTTGCAGGAGGAATTGCAAAATTTATTACTGACAATGTAAAAGAAGAGCTAGAAAGTAAGCTAGGAGTTAAACCAAATGATTCAATATTCTTTATTGCAGATGAATTTAAAACAGCACAAAAAATAGCAGGTGGAGTAAGAATTGAATTAGGAAAAAGATTAGATTTATTAGAAAAGAATGTATACAAATTCTGCCTAATTACAGAATTTCCAATGTATGAGTTATCAGATGAAGGAAAAATTGATTTCAATCATAATCCATTCTCAATGCCAAAAGGAGGAATGGAAGCTCTATTAAATGAAGATCCACTAGATATAGTTGCTTATCAATTTGATGTTGTATGTAACGGATACGAAATGGCTTCAGGAGCAGTAAGAAACCACGATCCAGAGCTAATGATAAAAGCATTTGAAATTGCTGGATATGAAGAAAAAGATGTAGAAACACGTTTTGGTGCACTATACAAAGCTTTCCAATATGGAACACCACCACACGCTGGAGCAGCACCTGGACTAGACAGAATGATAATGTTAATAGCTGATTCACAAAATATAAGAGAAGTAATAGCATTCCCAAAAAATAAAAAAGCAAGAGATGTTCTAATGAATGCACCATCAGTTGTAACAAAAGAACAGTTGGACGATGTTCATATAGAAATAAAAAAGGATGAAAATAATTAATTTTAAAGTATAAATTATGTCTCGATTTATGACATTAATAGAAAAAATTTAGAAGATATTATATTATAAAAATTCCAATCTATACTAGTACGTAACTATATTTTATAATATAATATCTTCTTCATTATTTTACAACTGCTATGAATTATAATCAAGACCATAACAAAAATGCAAAAATATGTTCGTTTCCTTCTTGACATTTTTCTACATTTTATGCTAAAATATGTCTATCGAGTTTTTATACAAAGGGGGCTGATTTTATGATGCATGAACAAAACCTAAGTAGCAAAATCGAAGAAATATATAGTATATTAGATGAAATACAATTGAACCAAGTAGAAATGCTTTTAAGTATTCAAAAAAATCAAAGTATAATCATTAAAAAAATTGAAAAATTACAAGAATATAATGAAATTGATGATATGAACAATTCATTATTTGATCAAAAATTAACACGAATAGAAGAATATTGCAAAGGATAAAATTAAGAGCCACTAATTAATATTAATTAGTGGCTCTTAATACTTGAAATATTATTAAATATATGATATAAAATTCACAGAAAGAAGAGAAGGAAAATTTTATGAAAAATATTAAAGATTATAATCTAGATGAATTACAAGAAGAGCTAATAAATATGGGCGAAAAAAAATTCAGAGCAGAGCAAATATTTAAATGGATATACAAAGAAAAAGTAAAAAGTTTTGATGAAATGACTAACTTATCAATTGAGCTAAGGGAAAAACTAAAAGAAAATTACACAATGTGCAATTACAATATATTAAAAAAGCAAGAATCAAAAGATGGTACAAAAAAATATTTATTTGATGTACTTGATGGAAATGCAATTGAAACAGTTCTTATGCAATATCATCACGGAAAAACAGTATGTGTATCATCACAAATTGGTTGCAAAATGGGATGTAAATTCTGTGCATCTACAGGAATTCAATTTGTAAGAAATTTAACTGCTGGTGAAATTGTAGAGCAAATTTTAGCTGTAGAGCAAGATATTAATGATAGAATATCAAATATTGTTTTTATGGGAATTGGAGAGCCACTAGATAATTACGATAATGTAATAAAAGCAATAAAAATAATGAATAATCCAAAAGGTCTAGAAATTGGAACAAGACATATAAGCATATCAACAAGCGGATTAGTACCACGTATATATGATTTAGCAAATGAAAAAATACAATGCACATTATCAATATCATTACACGCAACAACAGATGAAAAAAGAAGCAGTATGATGCCTGTAAACAATAGATATAATATTGAAGAGCTAATGAAGGCGTGTAAAGATTATATAAGAATAACAAATAAAAGAATATCTTTTGAATATGCATTAGCAAAAGATAATAATGATAATTTAGAGGATGCACAAAGATTAGTAGATTTATTAAAAGGTATGTTATGCCATGTAAATCTTATTCCGATAAATAAAATTGAAAATGGTAAATTTTCAAAAAGCACAAATGAGAACATCTTAAAATTTAGAGATTTTTTAAATGAACATGGAATTGTTGCAACAGTAAGAAGAGAGCTAGGATCTGATATTGATGCAGCATGTGGACAATTAAGAAGAAAAAATTTAAAAACACAATAAAGATAAAGGAAAATGTCTATAATAGGAGGTTTTATGGAAGCTTTTGCTAATTCAGATATAGGTAAAGTTAGGGATATGAACCAAGACAGTTATTATATATCTGATAAAGATGATAAAATAAAATTATATATAGTTGCAGATGGTATGGGAGGCTATAAAGGCGGAGAAATAGCAAGTAAATTGGCTATAGAATCATCAAAAAATTATATAATAAATAATTTTGATCAAATAAAAAAAGAAAGAGATCAAATAATTGAATTAATAAAAAATGCAATTGAATATGCTAATATGGTGGTATATGAAAAATCAAAAGAAGTACCAGAATTAGCAGGAATGGGAACAACAATAGATGTATGCTTAATATATTCAAATAGAATATATATAGGACACATCGGTGATAGCAGAGTTTACAGACTAAGAAAAGATTTTTTCAGAAAATTAACTGTAGATGACAGCTATGTTGAGCAATTAGTAAAAGAAGGAAATATTACAAAAGAAGAGGCATACAATCATCCTAAAAAGAATATGTTAACAAAGGCATTAGGTTGTACAGCTTTTGTTGAACCAACAGTACTTGTTAAAGGTTTTATGAAAGGTGACATACTATTAATGTGTACAGATGGATTAACAAATATGTTAAAAGACGACAAAATATGTGAAATAATTAAACAAAATAGTGAGCAAGCAAGTAAAGAATTAGTAAAAAAAGCAAATGAGCAGGGTGGATATGATAATATTACAGCTGTAATCATATTATAAGGAGAGAGTGTAAAATATGAATTTAGAAGGTAGTGTTATAGGAAACAGATATAAGATACAAGAGAAAATTGGTAATGGTGGAATGGCAACTGTATATAAAGCATTAGATCAAATTTTAAATAGATATGTTGCTGTAAAAGTATTACGAGAAGAATTTACAACAGATGAAGAATTTATAAAAAGATTTAATACAGAAGCACAGTCAGCAGCAAGACTTACACATCCCAATATAGTTTCAGTATATGATGTTGGGCAAGAATACAATATATATTATATTGTTATGGAATTAATTCAAGGAAAAACATTAAAACAAATAATAGAGGAAGATGGTCATTTATCATGGAAATGGGCTGTAAATATTGCAATACAAATTGCATCAGCTCTAGAAATGGCTCATAAAAACAATATAATACATAGAGATATAAAACCACATAATATAATGATTACTGAAGATGGTGTGGCAAAAGTTACAGACTTTGGAATAGCAAAAGCAGTTTCAAATTCAACAATAACAGCTTTTGGTACAACATTAGGATCTGTACATTATTTTTCACCAGAGCACGCAAGAGGTGGATATACGGATTCAAAATCAGATTTGTATTCATTAGGTGTTGTAATGTACGAAATGGTAACAGGTAAAGTACCTTTTGATGCAGATACTCCTGTATCAGTAGCTTTAAAGCATATGCAAGAAGAGCCAGTGCCACCAATAAAAGTAAATAAAGAAATACCTTTTGCTGTAAATCAAATTATTTTAAAAGCGATGAAAAAAGATCCAAATGAAAGATACCAAAATGCTTCAGAAATGATTAAAGATTTAAATATAGCATTAAAAAGACCAGAAGGTGGATTTGTCGAAGAGCGTAATTTTGAAGATAGTTTTACAAGAAGAATACCAACTGTAAATGTATCTGATAATAGAAATGGAAATATAAAGTCTGATAATGAAGAAGAAAAGCCAAAGGGAAAAATTGCAACATTTTTTTATAATCATCCAAAAACTAAAGTTGCATCAATAATTGCATTATTTGTATTAATATTTGTTGCTACATTGGTAATAACACTAACAGTAATAAATTCATCATCACCAAAAGATGTACAAATTCCAAATGTTGCGAATTTAACTCAAGAAGAGGCTAAACAAAAAATTGAGCAATTAAAATTAAAATTCGCATATAAAGAAGAATACAGTGCAGATGTAGAAGCGGGTCATGTAATTTCACAAGATCCACAATATATAAATAATTATTCTGTAAAAGAAGGAAGTACTGTAACTGTTGTTATAAGTAAAGGAATGGAACAAACCAAAGTTCCAAAGGTTATAGGAATGGAATATTCAAAGGCTGAATCAGCATTAAATGAAGCTGGATTAGAGGTAGAAAAAGTTGAAGAAACAAGCCAAAAAGTTGAAGCTGGATATGTAATAAGTCAGGAGATTGATGCTAATACAGAGGTACAAAAAGGAACAAAAATAAAAATACATGTAAGTACTGGTACAGGTATTAAAAAAGTAACAGTAACATCTGTAATTGGAAAAAGTAGTGAAGAAGCTAAAAAAATATTAACAGATTTAAAATTAGAAGTAAATGTAGTTGAAGATGAAGATACATCAAAAAGCGATGGAGTTGTATTAAAACAAAGTGTAGATCCAGGAACATCAGTAGAAGAAGGGTCCGCAATAACAATAACTGTTAATAAAATAGAAAAAAATAAACAAGGAACAGTTAATATAAATGTAAAGTCATTAGCAGATAAAAAAATTCCAATAACAAACGATGATGATGAAACGACAAAATCAGATAGTGTAAAAATTACAGTAATGGTCGGATCTGACAAGGTGTATAGTCAAAAGGTGTCAAGAGACACAGAAAAATTAAATGTAACAGTAGAAGGAAAAGGAAATATTTCTGTGAAAGTATATATTGCAAGTGGAGATGATACTTCAATAGGTATACGTGCAGTTGATGCAACAATTGATTTAAATAGTGAAAATACAGTACTAAATGTAGATTAATAAAAGGGTGAGCGAAAGCTTACCCATTTTAAATAATATTAAGTGGAGGTTAGGATTGCAGAATAAAGGATTAATAATAAGTAATATATCAAATTTATATATGGTAGAAGATGTTGATACAAAAATTATTATAAAATGTAATGCAAGAGGAAAATTAAAAGAAAAAAATGAATCTCCTGTAGTTGGAGATTATGTTAAAATTTCTATAACAGATGAACAAAAACAAGAAGGCGTAATCGATGAAATTTTAACAAGAACTAATTATATAAAAAGACCTAAAATGGCTAATTTATCGCAAATTATTTTTGTTATATCAATGAAAATGCCAAAACCAGATTTATTAATGTTAGATAAGCAACTTGCTTTTGCTGAGTTTAATAATATTTCACCAATAATTTGCTTAAATAAAGTAGATTTAGAAAAAGCAGATTTTATAAATCAAATTGAATCCACATACACGAATGTTGGATATAAAGTAATAAAAACTATTGCAAAACAAAATGAAGGAATAAAAGAGCTAAAAGAATTGTTAGAAAATAATATAACAGCTTTTTCTGGAAATTCAGGTGTTGGAAAATCAACATTAATTAATAGTATATTTTCAAACGAAATGACTAAAGAGGGAATGATAAGTAGCAAAAATAAAAGAGGAAAAAACACAACAACAAATACGTATTTATATAAATTAGACAATAATTCATATATTGCTGATACACCTGGATTTTCGACATTTGATATAAGTGAAATAAAAAGTGAAGATTTATATAAATATTTTCCAGAGCTGAACAAGTACTCAAAAGATTGTGAATTTATAGGATGTACACACATAAAAGAAGAAAATTGCGGAATAAAAGAAGCTGTAGAAAACGGAAATATAGCACAAGCAAGATATGAAAGATTTTGTAAAATATATTTAGATTTAAAACAAAAGGAGGCACGAAAATGGTAGAAATAGCAACATCAATATTAACTGTTCCAAAAGATAAAATAATTAAAACAATCTATAATTTAGAAACAGCTAAAACAGACTATTTTCATATAGATGTAATGGATGGATTATTTGTAGAAAGTTTTACAAATGAAATAATGGAAGAATATTGCAAATACATAAAATCAATATCAAATATACCACTTGATATTCATTTAATGGTAAAGGACGTAAAAAAATATATAGATATATATTTAAACTATGAGCCAAATATAATAACATTTCATATAGAAGCAGTAAAAAATGAAAAACAAGCTATAGAATTAATAAATTATATAAAATCAAATAATTGCAAAGTTGGAATTGCAATAAATCCAAACACAGATATTTCTAAAATATATAATTTACTAAAATATATTCATATGGTAACAATAATGACTGTAGAGCCAGGAAAAGGTGGACAAGCATTAATACCAGAAACATTAAATAAAATTGAAGAGCTAAAAAATTATATAGAAGAAAATAATATAGAAATTGATATAGAAGCAGACGGAGGAATAAAAGTAAACAATGTCCAAAATGTAAAAACAAAAGGAGCGAATATAATTGTTTCAGGAAGCGGAATAATAAATTCAGATAATTATTCTAAAACAATAAATGATATGAAAAAGGGACTTCAATAATGAAGTCCCTTTGAATGAAATGAGGGAAATTTCCAAAATCCCATTTCATCCGTACGTTGATAAAATTACCAACAGGTAATGGTATATCATATATATATGATTTTGTAAATATCTTTTTATCATTTTATATTATTTCCGTGTTAAAGTTTCAAGTAATTTAGGATAAATTTGCTCTGCATTATTTTTCCAATTGTCTACTATTTTCTTTGCTTCATCACGTGAACCAGCAAAAGTTTTAATTTCAAATACAGTTTCATTATTTTCCACTATTTTGCAGTTAACGATATAGTTATCTTCACTTTTTGGGGTGAATTCAGCTATAATAGAATGCTCGTTTTCTATATTATCTAAAACTGGCTTTAAGTTAGTGTCTGCTTTTAATTTTATTATTCCAGGAAGAATATCTAGTGTTAAATCTAATGTATTTTTTCCATGAGGTGTAAGTTCATATACTATTTGATCTTCTTTTTGATAATTAACAATAAATTTGGCTGATATTAAATCTAATAAAAATTGCTGAAAATAAAAATAGTTCATATCAATAGCGGATAAAACTAATTTGTAAAGATTATCATTAGTTATTGGTTTATGGACTTTATTAAGTATATATAAAATCAAAACTTTATTTTCTGCTAAAGTTTCATTATCTGAATTTATTTTCAATTTTTGTCACTCCTTACTACAAAAGTATGTTATAATGTGATTATATCACAACCAATATAGAAAAAAAAGATATTTTAAAAAAAAGGAGATTAACTATGAGAATTAGATTTAAGCCATGGGCAAGACCAGAATTAGAAGCAAGCGATTTTTACAGAGATA
>ERZ827440.3036-NODE-3036-length-13357-cov-3.104947_pt1 | contig 13357 bp, 10 predicted proteins | sample MGYA00519774_ERZ827440 | MGnify/ENA primary metagenome ERZ827440 (study PRJEB31778, sample SAMEA3449302) | human gut metagenome | biome: human gut; feature: human-associated habitat; material: faeces | place: United Kingdom | collected 2010/2012 ... | reverse complement strand
GGAGGACATCGGCTATATGTCCCGTGTGGCCTTCATCATGGACCGTATCTTCCGCAAATTCGGCCTGTCCGGCAAGAGCTTCATCCCCGTGCTGGTGGGCACCGGCTGCGGCGTGCCGGGCGTCATGGCTTCCCGTACCATCGAGAACGAGCGTGACCGCCGCATGACCATCATGACCACCTGCTTCATCCCCTGCGGTGCCAAGATGCCCATCATCGGCCTGATCGCAGGTGCCATGTTCGGCGGCTCTCCGCTGGTGGCTGTCTCCGCTTACTTCATCGGCATGGCTGCCATCATCTGCTCCGGCATCATCCTGAAAAAGACCAAGATCTTCGCAGGCGACCCCGCTCCCTTCGTCATGGAGCTGCCCGCTTACCATGTGCCTGCCTGGAGCAACGTGTTCCGTGCCACCTGGGAGCGCGGCTGGTCCTTCATCAAGCGCGCAGGCTCCGTCATTCTGCTGGCGACCGTCGTACTGTGGTTCCTGCAGGGCTTCGGCTTCGAGAACGGTGCCTTCGGCATGGTCGAGGATCAGGACAACTCCGTCCTGGCTGCCATCGCCACCAAGATCGCATGGATCTTCGCTCCTCTGGGCTTCGGCAACTGGCGTGCAACCGTTGCTTCCGTCTCCGGCCTGATCGCAAAGGAGAACGTGGTTGGTACCTTCGGCGTTCTGTATCACTTCGGCGGCGAGCTGTCTGAGAACGGCGATGAGATCTGGGCCGCTGTGGCACAGGACTACACCGCACTGTCTGCTTACGCCTTCATGATCTTCAACCTGCTGTGCGCTCCCTGCTTCGCAGCGATGGGCGCCATCAAGCGCGAGATGAACAACGGCAAGTGGACCGCCATTGCCATTGGTTATATGTGCGCTCTGGCTTACTGCGCCGCTCTGGTGGTGTACCAGCTGGGCGGCCTGATCACCGGTGAGATCGGCTTCAACTTCTTCACCATCGTGGCTGCTGTTGTTCTGGTGGCCTTCATCTACCTGATGGTGCGTCCCAACAAGTACGCGGGCAACAACGAAGTCAAGATCGACGTGACCAAGATCTGATCAAACTGCACGACATGTGAAAGGGTGTGTTTTGTATGATGGAATTCCTCGCTGCAAATTTTAATCTGCCCACGATCATTGTGGCAGTCATCGTGTTTGGCGGTGTGGGCTGGATCACATGGCACTCCCACAAGCATGGCGGCGGCTGCAGTGGGTGCAGCGGCTGCGGCGAAGGCGGCTGCAATGGCAGCTGCAGCGGTTGCAGCGGCTGTCACTGAGCATTGAAATGATCCGCAAAGGGCGCGGGCTGGAACATTCGGCTCGCGCCCTTTTTTCAGAAACAAAAAGTTAGCTTTGGATAACATTGGAAAATCTATCAGAAAAGAGAGTGATCGGCATGGAACTGACGTCGGCACATCTGCGCTATCTGTTGGCGATCTATGAGGTCTCACGCACCCACCTGGACATCAGCTCCCGCAGCATTGCGGAAAAGCTGGGGGTGACCAAACCCTCGGTGGTGCGCATCATGAATCTGCTCATGGAGCGCGGCATGATCGTAAAGGAGCACTACGGCAAGATCTATATGACCGACCGGGGCATCTGGGTGGCCAAACAGGTGCATGCGGAGATGGAAAGCATTCTGGAACATTTTCCGCCGGTGAGCCAACCCCTGACCGAGGAGGAAAAGACCGCTGCGGCCCTGGCCATGACCAGTGCCCTGCCGGACCGCATCTTTACCGGCGAATACGACCGTCTGTTCGGCGCGGACGCCGACCGGACAGAAAGGGAGAAGAATCCGTGATCAACAAAAAACTGCTCTCCTTTGACCGCGGAGCCCTGCGCTTTGTGGGGGCCAACGTGACGTTCCAGTGGCTGGGCATGCTGTGCAACGTGATCTTTGTGCGGGCCATCGCCCGGCTGGTGGGGGCGGCCTTTGCGGGCATGCTCACCACCGGGGTGCTGTGGCAGAACCTTCTGCTGTGCCTGGGCACGGTGCCGTTCCGGTTTGTGTTCACCCTGCTGGCATCCGGCATGAGCGACCAGGCTTCCAAGAACGTCAAGCGCACCCTGCGCAGCAACATTTACGACAAGCTGACCCGTCTGGGCCCCAATTACACCGAGACCGCCGCCACCAGCGAGGTGGTCATGCTGGCCAGTGAAGGCGTGGAACAGATCGACACCTACTTTGCCAAGTACCTGCCCCAGCTGGTATACAGCCTGCTGGCCCCGGTCACCCTGTTCGTGCTGCTGGTGGGAGTGCACGCACGGTCGGCCATCATCCTGCTGTGCTGTGTGCCGCTGATCCCCATGTCCATCGTGGCGGTGCAGAAATTTGCCAAAAAGCTGCTGGCAAAATACTGGGGCGAGTACACCACCCTGGGCGACAGCTTTCTGGAAAACATCCAGGGCCTGACCACCCTGAAGATCTATCAGGCCGATGGCTGGAAGCATGAGCAGATGAACGCCCAGGCCGAGCGCTTTCGCAAGATCACCATGAAGGTGCTGACCATGCAGCTGAATTCGGTGACCCTGATGGACCTGATGGCCTACGGCGGGGCCGGGCTGGGCATCATCAGTGCGGTGTCCGCCTTTGCCAAGGGTCAGCTGAGCCTGACGGCCACGTTGACCATCGTGCTGCTGGCGGCAGATTTCTTCCTGCCGCTGCGGCTGCTGGGCAGCTATTTCCACATTGCCATGAACGGTGCTGCCTCGGCAGAAAAAATCTTCAAACTGCTGGCAGCAGAGGAACCCGCCGATGGCGAACAGACCGTGCCGGAACAGGCTGCCCTGCAGCTGGAGCATGTTACCTTTGGGTACGAGAAGGACCGCACCATTCTGCAGGACGTGTCCCTGACCATCCCGCAGGGCAGCTTTGTCTCGCTGGTGGGTGAGTCCGGCTGCGGCAAGAGCACCATTGCGGCGCTGCTGTCCGGCAGCCGCACCGGCTATACCGGCAGCGTGACGCTGGGCGGCGTGCCGGTGCAGGAGCTGCAGCAGGAACAGCGTCTGCGCACCCTGACGCTGGTGCCCCACAATGCCACCATTTTCAAGGGCACGGTGGAAGCAAACCTGCGCATGGCAAAGCCCGATGCCACCGAGGCCGAGCTCTGGGCTGCGCTGGAACAGGTGAACCTGGCCGACTTCTGCCGCAGCCAGGACGGCCTGCAGACGGCCCTGCATGAGGGCGGCAGCAACCTGTCCGGCGGCCAGCGGCAGCGCCTTGCCATGGCCCGCGCCCTGCTGCACGACACCCCCATTTATCTGTTTGACGAAGCCACTTCCAACGTGGACGCCGAGAGCGAAAACGACATCATGGCAGCCATCCGGAGCCTGGTGGGCCGCAAAACGGTGATCCTGATCTCCCACCGGCTGGCCAACGTGGTGGACAGCGACTGCATCTATGTGCTGGACAAGGGCTGCATCGCAGAGCGGGGCACCCACGCGGAACTGCTGAAAAAGCAGGGCGCCTACAGCCGTCTGTACACGGCCCAGAAGCAGCTGGAAATGCTGGAAACGGAGGATGCCTGATATGAACGAACCCAAGCATCGCAGCCCCTTTGTCCTTGTGGGCCGCCTCATCGTGCTGGTCAAGCCCATGCTGCCCATCATGCTGGCGGCCATCGTCATGGGCGTGGCGGGGTATTTCTGCGCCACCTTCATTACCATTTTCGGCGGCTTTGGCATCCTGCGGGCGCTGGGGCTGGCCAGCCCGCTGCGCTCGGTGGGCGTTGCCTTTGCCTGCATTCTGGTATTTGCCCTGCTGCGCGGCATCCTGCGCTATGCAGAGCAGGCTTCCAACCACTATATCGCTTTCAAGCTGCTGGCCCTCATCCGGGATCAGGTATTCGGCGCGCTGCGCCGCTTGACCCCGGCCAAGCTGGAGGGCCGTGACCGCGGCGACCTGATCTCCCTGATCACCACCGACATCGAGGCACTGGAAGTGTTCTACGCCCACACCATCTCGCCCATCTGCATTGCCTGCATCTGTGTCATCGGCATGACCGGTTTTGTGGCCAGTTACCACATCCTGCCCGCACTGGTGCTGCTGGCCGGGTACCTGCTGGTGGGCGTGGCCCTGCCGGCGTGGAGCGCAAAGCGCGGCGACAAGGTGGCCCGGGAGTACCGGCAGGCCCTGGCCGACACCAACAGCTATGTGCTGGAGAGCCTGCGCGGCCTGCGTGATACGCTGCAATATCAGGACACCGCCGCCCGTGCGGCCGGCATCACGGCCCACAGCGAGACACTGGGCGAGAAGCAGAAGGCCCTGAAATACCGCGAGGGCCTGACCGTGGCCATCACCAACACCCTGATCCTGTTCACGGTCATCGCGGTGCTGGGAGTGAGCCTGCAGCTGTACCGGAACGGGCAGATGGGCGTGGAAGGGGTGCTCATCTGTACCCTGTCGGCTCTGAGCTCCTTTGGCCCGGTGGTGGCACTGGCCAACCTCGGTGCCAGCCTGACCCAGGTGTTTGCCAGCGCCGACCGTGTGCAGGATCTGCTGGACGAAGAGCCTGTGACCGCCGACGTGACCGACGGTGCCCACACGGCCTTTGCGGGGGCGCAGGCGGAGCATGTGAGCTTCTCCTATGCGGACGAAGAGGTGCTGCACGACCTGAGCCTGACCATCCCGGAAAAGAAGATCGTGGGCATCACCGGCCGTTCCGGCAGCGGCAAGTCCACCTTCCTGCGGCTGCTCATGCGCTTCTGGGATGTGAACACCGGCACCATCCGCTTTGGCGAGGAGGACATCCGCCGGGTGAACACGGCCACTTTGCGGGCACAGGAGAGCCTTGTGACCCAGGAGACGGAGCTGTTCAACGACACCATCGAGAACAACATCCGCATCGCCAAGCGGGATGCCACCCGCGAAGAAGTGGAAGCGGCCTGCAAAAAAGCCGCACTGGATGGCTTTATCCGCAGCCTGCCCAAGGGGTATGACACCCCCGTGGGTGAGCTGGGCGGGGCCTTGTCCGGCGGCGAGCGGCAGCGCATCGGTGTGGCGCGGGCATTCCTGCACGATGCACCCTTCCTGCTGCTGGACGAGCCTACCTCCAACCTCGACAGCCTGAACGAGGGCGTGATCCTCAAGGCGGTGCGGGCCGAGTGCCGGGACAAGACGGTGCTGCTGGTTTCCCACCGCAAGTCCACCATGGCTGCCGCCGATGTGACCTACTCGGTAGAAAGCGGCCGCCTGAGCTGAGAAAACAAACTGCAACCCAAAAAAGGGCCTGTCTCACAAGAGACAGGCCCTTTTATGCTGCATGTTTATGGATCAGTAATTGACGGCTTTGAGGATCTGGCGGCCAATGTACTTGTGGCCGGAAACGGTGGGGTGGCCGTCGTTGGCGGTGCGGGTATAGGGGATGGGCACATAGGTCACATCATACTGGGCGGCCAGCTTGGCTACGGCGGTGTTCAACCGACGGAAGTGGCGGCTCCAGGAGGGCATCAGGGGCACCGGGTTGTTGTAGCTCAGCACCATGATCTGGGCATCGGGGTTCAGCTCACGCAGGTCCTTCATCACTCGTTCCACCTGGGACACAGTGTCGGCGTAGGTGGAGGTGCAGATCTGGTTCATGCCGGTGGTCAGCAGGTGCATCACGGCACGGAACTCCGAGGGGGTCAGGGTCAGCTGCTTCAGGCAGTCCATAAAGTAGTCGATGTTGTCCGGGGTCAGGTTGCGGAACATTCCGGTGACCATGCTGTTGGCCAGCTTTTCACTTTTCCAGTTGGTAGCCTCACCCAGGGCCACGATGGTGCGGATCAGAGCGTCGTTGGCACCGATCTGCAAGGTGATGAGGTCCGCTTTCTGGATATATTCCTTCAGCTCCGGCACCGAGGTATACTGCACGCCGGAATAATGGTTTATGGCCGGCATGGCACCAGTCTCAATCAGATCTGCCAGGTCGCGGGTCATCACGGCAGGCAGGCCCAGGTTGATGGCGTGGTCACGATCCAGGCCCAGCTGGTCGGCTACATAGCCCACAAAGCACTGGCCATCGTAGCCTTTGTAATTGCCGGACATATCGAAGCCGTTCTGGACCAGCTTGTACTGCAGGCCGCTCAGGCCCACGCCGGCGGTCACGCTGTCACCGATGGCGACATAGGTGTACTCTTTTTTGGCGGTGGGCTCTGCAACAGGCGCCACAGCATCGTCTTCGGTAAGAGCTTCCGGCTCCACTTCCTGCACGGCGGTTTCCGGCTCAGCAGTCTCTTCGGTGGTGGGGTTCTCTGCAAAGGCAGGAACGGCCAGCGACAGCAGCAGCGCGGCCGACAGCAGCAGGCTTGCAATGCGTTTTGTTTTCATGGTCATCATTCCCTCTTTCCCCGCAACATCTCAAGGCTGCGGAACTGCTTCCATGATAAGGAAATGAAGGAGAAATGTCAATTGACAAAACGTGGAAAATCGCAGGAAAAAGTTGTCAAAATAGAAGCTTTTGAAGCTGAATGCCGGAAATAAACGCAGGAAAGCAAAAAGACCCTGCCGGACAGGCAGGGCCTTGAAAAAACGAAACGTTTACTTGCGGACGGCCTTCAGGATCTGGCGAGCGATGTACTTGTGACCGCACACCGTGGGGTGACCGTCGTTGGCAATGGAGGTATAGGGGATGGATACATAGTCTGCGCCGTACTGCTGGGCCAGGGCCTTGACGGAGCGGTTCAGCAGGCGGAAATGTCTGCCGTAGGTGGGCAGGAAGGGCAGGGGATTGTAGTAGCCCACCAGAATGATCTGGGCGTCAGGGTTCAGGGCTCTCAGCTCCTGGAGGATCTGTTCCACGTTGGCCACAGTCTGGCCCCGGGTCTGGTCACAGATCTCCTCCATGCCGGAATCCAGCAGCTTCAGGGCGGCCTTCAGTTCTTCCGGGGTCAGGTCCAGGTTTTCCAGGCCCTTTCTCAGGGTCTGGAGGGTCTGGAGATTCATCTCTCGCATAGTGCCCGTCAGCAGGGGAATCAGCAGCTTGGTGGCCTTGCCGTTGGTGGCTCTGCCCATGGCTCCCATGAGCTGGAGCACAGTGTCGTTGGAGCCGATAAGCAGGGTGATCAGGTCAGCGTCTGCCAGCTCCTGCCGCAGGGTAGGCAGGTCGTAGTAGGCGGCACCGGAGGCGGTGGAGCCGGTCCTGACCAGGTCCAGGATGTTGCTGCTCATGGCAGCAGGCATCCCGTAGTTCACGGCATGGTCCCGGTCCAGGCCCAGGGCGTCGGCCACCCGGGCCACATAGCAGTCTTTGGAGTAATCATGGTAGTTTTCCTGCACATCATAGCTCTTGACGGTGGTGGAAAAGTGGGTGTCCTTCAGGCCTACGCCGGTGGTGATGCTGTCACCCAGGGCCACATAGGTATAAGCGTGCTCGTCCTCCGCAAAGGCGGGCACAGCCAGCAGCACCAGCATGGCGGCTGCCAGCAGCAGGCTGACAATACGTTTTTTCATAATGAACCTCCTTATATGGCAAACTCAGAAAAAATTACTTTTCCAGAGCCTTCAGGATCTGACGTGCCAGATATTTGTGGCCGCAGGCGGTGGGGTGGGCGTCGTTGGCCACCAGGGTGTAGGCGGCAGAGGCAAAAGCCACGTCGTACTGCTGGGCCAGCTTCTGCACCGAGCGGTTCAGGGTGCGGAAGTGCTTGACAAAGGGGTTGGCAGGAGCCGGCAGCAGGGGAACGGGATTGTAGTAGCCCACCAGAACGATCTGGGCGTCGGGGTTCAGGGCCTTCAGCTCCTGGAGCAGGGCCTCAAGGTTGGCCAGGGTAGAGGCCTGGCTCTGGGTGCAGATCTCTGCAATGCCGCTGTCCAGCAGCTTCAGCAGGGCTTTGCGCTGCTGAGCCGTGATGTTCAAAGAGTCCAGGTTCTCCCGGAGGGCGGCAAAGGAGGAGGCGTCCATCTGGCGGAAGTCGCCCTCCAGCATAGGCAGCAGGGCCTCAAAGACCTGGGGGCCGCCCATGGCAGAGGCAATGCCGTACATGATAGGCACCAGTACGTCGTTGGCACCAATCTCCACCGTGATCACCTGAGCGTGCTTCAGCTCCTGGCGCAGGTTGGGCAGAACAAAATTTATGCTGGCACTCTGGCAGGAACCGGTCCGCACCAGCTCCAGCAGGTCGCTGCTCATCAGGGCAGGCATTCCGTAGTTGGCGGTCTGGGCCCGGCTCAGGCCCAGGCTATCGGCTACCCGGGCCACATAGCAATCCTTGGAGTAGCCCTGGTAGTTGCCAGAAACATCGTAATACCGTCCGTTCCGCTGGTAGACCGCATCCGGCAGGCCGATGCCGGCTACGATGCTGTCGCCCAGGGCAATGTAGGAATACTGGTGCTGGGCTGCTTCCGCAGTTTCCGTCTGGGTCTGCACCAGGGTGGGGTCTGGCTGGGCAGCCCCGGCAGAGACCACCGGCAGCACCAGCAGAGCCAGGGTCAGCAGCAGGCTGACAAGGCGTTTTTTCATAATGCTCCTCCTTTTTGACCAATGGGGTTTTCTTCTATCATAAAAAGAGAACCGGGCAATGTCAAGGCATGTTTTTCAAAAAATGTCGGATAAATCAAAAACGGCCGTGCACAGGGCACGACCGTAACAGGCAGAGCTTAATAATCCCGGGGGCTGATCTCTTCTTCCAGCTTGCGGTAATCGATCTTACCCACAGGGGTCAGGGGCATCTCACTGATAAACTTGTAGGCCACCGGCTGCACATACTCCGGCAGCTCTTCTTTGCAGATCTGCTGCAGCTCCCGTACGATCTGACGCTTTTTGTGGTCAGCAGCGGGGTCCAGCACGACATACACAAAGGGCAGGCGGCCCTGCACATGGTCCTTGTCGGTGCAGCCCACCACCGAGCACTGCTGCACGGCGGGGTGGCGGCTGATGACGTTCTCAATCATGGAGGGGAACACCTTGAAGCCATCGTGGCGGATGATCAGCCGCTTGATGCGGGAGTCCAGGAACACGAAGCCGTCCTCATCCATATAGCCGACGTCGCCGGTGTGTGCCCAGACGCGGCCATCCGAGTGGTGGCGCAGCAGGGCAGCCGTTTCGGCGGGCTTGCCGTAGTAGCCCTTCATGATGGCAGGGCCGGAGATGCAGAGCTCACCGCGCTCGCCGATGGGAAGCTCGGTGTCGGTACCGGGCTCAAACACCGACACAAGGGTGTTCACCAGCGGGATGCCCACACTGCCCACCTTGTTGGCAAGGCCGGAAGCAGCGGTGGCAGCAGAAGAAACCTCGGTCATGCCGTAGCCCTTGGCCAGGCCGTACTCCACGCCGTGAGCGGCCAGGAAGTCGTTCACGCTCTGCTCGGCACCCACCGTGATGGCGTCGCCGCCGGCAGCATAGTTGCGGATGAAGGACAGATCCTTGTTCTTCAGCAGCAGCGAAGAGGCCATCTGCTGGTAGTGGGCCGGCACGCCGAACATGTGCTCCGGCTTGTACTTCCAGATCAGGGCACCCAGCTTTGCAGGGTCCAGATTGGGGATGATGATCACGGTAAGGCCCAGCACCAGCGGCAGGTGCACGCCGCAGGCGTAGCCATAGGCAATGAACGGGGGCATGATGTTCATCAGCTTCTGGCCGCGGCGGAACAGCTTTTCGTAAGCACCGAACTGCTGTGCGATGGAGTTGAAGTCCACATCGGTCAGCATGACGCCCTTGGGCGAGCCGGTGGTGCCGCCGGTGTGCACCACCACGCAGGTGTGATCCGGGTCGTAAGGCTCGGCACCGGTGTCTTTGCCCTCACCGGCGGCAATGAAATCCTTCCAGCGGATCACGTTGGAAGAATAGCGGTTCTTGTCGGGGGTGGACAGCTTGTAGCCCACGGCCAGATGCAGCGGCAGGGAGTCGGCGGGGGACACCACCAGCACCCGTTCCACGTTGGTGCGCTTGGCAGCCTGCTGGCAGCGGTCGTAGACCACGTTCAGGCAGATGAGCAGGTGGGAGTCCACCTCGGTGATGTACTCGTGGATGCCCTCAGCACTATAGCGCGGGTCCACCAGATTCAGGGAGGCACCGATCATGTCGGCAGCATAGAACGCATAGATGACCTCCGGGGTCATCACGCTGACCACGGTGGCAATGTCGCCTTTTTTCATGCCGATGGCACGGAAGGCCGCCGCCGTCTTTTTGACGTTGACGATGAGGTCGGCATAAGTGATCTTGCGGCCGTAATAGGTGATGGCGGTCTCGGTTAAGTGCGTTTTGTTCTGGCGGCAGACGTACTCGAAGGCGCTGCATTCGGGCGGCGTCTGATCGAAGAACTTGGGGTCATAGTATTTGAGCCAGGGTTTTGCGACGGATGCGTAGATGGGTTCGTGTGGTGCAGTCGTCATAGGATTCAGGACCTTTCTTTTTTTCTTCTTCTTTCATTTTCCCAGAAACGGCAGAAAAAGCATGTTCTGCCGGACACTTTTTGACAGGCAAAAGGCCAAAACGGCCCACCGCTATTGTAGTGGACGGCGGTCGGAATGTCAATGAATAAACTGTGAGAAATCAAAAAAGGACGAACCATCAACGGTTCATCTGGTAAAAACTGTGTAAAGTGATTGGATCGCGACCCGAAGCAGCTCAGGCCTGCGGCAGCCACTGCGCGGCCTCGGCGGCGCTGCAAAGAACCCAGTGCCTCGGGCGCAGCTCCCGCCACTGGGGCGCTTCGGTGGAATAATCGTGCATGGCGGGGTCGTACACCAACAGCTTTTTATTGCGCTCCCGGCGGGGGTCCGGCATGGGGATGGCGGACAGCAGGCTGCGGGTGTAGGGATGGATGGCGTGGGCCACCAGCTCCTCCGCGTCGGCCAGTTCCACGATGCTGCCCTTGTGGATGACTGCGATGCGGTCCGAAATGTAGCGCATCACCGAGAGATCATGGGCGATGAACAGGTAGGTGATGCCGCGCTCCTTCTGCAGGCGGCGCAGCAGGTTGAGCACCTGGGCGCGGATGGACATGTCCAGAGCGCTGATGGGCTCATCGGCCACAATGAATTCCGGCTCCACGATGAGGGCCCGGGCAATGCCGATGCGCTGCCGCTGGCCGCCGGAAAATTCGTGGGGAAAGCGGGAAGCAAACTCCGGCAGCAGGCCCACGTCCAGCAAAGCCTGCCGCACTTTTTCTTCCCGCTGGGCGGCGGAGAGGTCGGGCCGCACGTTCTGCAGGCCCTCGCCCACGATGTAGCTCACCTTGGCGCGCTCGTTCAGCGAGGACTGCGGGTCCTGAAAGATCATCTGGATCTCACGGGTGATCTGCTTGTCCAGCGCACGCGGGATTTTGCCGTTGATCTTCTGGCCCTTGTACAGGATCTCACCGCCAGAGGTGGGCAGAATGCGCAGGATGGCCCGGCCGATGGTGGTCTTGCCGGAGCCGGACTCGCCTACCAGACCAAAGGTCTCGCCCTTGTAGATCTGGAAATTGGCGTTCTGTACGGCGGCAAAGGCCTTGCGGCCGGAGCCGTAGGTCACATTCAGGTCCTTCACTTCCAGAAGGACTTCTTTTTCCTCGGCCATCTTACAAGCCCTCCTTTTGCAGTTTTTTCACCGCAGCAGGCGGCTCGATGTGGGGTGCCCGGGGGTCCAGCAGCCAGGTCTTGGCCTTGTGGGTGGGCGAAACTTCAAAGTATGGCGGGCGCTTGACATAGTCGATCTTCAGTGCCTGCGGGTTGCGGGGCGCAAAGGCGTCCCCGCGGATCTCGGCAAAGAGGTTGGGCGGGGTGCCCACGATGTTGAACAGGTCCTCGCCTTTTATGCCCATCTGGGGCATGCTGGACAGCAGAGCCCAGGTGTAGGGGTGGCGGGGGTCATAGTAAATCTCGTCGGCGGTGCCGATCTCTACGATGTCGCCGGCGTACATCACGGCCACCCGGTCGGCAATGTTGGCCACGACGCCCAGGTCGTGGGTGATCATGACGATGGTCAGGTGGTACTTGGCCCGCAGCTCCTTGAGCAGCTGCAAAATCTGAGCCTGAATGGTCACATCCAGCGCGGTGGTGGGCTCGTCACAGATCAGAATCTTCGGGCTGCAGGCCACCGCAATGGCGATCACCACGCGCTGACGCATGCCGCCGGAGAACTCGTGGGGGTACTGCTTGAACCGCACTTCCGGGTCAGAGATGCCCACGTCCAGCAGATACTCCAGCGTTTTGGCCCTGGCCTCGGTGCCCTTCAGGCTCTGGTGCAGGGTCACGGCCTCCAAAATCTGGTCGCCGATGGTTTTCAGCGGGTTCAGGCTGGTCATGGGGTCCTGCATGACCATGGCGATCTTCTTGCCGCGCACGCCCAGCCAGTCCTTCTCGGTGAACTTGGTCATGTCGCGGCCTTCGTACATGATGGAGCCGCCGGTGATCTTACCGTTGACATCCAGCATACCCACGAAGGTCTTGGTGAATACGGACTTGCCCGAGCCGGACTCGCCCACGATGGCAAGGGTCTCGCCTTCGTACAGGTCCAGCGAGCACTTGCGGATCGCGTTCAGCTTCTTGCCGCGCAGGCTAAAGGTGATCTCCACGTCTTTGGCAGAGATAATCGGTTGTCTATCCATTTACGTCTCTCTCCAATCTATCAAACGTGGTTGCGCGGATCAGCCGCATCCGACAAAGCGTTGCCCATGATATAGAAAGAAATGGAAATGATGGACACGATGGATGCAGGGAAAACCAGCAGGTACGGATAATCCAGGAAGAAGCCGCGCACCTTGCTCAGGATCAGGCCCAGAGACGGCGTCTCGATGCCCAGGCCGATGCCCAGGTAAGAGAGGGTGGACTCCAGGTTGATGGTGGCGGGGATGCTCAGGGCCATACGCAGGATGATGACGGAGACCAGATAGGGCAGGATGTTCTTGGTCAGCACGCGCCACAGCGGGGTGCCCAGGCAGCGGGACGCGAGGTTGTACTCGCGGTCACGGAACATGAACACCATGTTGCGGACACGGCGGGCCATGACCAGCCAGCCAATGGCGATCATCGACACGGCCATGATGGTGAAGCTCTGGCCGACGACCAGGGCGATCAGGGTCATGTAGATGATGTAGGGCACATTGTCGATCAGGTTGTACAGCTCCGTGAAGAAGCGGTCCAGACTGCGCACATAGCCCCAGATCAGGCCGAAGATCACGCCCACGATGCTCTCGCCCACGGCGACCACCAGAGCCAGACGGATGGAAACCTGGGTGGCATACCACACCTGGCACCAGTAGTCACGGCCCAGGTTGTCGGTACCGAACCAGTACTCACTGTTGGGCTTGATGAAAGCCTTGCTGGAATCAGAGATCAGGGTAGTGTAGTGATACTTGCCGATGCCCAGCGCAATGAAGGAGAACACCGTCAGCGCCAGGAACAGGATCAGGCAGAAGACAGCGACCTTCTGCTTGAGGAAGTTCTGGATGACAGAACCCCAG
>ERZ827440.3032-NODE-3032-length-13372-cov-6.885109_pt1 | contig 13372 bp, 15 predicted proteins | sample MGYA00519774_ERZ827440 | MGnify/ENA primary metagenome ERZ827440 (study PRJEB31778, sample SAMEA3449302) | human gut metagenome | biome: human gut; feature: human-associated habitat; material: faeces | place: United Kingdom | collected 2010/2012 ... | reverse complement strand
AGCCATCCGGCAAGGCCACGTTCGCAAATTCATCGAACATCAGCCGCACGGGAACAGGCAGCGCCCCTTGATGGATTTTGTCTGCCTGATAGTAAAGCTCTTGAAACGCTTGCGTATAGAGCATACCGACGAGGAAATTGAGAGATGCGTCGTTGCTGTCAGGGATGATGCAGAAAATTGCCTGTTTCCGTTCGCCCAGCTTGCCAAGCTCCATATCGTCGCTGGCGGTGATGCGCTGGATTTCCGGTAACGTGAATGATGCCAGGCGAACAGCCGCGCTCACCAAGATCGATTTTGCGGTTTTGCCCGCAGCTTGCTTGAAAATATGGTATTGCCGCACGGCAATGTGATTGGGCTGTTCTTCCTCCAACGCTTCAAATAGCAGATCGAGCGGAGACTGGTAGTCGTCATCTTCTTCCTTTGCACCGCCGTTTTCAATCATATACAGAATCGTTTCCATGTTCTGATCTTCGGGTGGCGCTTCATGCAGCAGATAGAGCATAAGCGCAGAATCCAAGGCCGTTTCAGACTTTTCCCAGAACGGATCGTTTGCTTTCGCGCCCTTTGGAGTGGTGTTCTTGATGAAATTATCGATCAGCTTGAACACGTCCGCGTCCTTGCGTATGTAGCAAAATGGGTTGTAGCAGTCGGATTTAGATGGGTCGATCAGATCAAAAACGCGCAGAACGTAGCCTTCCTCCAGAAACAGATTTCCGACGGCACGGAGCATTTCCCCCTTTGGGTCAGTGACGATAAAACTCGCATTGGCAAGCATGAGGTTTGGTTTTGCGAGGAACCGCGTCTTGCCCGAACCGGAACCTCCGACGATGATCTGCAACAGGTTTCTGCGATGCAGCTTGCCGTTCATACTCATTTGCAGGTGTTGGGTCAGTATGACGTTTTTGCCTGCATCCTTGTCGCGGTACTTCTTATCCAGCTCCCGGACACTGCCCCACGACGCGGAGCCATGTTCCTCGCCGGGCCGCATATTCTTTTGTCCTGTGTAATAGAACAGGATCGCGCCGCCATAGAGCAGTAAAAAGATACCGATAAACTTTGGCGTGTAGGCTGTCCAGTGCAAAGAAAATGGATTCTTCGTCGCGGCTGAAAAGGCATCCATCAGCGTGAAAATTGTCATGCCAGGTTCATAGCATCCTGCCATGAGAACCGCAAGCCAGATGATGGGGACGACAAACGCCGCCCACACTGGGGCGGCGCTGCGAAATGACTTCTTTTGATTCCTCACAGGTCAATATCCATACAGGCCAGACCGGTGCGCTCAGCATGGTGCTTGCAGAAAACGAGCGTACCAGCGGCCAACAGCAGTAGGACCGACGGAATGATAAAAAGCAGTTTTTTCATAGACGTTCAATACCTCCATTTTCCATAAAATAAATCTCACGGTGAGACGCATTTCTGGTCGGGCGCGCACGTCTCCCCATGATCGAGAAGCCCGCGCAAGCGGGCTTCTCTGGTTTGCTCCCCTTGGCTGCCACACTTCCGCTGGGTGGCTGCTGTCAAGGCCCAGCCAGTGCGCACACTGGCTGGCTCTGCGGCCGATGCGTCAGCATCGACCGGCCTTGACTGCGGACAGCCAGCGGAGTATGTTCCCCGCAAGGGGAGCACAACCGTCAAAGCGGTTTCGGATCGTGACGGCGAATCACTTTATCGCGCAGTACGATTCATATTTCTTGTGCGTGTCTGTGGGGAAATTGCGCGTTCAATGCTGCCGCCGATCTTCTGCGCCATGTCCTGAATCTGTCCAAGCGCCTGCCGCCGATCATGCGGTTCAAAGCCGTCATAAAATGCCGCCAGATTTGATACGTCGGGCGCTTCACACGGAACACCAAAGCGACGACAGATCATATAGCCGACGCTCTGCGCATCCAGCTCATAATCATCCCGCGAATAGTTCTGATTATAGCCTTTGGCATGAAAACGGACGTGGGCGATCTCTGTTGCGATGCCTGCGAACGCTTCTGCATCGTTATATTTCGGATTGACCGCCATTTTCATCTGGTTTGGGTCGTAGAGCGCAGGCATGGGGATACTCTCATCACTCACCAGCGGCACAACACAATAATTCAGGAGCGTTTTGAGGGCTTCCGTCATTTCCTTGCTGTCCGGCTGCAATGCGGTGTGCTTCAGGTCGCGCCCGCTTGTCTGCCGCACGTCGTAAACGTCCGCCAGTACATACCCTTTGCCAAAAGAGGAACGGGTGTAAATTTTCACGCCATTCTTTTCCTCGGTTGGAAATACGCTGCGCATCAGACTTTTCCAGCGGTCTTTTGTTCCGAAAATGGTTGCATCCTGATCCTGCACCATAACGAGCGCAACATTGCCAGCGCTATAACTCGGATTGTCGGCCTGACAATTCAGATACCGCAAATAAGCGTCCGGGTCGCTGGTGATCTGAACAATACCTGCGTCCTGCATGGCGTTTGTGTTTTCGCGGTCAGCCTGCCGCTGCGCCTGCCAGAGTTCGCTGCTCTGATTCTTTTCATTTACTAAATCTGCTAAATTTAAGATAATACTCACTCCTATTACCTGATATGCTCCAGCTCGCGCTGGGGTTCTGGCCGCGTTCGCTCTGCGGCGGCGCGTAAAGCTGCCAGCCGTCCGCGAACAGGTTGTTTTTCTTCACTATTGATCGAAGTCGTCCCCTGCGTCAAGCCACTCCTTTGCTTTTGCAAGGATGGTTCTGGTCGGGCAGGGGTCTGCTCTTTTTTTGGCTGCGCGTCCTCCAACTGTCTGGGCTGGTATCCCATCTGCTCTAGGATATAATTTGCCTGTGAGAGATGGTCAATGTTGGTCAGAATTTCAATGTATGGGGCATCGCATTTCTTATCCACGATTGCCGAGAACAGCAAGCCGACCTTTTTAGCCCGCTGTTTGAAATCACCAAAATCCTCCGTGCGCAAGGGTAGAACCTCAATGGGGCGCTGTTCACTTAAAAGGCGATTCATCCCGACCATGCCGTAGAGCTTCTTCTGGTCTTTTGCCAGCGCATACAAAAGCGCGGCGAGATTCTTTGCACCCCGCGCAAGTAATTTTATGGCTTCTTCTGAGATTTGAACGCCCTCCTTCATTACGAGATCAGCAGCTTCGCCGCTTACCTCCATAGGCTGTGCCTCCTTTCCCGCGCCTTATCCGGCGCATGATTTTCTGTTGGTGGTGAAGTGCTTTCCTGAACCTGCCGCAGCATCCGCGGCGAATATTCCACGATTTTTCCGCATAACCGCAGTTCCCGACGCAGGGGCCGGAGCTGTGCGGTCAGACTGTCAATGTCTGCATCAAGCTGCTCAGATGGCTGCTCCCGGCGTAGCGCATATAATTCTTTGCGCCGGTCTACGATTATCTGCATCTCATTTGACAACGCATCAGACAGCATTTCTAACTCCGGTTTCGTATCTATACGATACTTCTGCAAGAGGAAAAATTGCTGCCGGTACTGCTTGGTGCGGCGAATCTCTGCCCGCGTTTCAAACGGAACTTTTTGCGGGCGTTTCTTTCGCGGTGACAGCAGATACAGATAGTATAGGTATAGCGCCCGGAAGCTGCCGCGCTTGACAGGTGGGTAGCGGCGCGGCTGCTTGCGGATGGTATAGCGTTTGGATTCACTTTGTTCCGGCGGAATGGCAGCGGTTACGCCGCGCTGCCTGCGCAATCGCTGCAAGATAGCTTCCTCAGTGTAATCCTCGCCCAGACTGTCCAGCCGGAGAAACCGCGCTCCACCGGGCGGCTTGACGGCGGTATGCTTGACGTTGGAACCGTATTTGACGGTATATCCGCGTTTCCTGAGAATATCCAGCAGCGACGCAAATGTGAAGCTGGCTGCAATGGCCGCGTCCAGATCCTGCCGGACAAGATCGCGGATGGTGGTCTTGCCGCTGCGCTCGGCGTTCCATTCTGCATAGTGCTGACCGCTGCCCTCCGGCTGAATGACAGAGAATCCGTACTTACGGCTGACCTCATTGGAAATGCCGCGAATATCTTCAAAGTAATCTTTGAACGCATTGCGATATTTCACTCCATCCACGAATGAAACAGAGTTGAATACAATATGGCAGTGCAGGTGTTCCTTGTTGATATGGGTGCAAATGACGGCTTCATATTTGTCACCGAGCAGGCGGCGTGCAAATTCCACTCCCGCTTCATGCGCCAGCTCCGGCGTTGCTTCTCCCGGCGCGTAGGAATGGACGATATGATAGCCGACAACGCCGCCCGGCTTGCCAAACCGCTCTTTTGTGTGCTGCATATCCAGATAGCAATTTTCTACTGTGCAGTTGATCGCGCTCTGCAATATCACTTCGTCGTCCAGAGTGGTTTTGCCGGAATCCTCAATGTAATCCAGCGCAAGGGACAGTGCGGTTTTATCGCCGTCCTGAATATAGCGCAGACAGTCATCCAGCCGTGCACGGATGGTAATGATTTTGTCATAGGCCATCAGAGCGTGTCCAGAATCCTACGGTATGCCTGCTTTACCAGGCTGGCCGCTTCGTGGATTTCTGCTTGCGTCGCATAGCCTTTTCCATTTGTCCAGTGCGCGATCTGGTTGATATTGTTTCCAATGGCCGACAACTCACGCAGGAGTGCGGCGTATGCGTCAGGCGGGCGCGGACAGAGATGTTCGCCCATGATAAGTTTGCGGAGATAGGTGTTGGTATTCAGACCGGTAATCTGACATTGCTGTCTCAGATGTGTCAGCTCTGCATCGCTGAGCCACAGACCAACAGAATTGCGGCGTGTCCGCATAACGTGCTCCTTCCTTATAATCATAGTTATTGTGTCCCAAGTTGGGACGTAATTCGTCGCGGGGTTTTAGGGTACACCCTAACAAGTGGCGTTTGTGGCACAAATGCCGTACTTGCTAAAGCAGCGCTGCCAAAGGCAACGCTGCCCGTTACCGCTGCGGCGCAGTAGATTTCGCCCGGCAAGAGCATTTCGTTTTCTGCTCCATCCGATGCTCCAGCATTAAAATGTGCTGCAATTCCGCTTCGCTTTCCGGCACATAACGAATATCGTGAATGGCTTCATCGTATGGCATGGAGCTGTTCATAAAGGCGTGATAGCTGTTCTCACAGAAAGAACCATTCTTATCTCGGTACTGAATTTTCACAATAGGCAGCGCGGATTGCATGACGCGCCGAACCTGCTTTGCATAGTCAATGGGAATGACCTTGCCTGCCAGCTTGCCATCCCGGATGCCATCGACCACGATGCGGTACGCCAGAATCCCCTCCGGGCAGTCTGCGTAATGCGTCCAGATGCAGTTTGCGTTCGTATCGTCGAGAAAAACCTCGCGCTCAGATACGCACCATGTTCCGTGCAGACGGCTCATCCAGAGGAATGACCGCCACTCCATGTCCGTCTCCTGTGCGCTGTCCCAAAGCCGCTTTGCATCGTAGTCAAAGTCAGCGGCGTATGCGCGGGTGTTTTGCTTCACAACCTCTGCCAGATAGGAAAGGATGTCCGTCTGATAAAATTTACGCTGCTCCATATTCCTGCTCGAACTCCGCCGGTCTGCAATACCGGGATTCCATTGAAAATGCACCGTCCGGCACAATGCGGCTGCCGCGCGGAAGTTCGATCTTCTGCGTGGTCAGTACCGTGCCATAGAACAAATCTTCTGCCTGTTCTGCAAGCACAAAGACCTCATTTGGACTGTCCAAAAGCGCCTGCATATCATATTGATAAAGGCCAAAATGAACGGTCTGACGGCTGACGCGGTAAGGCGTAAACAATGCGGGAACGCCGAAAATCCAGCATACCCGCATCGGGGTCATATTTGCGTTGACGATACTCATGCGTTTTCCTCCTAACGTTCATGCTCTTGCGGCTTCCGCTTCGGCTGGATTTTGATGGGGTCGCTGCCGTCAATCGGACGGATGGCCGCAATATGGCGTGCGGCATAAATGGCGTTGCCGGATAGCTGGCGCTGCCATGCGCCCTCGCTCCGCGCCCAGCGGAAACCGTGTCCTTTCAGTGCTTCGCGTACTTCGGCCGGTGGGATTGCATCAAAGAAAACTTGCAGACGGTTGTTGTCGCTGTTGGCAACCACCTTGCCGCCCTCAAACTCCCAGCCTTGGAAACCGACCTCCCGATTTTGTGTCAGCGTTTCCAGCCGCTTTTTGATGCGGTGGATTTCCTGATTGTTGTTGGAAAGGACATAGGACGGATATGGTGCGGTTTCCCATGAATAGCCGTCTAACATACGCTTATCAAGTCTTGCAGCTTCTTCCTCCGTAACACCCTCACAGCCGCGGCAAGTCTGGTGCTTGCGATAATATGCGTTGATCGTTTTCATTCTTGCCTGTGACTTTTCGAGCGCTGCCAGCTTTTCTTGCAACTTTTGCGCAGCATCCGGGTCGTCGGAAGAAATTGCACGGTTGTTTGCCGCGGCGCGGGCCTTGCCCTCATAATAGTCAGCTTTTTCATCGGCGGAAATAGACTGCCGCATTTTGGTATCAATCCGGTCGCGGTATCGCTTGTCACTCTTATAGGAATAGTGATCGGGCAGCATCGGCTGACCGGGCGGAATTGCTGACAGCATGGTGTGCGCCTGTTGTGACAGTGCGCTGCTCTCCGCGCGTGCTTTCCCGGCCTTTTCCAGATAGCGGTCGATCCTGTCCTGTTTTCGCTGCTCATAGTCGTTCAATCGCAACAGCTCCTTTCTTGAATTTTATCGCTCTTTTGAAATGTGCTTTTTCGGTGCGGCTTTACTCTGTGTTTTTGTCAGCGCACGGAACCGGTCACGGACACGCTCTTTTTCAAGCTGCACCTGCTCCAAAATGCTCTCCGGGGTCTGGACAAATGCTTCTGCTTCGGCGGCGTATTCCCGTTCCAGATGCGCCGCACTCTGGCACATGGCGGCAATATGCGGCGGCTCTGCCTGCACGGACATAACGCGATATTCCTTTGGAATCCCTTCCGGCTGGCCATCATAAAATTCATAAAAGCTGCTGCCATTGCGCCGGATATAGCCGTCTTGGACAAACTCTCCGTTTTCGCTGACTACCGCATTGCACCCATAGGCTTCGTAGTCGATGTAATCTATCAATTCCTCTGGAATCGAAAAAGCATCCAACTCTTGCAGATAGTATTTGCCGAGTGCTTCTTCATCTGAAATGTCCGGCATGAAATCGTAGCAATCCAGATTGTCCGTAAGATTGATAAGCTCCTGCAAGCTGCCGCAATGGTCGTCCATTTCAAGCGCCGCTTCAAATTCTTCCAGTTCACTTTGCTCCATGCTGTTCAGCTTGACGGCGAGATAGTTCAATTCGTCCAGATTTACAAACTCACCGAGCGCAGAGGTTAGCCCGCGTACGCGGCTTTCATAAGCAGTGACAAACCATTCTTCGTATGGTACGCCGCAGGCATCCGGCTTGCCGATACCGATAGCAGAAAACACGCGCTGCAATTCTTCCGCTGTTGTTGGAAACGGAACCCATTGCCCGACCAACGCACCCTCGTTGTATTTGCCGAGGTTTGTGATAAATGCAGAAATCAAATGATCTTCGTTCGGCATAGGCAGCTCCTATCGGTCGTGTCCGTGATGAATGTTCTTTGAGGGCAGGTCTTTTGACCTGCCCTCGGTTGTACTCGCGGTCTGCATCAGCTTGGCGCGAACAGATTGCTTTTGAGGTGCAACCTCCCGTACCTGATATAGCTGCTTATAATTCGCGGCACGGTCTGTAAAGTCTGCTTCAGCGGCTTCACGCGTGTTGTGGTAGTGACCCCAAAAGTAATCTCGCGTACCGTTTTCCTGCTGAAAGCGCCATGTGACATACGGATTCGGTGCGTTGGGATTTTCGCCCAGCACGACACCCGCACCGTTTTCAAAAAGCACGGTCTTTTGAATGGCGTAGCCATGAATCTTATCCATGTCGCCCGGCTTATTCACCGCCCCATTCCAGCACGAACACGACGGACAGAACCTCCTGCTCGGTGACTGCTTTGGAAACGGCGCTGACAATGGCATCATAGGAGAGCGGCAGTTTACCGTTTTCTGCAATCTCCCACGGCGCGGCCAGTGTAAACGTTTCTGTGTTTCCGGTTTTCGTCGTTTCAGAATCATTGATTTTGAAACCAAGCAGCCGTGCATCCACTTTTTCATGCGCCATATCGGTATCAAACGGAACGAGCTGCCAGCCATTCTTCGTGCTGATACTGACGGAGGACACAACAACCACGCCGGTGGAACCGTTGATGATCTCTGCGCTGCCCGTGTGTACCTCGCCGTTTTCATCAATGACAAGCGGCAGCGTGACAGGAACCGTAACCGAGAAGATTTCGGTAATCTCCCAGTGCGCATAATAGGTTGTTTCGCCGTCCGTTGTATAGGTGGTGTTGGAATCGACCTCCGTACCGCCGTCTTTCTCCGTAAACCAGCCTAAAAATTCAGCGTTTTTGCGCGTCGGCTCGGTGGGGAGAACGAGCTTTTCACCGTAGGTCTGTTCGGTCATTTTCCTCTGGTCAGTGCCTAAATCCCATGTTACGATGTATTGGTTCGCTTCAAACTGTGCGTAAAATGTCGTGCTGCTGGTGATTGTGACCGTGCTGTAAAGGCTGCCGCCGCTCTTGGACGTGAACCAGCCCTTGAACGTGCAGCCGGTCTTGACGGGAACGCTGCCCGGCGCGGTCGGCTTGCTGTTCAGCTTCACAGTTTCGGAAAAGCTGGCCTTGCCGTCGATGGTGCCGCCGTTGCTGCCTGCGTCCCATGTGACGGTCAAGGAAACAGTTGCGCCGCAATCGTCGCACTTGCCGTCACCGTTCGCGTCGGTGTGGTCAGCGTATTCATAGCCAGAATCGCCGCAGGCCGAGCACGTCTTGGTGCGCTTATGCTGCGTTTCGCTGTCCGACACCCACGAGCCATAGGAATAGCTGTGATTGGCGTAGTCATAGGTCGATGCGCCGCAGCCGGAACAAGTCTTGCTTCTGCGGTGCTGGGTATCGCTGTACTTGCTCCACGAACCGGTCGTGAAGCTGTGATTTCCATAATCGGTCGTGGAATATCCGCAGGTACGGCAGGATGCCGTTCGGCTGTGCTGGCTGGAAGAAGAATTGCTCCAAGATCCATAACTCATGCTGTGCGAAGCGTAGTCATAGTCCGTCGCACCGCAGTTCCGGCAATAGGCTTCGCGCCGGTGCTGACTGCTGGAATATTCCTCCCAGCTTCCATAAGAATAGCTGTGGCCGGTTGCGTAGATGGTTTCGCGCTTGCTCTGGCCGCAATCGCAGCTATACTCCCGGTAGCCGTTTCGCGTGCAAGTGGCATCATTTTCATAGTCCAGAACCCATGTGTGACTGCCACAATCCGGGCAAGTCCAAGAACCATACGAGCCGGAACCATGATCTTTATACACATAAGTCCCTAAATTCTGAACATAATGACACTTATAGCACTCATAATACTCCTGATGACCTCTGGATGTATGCGTCGTGGAAACGTAGGTGCCCTGCAGGGAATACTGCTTACAGCTTGGGCAGGTGCCGACAATGCCGGTGGACGCGCGAGACACAGCCTTCGCGGGCGCTTTCATAATACCGGAATCAGCAACAGTGGATGCAGCACCGTCGGCGTTGGAGTACACGCCGTACAAATCGTAAAAATATCGGTCGCTGCGGTTGGAAGCCGCCCAATCATAGGTGTAGAACGGCACGGTCGATTCCGGGTAGCCGATGATGTAGGCGATATAGAGGGTATCGCCGGAATCGGCTTCGCGCCAGAAGGCATCTTCTCCGATGCTGTCCAGAACCGTTTCGCCGTAGTACATGGTCAGCGTAGAGAGCTTCGGGCAGTTGTAAAAAGCGTGCTTGCCAATGACCGGAGCCAGCGGCAATTCGGCGGTGGTCAACGCCGTGCATCCCTCAAACCAATATGCCAGATCTGAGATTGTCAAGGTGCTCATATCGTCGTACCAGACTTCCGTGATTTGCTCCCGATATTCCACCCACGGCTGGTCGTCCGCGCTTTGGAATACGGGTGCTTCGCCACTGCCGGAAATGGTCAGCCAGCCATGAGAATCAAGCTCCCACTTGATTTTGCTGTCCGGGATCGTGCCGCTGGCGATCGTATCACTAGCCGCAAACGCCGAAATGCTCAGGGAGAGCATCATGCAGAGGGTGAGCATCAAAGCTGCAAATTTTCTCATTTTCATGTTTTACCCCTCCTCTGTAATCGCAGTAATGGTAAAGACGATTGTAGCGGCGTTGATGTTCGTCGCAGCTTCGCTGGCCGAAACTTTTGCTTTGTAGCGGATGGCGAGATTTTTCTCGGCGGCAATCGCCGGAAACGCGCCGTCCACAAGCGTCAGACTGCCTGCGCCTTTCGTGCTACAACCATTGATGCTAAGTGCGATGCTGTTCTTGCTTGCCGTAAAATCGTCAAAATTGCCGATTTCAAACGTTCCTGCCTGCACATCCACCTTGGTCACGCGGATGCTGCCTTTTTCCCCATTGTTTACGATGGAAGCGTTATTAGCTGTGACAACGTAGCCGTCAACGAGAGAAACTGGCAGGCAAGCCGGAACCGTACACGAAATCGGCGCGACGGTGTTTACGACCGTGAGCGTCACCGGCACGCGGGCCTCGGTCGTTTCCGCTGCCGATGCAGGCACGGGAAGCGCGAAAATGAGCGCCAGCACCAGAAGCAGCGCCGCCGCTTTCTGATAGGTTTTCATCGCGTTACTGCACCTCCTTTGGCCAGAGGTATGCGGCATGGAGCGTCAACTCCGTCTGCATAGAGCCGATCTGCTTGCCGTCGCGGAACGCCGTGACTGTTACGGTGCAATCTACATTGCCGAACTCTGCCGCTTCGAGCAGCGTAAGCGTCGAAATGCTCTTGCCAGCGGCAAGCTCGAAAGCATCTGCGATCAGCGCGTTATCCTTATTCTTGCGGATTTCCACTTTGTAAGTGTCCGATTTGCTGTTGTTGATGAACTCAGCTTTCACGTTGGTTGCCCCGACAAGTGCGTAAAGATGAGCAGGAGCAGTAACAGCCAGAAGATTGTTCTCGACGATAGAGTTGAGATCTTTCTGGGCTTCACGGAGCCCGGAGACGTCATAAAAGATAACCTCGGTTTCTTTGAACGCCTTTGCTCTGTCCGTAATGCGTACCTTGATGGTGTCGATGACCGCGAGCGTAGAATCTCTGTCGTAGATTACTTTTACAGCATCATCTACACGCGCCACCACAACAGCGGGCATATTTGTGCCGTTATTGCAGTACACGGCTTTCGTGCCGCCACCCCAGACAAGCAATCTGCCCTTGACGGTCACGTTGTCGAGCGTGATTTTACCGTCTGCCGCACCGCAGCCAACAATCAAATCGCCGTCCACGGTCATATCTTTTAGCGTCACATCGTCGGTGCGAATCAGAACGCTGCCTTTGATATCCTTGTCGTAGGTGCCTTTTACCGTGATATAGCTGCCGATGATGTTCGCAAAAATCTGTGCAAATTCTGCGCGGGTGATGTTATCCAATGGCTCTAAACCTTTGGTTCTGCCGTGAATATAGTCGGCGCCAATCATCGCCCGGACGTAGGGCAGCGCCCAGTTGGAAATCTTGTTGCGGTCGGAGAATTTGGACAAATCCGTCTTAGAATACGAATCGTAGTCCAACTCTAGGGCGCGAGCCACAACGGTCATCGCTTCTTCGCGCGTGATGGGCGCGTCGGGAGCCATTGAGGAAGAGCTACGCCCGTTATAAGTACCCATCTGGACGGCGAGGGCTACATCTTTGTAGTACCACTTGGATTTTGCAACGTCCTTGTACTGCGAAATATCTGCCGCCTTGTAGCACCCGAACGAGCGGTTGATGATCGCCGCCATCTCCGCGCGGGTCATGTCGCCGTTCGGGTCGATAATGGTGCTGGATTTGCCGTAAAGCAGACCGTTATCTACGGCGGAGCTTACAGCTTCGGCGTACCACGCTTTTGCGTCATAGTCCTTGAAATCTGTAGCCTTGCGGGTGGTCGTGTTTGCCGCCGACGCGGATACTGCCAGTGACAAGCACGATACTGCCGCGAGGAATAGTGCGAGGATTCGTTTTTTCTTCACGTTGAATACCTCCTCAAAAGATGTTGGGGAAGGCAAAAGCCTTCCCCATATTGTCCTGTGCGATAATTACTGCACTGCGTCCCATGCGATGATGAACAGAACAGACGCGATGGCGGTGTTCGTCACAGCTTCGGAGACCGGGGTAACGATGGCATCATAGGCAATGCCAACGCTGTTTGCGGAGGTATCGCCCACGCCGGACATATAGCAGCCCTCGATGGCATCCGTCAGAAGAGCCTGCTTGCTGGCATCCTTGTTGTCCGTTGCCGCAGCGACGCCGTCACCAACGGAAAGCTGGAAACCGAACTTGTTGGAGTCAACTTTCTCGCGAGCGAGGGTTGCCTTGTCACCGAACGCGGTCAGATGCCAATTCTGCGCGGCTTCGATGCTCACGGAATTGACCTTGACTGCGCCGAAGGAGTTGTTGACGATCTTCGCATCGGTGGCGGTGCTGACAGTGCCGTCGGTGCCGACCGCAATCGGGAGGACGGTAGGCACGGTGACGCTCATTTTGGTAGCTGCGGGATCGCCGCCAATGCTGCCGTCAGCGGTAGAAGAGAGCGTGACGCTGGACGTGCCGGTGCCGCCCGAAGCGTCAACGGTGTTGGCGGCAGAAGCGGAAATGGCGAGGGACGCGATCATGCAGATAGCGAGGATGAGAGAGATGGTCTTCTTAAAGTTTTTCATTGTAAATTACTCCTTTTGTTTTGAAAATTAGTTCTTGATGGTGATTGTGATAATTGCCCCGGCTGTGCCGATGATTTCGCCACTGACCGGATCAAGGTTGTGGAACATGGCTGTGCATTCGTATGTGCCAGCCGGGAGCTCCACGTCAAGGGCAGCACGTTCGATCTTGCTGCCCACAGGGATCGCTTTGGACTGATAAATGACCTCCTGTGTGTCGTTGCGGATGAACTCGACCTGCTGGGGGTAAAGATTGATGTCCTCGTTTACGATCATGACATTGCCTTCAGCTGTGCCATTTTCAAAGTAAGGCGCGGTGTTCATGCTGATGTTGATCATGCCTTCCGCGACCTTTTCGTTCAGCTTCTCCGCAATTTCTTCCGGACTGAGATTATCCCAGCCGCCTTCAACTGCGGACGAATCATAAATGATCCCGGATTTGCTGTCTGCAAGCGCCGCATCTGCAGGCTTATGCAGCAGCCTGAACGCAAGGAAAATGCCCGCGCCGACCAGCAGGACGAGGAAAATGATCGCATAGACGGTAATGTCCTTCGAGCGTGTTTCACGAGGGGCGTCAACGTATTCTTCTTTGGCTTTCATAGAGAAAACTCCTTTTGTAGTTTAGTAC
>ERZ827440.3028-NODE-3028-length-13394-cov-3.908914_pt1 | contig 13394 bp, 14 predicted proteins | sample MGYA00519774_ERZ827440 | MGnify/ENA primary metagenome ERZ827440 (study PRJEB31778, sample SAMEA3449302) | human gut metagenome | biome: human gut; feature: human-associated habitat; material: faeces | place: United Kingdom | collected 2010/2012 ... | reverse complement strand
ATGTTAATCATTTATTTATGTGGCTTGGTAGAGATTGTTGCAAAGCACCTAATCCAAATTGTGAAAATTGCACAATAAAAAAATATTGTACTTTTAATAAAAATTAAAAAAAACTTGTAATATTATTCTATAGTTTACTACTTTATATATTCAATAAAAAAAAGATGTACTTATACTTTCAATCCTTTTGGCTCTAGTATTTTAATACATCTTTTTTATTTATATTTTATTAATCAATTTCAGCATTTATTACTTTGTATTTTCCATCAACTTTAATTACATATAATTTTAGGTTTGTAGTATCACTACTTGAAGAATATGAAGATTTAACTTTTAATTTTGCTTTTATTATATATATTTTTTTACTTTTATTTGATTTTTTTACTTCTGTTAGCTCTTTAAATGAATATTCTTTTGATAAATACATATATTTACTTTTAAATTTTTGCACAATTGCATCTTTTGCATCTGATAAGTCATCATAAGATTTATCTTCTAAATAATTACTGATATAATTTTTAGATTTATACTTTTTATCGAACTTTTTTTCGCCTTCTTCATTAAAAATTATATAGCCCTTTGCATCAATCAATTTTGCATATAAGTCACTATCATCTTCATTTACAGCTTTCAAATAATCTTCTATAATTTCCTTAGATTTACTTTTACTTGGTTTTCCAATAGCACAAATTAATAATACTATTGCAATTACTACTATAACAACTGCAATTCCTCCAACTAAACTAAATGCTAATAATCTTTTATTTTTTGGAGCTGTATTAGGCTCTTTTGAATCTACTATTTTAGATTCATTGATTTCACTTTTGTCTTCACTATTTTGATTTTCAACATTATCTTTTATTGTTGGCTCTATATTCTCCTTTGCTTCTTTTTCTTCATTTTTATTAATTTTTTTTTCTTCGTTACTCATTTTTCTCCTCCTATTAATACCAAAATATTATTGTAAATATATACACAACACATTATTATTCGTCTATTATAATTTGCTGATTTTGATCTAACTTATATTTTGGAAGTTCCGGCAGTTCTTCTAAATTACTAAGACCAAACATTTTTAAAAATTTATTGGTTGTAACATATGTTGTTGGCTTCCCTGGTGCATCTAATTTTCCAGACTCCTCGATCAAGTTATACTCTAATAATTTATAAATTGTTCCATCGCAATTTACTCCCCTAATCGTTTCAATTTCGGCCCTTGTCACGTTAGGATTATATGCAATTATTGATACAATTTCTAATGCTGCATTTGATAAATTTGGTTTACTTTTTTTGTTAAATATGGGCTCTACATACTCATAAAATTCTTTTCTTGTACTCATTTGATATGAATCTTTACATTTAATAATTTCAATTCCACGGTTTGCTTCATTATATTCATTTTTTAATTCTTCTATTAAATTTATTATTTCTTCAGGCTCTTTTTCTAATATTATTGCAACTTCTTTTATTGATACTTCACGCCCAGCTGAAAATAATATTGCCTCAATAATTCTTTTTAATTTATTGTTTTCGTTCATATTGTAATACTCCTCATATAATATGTTTACACATTTTTTTTATAAATTTCTAAAACATATTATCTTTTTATCTATTAAAACATTCATTCAACATTCTGTCAATACTCTTTTTTTTACATTTTACATTTTCAATTTTTTATGATATATATTTTATTGAAAGGATGATGATGTGTAAATGAATAAATTTATGAAGTTAGCTAAATTTGAAGCAGAAAACGGCATGAGAGCAAATGAAGGAGGACCTTTTGGAGCTATAATTGTAGATTCTGCCAATAATATTATTTCAACAGGAAATAATAAGGTTTTATTAGAAAATGATCCTACAGCTCATGCTGAAATTGTAGCAATTAGATCTGCTTGTCGCAAACTAAAAACATATGATTTATCAGGTAAAATTCTATACACCTCTTGTGAACCATGCCCAATGTGTCTTTCAGCCATTATATGGTCAAATATAAAAACCGTATATTATGCATGTACAAAAAAAGATGCTGCTAATATAGGATTTAGGGATGATGCAATATATGATTATTTAAATGGAAGCTCTACTAACTTAATAAAACTTACACAACTTGATAGAAATGACTGTTTATCTCTTTTTGAGGAATATAGCAAAAATAATAAAATAATTTATTAATTATTTTATATAATAATAGCTTTTTTTATAAATTTATGCTATTATTATTTCAATATAAATTTTCACGGAGGATAAAATTATGGATAATAACTCAAGAAAAAAAAGCATTAATTTATTTATACTTGTACTTATAGTACTACTTGTAATTGCACTAATAATAACTATTTTTAAACTTTTTATAAACCCACAAAATACTGATGATTCAATAAGTAATGATACTTCTCAAGACACTCAAGTTAAGGTTTCATTAGAAACCAATTCATCTAGCTTTAATGAAGTAGAAAATATTACTGATTCTAATATTAGTCAAAATACATTGAATAACATAGTCGATGTTAGCACAAGTAATTCTTTAAATGAAAATACTACTTCATCTCAATCACGCTCTTTAAGCCTAAACAATCATGATTTTACATTTAACAAATCTGCCCAAATATCGCTTGTTCAAGATAATAATAAATCTGCTATTCAAGCAATATATTCAGATTTTAATTACAAAATGCTATTAAATACTGATACAATATCTTTTAATGACTTAAAAAACATTACTTCATTAAAAGACTATATACAAAATACATATCAAGTATCTATAACAAGCAATTTAAAAACTGGTATTTTAAACAACTTAGACTTAATCCTATTTTCAATATCCGATAATAATGGTATTGGTTATTGCTTATTTACACCTTTAAGTGATTCAGAAACTTTATATGTAAAAATTTATAATATTTCTGACAATCAAACTCTAATCGATGATTTATCTAATCCTATAGATGAAATTTCATCTATATTATCAAAATTTCAAAATTAAAGGAGGAACTTACGATGCCCAAATCAAAAAAAATAAAAATTGTATCTGGAGATGGAAAAGATATTAACATATCTGATATTAAAGAGCATTTAGACATTGAAAAGCCTGAGAAAAAAGTTGAAAAGGAAAAAATTATAATTCCAAATAACAAAAAATAAAAAGGAGGTGTGCAAACAACACACTTCCTTTTTATTACATTGCTTCCTTTTGTTCATCTTCTTTAACTATGTCACTATCATTTTCAACTTCATCATCATTTTGTTTAACAACTTCTAAGCTAGATATTGAAACTTCATATGCGACTTTTGTTTCAGAAGTTCCATCTTCATATTTCTTTTCATATGCTCTAGATTGAACTCTACCTATAACCTTTACTTCTGTTCCAACTTCTATGTTCTCACAAAATCTAGCATTTCTTCCCCAAGCGATACAAGGAATATAATCAGATTTGTTATAGGCTCTATTTACTGCTAATAGTAAATCTGCTATCTCTCTTCCAAATGGTGTTTGTCTGTAAATTGGTTTTTTACATATATAACCATTTAGTATAACTTCATTTGAAACAAAATCTTTACTTGCCTGAATTTCTTCATCTTGATTTTCAATAAATTTTACATCTTTAGCAAATACAGTTAAAACTAATTTATTTCTTTCATTTTGATAACTATTGTATGATCTAAATTGTCCTTCTACAATTATTTTTTTGCCAAGAGCTAGATCCTCTTTTTCTAGCAATCTTTCTGATATTGTTATTGGTATAATATCAGCATTTCCACTTAAACGAGGTACTTCTAAATCAAATATGTAAAATTTTTCTCCATAAATTTCATGACTAAATCTTTTATCGCTTGTAACCTTTCCAACCAATACTAAATGGTTATTCTCTAAATAATTTGTATTCAAGTCTCTTTCCTCCCCTTATTTGTTTATCTACTGTATTCCTTCATACTGTTTTCCCTATAAATTTTATTATACTATCTTTTTTTGGTTTTGTCTACATAAAATGTTATTTTTTTCAATATTTTTTCATTTTATGTCATCTTTTCCATTTTTTTATACTTACTTCTTGTTTTTATCATATATTAAATCCATTATTGTCATTATCATTCCATCATATGCATTAATATTATTTTGTTTTTTTTCAAATTTTATTTCTTGTATACACTCAATTTTATTTTTTACAGATATATTTTCTTGTATAAATATTAAGTAATTTTCTTCAGTTACACTAGATATTGTTACAGTAGCTTTTGAATTATAACCGTATGTTATTACATTTGAATATTTTTTCTTCAAGTTATCACTCTTACAATGTATGTCTGAATTCCAAACTATATACTTAGATTTTTCTAAAATTTTGTTTAGTGCATATTCATTATCAACTTCTTCATTTATTATTATTGAATCAAACTTTACATTTCTAAAATTTTCCAAATTTTCTTTACTTAAAAATATAATTTTGTTTTCGTCTATCTTATCTTGCATAATATTTTTAATATTATTCTCACTATTTTTATCAGTTATAATTCCTATAAAAAACATACATCCTCCTAGAAAAAATACTTATTAAATAGTATTATTTTATCAAATTTTCAAAAAAGTATTCATTTACTTTTTTATTTGCATTCCAGTATTGTCAATATAATAATCAGATTGATAAATTAAATTTGATACTGTAACTATTTCGAAACCAGATTTTTTTATATTTTTTATCAAATAATCTAAACTATCTGCTGTATGTTTTGTGCCATTATGGCTTAATATAATTGACCCTGGTTTAAGTTTTTTTTCTAGCCTTTTCCACATTTCATCACCAGTTAATCCTTTATAATCTAATGTATCTAGATTCCATTGAATCACTTTACTATTTACCGCTTCTGCCGCCTTTATTACATTATCATTATATTCACCATATGGACCTCTATATACGGTCGACTTTTTTCCGGTTATATTTTCTATCTTTTTATTACACTCTTCTATTTCATGTATGTTTTCTTCATATACCAAATTATTTACATGTGGATGTGTATTCGAGTGATTGCCAATTTCATGTCCAGCTTCACTTATTTTCTTTACAGCATCTGGATATTTGTCTATCCAATCTCCAACCATAAAAAATGTTATTTTTACGTTATTATCTTCAAGTACTTTTAATATTTGATCTATGTCATCTGCATTCCAAGCACAATTCATTGTAAATGCTATTTTTTTCTCTTCTGTTTTTACATTGTATATTGGTAATAATTTTGATGATGAAGACACTTCTAATAATTTTGAATTGCTTTTCATATAAAATGCTATTCCTAACAATATCATAACTGTAAAAAAGGAAACCATATATGATGCTATTTTATCTTTATTGCATACTATAAACATAATAAAAAACCTCCAAAATATGTATTATTTAATTGTATACATATTTTAAAGGTTTATGATTCTATTTTACTAATTTAACATATTTCTTTTTTTTAGCCATATCATTACTATTGATGTGACTACAAATGCTATTGCCAATAATACTAAAAAACCATATTGGTCAGCTTGGAAAGGCACTGGTACATTCATTCCCCATAAACTTGCAACTAAAGTTGGTATTGCAAGTATTATAGTTATTGATGTTAAAAACTTCATTATATCATTTATATTATTTGAAATTATTGATGCATACATATCCATTGTTTCATTTAAAATATCACTATATATTTTACTCATTTCTATTGCCTGCTTATTTTCTACTATTGCATCCTCTAGTAAATCCTCATCTTCTTCATAAAGTTTTATAATTTTTCCTCTTAATGTTTTTTCCATTACTACTTCATCTGACTTTAAAGATGTCGTAATATATACTAGTGCTTTCTCTAAGTTAAGCATTTTTAACAAATCTTCATTTTTTAAATCTTTTTTTAAAGTTTTTTCAATATGCTCTGTTTTTTTATTTATTTCTTTTAATAAATTCAAAAATGCTGATGAGTTTTCATAAAATAATTGAAATAAAAATTGGCTCTTTTTATATGTTATTACTTTTTTTCCAACTATTCTTTCCATTTTTTTAATAATGTCGTTTTCTTTTAGAGAAACTGTTATTACATATTCGTCTCTTACAAAAATCACACCAACTGGCATTGTTGTATATATTTCTACATCGTTTTCTTTTTCAATTATTGGTACATCTATTATAAACAAAATTGTTCCATCATCTTCTACATCAACTCTGGCTTTTTCTTCATAATCTAAAGAATATTTTATAAAATCTTGTTCAATTTTTAAGTTCTCACAAATTTTAAAAATTTCTTCCGGAGTTGGATTTATCATGTTAATCCAACTCCCTCTTTTATATTCCTTAGTTTCAATTGTTATATTAGAAAACATATCTGTATTATATATTTTTACCAAATTATTCACCCCATTATTCAAATTCACTACTTAAGTTTTTATTACTCATAATTTTAAAATTCTCTTTTCTTATTGTTTCAGATACATATTGCTCTTTTAAATTTTCATACTCTTCCTTAGTTGATTTTTTTTCATTAATATAATATACAGTTTCTTGTGGACTAATTTTTTCTAATTTTAAGTTATATATTTTTTGTGCTCCTTTATCACTCAAACTACATATTTGATATTCTGTACTTTGACTATATACAGAACATCTAGATATAATTTTTAATCTACCATTTACATTATATGTATCGTGTGAATAATTACCAATTTCACTGTATATACTACTTACATTTACTTCTCCATTGTTGTATGTTAATATAAAACATTGATTACTAGTAGCTTTTTTACATTCTGTGTTTACTATTACTATTGGTGAAGAAAAATTTTCATCTTCTAACTTCATAAATGTAACAGTTTGTTTTTCTGACTCATCTATCTCTTTACCGAAAAAACTCTTTTTAATATACAAATTTTTCTTAACCCAATTTTCATCTGATAATAGTTCTTTATATAATTGTTTTGGTGTTTTTGTTGTTTTATTTTCAGATGAAGTATTTGCATTTACATTATTATTTTCATTATTTATTTCATTTGTTTTATTTTCTAAATTATTTTCCTCAGTATTTACAAAGTTTTCCTGAATATCATTCACTTTATTTTTACCTTTATTTAACTGCTTTATTAAAATAAATGCTATTATAAGTAAAACGCATATTGCTATAATTATAATTATTTTTTTATTTTTCATAATAAAATTAATTCCTTTCCTAATTATGCTAAATAACACTAATAGTACTAAAAAGATTTGACTCAAATTAACCTTTTATAAATTAATCAATTCTAGGTTTTAGCTCTTCATATATTGGTCTTTCCTCACCAATTTTTGTAGATTTGCCATGTCCTGGGTATATAATTGTATCATCAGGCAACTTAAGTATTTTTTCTGTTATAGATGAAATAATTTGTTCAAAATTTCCTGTAGGTAAATCTGTTCTTCCCCATGTACCTCTAAAAATTGTATCTCCAGAAAATAACATTGCTTCCTCTTTGCAGTACAAAGAACTCCCATCATTTGTATGTCCTGGTGTATGTATTACTTCAAATTCAATTTGGCCAACATGAATAAAATCTTTATCATCAACTCTATAAACGTCATTTATATAGACTTTTTCCATTCCTATATATGTTGCTAAACTTATTTTATCATCTTTTAATCCATCTGCATCAAACCTATGAATTAAAACTTTCGCCATTGTTTTAGCTCTTAATTCATTAACAGCCCCTATATGATCACCATGACAATGTGTTAAATATATATATTTTACATTTGCATTTAAAGCCTCTAATATGTCTAAAATTTTATTACATTCTCCTCCTGGATCTATCACCATTGTTTCTTTGCTTTTATCATCTTGCACTATATAACAATTCGTAAATTGTTCTAATGGTGTTTTTATCTTTATTCTCTTTAGTATCATTGATATATTCATTCCCTTCATTTTTTAATATATCTATTTTTTTCTGTTTACCTCATATACACTATCTACTTTTCGTAATGCTTTTACAACTGTATTTAATACATTTAAATTTTCAACTTCAATTGTTATATTGGTCTCTGCAGTTCTATCTCTATGAACTTTTGAATCTACTGCAATTAGTGTACATTTATTATTTGATATTTCTTTTATTATATCTGCTAGCAAGCCATTTCTATCATTAGCAAGTATTTGAATATCTACATTATAAGATGATTTATCTTTATCACTCCATATAACATCTATAATTCTATCACCTTGAGAAATTAGATCTTTTACATTTTGACAATCTTTTCTATGTATTGAAACTCCTCTTCCTCTTGTAATAAATCCTATTATTTCATCTCCTGGAACAGGATTACAACATTTTGAAAATCTAACTAGACAATTATCTATACCTTTTACTATTACACCATTACTAGATGTCCTATTTATTTTTGGCTTTTCTGTTGCTAGCTCCTCTATGGTTTTTTCTATTTCTTCATCTTGATTATCTTTTTTATAAGCTTCTAACATTTTAGCTATTATTCTTGATGATGAAATTGCACCAAATCCAACTGCTGAATACATATCATCTATTGTGTTAAATTTATATCTATTTAAAGCAACTTGAACATATTCATTTTTAAATAATTTGCTATAATTCATTCCTATTCTTTTTATTTCTTTTTCAATAAGCTCTTTTCCTTTTACTATGTTTTCTTCTCTTTCATTCTTCTTAAACCATTGTTGTATTTTGTTTTTAGCTGAAGAGCTTTTTACAAATTTTAGCCAATCTCTGCTTGGTCCCTTTGCTTGGTCAGATGTTATAATTTCGACAATATCACCATTATTCAACTTAGTTACTATTGGCATCATCTTACTATTAATTTTACATCCAGTCATATGATGACCAATTTCAGCATGTACACTATATGCAAAATCAATTGGTGTTGCTCCTCGTGGTAATACTTTTATTTCTCCTCTTGGCGTAAATACATAAACTTCATCTTCAAAAAGCTCTGTCTTTAGTGTCCTTAAAAATTCCTGTGGATCTTGCATGTCTTTTTGCCATTCAAGTGATTCTCTTAACCATGCTAATTTATCATCTTGAACTATAACATTTGATTTTTTATTTTTGTTTGCCTCTTTATAGGCCCAATGTGCAGCAATACCATATTCGGCAATTCTATGCATATCCCAGGTACGAATTTGAACTTCAAATGGAGTTCCCTTTGGTCCAATTAATGTTGTATGCAATGATTGATACATATTTGGTTTTGGTACTGAAATATAATCTTTAAATCTTCCTGGCATAGGATTATACAATTCGTGAACTACTCCCAACGCAGCATAACAATCTTTTACAGAATTAACTAAAATTCTTAAAGCAAACAAGTCGTATATTTGATCTAAAGTTTTATTATCTCTTTTCATTTTTCTATAAATACTATATAGGTGCTTTGCTCTTCCTGTAATTTCTGCATCTATTTTTTGCTTTTTAAGCTCAGTATTTATTTGTTCAATTATCATTTGTATAAAACTTAAACGCTCTTCTCTCTTTTTATCTATTCCTTCTACAATTTCCCTATATTCTTCTGGATATAAATATTTGAAAGATAAATCCTCTAACTCCCATTTTAGTGAGTATATACCTAATCTATTAGCAAGAGGTGCATATAAGTCTGCTGTTTCTTTTGATATAGCTATTTGTCTATCCCTTTTTAAATATTTTAATGTTCTCATATTGTGCAATCTATCTGCAAGTTTAATTAGGATTACTCTTATATCTTTTCCCATAGCCAAAAACATTTTTCTATAATTTTCAACTTGTCTTTCTTCTGCACTTGTATATTTTAAATTTCCCAACTTAGTTACTCCATCAACCATTTCTGCAATTTCTGTTGAGAACTCTTTTTCTATGTCTTTTATTGTTACTTCTGTATCCTCTGCAATATCATGTAATAAAGCTGCACAAATCGTACTATCATCTAATCCTATTGTTGCTAATATATAAGCAACTTGTACTGGATGTATTATATATGGCTCTCCAGACTTTCGTAACTGATCCCCATGATGTTCTTTTGCAAATTCATAAGTTCTTTTTATAAGTTTTTCATCCGTCTTTTTATTATGTTTTTTCATTACATCTATAATATCATCTATAGTTGCATTTTTTATTTCAGACATAATAATTCCCCCTTTTTTATCATATTAGTATGACTTTCTCATATCCTTTAAATTTATTTGTATACTTTCTCTACCATTAAATTTATTTACCTCTAATGAACCAACTACATCTACCCTTTCACCTAATAAATATTCATTCACTAAATTTCCCATATTAAAACCTATAGCTTCAATTAACATATTCTTATCTCTTAATGTTAATTTAATATGTTTTCCTTCTGATAGAGCTCTTATAGAATCAATTTTTAGATTTTTGTAAATAAATATTGGCATTTTGTTTGCTTCGCCAAATGGCTCTAATATTTTTAATTGTTTTACTGCATCAATATTAACATCATCGCAAGTTATCTCCTCATCTATTTTTATTATTGGCAACAATTGCTTTATTGCAGTATTTTTTGTGTATTCTTCTACATCTCTTTTAAAATCTTCAAACTCAGACTTTTTTATAGTTATTCCAATTGCCATAGAATGTCCACCAAATCTTTCTATGTGATTTGGACAATTAGTTAATGCTTCGTGTAGGTCGAATCCCTGTATACTTCTACCAGACCCTTTTCCTTCGTCACCTTCAAAACATATTAGTATACTTGGTTTATAATACATTTCTGTTACTTTTGATGATACAATTCCAATTACTCCATGATGCCAATTTTCTTTTCCTAAAATTATACAATTTTTATCTTTTTCTCCGTTTTCAATCATTTCTATTGCTTCATTAAATATTTTTACTTCTGTTTGCTGTCTATCATAATTGTACTTATTTAATTTTTTAGCAATTTCTTGTGCTTGAACAATATTATCTGTTAAAAATAAATTTAAAGCTTCTTGCTCATATCCCAATCTTCCGCATGCATTTACTCTTGGAGCAATACCAAATGAAATTGTTGTAGAATCAATATTTTTGCACCCAGCAGCTTGTAATAAAGCTCTTAATCCTATATTTTTTGTTACTGCTACAAGTTTTAATCCTAATTTTGATATAACTCTATTTTCATCAACTAATGGAACTATATCTGATATAGTTCCTACACAAACGATATCTAAAAATTTTAAATATTCTCGCTCTTCTAAATTAAATTTTTGTGATATCGCTTGTATTACTTTAAATACAACACCAACTCCAGCTAATTGATTAAATGGATATTTATTATCTTTTCTTTTTGCATCAACAACTGCCAACGCATTTGGTAATACTTCTGCAGGTTCATGATGATCAGTTACTACGGTTTCTAAACCTAAACTATTTGCATATTCAACTTCCTCGATTCCAGATATTCCACAATCTACAGTTATCATTAATGTGTAATTCTGGCTTACTATTTTATCAATAGCATTTTTATTTAATCCATATCCTTCATCCAATCTGTTTGGAATATAACTATCAACATTTAATCCTCTATCTTGTAAGAATTTTTTTAAAACAGTTATACTTGTTATTCCATCTACATCGTAATCTCCATATATTATAACTTTTTCTTGATTCTCAATTGCTTTTATAATTCTATTTACAGCAATTTCCATATCTGGCATTAAAAATGGATCATAAAAATCATTTCTTGTTGGGTTTAAAAATACATCAATATCATCTTGTAAATTTTTATTTGAAATTACAGTTGCAACAAGTCTACTTACATTGTATTTATTTTTTATCTCTTCTACTTCTTTAGTATTTATATCGTAATATTCCCATTTTTTATTCATCCTTTTCTCCTTATAAGCTACAAATTTTCTTTATTGTATATCATTTTCGCTAATTTTAAAAGGGGTTATAGTAAAAAAATTAAAAAGCGTAATATTAACGCTTTTTAATTTTTCGTATTATAACAACTTTGATTTTTATTCCGTCCTCAAATTAATGTTTAAATATATCTGACATTGATTCTGCTATGATTTTATTTATATCTGCTACCATTACATTAAATTTTACTTCTAAATCAAAGTAATCTTTTATGTCCTTATTTTCAACTAATATTGCATACATTTCTTGAAGTTTTTGTATTTTTTCTGGATCTTCTTTTCCCTTTTCCATTGATAAAACTTGAACATCATATCTTATTTGTTCAAAGTCTTCTATTTTCTTTTTTAATTCTGGGTTTGACAAAACTGCTTCTCTTGCTTTTTTATAATTTTTATATTCAGAAGATTCTTGTATTTCTTTTGCCAATTTATTTGCTGTATTGTAAATATTATTCATAAATAATTCAGTCCTCTCTTGCACTTTATAATGATTTATTTAACAGAAATTATTTGATTATGCATATGCATGTTTCTTTTTGAAGCTTAGCAATTTTGTTATTTCTTTTTCTGAGTTTTGCGCTTTTACTGCTTTATTTTGTCTTTCTTGTTCCATTTGTTTTAATTGTTTTTCTGCTTCTGTTTGACATATTGCTCTTTCATAAACATAATGTGTATCTTGTGCTATTTTATTCCAATTAAATTGCGCTTTTACTTTTGCTTTAGCGTTTTTTGAAATATTTGCACATAATTGTGGATCAAATAGTAATGCTAATACTGAATCCGCAATTGAGTTTGGATTACCAGCATAGCTTTTCATTCCATCAACACCGTGATCAATTATTTCATTTAATCCTCCCACATCAGATACAACAGTTGGTGTTCCTGAAAGCATAGACTCAAGTGCTACAATTCCAAAAGGTTCATATGTGCTTGGGAATACAGCAACATCTGCACACTTATACATTTTTTGTACTGCTTTGGAATCAAGGTATCCTGTAAAATATACTTTATTATCTATACCTAGATTATGTGCTTCTGCTCTTAATTCGTCCATCATTCCACCTTTTCCAGCTATAACAAGTTTAGCATCATGATAACTGTTTAATATTTTAGGCATTGCAGCAATTAGATTCTGTACTCCTTTTTCATATACTAATCTTCCAAGATATAGGATAATCTTTTCATTATCCATAGCATACTGTCTTCTAAAATCATAATCTCTATCTATTCCAGTAAAATTATTCAAGTTAATTCCATTTGGTATTACATTTATCTTATCAAAAGGTAATCCGAATAGCCTTTGTAATTCACATTTCATATAATTGCTATTAACAATTACATCTGTAGATTCATATGTCAATAACCATTCTGTATCATTTATATATCTTTGAACATCATCATGAATTCCACTATTTCTACCTGCTTCTGTTGCATGAATTGTTGCTACTAACGGTATATTAAAAGATTGTTTTAATGTTTTTGCTGCATATGTTACAAGCCAATCATGTGCATGTATTACATCA
>ERZ827440.3027-NODE-3027-length-13397-cov-11.772973_pt1 | contig 13397 bp, 10 predicted proteins | sample MGYA00519774_ERZ827440 | MGnify/ENA primary metagenome ERZ827440 (study PRJEB31778, sample SAMEA3449302) | human gut metagenome | biome: human gut; feature: human-associated habitat; material: faeces | place: United Kingdom | collected 2010/2012 ... | reverse complement strand
GCGACCTCTCCGTCTCGGCTTCGCCGAGCCACCTCCCCTGAGAGGGGAGGCTTTGGACTTTCGCACATCCATGGCTTCCCCTCATAGGAGAAGCCTTTTTTGCTGCAGCGGAAAAAGCCAGTGTGAAGCTTTTGACATTTCCCCCGCTGCATGGTACACTGAAAGAAAAAACAGGAGGACAATTATGTCTCTCATTCCGTATTATCTGCAGTATCTCTCCGAGATCTGCGAGGGGACGCGGCAGGCGCCGGAGGGGCTTGCGCTGAGCGAGCAGGACGATCTGAAAAAGGCGCTGCAGCTGCAGGCCGGGATCGCTGAGATGGGCATCCCCGCCTTCGTCCGCGCCTGCGCCGCGCAGGACGGCACCGAGATCCCCCAGTCCGACTACGACAGCTTCGACCTTGCCGAGCTGAACGCCGCCATCGCCCAGCTGGCCGCGGCCGCGCAGCCGCAGGAGACGCAGGAGGCCCCCGCCGCGCCCGCCGCGCCGCAGGAGCCGGTCAGGACCGAGACGCGCGATATCTTCGAGATCTTCCTCGACAGCGTCTGCCTCGACGATGACCTGCTGACCTACCTCATCGACATTCTCAAGCGGCACGCAGAGCCGGAATTCACCAAGCTCTCCCACGCCGCGGCCCGGACCGAGCTGAAGCTCGACGATTTCCTCGCCTGGCTCGGCAACATGGAGCTGCTGGCGGGTGAAGAAGAGCAGGCCTGCGCCGCCATCATGGACAAAGCCCTCCACCGCCTCGAGCAGGAGGGCGAGATGGAGCTGGCCGCCGCCCTGCTCTCCGGCGACGAGACCACCTTCAAGCTCTTCCGCACGCAGGCGCCCGAGCTCGTCCACCTGCCTGACGCGACCTACGAATGGTACTGCAAAAACTATCTTGACCGCTATTACCCCGTGCGCTTCATCCTGCATCATCAGGGCATCGAATTTCCGCAAGCATAAGGAGGCTTCTCATGGAACCCATCTATGTCACCGGCCACCGCAACCCGGATACCGACTCGATCGTCTCTGCCATGGCCTATGCGGCGCTGCGCAACGCGCTGGGCGACCGGGAATTCGTCCCGGCCCGGCTCGGGCACATCTCCGATGAGACGCGGCTGGTGCTCGGCCGCTTCGGCTTTGAGCCGCCCATCCGCATCCAGACCATGCGCACGCAGGTCCGCGATCTCGACTACGACACGCCGCCCGCCCTGTCCGGGGCCGTGACGGTCAGCCGTGCCTGGACCGCGCTGCAGAACAACAGATCCATCCCCGCCATCCCCGTCACGAACGACAACGGCGAGCTCTACGGCATGCTCTCGCCGAGCGAGATCGCGAGCTACGACATGCGCACGCTCTCCGACTCCCGGGTCGACCGGATCCCGGTGTTCAACCTCCTGAGCGTGCTTGACGGCAAGATCATCAACGAAGACGGATATCTCGCCGACACCATCAGCGGCGAGGTCAGCATCGCGCTGCCGCAGGATAACGAAAATCTCCTGTTCCGCGGTCCGGACGCCATCGTCATCATCGGCGAACAGCCGGAGATGGCCCGCCGCGCGCTCGAGCAGCAGGTCAGCTGCCTGATCGTCTGCCAGGCGGAGCTGCCCGAAAATCTGCGCCAGCAGCAAACGAACACCTGCATCATCGCCACGCCGTTCGACGCCTACAAGGCAGCCCGGATGGTCTACTACGCCATCGAGGTCGCCCGCGTCTGCCGGACGGAGGATCTTGAGGCCTTCCACCTGACCGATTATCTTGACGACGTGCGCGAGATCGTACTCAAAAGCCGCCACCGCAGCTACCCGATCCTCGACGAAAACGACAAGGTCGTCGGCACGCTCTCGCGGTATCATCTCATCAAGCCGCGGCGCAAGCGTGTCGTCCTCGTCGACCACAATGAGGCGGCGCAGTCTGTCCCCGGCCTCGAGCAGGCGGAGATCCTCGAGATCATCGACCACCACCGCCTCGCCGACATCCAGACCGGCGGCCCCATCTACTTCCGCAACGAGCCCGTCGGCTCGACCGCGACGATCATCTCCGAGATGTATCAGGAGCGCGGGCTCATGCCCCCGGCGAAGCTCGCGGGGCTGATCGCCGCCGCCATCGTCGCGGATACCGTCATGTTCAAATCCCCGACCTCCACCGCCGTCGACCGCCGCATGGCCGACCGCATGGCCCGCATCGCCAATATTTCGCTCGAGGAGCTCGGGCAGACCATCTTCTCCGCCTCCATCTCCGACGACAAGCCGGCCGACGTGCTGCTGTTTACGGATTTCAAGGATTTCCACATCGCCGACCACGATTTCGGTGTCAGCCAGATCACCTGCGTCGACTCCAACCGCATGATGCAGCGCAAGGACGAGTTCCTGTCCGTCATGCGCAAGACGATGGAAGAGCGCGGCTACACGCTCATGATCCTCATGCTGACCGACGTGCTGCTCGAGGGCACGCACCTGCTGTACCTCGGCGACGAGGACATCATCACGCAGGCCTTCGGCGTGCAGCTCAAGGATCACACCTGCTTCCTGCCGGGCGTCGTATCCCGGAAAAAGCAGGTCATCCCATCGCTGACCGCCCTGTGGGGCTGAGAAAAATTCTCCCGAAAACCGAAAAAGCTCCCCCGGCCGCTCTGGCCGGGGGAGCTCTCTTTCTCGTTTACAGGCGCTGGTTTTTGGCCAGCTGGCGGTTTTTGTAGGCGGGATCGTCGGTGACCTCGCGCAGGACGGTGATCTCCGGCGGGGCCTGAAGCGCGGGCGCGTCCTGCGGCAGGGCGGCGCGCATGATGGCACGGTCGTTGGAGAACGGGTAGACGTCGATCTCAAACCGGCAGCCCTGATAGACGAAGCGGTACTTCGTCTTGTGGACGGTGTGCAGGCTCGTGTCGCCCTCCATCAGATAGCGGATGTACTCCTTCTCGGAGATCGGCTTCTCCGTCTCCCACTGGCCGGAGTCGGTCGTGCGCTTCTCGGTGTAGAAGTAGAGGTAATCCCCGCCGTTTTTCTGCTGGCGGACGCGGCGCACGACGTTGGGGTTGGCGCGGGTCAGGTAGGTCTGCATCATGTCGATGCTGGCGGCGTGGTAGGTCTGCTCCAGGGTCTGGAGGGTGGGCAGGGCGATGAGATACTTGTGCCAGACCTCCTGCTGCGCCGGCCGGCCGATCGCGGCGTAGACCGCGCGCAGACCTCTAGCGATCTTGTCTTCAAAATCGACGGAATTGTCGATCACGTGGACGTTGGGATGCGCGCTCCAGGCGCGGAGCGTCAGCTCGTCCTTCTCCCGCGCGACCTCCAGAGGCTCATAGCGGGCCTCGTTGCCGAAATTGTAGGCAAATTCCGCGCCCTTGGCGCAGGAAACGAGGTGGAGCACGGTATCGTAGTGCGTCAGCGCCTGCTGCTCCGTCAGGCCGAAGTGGGAAAGCACCTGCCGGAACTCGTCGTCAGAGACGTAGGCCTTGTTGTCGAACAGCGCGCGGTCATACAGCACGATCACACGCTCCTCAGGCACCATCTGGGCAGCCTTGAGCGCCAGCTGCTCCTTGTGCAGCTGGTCGGCGACGACAAAATCCTGAAAATCCAGCATGGACACGCAGCCGCCGAAGGGCTTGATGCCAAAGCCGGAGATGAGCTCCGTCGACGTTTCGGGGATGGTGATGACCTTCCAGCCCTCGTCCTGCTTGAATTCCTTGAGTACCCGGCTGATGAGCGTCGTCTTGCCGGCGGCCGGCCCGCCGGTCAGTACGATCCGCGTGATTTGTTTTGCCAAAGGGACCGCTCCTTTGCTTTTTTATAGTATCATATTAACATCATCCGGCAGCAAATGCAAGAAAAAGGCGCAGCCGCTTCCGTGGGGTTTTCGATACGCCCCAGGGAAGCGGCTGCGTGTGTTATCCTTCGAACTGACTGTGGTACAGCTTGGCGTAGAAGCCGTTTCTCGTGAGCAGCTCATCGTGTTTGCCCTGCTCGACGATGTGGCCGTCCCGCATGACGAGGATGACGTCCGCTTCGCGGATGGTCGAGAGGCGGTGGGCCACGACGAAGCTCGTCCGGCCCTGCATCATCTCGTCGAAGGCCTGCTGGATCTTGACCTCGGTCCGGGTATCGATGGAGCTCGTGGCCTCGTCGAGGATCAGCATCGGCGGCAGGCAGAGCATCACGCGCGCGATGCACAGCAGCTGCCGCTGCCCCGCGGACAGCGCCCCGCCCGTGTCGGAGAGCATCGTATCGTAGCCGTTCGGCAGGCGGCGGATAAACGAATCGGCGTGCGCCTTTTTCGCGGCCGTCTCGACCTCTTCGTCGGCCGCATCGGGCTTGGCCAGGCGGATATTTTCCCGCACGGTACCGGATTTGAGCCAGGTGTCCTGCAGGACCATACCATACTGATGGCGCAGGCTCTGCCGCGTCACGGTGCGGATGTCGCTGCCGTCCACGGCGATGGAGCCGTCCTTCACGTCGTAGAAGCGCATGAGGAGGTTGATGAGCGTCGTCTTGCCGCAGCCCGTCGGGCCGACGATGGCTACGCGCTCGCCGGGCCGGACCGTGAGGTCCAGATCCTCGATGAGCCGCTGCTCCGGCGTGTAGGAGAAGGCGACATTCGTCAGCTGCACGCTGCCGGAGGCGTCGGTCAGCGTCTTGGCATCGGGCGCGTCGGGGATCTCCGCCGGCTCGTCGATGAGCTCGAAGACCCGCGCGGCGCAGGCCAGCGCGTTCTGCAGCTCGGTGACGACGCCGGTGATCTCATTGAAGGGCTTGGCGTACTGGTTGGCATAGCTGAGGAAGCACGACAGCCCGCCGACCGTGATGGCCCCCGCCACCGCGCTCAGCGCCCCGGTAAAGCCCACGCAGGCGTAGATGATATTGTAGATGATGCGGGTCGAGGGGTTCGTCATCGACGAGAAGAAGGTCGCGCGCATGGTCGCGGCGGTCAGGCGGTCATTGATCTCGTCAAACTGCGCAAGGCTCTCGGCCTCATGCGAGAACGCCTGCACGACGCGCTGGCCGCCGAGCTGCTCATTGATGAGCGCGGTCTGCTCGCCGCGGGCCTTGGACTGCGTCTGGAACATGGAGTAGGTGTGCCCCGCGATGAACTTCGCCACCAGCAGGGACAGCGGCGTCAGGACGACGACCACCAGCGTGATCTTCACGCTGATCGAGAGCATGAAGCCGAGCGTCCCCACGATGGTCAAAACGCCCGTAAACAGCTGTGTGAAGCCCATGAGCAGACCGTCGGCAAACTGGTCGACGTCCGCGATCATGCGGCTGAGCGTATCGCCCGCCGGATGGCTGTCGAGATAGGCCAGCGGCAGACGCTGCAGATGGGCGAACGCCTGCCGGCGCACGTCGCGCGTCACGGCGAAGCAGACCCGGTTGTGGATGGCCGCCATGACCCACTGCAGAAGCGCCGTCCCCGCGGCCAGCACGGCGATCTTCGCCGCCAACGCGGAGACCGCGGCAAAATCGACCTGCCCCGGGCCGACGACGGCGTCGATGGCGTCGCCGACCAGAATGGGGATATAGAGCGTCCCCGCCACGCTGGCCGCCGCCAGCACCAGAGACACGATCAGAAGCGGCAGATACCGCCCGAGGCTTTTGAGCACGCGCCGAAGCGCCCAGGATGAATCATGCTTCATTGCGCATCCTCCTTCTTATACTGCGAGCGGCAGATCTCCTGATAGACCGGGCAGCTCTGCAGCAGCTCGTCATGCGTGCCGGTCCCGGCCAGACGGCCGTCGTCGAGCACGAGGATCTGATCCGCGTGGCGGATGGAGGACACGCGCTGCGAGATCAGCACGACCGTGGGCTTCCACGGCAGATGCGCCAACGCCTTGCGAAGCGCGGCGTCGGTGGCAAAGTCCAGCGCGGAGGCGCTGTCGTCGAGGATGAGGATCGCAGGTCTCCGCACCAGTGCGCGGGCGATCGTCAGCCTCTGGCGCTGGCCGCCGGAGAAATTGCGCCCGCCAGGCTCGACTTCCGCGTCCAGCCCGCCCTGCTTGCCGTGGACGACCTGATCGGCCTGCGCGTCCTGCAGCGCCTGCCAGAGGTCTTCGTCGCTGGCCTGGGCATTGCCCCAGCGGAGATTGTCGCGGATGGTGCCGGAGAAGAGCAGCGCCTTCTGCGGCACGACGCCGATCGAGGGCCGCAGCGCCTGCAGCCGCAGCTGCCGCACGTCTTCGCCGCACACAAGGACCTGTCCCTGCGTCGCGTCGTAAAACCGCGGGATGAGGTTCGCCAGCGTGGATTTGCCCGCGCCGGTGCCGCCGATGACGCCGATGGTCTGCCCGGGCGCGGCGGAGAAGCTGATGCTGCTGAGCGCGTCCGCGCCCGCGCCGGGATAGCGGAACGAGACGCCGCAGAACTGCAGCGCCGGACTGCCGCTGCCGTCCGGCAGGGCGTCCTGCCCGTCGGCCATGCTGGACTTCGTCTCCAGCACCTGCGAGATCCGGCCCGCGCAGGCGACGGATTTTGTGATGTTCAGGATCAGGTTGGCGAACTTGATGAGCTCGACCAGGATCTGCGACATGTAGTTATACAGCGCGATCAGCTGGCCCTGCGTGATGATACCCGCGTCCACGCGGACGCTGCCGGTCTTTAAGATCGCCACGATCGCCAGATTGATGACCACATACGTCAGCGGGTTCAAAAGCGCCGACAGCTTGCCCACGAACCGCTGCGCGGCAAACAGCCCGTCCAGACGGCCGTCAAAGCTCTCCGTCTCGGTCTGCTCGCGGGTAAAGGCGCGGATGACGCGCACGCCGGACAGGTTCTCCTGCGCCGCGCCCGTCACGCCGTCGAGCTTCGCCTGCACCCGGCGGTAGAGCGGGATGCAGCTGAGCATGATGGCAAAGACGATGGCAAAGAGCACCGGGATCGTCACGACGAAGATGAGCGCCGAGCGCACGTCGATCGTAAACGCCATGATCATCGAGCCGAACACGACGATCGGCGAGCGCAGCAGCAGCCGCAGCGTGAGGTTGAGGCCGGTCTGCACCTGGTTCATGTCGCTCGTCATCCGCGTGACGAGCGTGGCCGGGCCGATGGTATCGAGCTCCGCATACGACAGCGACTGGATATGCGCAAAGAGCGCGTGGCGCAGACTGGCCGTCGCGCCGGTCGCGGCCTTGGCGGAAAAATACTGCGCGCAGGTCGCGCTGGCAAAGCCGCACAGGCCGAGGCCCACGAGCAGCAGGCATTTTTTCAGGATATAGCCCGTGTCGCCCGCCGCGATGCCGACGTCGATGATATCTGCCATGATGAGCGGCACCAGCAGCTCAAACGCCGCCTCCAGCAGCTTGAACACGGGCGCGAGGATGGCCTGCAGCCGGTAGGGCCGCAGATAGACAAGCAGTTTCTTCATTCGTTTCTCTTCTCTCTTCGGATGCTATTCGATGGATTTGAGCGCCTGGGCCATGTCGATGGCGCGGATCTTCCGGCGCAGCGCCAGATTGACCAGCAGCCCGAACGCGAGCGTCAGCGCCGCGGAGAGCAGATAGCTGCCCGGCGCCACCCGCACGTCGAAGCACATGAGGTCGATGCGGATCTGCGACATGACGTAGGCGTGCAGCGCCTTGCCCATCGGCAGACCCACAAGCGCGCCGAGCACCGTCAGGATGATGTTCTCGCGGAACACATAGCGGTTCGTCTCGCTGTCGTAGAAGCCGAGGACCTTGATGGTGGCGATCTCCCGCTCGCGCTCGGTGATGTTGATATTCGTGAGGTTATACAGCACGATGAACGCCAGCGCCGCCGCGCAGACCACCACGACCACCACGATGTACCGCAGGCTTTCCATCATCGTCGCCACGCGCGCGCGGAAATCGCTGCTGAGGCTCACGGAGGCGACGTTCTTTGCCCCCGCCAGCGCGGCCGAGGCCGCGTGGGCATCGGCGTCAGGCGGGAAGTTGACCCAGGCCTGCTCGTATGCCGGCGCTTCGCCGAAGCACTGCGCCCAGCTTTCCGCCGTCAGGTAGACGTAGTTGTAGACATAGTTTTCAAAGACCGCCGCGACCTGCAGCTGCGCTTCGCGCGTGCCGCTCTGCAGCGTGATGGTGTCGCCCGCCGACAGCTGCAGCGCCTCGGCCAGCCCGCGGCTGATGACGCACGCGCCGTTTTCGGGATAGGCGACCGGCGTTTTGTCCTTCTCGTGCAGGTCGACAAAGCCGTCTACGCTGCCGGAGGCCGGGCAGACGACGTTCGTCGTCTTGACCGTGCTGCCCGCGCTGGCGTCGGCGCTCTTTTCGGCCACGAAGAGATAGTCTTCGGCTTCTTCCTCGCAGAGCGCGGCGAAGGCCGTGCGCTCCGTCTCGTTCAGCGCGTGCTGGAACGTGACCGACGCGTCGTAGCGGGTGATCTCGCTGTACTGATAGTCGACGACGTTGCTGATGGAATCCTGGATGCCATAGCCGGTGATAAGCAGGGCCGTGCAGCCGCCGATGCCGATGATCATCATGATCATCCGCTTTTTATACCGCAGGATGTTGCGGATGGAGACCTTATGCAAAAACGGGATCCGGTTCCAGAGGCCCGGCAGCCGCTCCAGCAAGATCCGCTTGCCCGCCTTCGGGGCCTTGGGGCGGATGAGCTCCGCCGCGGGCCGCTGCAGCTCCGCATGCGCGACGTACCACGTCGTGCCGAGCGCGCAGAGCAGATACGCCCCTGCGGACAACAGCGCCAGCGGCCAGTCGAACGCATACAGGATGTCCGTGAAGCCGTACATGATATTATACCCCTGCCAGATCATCTTCGGCAGGAAATACGAGCCCGCCGCGATGCCAACCACGCAGCCGAGCACCGAAGCGCTCCCGGCGTAGAGGAAATAGACCAGGAAGATCGCGCCGTTGGAGTAGCCCATGGCCTTCAAAACGCCCGCCTGCGTGCGCTGCTCGTCGACCATGCGCGTCATCGTCGTGATGCACACGAGCGCCGCCACGGCGAAGAAAAACAGCGGGAACACACGCGAGACGCCCCGCACGATATCCGAATCGCTCTCAAAACAGGCGTAGCCGATGTTGCTGCTGCGGTCCAGCACGAACACGTCCGGGTTTTCGAGCTTTTCGAGCGCGTCCTGCCCGTCCTGATACTCCTGCTCCGCATCGGCCAGCTTCTGTTCGCCGTCCGAGAGCTCCACTTCGGCGTCGGCGATGTCCTGCTTGCCATCCGTGAGCTGCTGCTTCGCGTCGGCAAGCTCGGCTTCCGCGTCGGCGATCTTCTGTTCGGCCTCGGCCTTGCCGCTGTAGTAATCGGCCCAGCCGTCCGCCAGCTCCTGCTTTGCGTCGGCCAGCTGCTGCTCGCCATCGGCGAGCTCCTGCTTTGCGTCGGCCAGCTCCTGATTCTTTTCATCGAGCGTGGCCTTGGCCTCGTCGAGCTTTTTCTGGTTTTCGCTGATCTCAGCGTTGGCCTCCTCCAGCCCGTCGCCGAATTCCTCGCTGCCTGCGTTGAGCTCCGCCTGCGCCGCGTCGATCTGCTGCTGCGCCGCGTCAAGCTCCGGTCCGGCGGCCTCGATCTTCTGCAGCCCGGCCTCGACCTGCGCGAGCTGTGCCTGCAGCTGCGCCCGCTGCTCCTCGGAGAGCATTTCGCTGCCAAGCTCCTCCTCCAGCTGCGCCTTGGTCGCTTCGAGCTGGGCCTTCTGCGCGGCGAGCTCCGCGCGCTTCTGGTCGAGCTGCGCCTGATTCTTGTCGATCTCCGCCTGCCCGGATTGCAGCTCGCCGACAGTCTCGTTAAACTGTTTGCGAAGCTCCTCTCTGGCCTCGGCCAGCTTGGCCGCGCCGTCGTCATATTCGGCCTGCGCGTCGGCGAGCTTCTGTTCGCCGTCCGCGAGCTCCTTGCGGGCGTCCGCAAGCTTCTGCTCGTTCTCCTCGATCTCCTTCTGGCCGTCGACGAGCTTCTGGTAGGCGTCGGCCAGCTCGCGGTCGGCCTCCTCCTTCGCATCCGCCAGCTTCTGTTCGCCGTCCAGGACGTCCTGTTCGGCGTCCGCCAGCGTCTGCTTGGCGTCTTCGAGCTTCTGCTTCGCGTCCGCCAGCTCCTGCTGCTTTTCGTCGAGCGTTTCGCGGGCGTCAGCCAGCGTCTCGGCCGCGTCGTCATGCAGCCGCGTGCCGCGGTCGTCCGCGCACTGCTCCGCAAGCGCGGTGACCCAGGGCTCGGCGTCGTCGATGTGCGCCTTGTATTCGTCCGAGTAGATCTCGCCCGCCCGGTCCGTCAGGCGCAGATACAGCTCCGTATCATAGTCAAAGTCAAACGCCTCCGGCAGCACGTACACGAAGGCGGACAGCGACCCGCTGCCGACCGACGTGCTGCCGCGCTCATAGTTGATGTACAGAACGCTCTTGGCGATGCCGACGATGGTGAATTCCCGCCGGGTGAACTGCCCCAGCGTATCGTCGTCATTCTCCTCCGAGAGCACGATCTTCTGCCCGAGATCCTGTTCCGAGTACAGCATCCCGTCGGCCAGACACTCGTCCGCCGTCTGCGGCAGCCGCCCGGCCTTCAGGCTCGGCAGGTCGAGCGTCTCGGGCAGCGACAGAAATTTGCACGCCCGCGGCGCGCCGCCCGCCGTGCTGGTCAGCGCGTCGGCGCTCTTTGTGCCCTCGCACGCGGCGACGCGGCTGTCGGCGGCGATTTTGGCCGCGTCGGTCTCGTCAAAGCCGATGGTGCTCACGAGGCGGAAATCGTACATCTGCTGCGCCTCGGCGTAGGCGTCCAGCGTGCGCACCATGGCTGTCTTCGTCAGCCGCAGGCCGCAGAAAAAGCCCACACCCAGCGCCACGATGGCCGCGATGGCCAGAAACCGGCCCAAACTCCTGCGGATCTCCCGCAGCGTCAGCTTCCCCATGCCGCTCACCACTCGATCTGCTCGACGGGCGTCGGATGTTCATTGATCCGGACGCCGGCGATCTGCCCGCTTTTCACGCGGATGACCCGGTCGGCCATGGCGGTCAGCGCCGAGTTGTGCGTAATGATGACAACGGTCATGCCGCCCGCGCGGCTCTGCGCCTGCAGCAGGGACAAGATCTGCTTGCCGGTCTGGTCGTCGAGCGCGCCGGTCGGCTCGTCGCACAGCAGCAGCTTCGGCCGCTTTGCCAACGCGCGGGCAATGGCCACGCGCTGCTGCTCGCCGCCGGAGAGCTGCGCGGGGAAATTCTGCATCCGCTCGCCGAGGCCGACCTGCCGCAGGACCTCGTCGGCCGGCAGCGGATCCTTGCACAGCTGGCTTGCGATCTGCACGTTTTCCAGTGCCGTCATATTGGGCAGCAGATTGTAAAACTGGAACACGAACCCGACCTCGTGGCGGCGGTAGGTCGTCAGGCGCTTGCGGCTATAGTCCGCCACGTCCTCGCCCGCGAGCAGCACATGGCCGGAGGTAAGCCGGTCCATGCCGCCGAGGATGTTCAGGAGCGTGGTCTTGCCCGCGCCGGACTGGCCGACGATGACGCAGATCTCCCCCTCGTCGATCGTAAACGACGCGTCCTTCAGCGCCTCAATGCGCACGTCTCCCATCTGATAGGTCTTACAGACATGGTCAAATACAACAAAATCCTGCATGCGTCCGCCCCTCACTTTTTTTGCTTTCTGAATAGTATATTATGCCATACCGGCACACATTTTGCTTGAATAAATCGTGAACACGCAGAGAAAAAGCCTGCCCGGAAGGGCAGACTTTTTGAGGCAGCGCCGCAGGATCGGCGGAAAATATCCGCCGAAGCGCGCAGACGCAATTGTGCGGTGCTGCCTTACCCGATGGCTGTCCACTGCTCGCCCTGCGGCAAAAACCTGCAGGTGTGGTCGGCGGAGGCTTCGATGAGGTCCGCGTAGTACCAGGCGGTCTGGTCCTGGTTGTCGCGGTACCAGGCGGCAGCCTGCAGCTGCGCGTCCTGCCCGTCCGGGCAGCGGCCGAGCAGACTGTTGAGCGCCCGGGCCAGCTCCGCCCGGGTAAGGACAGCCTCTGCCGCGGTCTCGTCCGCCTCGGCGGCGGCCAGCGTCTTCTCGCTCCAGGCCGCGGCCAGCACCGGGAAGGCCGCGCGCCCGGCCTCCGTCTGCGCGAGCTTGTCCAGCACGCCGGAAAAGTCCCGCCACGTGAGCCCCGCGTCCGGCCGGAACCAGCCGTCCGACCCGAACGGCAGCAGCCCCAGCCCCGCCAGCCGCGTAACGGCCGCGTAGGCCCAGCTCGTCCCCGGTACATCCCAGAAGCGCACACGCGCGCCCTCCGGCAGCTCATTCTCCGCCAGCCGCAGCAGAATGCAGGCGAAGGCCGCGCGGCTCACCTCCGCCTCCGGTCGGATGGTCCCGTCCGGGTAGCCGTACAGGTACGCCCGGTGCGTCTGCTCCGCCCCGGCCTGCGCCGCCAGCGCCAGCAGCCCCACGAGCACCGCCGCCATGCACAGGATCTCCGGCAGCCGTTTTTTCATGCGCATCCCCTCTTCTCACAGGATGCTCCCAGTTTGCCACCTTTCCCCCGCAGAACCCGTCGCCTTGTGCCGCTTGGGAAAATAATCCCACAGCGAAAAAAGCTCCCCTGGGAGGGGAGCCTTTTTCACAGCTCGTAGTCGATCGCGCCGCGGGATTCGCGGATGGATTTGCAGAGGGTGGAGACGGCGACGTGGCGGGGGTCGTTTTTGTAGCGGCTGAGGGCCTCCAGATCGTCAAAATCGGCGATCAGGCAGGCGTCGTAGGGGTTGCCGGGCTTGCAGCTGCGGTGGATCTCCATATGGCGGATCTCGGGGATCACACCATCCAGCGCCTGCAGGCCGGAGAGAAATTTCTCCCGGTTTTCTTCTTCTCCTTCGCGGAACTTCCACATCACGATATGACGGATCATAGCCCTTCTCCTTTATTCTTTGATTCGGTATTCGAAGTTTTCAAAAATGAGCACCATGCCCTCGCGGACGCCGTCCGGCAGCAGGGCCAGCGCGACCTCAGTCGTGCCGCCGGATTCGTTTTCCAGCACGGCGTAGTCGCCCGCGATCTCGCGGACCGTTCGTTCCATACGCATATGCATGCCTCCTTTTTCCGCATTGTATCATATTTTTTCCGCTTTTGGAACACAATAATTGCAGAGTCTGAAAGGAGGAGCTGCAAGATGAACGAAGACACGCTGCACCTGTTGTCCGAGTGCGCGGCGGGGACTGATATGGCCATCCGCTCGCTGGACGACGTGCTGAAAAACAGCCCGGACGGGCCGCTGCAGCGGCGGCTCGCGAGCAGCAAGCGCCAGCATGAGTCGCTCGCCGCCGAGACGAAGGCGCTGCTGCGCGCGCAGGGCAAGGAGGCAAAGTCCGCCGATCCGGCCGCCCGCGCCATGTCCTGGATGAAGACGGAGGCGATGCTCGCCATGAAGCCCGGCGACGCGACGACGGCCGACCTTATCTCGACCGGCTGCTCGATGGGCATCAAGTCGCTCGCCCGCTACTGCAACCAGT
>ERZ827440.3019-NODE-3019-length-13443-cov-3.322528_pt1 | contig 13443 bp, 11 predicted proteins | sample MGYA00519774_ERZ827440 | MGnify/ENA primary metagenome ERZ827440 (study PRJEB31778, sample SAMEA3449302) | human gut metagenome | biome: human gut; feature: human-associated habitat; material: faeces | place: United Kingdom | collected 2010/2012 ... | reverse complement strand
GATACGCAGGCTTTGTTTCTTGCAGAGCCTGTGGATATGTAGTAAAATGTCCTCACTGTGATGTATCACTGTCGGTACACCGGGGCGGAAAAATGGTCTGTCATTACTGTGGGTATGAGACACAGACTGTTAAGAATTGTCCGGTGTGCGGGTCTCCGTATATCGGAGGTTTCCGGGCGGGAACACAGCAGATTGAAGATCTGGTGAAGCGGGAATTCCCACAGGCAAGGGTTCTTCGGATGGACATGGATACCACGAAGAACAAAGGCGGACATGAGAAAATCCTGGCGAAATTCGCAGACGAAGAAGCAGATATCATGATCGGGACACAGATGATCGTAAAAGGACATGATTTTCCAAATGTGACGCTGGTCGGTGTTCTGGCGGCAGATATGTCGCTGTATTCGGATGATTACCGTTCCGGAGAACGTACATTCCAACTCCTGACACAGGCGGCGGGCCGTGCGGGACGAGGCAGACGTCCGGGGGAGGTAATAATACAGACTTACAGTCCGGATCATTACAGTATCCGGATGGCAGCGAGACAGGATTACGAAGGCTTCTATGAAAAAGAGATGAATTACCGGGATCTGATGGGATATCCGCCGGCATCACAGCTGATGGCAGTCCTGATGACCGGATCTGATGAAAATAAGCTTACAACGGCAGCAGAATATCTGAAGAAATATGCAATCAGGGTAAGCGCAGACGGAGAAGTGCAGGTAATCGGACCGGCAAGTCCGTCGGTTGGAAAAGTCAATGACGTTTACCGGAAAGTCATATATCTGAAAAGTGAGGAATATCAGGTGCTTGTGCGGATCAAGAACCATATGGAACGCTATATCGAGATCAACAGAGGATTTGCGAACATGAGGATACAGTTTGACTTTAATCCGATGAATATTTTTTAAAAGATAAAGGAGACAAAAGAGATGGCACTTAGAACAATCAGAGAATTTGGGGATGAAGTTCTGAATAAAGAATGTAAAGAAGTAACGAAGATGACGCTTCGCACAAAAGTACTGATCAACGACATGTTAGATACCATGTATGAAGCAATGGGCGTAGGGCTTGCGGCACCACAGGTTGGGATCCTGAAGCGTATCGTAGTCATTGATATCGGAGAAGGACCGATCGTCCTGATCAATCCGGTGATCCTGGAGACATCCGGAGAACAGACAGGCGAAGAAGGATGCTTAAGCCTTCCTGGAAAAGCAGGAATCGTGACAAGACCGAATTATGCGAAAGTAAAAGCATTGAATGAAGATATGGAAGAAGTGATCCTGGAAGGAGAAGGTCTCCTTGCAAGAGCATTCTGTCATGAGATCGACCATCTGGATGGTAAGTTATATACCAGACTGGTAGAGGGTGAAGTACATGACGTGAACTATGAGGAGGAAGAATAGCATGAAAGTAATATTCATGGGAACACCGGACTTTTCGGTCGGAACACTGGAAGCACTGATCGAAGCCGGACATGAAGTCGTACTTGCAGTCACACAGCCGGATAAGCCGAAGGGACGTGGCGGCAAGATGCAGTATACACCGGTCAAAGAAGCAGCACTGGCACATGGAATCCCGGTCTTTCAGCCGGTGAAGATCAGAGAAGCGCAGGCCGTAGAAGAACTTCGCAAATATAATGCAGATATCATGGTCGTTATCGCATTCGGACAGATCCTTCCAAAAGAAATTCTTGAGATGACACCATACGGATGCATCAATGTACATGCGTCCTTATTGCCAAGTTACCGTGGTGCGGCTCCGATCCAGTGGGCAGTTATCAACGGGGATAAAGTGTCCGGTGTAACGACGATGCAGATGAATGAAGGCCTGGATACGGGAGATATGATCATGAAGACAGAAGTGCCACTGGCAGAAGATGAGACAGGCGGAAGCCTTCATGACAAGCTTGCTAAAGCAGGTGCAAAGCTCTGTGTTGAGACATTAAAGGCACTGGAAGATAAGACCGCAACGTGGGAAACACAGGGAGAAAGCCCGACAGCATATGCGAAAATGCTGGACAAAAAGCTCGGAGATATCGATTGGAGCAAGTCTGCGAAGGCAATCGAATGTCTGATCCGGGGTCTGAATCCATGGCCGAGTGCTTACACAGACTGGAATGGTAAAGTCATGAAAATCTGGGAAGCAAAAGTTCTGGATGAGAATACCGATGCAACCCCAGGAACAATCGTGAAAGTGGAAAAAGACGGATTTTCTGTACAGACAGGAGACGGACTTCTGAAAGTACTGGTACTTCAGATCCCTGGAAAGAAGAGAATGGAAGCGGACGCTTTCTTACGAGGTTATCAGATCGAAACAGGATGTGAACTTTCTTCACAAATGATTAAGAATTGTTAAAAATGTATGAAAACCTGCTATTTGGGGAAATTTTCATATATAATGCAGGTCATAGAGAGCAAGGAGGCTGATAATTATGTATTATCCAATGTATTTTGATCCAACGTATATATTAGTGCTGATTGGTGTCGTGATCTGCCTGATCGCATCTGCGAAGATGAATTCCACATTCAGCAGATATTCCAGAGTAAGGAATCATTCCGGTATGACAGGAAGAGATGCTGCAGAGCAGATCCTTCACAGGGAAGGACTGTATGATGTGCGGATCGAGCATATTTCCGGCAATCTCACTGACCATTATGATCCAAGAACAAAGACGCTGAGACTTTCGGATGCAACGTATAATTCTACATCAGTAGCAGCACTTGGCGTAGCAGCGCATGAATGCGGGCATGCAGTACAGCATGCGACGGGATATGTGCCGCTGAAGTTAAGAAGCAGCCTGGTGCCGGTGGCGAATTTCGGAAGTTCGATCGCGTGGCCATTAATTATCCTTGGATTTTTCTTCAACAGCAGTACGACCTCTTCACTGTTCATCAATCTTGGAATCCTTGCATTTTCACTTGCAGTGTTATTCCAGATTGTGACATTACCGGTGGAATTTGATGCGTCGCACAGAGCATTAAAGATCCTTGGTAATACAGGCATGTTGTATGAGGATGAAGTCAGAGATACCAGAAAGGTGCTGACAGCGGCAGCGCTTACTTATGTAGCCGGAGCAGCATCTGCAATTCTGCAGCTTCTGCGTATACTGCTTCTGACTGGAAATCGAAGAAACGATTAATTAACGAAAGGGAAGGGGATATAAACCGCTTCCCTGATTGTATATCTATGGGAAGAGGAGGGGACGTATGCAGGCGTCTGTAAATGAAAGAGAATTAGTGCTGGACATGCTGCTTCAGATCACGAGAGACGGTGAGTACAGCCATATTGTTATAAAGAATGTTCTGGATAAATATCAGTATCTGGACAAACGAGAACGTGCATTTATCACAAGAGTGGTAAATGGAACCCTGGAACGCATGATTGAGATCGACTATATCATTAATCTGTTTTCAAAGGTAAAAGTAAATAAGATGAAACCGTTGATACGAACGATCTTAAGAAGCTCGGTGTATCAGATGAAATATATGGACAGCGTACCGGATTCGGCAATCTGTAATGAAGCGGTGAAGCTTGCAGGCAAAAGAGGATTCGTGAATCTGAAAGGATTCGTCAACGGAGTGCTCCGCAATATCAGCAGGAATCTTGACAAGATTAACTATCCGGATGAGAAGGATAAGGTGTCTTACCTTTCCGTGAAGTATTCGCTGCCGGAATGGCTGGTCAAACAATGGCTGAACGTATACGACGAAGAGACAGTAAAGACAATCGGAAGTGCATTTCTGGAAGAAAAGCCATTAACAGTCCGGTTTAATGAACATAAGATCAAAAAAGAAGATCTGGTCGGAATCCTGAAAAAAGAAGGTGTAACGGTTGGTGAAGTGCCGGAGATTCCGTGTGCATTATATCTGTCAGGATATGATCACCTGTCCGTACTTCCAAGCTTCTGCGAAGGACTTTATCAGGTGCAGGATTTAAGCTCTATGCAGGTAGCATTATGGTCAGAAGTGAAAGAAGGAGACCAGGTACTGGATGTGTGTGCCGCACCGGGTGGAAAATCCATACATATCGCAGAACTTCTGAACGGAACCGGCCATGTGGAAGCAAGAGATTTGACTGAATATAAAGTCGATCTGCTCCGGGACAACATCGAAAGAAGCGGCCTTACTAATATTGAGGCAGTATGCCAGGATGCAACTGTGTATGATCCGGATAAGAAAAAGAGTGCAGATATTGTAATCGCAGATCTTCCGTGTTCCGGACTTGGTGTACTTGGAAAGAAACCGGATCTGCGTTATAAGATGAATGAAAAGACGGAAGCTGACTTGGTGGAATTACAGAGGAAGATCCTGTCGGTGGTAAAGGATTATGTAAAACCGGACGGGAAGCTTCTGTATAGTACCTGTACCATACACAGAGAAGAGAATGAGGGGAATGTAGAATGGTTCCTGAAAGAATATCCGGAATTTGAACTGGTGAAAGACAAACAGATGATTCCGGGTAAAGATGCAGGAGATGGATTCTACATAGCAATAATAAAAAGGGTGAACCATGAGTAAGAAAGATATATGTTCCTATAATTATGATGAATTAAAAGAAGAGATGCTTGTAATCGGAGAGAAGGCATTCCGGAGCAAACAGATCTATGAATGGCTTCATGTAAAGCTGGCAGATGATTTTGATGAAATGACGAATCTGTCAAAAGCCTTACGTGAGAAACTGAAAAAAAATTATGAGATCCGCAAAGTGAAGATGATCGATCATCAGATATCAAAAGAAGATCCGACGGAGAAGTTCTTATTCGAACTGGAAGACGGTAATATGGTAGAAAGTGTTCTGATGAAATATAATTACGGCAATTCCGTATGTATCTCTTCACAGGCGGGCTGCCGTATGGGGTGCAGATTCTGTGCTTCAACGATCGGTGGACTGGTAAGAAGCCTGGAGCCGTCTGAGATGTTAAGGCAGATCTATCACATCCAGAAGATTACCGGAGAACGTGTTTCGAATGTTGTTGTGATGGGAACCGGAGAACCGCTCGATAATTATGATAATTTTGTAAAGTTTATCCATATGTTGAGTGATGAGCACGGACTGAATATCAGTCAGAGAAATATTACGGCGTCTACCTGTGGAATCGTTCCGAATATGAGACGGCTTGCGGAGGAAGGACTTCAGATCACACTGGCACTTTCACTTCACGGTTCCAGTCAGGAAAAACGTAAGAAACTGATGCCGGTAGCGAATAAATACGATCTGTCGGAAGTACTGGATGCCTGCGATTATTATTTTGACAAGACAGGAAGAAGGATTACTTTCGAGTACAGTCTGGTAGCCGGAGTGAATGACCAGCCGGACGATATCCGGGAACTTACGACGATTTTAAAAGGGCGAAATTGTCATCTTAATCTGATTCCGGTGAACCCGATCAAGGAAAGAGATTTTAAAAAGCCGGACCGCAAAAATGCCCTGGAATTTAAAAATAAACTTGAAAAAAACGGAATTAATGTTACTATAAGAAGGGAAAGAGGCTCTGATATTGACGGAGCCTGTGGACAGCTGCGTCGCAGACACGCAGCCAAAAGCGAGGGAGAGACAGATGAAAATTTATGCAATGACTGATGTAGGAAGAAGACGTGAGGTCAATCAGGACTATGTATATGTGACAGACAGACCGATTGGACCATTTCCAAATCTCCTTACGGTCGCCGACGGAATGGGCGGACATAAGGCGGGAGATTTCGCGTCCAGTTATACGGTAAATGTATTAAAAGATGAACTGAAGAAGACACCGATGGATAAACCCGAGGAGATCCTAAGGAGCGTAGTCAGTATTGCAAATCATAAATTAATCGAGGCAGCTTCAAGAGATATAAAACTGGAAGGTATGGGAACGACACTGGTAGCGGCAACTGTTGTTGGCAATACATTGTACTTTGCCAATGTGGGAGACAGCAGACTTTACCTGATTAACGATAAGATCCGTCAGCTTTCCAAAGATCACTCGCTGGTAGAAGAGATGGTAAGACTTGGTGGAATCAAAGCAGAAGAAGCAAGAAACCATCCGGATAAGAACATCATTACACGGGCAATTGGTGTAAAAGAAGATGTGGAACCGGACATTTATGAATATCGTCTGAAAAAGGGTGATATGATATTGATGTGTACAGATGGCCTCAGTAATATGGTAGAGGATGAAGACATGTTCAATATTGTCAAAGGTTCCAGAGACGTAGTGGAAGCTGTTCAGATGTTGATAGAAAAAGCAAATAGCAATGGCGGGAGAGATAATATAGGGGTTATCGTAGCAGAGCCACTTGCTGATGAGGTGAGTGTATGGTAAAAGATGGAATCGTACTAGGCAAGAGATATGCTGTACTTAGTAAGATCGGTGCCGGCGGAATGGCAGATGTCTATAAAGGCCGGGATCAGATGCTGAACCGATATGTAGCGATTAAGGTATTAAAGAAACAGTATAAAGAGGATGAAAATTTCGTGAGAAAATTTCGTTCGGAGGCACAGGCAGCAGCCGGACTGATACATCCGAATATTGTAAATGTATATGATGTAGGGGAGGACCGTGGCCTTAACTATATGGTTATGGAACTCGTAGAAGGAATTACATTAAAAGAATATATAGAGAGAAAGGGAAGACTTTCTCATAAAGAGACGATCAGTATTGCGATTCAGATGTGCAGCGGTATCGGCGCAGCACATGCATCGGGAATTATCCATCGCGATATCAAACCACAGAATATTATTATTTCCAAGGACGGAAAGGTAAAAGTTACGGATTTTGGAATTGCGAAGGCCATAACGTCCAATACGGTAAGTACGAATGCGATGGGATCGGTTCATTATACGTCGCCGGAGCAGGCAAGAGGCGGATTCAGTGATCAGAGAAGTGATATTTATTCAATTGGTATAACTTTATTCGAAATGGTAACCGGTCAGGTTCCATTTGACGGGGAGACAACGGTAGAAGTTGCAATGAAGCATCTGCAGCAGGAGATTACACCGCCGTCAGAACTCGTACCGGATATTCCGTACAGTCTGGAGCAGATCATTCTGAAATGTACGCAGAAAAGTTCAGAGAGAAGATATGAAAGTACAGGGGCTCTGATTCAGGATCTGAAGCATTCACTGGTCGATCCGGATGGGGATTTTGTAGTGATCCCTCCAATCGGTGGTATGACAGATACCGTTATCATGACAGACAAAGATCTGGATGATATCCGGAATGGAAATGATGATGAAGAGTATGATACAGAAGAGTATGATACAGATGAGTATGATACAGATACCATGTATGGAAATGATGACAACGACGAAGATTATGAGAATTATGAAAGTGGCAGAGGGGCAGATGAAGTCAATCCGCATATGCATAAGATCATGAAGATACTTACAATCGTAGTTGTGGCGATCATCGTGCTGATCCTTGTATTTACTGTTGGTAAGGCGGCAGGCGTATTTAAATCATTTGGTGGAATTACAACTCAGGACGAGGAAGATAAATCAGGCAAGGTCACAGTACCGGATGTCCGTGGTATGTCTGAAGAGAATGCAAAGGCACTGCTGAATAAAAAAGGACTCGGAATTCAGGTTGTGACAAGAAAAGAGTCTAAGAAGTATAAGGCAGGAAAGATCTCAAAACAGACACCGGAAGCCGGAGAAAAGGTATCAAAACATACCAAGATTGAAGTAGTTGTAAGTTCAGGACTAGTTGGAAGCAAAAAGGCAATACCGTATGTCAGTGGTATGAGTGAGACAGAGGCACAGAATGAACTTGAGGAGGCAGGATTTAAAGTAACTTCAAGTTTCCAGTATGATGACAGTGTTGAAAGTGGAAAAGTAATCAGTACAACACCGGAAGCAGGTACAAAAGCTGAGAAAGGTTCGACGGTTACGATGCTGGTAAGTCAGGGAAGCAATAAGAAGACAGTGCCGGATGTAAGAGGTATGGCAGATGCAACTGCACAGAGTACAATCAAGAGTTACGGATTTAATGTAGGAACTGTAACTTATGATTACAGCGACAGTGTAGAAAAAGGAATGGTCATCAGTCAGACAGTAGAACCTGGAACAAAGGCTTCTGCAGGAACGAGTATTTCTATTACCGTAAGTAACGGACCGAAACCGGAGGAAAAGATAGAAGTACAGAGTTTTGTCGGTCAACAGGAATCAGCACTGAAGAGCTGGGCATCGTCAAAAGGACTTTATACCAATATATCTGATTCACAATACAGTGACAGTTATGCAAAAGGATGTATTATTTCCATGACTCCTTCTTCAGGAACAGTTTCCAAAGGAGGAACAATCAGTTATGTGATCAGTCTTGGATCAAAATCACAAGATAGTAATAACACTGGAAATAATGGTGACAATTCCGGAAATTCAGGAAATAACGGCCAGAATTCCGGTGATGGAAATAACGGTGGTAATCAGTAAAAAGATATGCAGGGAAAAATTATAAAAGGAATTGCCGGATTCTACTACGTTCATGTAGTAGAATCCGGTGTTTATGAATGTAAAGCAAAAGGGGTATTTCGTAAAGAAAAGATAAAACCTCTGGTCGGAGATAATGTAGAGATAGAGGTTCTGGATGAATCCGAGAAGAAAGGCAATATCGTAAAAATCTTGCCTCGTCAGAATGAATTGATACGTCCGGCAGTGGCTAACATCGATCAGGCATTGGTGGTTTTTGCAATCACAAAACCGAATCCGCATTTTAATCTATTGGACAGATTTCTGGTCATGATGGAAAGCAAAGAAATTCCGGTGGTTTTATGCTTTAATAAAGAAGATATTGCAACAGATCCTCAGATAAAAGAACTGGAAGAAATCTACGAAACATGTGGCTATCCAATGGTATTCGTAAGTGCAAAAGAAGAACGGGGAATTGAAAAAATACGTGAATTGCTAAAAGGAAAGACGACGGCAATTGCAGGGCCGTCAGGGGTAGGAAAATCTTCGATCATCAATATTCTGCAGCCGGACGCCGAGATGGAGACCGGTGCGATCAGCACAAAGATTGAGCGTGGCAAACATACGACACGACATTCGGAACTATTCGCGATCGATGAGGATTCTTATATCATGGATACACCCGGATTTAGCTCATTGTACGTCAATGATTATGAAAAAGAAGAATTGAAATATTTATTCCCGGAATTCCGGGAATATGAAGGAATGTGTCGGTTTAATGGATGTGATCATGTGCATGAGCCGGGATGCGCAGTAAAAGAAGCTTTGGAAGAAGGAAAGATTCATAAGATCCGTTATCAGAATTATATAGAAATGTATGAGGAATTGAAGAATAAGAGGAGGTACTGATGATAAACTATGTATTAGCACCGTCAATACTGGCGGCGGATTTCAAAGTTTTGGGTCAGGAAATGAAAAAGACTGAGGATAATGGAGCGGAATATATTCATTTTGATGTCATGGATGGAATGTTTGTACCAAGCATTTCATTCGGTATGCCGGTTATGGCATCGATTCATGATGCTACAGAGCAATTCATGGATGCACATCTGATGGTTCAGGAGCCAATCCGTTATGTGGAAGCATTTCAGAAAGCAGGAGCTGATTCTGTAACTGTACATGTAGAAGCCTGTGAGGATGTAAAAGCTACGCTGAATAAGATCCGCGAATGCGGAATGAAAGTAGGACTTTCTATTAATCCGGAGACGGATGTGAAGGAAGTTGTACCGTATCTTGAAGAAGTGGATATGATTCTGGTGATGTGTGTTCATCCTGGATTCGGAGGACAGAAATTCATTCCAGAGTCATTGGACAAGATTCGTGCGATTCGTGTGATGTTAAATGAAAAAAATCTGGAGACGGATATTCAGGCAGATGGCGGCGTCTATGTAGAGAATGTAAGAGAAGTACTGGATGCAGGAGCGAATGTGATTGTTGCCGGCTCCGCTGTATTCAGAGGGGATGCCGGAGAAAATACTGCAAAATTTATGGAGATACTAAAGAGTTATGAGTAAGAGGATTATCATCATCAGTGGTGGGGAACTGAATGAAGAATTTGTATTATCGATTCTTGAAAAAGAAGAGAATCAGTATGTCATCGGTGTGGACAGAGGTATGGAGTTCCTTTGCAGACATCAGATACTGCCGAATTATATTGTTGGCGATTTCGACAGTGTAAAAAAAGAAATCGGTGATTATTACCGCAATGAGACGAATGTTCCTATTCGTGAATTTAATCCGGTAAAAGATGCATCGGATACAGAGATTGCAATAAGACTTGCGATGACACTAGGGGCTAAGGAAATCTTGATCCTTGGAGCGACCGGAGGGCGAATTGATCATCTCTGGGCTAATGTACAGAGCCTTGCAATTCCATTTAAAGCAGGGATTGATGCCGTTATTATGGATACGCAGAATAAGATCCGTCTGATCGGAGGCGGGGAGACACACCTGAAGAAAGGTGAAACATATGGGCCGTATTTTTCAGTGTTCCCGTTGGGGGAAGAGGTATATGGATTTAGTATTAAGGGGGCAAAGTATCCGCTTGATAATCATACCCTGATTCCTTATGACAGTCTGTGTGTAAGCAATCAGTTTCAGGAAGATGAAGTTACGATCAGCTTCATGAAAGGGATTGTAATCCTGATGGAGACAAAAGACAGATAAAATTTTCATAATAGAATTTAAAGCAAAATTATTCACAAAAAAGTCCTAGCATGGTATAATACAAAATACTGTGTTAAGACTTTTTTATTGTGATATAAGAGTGCCGGAATGAGAATGATTACCGGCAAGACTATCAGACATAGAGTGCCAAAAAGAGAAAACAGATAGATTCACAGGAGGAAATAGAAAAATGAAATTAGGAATCGTAGGATTACCAAACGTAGGAAAGAGTACACTGTTTAACTCACTTACAAAGGCCGGAGCAGAATCAGCTAACTACCCGTTCTGTACCATCGACCCGAATGTAGGAGTTGTAACTGTACCGGATGAAAGATTAAATGTACTGGGAGAGATGTATCACACAAAAAAAATCATCCCGGCAGCAATTGAATTCGTTGATATCGCTGGACTCGTAAAAGGTGCTTCAAAAGGAGAAGGACTTGGAAACCAGTTCCTTGCCAATATCCGTGAAGTAGATGCAATCGTACATGTAGTGAGATGCTTTGAGAACAGCAATATCGTACACGTAGACGGAAGCATTAATCCACTTCGTGATATCGAGACAATTAACTTAGAGCTGATCTTCTCTGATCTTGAAATCCTGGAAAGAAGAATTTCCAAAGTTTCCAAAGTTGCAAGAAATGATAAATCAGCAGCAAAAGAACTCGGACTTCTGAATAAGGTTAAAGCACATCTCGAAGACGGAAAGCTTGCAAAGACATTCGAAGAAGTAGATGACGAGGAAGAACAGGCATGGCTGGAAAGCTACAATCTTCTGACTTACAAACCAGTGATCTATGCAGCAAATGTATCTGAAGACGATCTGGCAGATGATGCGGCTAATAACGAAGGGGTACAGGCTGTTCGTGAGTATGCCAAGGGAGAGCAGAGTGAAGTATTCGTTGTATGTGCAGAGATCGAAGCAGAGATTTCAGAACTGGATGATGATGAGAAGAAGATGTTCCTGGAAGATCTTGGATTAAAAGAGTCTGGTCTGGAAAAACTGATCAAAGCAAGCTATAAACTGCTTGGACTTATCAGTTACCTGACAGCAGGTGAGCCGGAAGTCCACGGCGTCATCGTCCGTCTTCCAGAACCGCAGCCCCGCCTGCCCGTCCTTCTCCAGCGTCTCAAAGGCCCATCCATCGGGGATGGTCAGCGCCATGTCCACGTGGTCGCTGGTATACTCCGCCAGCTGACCCGTGATCTCGGACGGGTCCGGTGCGGGACTGATGACCTGCGGCTCATCCCCCTCCAGCGGCAGCGGAACAGCCGACCACTCGCAGGCCATCAGCACCGCGGCGCAGCCCAGTGCCAATACGCACAGTAACAGCTTTTTCATGCTCTCGCCCTCCTTTTGTCCATATGACGAAGCAGGGAGGGGAAATGTTCCCCTCCCTGCCAGAGCTCAGATGTCCAGCAGCTCCAGCTCGCTGTCGTCCACCTTTCGCAGCTCCTTCTTATTCATCATATCGTACATGCACGGCACCACGAACAGCGTCATCAGCGTGGCGTACAGCAGTCCGCCGATACACACCAGCGCGATGGGCTGGATCAGGGCCGTACCGGCGTTCTTGGCCAGCGCCGTCACCACAAGGCCCAGGATGGTGACAAGGTACGGGATGGGCGTCACCAGGTTGGAGTCGATGCCTCTGGAGGAGACCTTGATGCTGAAGGCCTGGGCGAAGCCGAAGACCAGGGCGGAGAGCATGGAGCCCACGGGCTCGCCGGCGCCCATGGCCTGGGCGGCCAGGGCGATGAAGCCGCGGCCGGCCACCATGTCCAGAGACCAGCCCATGGAGTAGTACATGCTCATGAAAGCGCCGCCGAAGCCTGCCATCAGGCCGGAGAAGCCGATGGCGATGTACTTGATCTTGAGCACGCTGACGCCCACGGAGGACGCGGCGTTGGGGTTCTCACCCACGCTGCGGATGTTCAGGCCCAGGGGCGTGCGGTAGAGCAGCACCCAAGTGAGGAACACCAGCAGGAAGGCAACATAGGTCAGGATGCAGTGCCCGGAGAGGATGGGCCCCAGCACCGGGATATCCTTGATGAGGGGGATATTCCAGGAGGGGATCTGGTGGGCGGCGGTGATGAGGGAGGTGGTGGAGGCCAGGGCCTTGCCCTCGGTCTGCTGGGTGATGACCTTCACCAGGAACAGGGTGCCGCCGGAGCCGATCATGTTCACGGCGATACCCGTGAGGATGATGTCAGTCTTCAGGTTGAAGGCGAAGAAGCCCATCAGGAGGGACACCAGCACGCCGCAGAAGAGGGCGACCACGAGGCCCACGGCCCAGGAGCCGCTCCAATAGGTGGTGAGGGAGCCGAAGAGGGCGGCCACCATCATGGTGCCCTCGAGGCCGATGTTGGAGACGCCGGCCTTCTCGCCCACCACGGCACCCAGGGTGGCGAAGAGGATGGGCGCGGTGATGCGCAGGATGGAGAAGAAGAAATCGGTGGTAAAGATCAGCTGCAGCATCTTACTTCACGCTCCCTTCCGCGGTCTCGGCCGCTGCGGCCTTCTGGGCGGCCAGCTCCTCCTGGGCGCCCTTGACCACCAGGCGCTGGCGGTAACCGGCCAGGAACTGCTTGGCGGCGAAGAAGACGAAGATGACGGCCTGCAGGATGTCGATGAGCTGAGAGGGGACGCCGCAGTAGGTGCTCATGAGGCTGCAGCCCTTGTTGAGATAGGCCATGAAGAAGGCGGCCAGGGGGACGAAGGCGGGGTTGTTGCCCGCGAGGATGGCCACGGTGATGCCCGTCCAGCCGTAGCCCGGCAGGGCGTTCCAGCTGTAGGCCGAGTAGCGGCCCAACATCTCCACGCCGCCG
>ERZ827440.3004-NODE-3004-length-13503-cov-3.884667_pt1 | contig 13503 bp, 12 predicted proteins | sample MGYA00519774_ERZ827440 | MGnify/ENA primary metagenome ERZ827440 (study PRJEB31778, sample SAMEA3449302) | human gut metagenome | biome: human gut; feature: human-associated habitat; material: faeces | place: United Kingdom | collected 2010/2012 ... | reverse complement strand
TCTGATGAAACAGAAGAGTACATGCCTTTTGCAATATCAATGGCACATAAGTTAGCTAGAAGATTAACAGTTGTGCGTAAAATGGGAATATTACCATATCTAAGACCAGATGGAAAGACACAAGTAACTGTTGAATATGAAGGAGATAAAGTAAAAAGAATTGATACTATATTGATTTCTACACAACATAATGAAAATGTTGATATGGATGCATTAATTACAGATATTAAAGATAAAGTAATAAATGCAGTAATACCTGAAAAATATTTGGATGAAAATACAAAATATTATATTAATCCAACAGGAAGATTTGTAATTGGTGGACCTTTAGGAGATACAGGATTAACTGGAAGAAAAATTATAGTAGACACATATGGTGGTTATGCCCGTCATGGCGGAGGAGCTTTTTCTGGAAAAGATGCTACAAAAGTAGATAGAAGTGCTGCATATATGTTACGTCATATTGCTAAAAATGTTGTTGCAAATGGATATGCTAAAAAATGTGAATTACAAGTTGCATATGCAATTGGTGTAGAACAACCAATGTCAATATTTGTAGATACATTTGGAACAAATACAATTCCAGAAGAAGAAATAGAAGAAATAATTAAAAGAAATTTTGATTTGACACCAAAAGGAATTATAGAATATTTGGGATTGCGTGAACCAATATTTACAAAAACAACAAATTATGGACATTTTGGAAAGCCAGAATTACCATGGGAAAAAATTATTGAATTAAAGTAACAAAAATATATTAAATTCATAGAATAGCCATAAGGAGGAAAAAGGTATGGGGAATTTTATTATAAATTCGATACTTTGGATATTTGCTCTTTATGGCTTTTTTGAATTGGTTAAACAAGTTATATATATATGTACATATACAAATATGAAGGCAGATGGAATTTATATTATAATAGCAGTTAAAAATCAAGAAGAAAAAATAGAGGGATTTTTGCGTTCGGTATTATTTAAAATTTTATATGGAAAAGAAGAAGAGGTAAAAGATATTATTGTGACAGATTTGAATTCAACTGATAGAACAAAAGAAATATTAAATAAATTATCAACAGATTATGAATATGTTAAAAATACGAATTGGAAGGAATGTAAAGAGATTATTGATAATATCGATATTGCAGATAATAGTAAAAAATTGTAAGACAAATCTTGATTTTATGTTACTTTTATAATATAATGTGCAAAAGAAAAAGGAAGGAATGTTGTAAGTATGGAAAAATTAGCAATATTGGACTGTGGTGGCCAATACACAAAGGTAATCGACAGAAGAGTAAGAGAATTGGGAGTAAAGTCAGATATATTACCAATTAATGCTAAGGCTGAGCAACTAGGAGAATATCAAGCAATTATATTATCAGGTGGGCCCAATAGTATATCAAATGATGAAAGATTAAAATTTGATGAAAAAATTTTTGAGTTAGGAAAACCAGTGCTTGGAATATGTTATGGAATGCAACTAATGTCAGATTATTTTGGTGGAGTTGTAGCTAGTAATGTAGTAAAAGAATATGGACAAAATGATATTTGGGTTGATACAACATCAACTATATTTGATGGAATAAATGAAAATCAAAAAGTACTTATGAGCCATGGTGATACTGTAAAAATAGCACCTAAAGATTTTAAAATAATAGCAAAATCTGGAGAAGCAATTGCGGGGATAGGAAACGAAGAAAAGAAAATGTATGGACTACAATTTCATCCAGAAGTAGATTTAACAGAAGAAGGAATGAAAATTTTAGAGAATTTTATAAGAAAAGTTGCTGAATATAAAGATTTTTATGCATTAGATGATAGAATTGCAACATCAATAAAAATGATACAAGAAAAAGTTGGAGACAATAAAGTTGTTGTTTTAGTGAGTGGAGGAGTAGATTCAGCAGTTACAGCGGCATTACTTACAAAAGCTCTGAATCCAGATAATGTATATGCAATACATATAGATTCAGGGTTTATGAGAAAAAATGAAAGTGATATAATTTGTGAAAACTTAAAAAAATTAGGATTAAAAAATTTAATTAGAGAGAATGCAAAAGATTACTTTTTTAATACTGTAGTAGAAGTTGAAGGAAAGAAAATGGGACCATTAGTAGATACAATTGATCCTGAAATAAAGAGACAAATTATAGGAGAAATATTTATTAGAATAGCTAATAATGTTATAGAAAGATTAGGGTTAGATCCAGAGCATACATTTATTGCGCAAGGAACCTTAAGACCAGATTTAATAGAAAGTGGAAATCCAGAAATAAGTGGATTTGCACATAAAATAAAAACACACCACAACGATGTTGCTATTGTAAGAGAGGCACGTAAAAAAGGTCTTATTGTAGAAACAAATAGTGATTGGCATAAAGATGAAGTTAGAAAAGTAGCAAGAATGTTAGGATTGGAAGAAAGTATTGCTTCTAGGCAACCATTCCCAGGACCAGGACTAGCTATTAGAGTAATATGCCATGATAAAAAAGAAGAAGTAGGAATAAGCAAAGAAGATATAGAAAAATTAGAAGAGATATTAAAAGAGAGCAATGAAAAAGGCCAAATAATTCCAATAAAATCTGTAGGTGTACAAGGGGACTGCAGAAGCTATAGAAACCTAGGACTTTTATATGGAAATGGAACTGATTTGGAATGGGATAAAGTAACAACACTTGCTAAAAAAATAACAGATAAAATAAACACAATAAATAGAGTGGGTTATATTTTAAATGTTAAGAATGTTCAAAGCCAAATTAAGTGTTTTGATATGAAGATAAATGATGAATGTGTAGATTTATTAAGAGAGCTAGATAGTATTGTTACAACTAATTTAGAAGGAAGTAAAGTAAACCAGACTTTTGCAGTATTAGTTCCAATTGGAATCTCTAAGAAATATTCAGTAGCAATTAGAACATTTGTAACAAATGATTTTATGACTGGTAAACCAGGAGAAATTGGAACAGAAGTTGATAGAAAAGTAATAGAAAAAACAGTAAAAGAAATTGAAGAAAAATTTTCAGATAAAATAGAATTTATAATTTATGATGTTACAAGTAAACCACCAGCAACATGTGAGTGGCAATAGGAGGAAAAATTGGAAGAGATTACTAAATGTGAGATATGTCCTCATAAATGTGGAATAGATAGAACTAAATATCCGGGAAGATGTAAATCAACAGATAAAATAAAAATTGCATTATACTCTACGCACAATTTTGAAGAACCTTGTATTTCAGGCGAGAATCGGTTCTGGTACGATATTCTTCTCTAACTGTAATATGAACTGTATATTTTGTCAAAATTATGAAATAAGCCAACTTGGAAAGGGAAAAGAGATAACAATAGAAGGACTTGCAGATATAATGATAAAGCAACAAGAAAAAGGAGTAGAAAATATAAATTTAGTAACTCCAACAAGTTATGCATTACATATAATAGAAGCAATAAAAATAGCAAGAAAAAATGGATTATATATCCCAATTGTTTATAATACAAATGGTTATGAAAGTGTAGAAACTTTAAAAATGCTTGAAGGATATATAGATATATATTTGCCAGATTTAAAATATTTTTATGATGAATTAGGAAAAGAATATTCTAAGGTTAATAACTATTTTGAAGTTGCTACAAAAGCAATAAAAGAAATGTATAGACAAGTTGGAATCCCAAAATTAGATGATAACGGAATAATGAAAAAGGGATTAATGATAAGACATTTAATTTTACCAAATCAAGTAGAAAATAGTAAACAAGTTTTGAAGTGGATAAAAGAAAATATAGATAATAATGTTTTTGTAAGTGTTATGGCACAATATTTTCCAACATATAAAGCAAAAGAAATTGAAGGATTAAATAGAAAGCTAACTAAAAGAGAATATGAAGAAGTAGAAAATTATTTATATGACTTAGATCTTGAAAATGGCTATATTCAGGAACTTGGAGAACATGAAGAAGAATATGTGCCAAAGTGGGAAATTTAGCTAGACAATGAAAAAAAGATGTGTTATACTTTCATAAAGTTGTAAAAAATTACAGCCAAACATAAATATGTGTGAAAGGAGTACAACACAAATGAAAATCGAAGTAATAGCATCAACAAAAGTAGGGTATGCATTACCAAAAGAAGAGGCTTTGGATTTTTCAGGAAAATCAGCAGGAATCTGTTATTTACCTGATACATTGGAAACATTGTTTGCAGAGCCTGCTGAAAAAACTCAAAGAAGAGTAAATGGAAATCTCAAATCTGGCCATCACAGTGTATTTGGACATGCAACATATAATTTGAGCTTAGAAAGAATTCCTAAGATTCTTGCAATGGTTTTAAATAATGAAAAGGTGTATAACACCTCTGAAAAATCTGCAAGATATACAAAAATGGAGCCTTTACCTCAAGAAAAAGAATTGTATGAAAAGTGGATTGAAATTTATGCAAAACAAATTGCAAAAGAATATTCTCAATTTGATGAAAAACGTGTAAAAAAACTTGCACAAGAAAATGCAAGATATTTAATCAGTGTTTTTACACCTGCAACAGTAATGGAATATACAGTTAATTTTGGACAGTTGAACTATATTATTAACTGGGCTAAAGATTATATTGCAGAAGAACCTGATAATAATTTTTCTATCAAATTAAAGCAAGTATTTAAAGAATTTTTGGAAGTTATGCCTGATGTAGAAGTTGAAGGACTTGATTCTAGAATTAAAGGAAGAAAGTTTTCAATTTTTGCTCAAAGAAAGCATAGAAAAGAGGAATTCGGAGAAAATTATTGTACAACATATTTGGCAAGTTTTGCAGAACTTGCACAAGCTCAAAGACATAGAACTTTGAAGTATGAGATGACATTACTTGATGAACCTAAATACTATATTCCGCCTATTATTAGGAATACTGAATTGGAGGAAGAATGGATTAAAGATATTTCGTCTTTAAAAGAGTTTTATCCTCAAGGAATGTTAGTACAAGTAAATGAAAGAGGTTCAATTGAGGATTTTGTACTTAAATGTACAGAACGTTTATGTGGTGCTGCTCAATTGGAAATTATGGAACAAACTCAAGAAATCATGAAAAAGTATTTGAGTGCTGTAAAAGATGAAAAAGAATTGTATGAGTATTTGTTGCCATATTCTAAAGGAGCACGTTGTACATTTCCTGGCTGGAAATGCAGTTCGCCTTGTGTATTTGGCGGAAAAAATGCAATGAATAGAAAAGTGTAAATATTGCAGAAATGCGAAAATGGGGTCGGTCTTTAAATTCACATGCGAATTTAAGGACCGACCCCATTTTCGCATTCACGCATGAATATAAAAAAGTAACTTGGAAAACATATAAAAAAGGAGAGGTTTTATATGTTTAAACCACAAGCTATTTTTTATGAAAAAGAAATAATTAATTATCCATTAGGAAAACAATTAATGGAACAATACAAAGATGTACCAAAATCTGAAATAGAGAATCATAATAATATAGAAGAAATGAGAAAAAAACAAAATTCAGAATTTCCAAATATGAAAAGAAATTTGATTATAGGAGTTAGAAAAACGCACAAATTTGTAGAGAATCACAAAACATCAGATTATTTAGTTCCATATACATCTTCTGGATGTACTGCAATGTGCATGTATTGTTATTTAGTTTGTAATTACAATAAATGTGCTTATTTAAGGCTATTTGTAAATAGAGAGCAAATGTTAGAAAAAATAATTAAAGTTGCAAATGCAAGTGAGAAACAATTAACATTTGAAATTGGAAGTAATAGTGATTTGATATTAGAAAATACAATTACAGGAAATTTAGAGTGGACAATAGAAAATTTTGCAAAAACTGAAAAAGGATTTTTAACATTACCAACAAAATTTGATATGGTTGATGGAATTTTACCTTTGCAACATAATGGGAAGATAATTATCAGAATGAGTGTAAATCCGGAAGAAATTATAAATAAAGTAGAATTTGGAACTTCAAGATTAAAAGGAAGAATTGAAGCAATCAATAAATTAGCAGAGGCAGGATATAAAGTTGGAATATTAATAGCACCTGTCATACTAGTAGATGGATGGCAAAAATTATATTCAGATTTGATTAAAAGGTTAAATGAGGAGCTATCAGAAAATGTAAAAAGAAATGCTTTTTTTGAAATTATTTTAATGACATATAGCTATGTTCACACTAGAATAAATGAAGAAGCTTTTCCAAATGCTATTAATTTGTATAATAAGGATTTAATGACAGGAAGAGGTAATGGAAAGTATGGATATAAGGAAGGGGTAAGAATAGAAGTGGAGAAATATTTGAGAGAAGAGATGAAAAAATATTTTCCTAGTAATAGAATTGCATATATAGTATAAAATTTCCTAAAACACTTGAAAAGTACGCCAAAACAATGTAAAATATAATAGAGAAAAAATGGGAAAGAGGGCAAAAAATGTATTTGATTGTAGGATTAGGAAATCCAGAAGTAGAATATGGAAAAACAAGACATAATATGGGATTTAATACTATAAATAAAATTGCAGAGCAATATCATATAAATGTTAACAAAACAAAATTTCAAGGACTTAGTGAAGTCGGAACGATAGAAGGTCAAAAGGTGATACTTGTAAAACCACAGACATATATGAACTTAAGTGGAGAATGTGTAAAGCCATTTGTGGATTTTTATAAAATAGAAAAAGAAAATATATTAGTAATATATGATGATATGGATATAGAGCCAGGCAAAATAAAAATAAGAAAAAAAGGCAGTAGTGGAGGGCATAATGGAATGAAATCCATTATCCAAATGATAGGGACAGAAGAATTTCCTAGAATAAGAATTGGAATAGGTAGGCCAGCACATAGTGGAGATGAAATAAATTACGTGATTGGTGCTATACCAGAAGATGAAATACCTTTACTTGACAAAGGAATAGAAAAAGCAAAAGATGCAGTAATCGAAATATTGAAAAATGGAGTAGATATTGCAATGAACAAATTTAATTAGGAAGGTAGAGACATGATAGAGTTAATAGTAAACAAAGATGAAAATTCAAAAGTAATAGCTGTTGTAGAAAATGGCAAATTAGTAGAAATATATGAAGAAAATGAAGAAAGTAAAAAAGCAAGAAATGAAGGAAATATATATTTAGGAATTGTAAAGGATATTATACCTGGAATGCAGGCTGCATTTGTAGATATAGGAACAGAAAAAAATAGTTTTATACATGTAAAAGATGTTATTCCTCAAGTTGATGAAAAAATAGAAAAAAGACCAAATGTAAAAATTAAAGATGTAATAAAACCAAATCAAAAAATATTGATACAAATTCAAAAAGATAGTAATGACAAAAAAGGTGCAAGAACATCAACACATATAAAATTAACAGGAAAATATCTTGTTTTAATGCCTAATACTAATATTGTAACAATTTCTCAAAAAATAGTAGATGAGAAAGAAAAACAAAGACTACTAGATATAATAAAGGCTGAATTACCAGAAAACACTGGGGCAATTTTGAGAACTGCTGCGGAGCATAAATCAAAAGAAGAGATAAAAAAAGATTTTGAGCAATTAATGAAAAAGTGGGAAAAAATAAAAACAAAATTTAATAATGGAAAAAACAGTCCAGAAGTGTTATTTAGAAGTCCAAGTATTATAGAAAAAATAATATTAGATTTACCAGAAGACAGAATAGAAAAAATAGAAGTTAATGATCAAGATGAATACAATGAAATTAAAGAAATGTTAGTAGATATGGACGAAAACATTAAAATTGAATTAAAAGATGGATTACTAGAAAAATATGAATTAAGAAAACAAATTGAAAAGTCTAAGCAAAGAAAAATCTGGTTGAATTGTGGTGGATTTATAACAATAGATCCAACAGAAGCATTAATCGCAATAGATGTAAATTCAGGAAAATTCACAGGAAAGAGTACTTTAGAAGAAACAATATATAAAGTAAATTATGAAGCAACAATAGAAATAGCTAAACAATTAAGATTAAGAGATATTGGTGGAATAATAATAATAGATTATATAGATATGCTAAAGCCTGAAAACAAAGAGAAAATAGAAAATCTTTTAAAAGAATGCTTAAAACAAGATAGAGCAAAAACACAGGTTGAAGGATTTACAAATTTAAACTTGATGGAATTAACAAGAAAGCATATCTGTAGTCATAATAGTTAGGAGAATAGTAGTGAAAGTAGGATTTATATCATTAGGATGTAGTAAAAATTTAATTGATACAGAAGTTGCAATTGGACATTTTAAAAATAATCAATATGAAATAGTAAATAACCCAGAAAAAGCAGATATTATAGTAATAAACACTTGTGGCTTTATAGAGTCTGCTAAAGAAGAGGCTATTAATACAATATTGGAAATGGCTGAATACAAAAAGAAAAATTGTAAATATTTAATTGCTATGGGGTGTTTGGTTCAAAGATATTATGATGAATTAGTTAAAGCCCTTCCTGAAGTTGATTTATTCATAAAGATTGATGAATACAACAAGATGTGGGAAAAGATAGAAAAATTAATAAAGGACAATATTAAAGAAGAAAGTACAACACATACAAGCAATAGAATAACTGAAATAAAGCCATTGCCAATGCCAACATATAATGAGTTTTATGAAAGAGTTGTAACCACTGGAAAAAATTATGCATATTTAAAAATTGGAGAAGGATGTAGTAATAGATGTACATATTGTGCAATTCCATATATTAGAGGTCCATTTGTTAGCAGAAAAATGGAAGAAATTATAGAAGAAGCCAAAATGTTAGCAAGTAAAGGAATAAAAGAGTTGATTGTAATTGCTCAAGATACTACTAAATATGGTGTTGACATTTATGGTGAACCTAAACTAGCAGAATTATTACAAGCATTATCAGAAATACCAGAAATTCATTGGATAAGATTTTTATATTCTTATCCAGAAGGAATAACAGATAAATTAATAGAAACAGTAAAAAATAATGATAAAATTTGTAAATATTTTGATATTCCAATTCAACATATATCTGATTCAATATTAAAAAAGATGAATAGAAAAACAAATAAAAAGCAAATAGAGAACTTAATAGAAAAATTGAGAAAAGAAATTCCAGATGTGACTTTACGTACAAGCTTAATTGTAGGATTCCCTGGAGAAACAGAAAAAGATTTTGAAGAATTAAGAGAATTTGTAAAAAAAGCTAAATTTGATAAGTTAGGAACATTTATGTATTCAAAAGAAGAAGGGACACCAGCAGCAAGATTACCAGATCAAATACATGGAAATACAAAAAAAGCAAGATATAATAAAATAATGGTAATTCAACAAAAAATATCAAAAGAAAATCTTGAAAAAAAGATAGGAAAAGTTTATGAAGCATTAATTGAAGATATTTCATTTGATGGAAAATATTTAATAGGTAGAACAAAACAAGATGTTCCAGAAGAAGATGGAATTATATACATAAAAAATGCAGGATTAACAAATATGGTAAATAAATTTGTTAATGTAGAAATTACAGATGTTAAAGATTATGATTTAATCGGAAAATTAATATAAGGAGGTTCAAAATGGAAGAAAAAACAGAACAATATACATTTGGACCAGAAGAAAAGGACATATTAGAAAAGTTAAACAAAATGGAGAGTAGTGTAGAAGGATATATTCAAGAAAGATATCAAAGAGAATTAATTAAAACAAAATACTATTCAGAAATGGTTATAAATACTGATAAAGGTCCAATAACATTGAAAAATGTATTTATTACAGAAGAGCAAGATCCTAACGGAAAAGTTAGTTATCATTTTCGTTGGATAAAAGAAAATAAAAATGGTGAAAAAAGTATAGAAGAAAATATAGTAGTTGATGAAGAAGGAAAAGTTTTTTCTAGTGGGGGATTAGATGAATACTTAAAAAATTCTAAAATAGATATGGAAAAGCTTTTTGAAGAAAATGATATTGAAAAAGGCAGATTAAAAGGAATATCTGAAAAATCAATACAAAAATCTGAAATTGAACAGTCAAAAGAGGAACAAAAACAAGAAGAACCAAATGATGAAACACAAGAAATAGAAGAAGATTTAAAAGAACAGGGTCAAGACTTAGGATTAACAAGAGTTAGAAAAATTAAAGATTCACATGTTGCAGAAAGAATGCCAGAAGTATTTGGAGATTCAGATGAGCATGCTCAAGCATATTCAAATAAATTACATAGATTTGTAATGCTTGAAAAAGTAAATGAAAGCTGGCAATTAAATAAAAATGTTGAACCAGCAAGAACCACTTGGAAGTCAATAATAAGTATTGATGAACAAGGAGAAAGTATTGAAAGAAAAGTACCATATGCATTAATGAAAACTAATAGAGATGACAAAGAAATAGCTGTAAATCTTGGCGCGTATGGAGAAATCGAAATTGAAACAGTAGATGTGTTACCATGTCAAGAAAGAGTTGCAAGAGGAGTAAGAGAAGATGGGCAAGGGCAAGAAGGCGAAGAAAGCTCACAGGTAAGAAGAGAATTTAATACTAATGGAAAAGAATATACACATGAGTTAGCACATCAAGTTGAAAACGTAGAAAATGATGAAAAAGAAGCAGGGCAAGAAGTGGATAAGCAAATAACAGAATCTGATTATATTCCTAATACAGACACTACATGGAAAGAACTTATGGAAGAAACAGGAGATTCATTACCTAATTTAGTTGAAAGATATAATAATGAAATGTCTAAGAGTGGTGGAAAAGAAGAACCTAAGAGTATTATACAAAGAATTATAGATGATTACCAAATGGTATTTCATGAACATAGAAGACATTAAAAAAAGGAAGTAAAATAATGATAGTTGAACAACTAATATTTATAACATTAGCGTGTACATTATTTGTATATATGTTTTATAAATTAATTAAAACAAATGATACAAAATATGTAACGATATTAGCAATAGAAGCATTGCGGAATTGCAATAGATTTTATCCAGCTTTATTTTTCAAAAAAAGGTATTGGAACATTTACTAGATTGATTATATATACATTATCAATATTAGTTCCAATATTTATAATAATATTAGAAAAAGTAGACACAAATATATCAGATACTATAGATATAGTTATTGCAAAAATATATTTAGTATTTGGAAACACAAGAGTTGCCAAAAAGAAATTGATACAAATTCTTGATAGAAATGCAGAAAACTATACTGCACATAAGCTTTTAGCAGGAATATATGTAAAAGAAGGCGGACAGAGAAAAGCAGTTGATGAATATTTACAAGTAATAGATATTAATCCAAAAGATTTTGAATCTTATTATAATGTTTCAGAATTATTAATAGATTTAGATAAAAAAGATGAAGCTATAAAAATACTTGCAGATGTATTAGAGAAAAAACCAGATTACACAGATGCAACAGTAGCTTTAGGAGATTTATTAATAGAAAAGGAAGATTATAAAGAAGCGGTAAATATTTATACAGAAGCATTAAAATACAGTCCTACAAGTTATGATTTGAATTATAATTTAGGAATTGCATATACAATGCTAAATGATTTTCAAAATGCAAAAGACTATTATGAAAAAGCAGCACAAATTAATTCATTATCATATAATTCAAAATATTCATTAGCAGAAATAGCATTAATATACAAAGAATTAGATGAGGCAAAAAATAAATTTTTAGAAACAATAGATGATGAAGAATTAGCACCAGACAGTTATTTCGAACTTGCAAAAATTGCATTAGTACGTGGAGAAAAACAAACTGCTATTCAATATGCAAATACAGCATTAAATTTAAATCCTAAAAAGATTGCAGAAAAAATAAAAAAAGATGATATTTTTATACCAATAATAGCAAAGCTTTCAATTCCATTTAATTTAGATGCATTAGAAGAAAATAAAAAAGAAACAAAACTAACTAAAAAAGAAATAATGGCAAAAGAACACCTAGAAGCAATGTTTGCGATAACAAGAAACTTAAGCTATAATGACATAAAATTATTAAACAGAAATGCAAAAAATGGAATAGCTAAAAAAATAGAACAAAACAAAGAAAATGAAAGACAAAAAGAAATTCAAGAATAATATACAAAAACTCATAAAATCTTTCTAAATCAATATACTATAAAAGAGGAGCCAAACAAAAATATGGCAAATTGAAAGAGGGATTATATGAAAAAAAATTTTGCAATTGTAGGTGGAGATTTAAGATTAATAAAACTTGCTAAAATGCTTGAAGAAGACGGAAATAATGTAACTTGTTTTGGACTAGAGGAATCTCAAGAATTAAAAGAAAATGTATCTATAGTGCAAGCAAAAACACTAAAAGAAGCAATAAATAAAAGTGACATAATAATTGGACCAGTTCCATTTACTAGTAATGGAAAAGATATTAGTACACCATTTAGTAAAGAACAAATACACTTAAGAGAATTTATGCATGTAATAAATGCAAAAATTGTAATTGCAGGAAACATTCCACCAGAAGTATATAAAATGGCAAATGACGAATATGTAGAAATTGTAGATTTAATGAAAAGAGAAGAGCTAGCTGTATTAAACACTATAGCAACGGCAGAAGGAACAATTAGTGAAGCAATATTAAATACAAATAAAATATTGCATGGAAGTAAAGTATTGATATTAGGGTTTGGAAGAATAGGAAAAGTTTTAGCTAGAAAACTTGTTGGACTATCTGCAATTGTTACATGTGCTGCAAGAAAAGATGAGGATTTTGCATGGATAAAGGCATATGGATTTAATCAAACAAATATAAACAAGATAGGAGCAAATTTAGGGGAATATGACATAATAATAAATACAGTTCCACAAATTATTTTAAATGAAGATAATTTAAAATATGTAAAAAAAGATTGTTTATTAATTGATTTGGCATCAAATCCAGGAGGAATTGATAAAAAGGAAGTAAAAAAAGAAAATTTAAAGCTTGTTTGGGCATTAGCATTACCAGGAAAAATAGCACCAATTACATCAGCAGAATTTATAAAAGAAACAATATATAATATTATAAAAAATTATTAAAAAATATATAAATAAAAGGAGTAAAAACATGGAAATATTACATTCATTAATTTTAGGAGTTGTACAGGGACTTACAGAATTATTACCAGTATCAAGTTCAGCACATTTAAATCTTTTCCCATGGGTATTTGGGTGGAGTGATATAAGCGAATCATTTGATGTCGCTTTACATATAGGAACATTACTTGCAATTATTATATTTTTCTATAAAGATTGGGTTCAATTAATAAAAGGGGGATATAATCAAGTAGTAAAGAAAAAGAAATCTACAGAAGGAAAAATATTTTGGTATATAGTTATTGCAACAATACCTACAGGAATAGCATGCTTAGTGCTTGACAAATTATCTGGAAAATTAATAGAAATCTTATCAGGAGTATTTAAAACATCACAAATAAATACCCAAATGTTTATAATTGCAATAGCATTAATTGTTATGGGTATTATTTTGTATGTAGTAGATAAAAACTCAAAATCA
>ERZ827440.2996-NODE-2996-length-13524-cov-3.219021_pt1 | contig 13524 bp, 10 predicted proteins | sample MGYA00519774_ERZ827440 | MGnify/ENA primary metagenome ERZ827440 (study PRJEB31778, sample SAMEA3449302) | human gut metagenome | biome: human gut; feature: human-associated habitat; material: faeces | place: United Kingdom | collected 2010/2012 ... | reverse complement strand
GCGTCTGATGGATCTCTGCAATATTGCCTTCAAGCTGGCTCTTTTTGATCTTGTCGAGCTTGTTGGCGATAATCACCCACGGCTTGCCCGATGCGCGGAACCATTCCGCCATCGTCATGTCATCGCGCGTCGGCTTGTGACGGATATCAACGATCTGGATGCCGAGCGTCAGCAGACCCATCGCAAAATAGGTCTCCATCAGCGCGCCCCAGCGCTGCTGCTCCGCCTTAGAGACGCGCGCGTAGCCGTAGCCCGGCAGGTCGACGAAGTACAGCTGCTTGTCAATGGTAAAGTAGTTGATGTGAATAGTCTTGCCCGGCTGCGCACTGACACGCGCAAAATTCTTGCGGTTCAGCAGCTTGTTTATGACCGAGCTTTTGCCGACATTGGATTTGCCGGCGAAAACGATCTGCGGCAGGCTGTCAAACGGAAAATCGCTCTCCTTGACCGCCGAACGCAGGAATTCCACATTATGAAGATTGGGTGCCTTTTTTTCGTTGCTCATTGTACCACCGCCGTTGTCTCAGCGTCAGCCTTGGGAGGCATGCGACGCGATGTTTTCTTTTTTTTGCCGGGACGGCGCGAGAAGTCGATCGCCGTCTCCATGACCGTGTCCATATGCTCCGCGACGACGAACGCGACGTTTTCGCGTACCACAGGCTCAATATCCTGTAAGTCGCTCTCGTTGTCCTTCGGGATGACGATGGTCTTGATGCCTGCACGGTAGGCCGCCATGGTCTTTTCGCGCAGACCGCCGATCGGCAGCACGCGGCCGCGCAGCGTTACCTCGCCCGTCATGGCGACGTCGTGACGCACCGGCGCCTCGGTCAGCGCGGAAATGATCGCCGTCGTAATGGTCACGCCGGCCGACGGGCCGTCCTTCGGGATAGCCGCTTCAGGGAAATGGATGTGCAGGTCGTTGTTCTTGTAGAACATCGGATCGATGTTCAGCTGCTCCGCGCGCGAGCGCACGAACGTGACTGCCGCCTTTGCACTCTCCTGCATGACCGTGCCGAGATTGCCCGTGACCTCGATCTTGCCCGTTCCGGGCACGACCGCCACTTCTACCTCGAGCATTTCACCGCCGACGCTCGTCCATGCAAGGCCGTTTACGATGCCGACCTCATCCTTCGCGGACACGACATCCTTTTTGAACGGCGCGACGCCGAGCAGCTCCTCGATATTCCTGTTCGAGACCGTCAGTCTGCGGCCGCCGTCCGCGATATGCCGCGCCGCCTTGCGGCACAGCTTGGCGAGCACGCGCTCCAGACGGCGCACACCGGCCTCGCGGGTATAGCCCGTAATGACCTTCGCGAGCATTTCTTCGGAAATAACCAGCTGACCCTTCTTAAGGCCATGCTTGTCCATCTGGCGCGGCAGCAGGTGATTCAGCGCGATCTGGCGCTTCTCCTCCTCGGTGTAGCTCGGCAGCTCGATGACCTCCATGCGGTCGAGCAGCGGACGCGGAACAGCCGAAAGATCGTTCGCCGTCGTGAGGAACACGACATCGGACAGGTCGAACGGCAGCTCGATATAGTGGTCGCGGAACGCGACGTTCTGTTCGGTGTCGAGCACCTCGAGCATCGCAGAGGCCGGATCTCCGCGGAAATCGCTGCCCATCTTGTCGATCTCGTCGAGCAGAATGAGCGGATTGGACGTTCCGGCGCGGCGCAGCGCGTCCATGATGCGGCCGGGCATTGCGCCGATGTAGGTCTTTCTGTGACCGCGGATGTCGGCCTCATCGCGCACGCCGCCCAGACTCATGCGGGCATAGCTGCGGCCCATCGCCTCCGCGATGGATTTCGCGATAGAGGTCTTGCCGACGCCCGGAGGGCCTGCGAGACAGAGCACCTGTCCCTTGAGGCCGGGCGCGAGCGTGCGGACCGCCAGAAACTCCATGATGCGCTCCTTGACCTTTTTCATGCCGTAGTGGTCGCGGTCGAGGATGCGCTGCGCCTCCTCGAGGTCGAGACGCTCCTCGCTCCTGCTGCGCCACGGCAGATCGAGCACGGTATCGAGATAAGTGCGCACGACGCCCTGCTCCGCATTCGAGCCGCCGAGCTTGGCGAAGCGGTCCACCTCGCGGATGAGCTTTTCCTCGCATTCCTGCGGCAGCTTGAGGTCGAGAATGCGCTGACGGTAGGTCTCAGCCTCCGCCGCTGCATCCTGCTCGCCGAGCTCGGTCTGGATGACCTTGATCTGCTCGCGCAGGTAGTATTCGCGCTGATTTTTATCCATCTGGGACTTAACTTCGTCCTGGATCTCGTTTTCCAGCTTGAGCACCTCGGTCTCCTCGCCGAGCAGGCGGATGACCATGGTCAGACGGCGCGTGATGCTAAGCTCCTCGAGGATGTCCTGCTTGGCCGCAACCTCGATACTGATGTTCTGCGCGATGTAATCCGCGAGGAAGCCTGCGTCGCCACCCTCGGCAACCGTCAGCTCCACATCGGGCGAGATGCGCTGCGCATTGTCGGCGTACTCCGCAAAGCGCTCCTGCGCCGTGCGGACAAGCGCCTGCGCACGGCGTTCGGTCACACCGTAAACATAGTCCTCGAGCTGCTCTACCTCGGCATAGATGCAGGTCTTGTCGTCCTGCGCCGCGAAGAACTGATGCACGAGCGCGCGCTGCTTGCCCTCGACGAGCACGCGGATGTTGTCGCCCGGCAGGCGCAGGATCTGCTTGACCTGGCAGATGGTGCCGATCTGGTAGAGATCGCTCGGGGACGGGTTGTCCGTCTTGAGGTCGCGCTGTGCGGTCAGAAAGAGCGTCTGACCGTTCTTCATCGCCGCTTCCAGCGCGCGGATGGAAAGCAGACGGCCCACATCGAAGTGGATTATCATATTCGGGAACGCAACGAGGCCGCGCAGCGGAAGCACCGGCAGGCGGCTTACAGTCGTTCCAAGCTGTTCTGTCATAGTGTATCTCCTTGCAGGGAAAATTCGTATATAAAGACAGTATAGTATTTTTCCGCGCATTTGTAAAGCGGTTTTCCTCTGTCTTTTTGTCACAAACCGGCAAAATTCCTCTGTTTTTTTACTTTTTACACTTTGTTTACGAATAAAGGCCGGCAGCATAAAAAGCGCGGACAGGAAAAACATCCTGTCCGCGTATGCTGTGATGGTCTTATTATGCACTTTTGGTTGTCTTGCGCGTGCGCTTCTTCGGCGGCTCAGGGTCCACCGGCATCGCGTCGTGCTCGACCACCGGCTCGCCCGTTCCCATGACGACCTCCGGGGTGATGGTGACCGAGGAAACCGTCTTGTCGGACGGAATGCTGAACATGATGTCGGTCATCACGTTTTCCAGTACGCCGCGCAGACCGCGTGCGCCGGTCTTGCGCTCGAGCGCCGTCTCCGCTACCTTGATGAGCGCCTCCGGCTCAAAGTTCAGCTTGACGCCGTCCATCTCGAACAACCGCTTATACTGCCGGGTAAGGGCATTCTTCGGCTTTGTGAGTATGTCTATCAATGCCTTGCGGTCAAGCTGATGCAGCGTGACTATCACGGGCATTCTTCCCACGAATTCCGGTATAAGGCCGAACTTGAGCAGATCCTCCGGGAGTATGTTCTTCAGTATGGAGCCCACGTCCTTCTCCACCTTGCTCTGCACGTCCGCACCGAATCCCATTACGCTCTTGCCCGTGCGCTTGGTTATGATATCCTCAATGCCTGCAAACGCGCCGCCGCAGATGAAGAGTATGTTTGTGGTGTCTATCTGTATAAACTCCTGATGGGGGTGCTTGCGGCCGCCCTGAGGTGGAACGCTGGCTACCGTCCCTTCCAGTATCTTAAGCAGCGCCTGCTGCACGCCCTCGCCGGAAACGTCGCGGGTTATGGAGGGATTTTCGCTCTTACGGGCGATCTTGTCGATTTCGTCGATGTATACTATGCCCTTTTCCGCACGCTCAACGTCGTAATCCGCCGCCTGAATGAGCTTGAGCAGTATGTTTTCTACGTCCTCGCCTACGTAGCCGGCCTCCGTGAGCGATGTAGCGTCAGCAACGGCAAATGGAACGTTGAGTATCTTCGCAAGGGTCTGGGCCAGCATGGTCTTGCCGCAGCCGGTAGGCCCCAGCATGATTATGTTGCTCTTTTGCAGCTCCACGTCGTCCTTCTGCTTGCCGGCGTTTATACGCTTATAGTGGTTGTACACGGCGACGGCCAGCGCACGCTTGGCGGCTGTCTGACCTACCACATACTCATCGAGAGTATCGGAAATCTCCTGGGGTTTCGGTATGTCCTTGAGGTCTGTCTCCACCGTGGAGAAGTCCTCGTCTATTATTTCCTGGCAAAGCTCTATGCACTCATTGCAGATGTACACGCCGGGGCCCGCGATTATGCGATTCACCTCGTCCTGTGGCTTTCCGCAGAATGAGCACTTTATCGTGCCGGTATTTTTTTCTTCGTTTTTCGCCATCAATTACCTCCTGGGCGGAATTATCTCGTCTATGAGACCGTAGGCAAGCGCCGCCTCGGCATCCATATAGTTGTCGCGCTCGGTGTCAGCCTGTACCTTTTCAATCGGCTGACCGGTACGCGCGGAAAGTATCCCGTTCAGTTTCTTCTTGATTTTTACCAGCTGTTCAGCCTGAATGGCTACGTCGGTGGCCTGGCCGCGCGCGCCTCCCAGAGGCTGGTGTATCATTATCTCGCTGTTGGGCAGCGCCCTGCGCTTGCCCTTTGCGCCTGCCGCAAGCAGAAAAGCGCCCATGCTTGCCGCCATGCCTATGCATATGGTAGATACATCGCATTTGATGTACTGCATGGTATCATATATCGCCATGCCCGCAGTGACGGAGCCACCGGGGCTGTTTATATACAAGCTAATGTCCTTATCCGGATCGTCCGCTTCAAGGAATAGCAGCTGAGCCACGATAAGGTTAGCGGAGTCGTCGTCGACCTCGCCGCCAAGGAACACTATACGATCCTTTAGCAGGCGGGAATATATGTCATAGGAACGCTCCCCCTTGTTTGACTGCTCTACTACCATCGGTATAAGATTCATAGTGTTCATCTCCTTTATTGTCTGAATACATCGTGCCATTCGTTATAAATGCCTCGCCGCACGGCACGGTGCGGCGAAGCAGTACAGGTGACAATTATCGGAAGATACTCGCGCCTTACTCAGCGTCCTTCTCCTCAGTCTTTTCCTCGGCCTTCTTGGTCTTCCTGGCAGAAGCCTTCTTTGCAGGCTTCTTCTCGGCCTTCTCTACCTCTACGGCGGTATCGGTCATTACTGCCAGAGTCTTGTCGACCATTATCTGATCCGCAAAGAACTTCTTGTCGTTCTCGCTGAGGCCCTTCTTGAATTCCTCGGCCTTGTCGCCAAACTGTGCGCAATACTCGTCTACCTTGGCGTTTATTTCTTCTTCGGTAGCCTTGATGTCCTCAGCCTTAGCCACGGCGTCGATCACCAGCTGGCTCTTTACCCTACGAGCCGCATCTATGCGGCTCTCCTTGCGGAAGGACTCCATATCGGTGCCGGTGTACTTCATGTAATCCTCAAGGCTGACGCCCTGCATACTGAGGCGGTAGCGGATATCGTTGAGTATGGCGTCTATCTGCCGCTCTACCATGATATCGGGTATGACTACCTCGGCGTTGTCAACGGCCTTGGCTACTACGGCGTTTTCCTTCTCGGTCTCAGCATCGCGCCTGGCCTTCTTTTCAAGCTCCTCGCGCTTTGCTGCCTTCAGCTCGTCAAGAGTGTCATATTCGGATACATCCTTGGCGAACTCATCGTCCAGCTCCGGCAGCTCTTTTTTCTGTATGCCGTTCACCTTTACGTGGAAGGTGGCGTCAGCGCCGGCCAGGGCTTCGCTGTGATACTTTTCGGGGAACTTTACCTGAATATCCCTCTCCTCGCCCGCATTCATACCTATCATCTGTTCTTCAAAGCCGTCGATGAAGGTGTGGGAGCCTATCTCAAGGGTCTGGCCCTGAGCGGAGCCGCCCTCGAACTTGATGCCGGATACGCTGCCCTCATAGTCGAGGTTTACGGTATCGCCGTTCTCAACGGGGCGCTCAACATCTACCATGCGCGCAACCTTTTCGCGCTCGCGCTCGATCTCCGCAGCCACGTCGTCATCCGTAACATTATACTCGCGCTTTTCTATTTCTATACCCTTATACTGACCCAGCTTGACCTCGGGGCGCACGGCAACCTCTGCGGTAAACACCAGATCCTTGCCGTCCAGTGGCAGGTCAACTATGGAAATGTCAGGCCTGTCGATCACTTCTATGTCGTGCTCCTTTATGGCTGCCTGATATACCTCGGGGTAGACGATATCGAACGCATCATCAAAGAAGGCCAGCGGGCCATAGGCGTTTTCGATCATCTTGCGCGGAGCATGTCCCTTGCGGAAGCCGGGGACGTTGAACTTCTTGCCGTTGGTATGATAAGCCTTCTCAACGGCCTCCTCAAACTTCGCCGCAGGTACCTCGATAGTGATTTTCACCTTGCCGTTTTCCAGCTTTTCCAAAGTTGCCATTTATAAACCTCCGAAACCACATATATATGTGTATCAATTTGCGGGCACACCGCCATTAGCATATAATAGCATACAATATCACTGTTTGCAATGAATCATTGTGTATAAAATATAATAAAACGGAAAACAAAAACGGCGGGATACATTTGCCCGCCGTTCTTTGTCTGTGCTTTACCTTTCGCTGCCCCAGAAGAACAGTGCGATGGTGCCGGGGCCGGCGTGGGCGCCTATCACGGGGCCGACATAGTTTATAACTATATCCTGCACGCCTGTGCGCTCGCGTACCAGATTCGCCAGATACTCCGCGTCCTCGAGGCTGTCGCCGTGGCTGATGAAGATAGTCTCGTTTCTGCCTGGCAGCATAGTGGATTCCATGCTGTCCGCCAGTGCCTTCAGCGCAGCCTTCCTTCCCCTCGCCTTTCCGACGGCTACCAGATGGCCCTCATTGTCCATATGCATAACAGGCTTTATGCTGAGCATGGTGCCTATCGCGGCGGTGGCGGCGGAAATGCGCCCGCCCCGCTTGAGGTAATTCAGATCGTCAACGGTGAACCAGTGGCACATGTGCAGCTTTTCGCTTTCAACGAAGTCCCGCACCTCCTCTATGGTCGCGCCCTCTTCCTTTTTCTTCGCGGCATAGTATGTTATCATGCCCTGGCCGAGGGACGCGGCGAGTGTATCCACAGTATATATCTTTCTGTCGGGGTACTTTTCCCTGAGCTCACGCGCGGCGGATTCGCCGGAATTATATGTGGTGCTGAGTCCTGCGGAGAAGCCTATATAAAGTACATCTTTCCCCTCCTTGAGAAGTTTTTCCATTTTCTCCTCGAAAGCGGCGGTATTCACTGCGGAGGTCTTGAGTTTCTTTCCTTCTCTCGCCAGCTTATAGAACTCCTTAAAGCCTATCTCCCGCCCGTCCAGCCAGTTGCGGTAATTTTTTCCGTCCGCCATAACCTCAAGAGGCAGCACCTCAAGGCCAAGCTGATCCGCCAGTTCCTGAGGCAGGTCGCAGGAAGAATCAGTCATTATCACATATTCTTTACTCATATAGCATCGTTCCTCCCGGTAATATTCTTTATTAACGGCAACATTATACCTTGACTTTTGGCTGTTTTCAACAAATCTGCCACAGTTCACCGATTGTTCAAATTTTAAAACTATTTATATCTATTTAAATATTTCCCTCTTGCTGAGCGCCCGGTACAGCAAATAGCCAAGCAATCCGCAGCACACGGCCTCTCCCACTGTTACCGTCAGAAAAAAGTACCAGTAGCTTCCGGGAAAGGCGTATACGTATTTGAGCACGAATGGCACTATCAATCCGTTTGACAATATAGGGAACACAGGGGCAAGCTTAGGCCTGTTCCGGAACCTGTATGTCAGGTATGCGCCTATCAGCGTCGCAAGAGATCCTATGGCCACGTCCCACGGCAGCGCGCCGGTGACGAGATTTGCTATTGCGCACCCTATGAACAGCCCCGGAACCGCGGCGCCCGTAAACACAGGCAGCACCGTCAGCGCTTCCGAAAGTCTGAACTGTATCACGCCGCCGGACAGTCCGGCCGCTGCCGACACAAGCGTCAGCACAACATATATCGCCGCTATTGCAGAGGCATATACCATGCCTCTTATATTACCCTTTATCTTCATCATAAGATTATGCTCCTTTATCCCTCTCGTTTGTTTTCCATATGGGCCTTATACTTTTTGCCCACATTCGCGCCGGAGCCCATAACTGAGCCGCGCATTATGGTATCCGCGCCGAAGCGGCCGCGTATGTCGTCCACCGCCCTATCCAGCTTTCGGGCCCTGTCTTTACCTTCATCGCAGAACATACACTGCTGGGCGTATTCCTCTTTTGTCACGTTCAGCAGCCCTATGCCGAGCAGACGAAGCGGGGTATGCTTATCCCACAGCTCATCAAACAGGCTTCGGCAAAGCTTATATATTTCGTTGGTTATATCGGTAGGCTCCGTCAGCTTTTTCTGGTGGGACCTGTTTTTGAAGTCGTTGCCCCGTATGGTGACTGACACGCCGTATGCCTTCGCCCCTTCGGAGCGCATTCGGGCCGCTACGCTGTCCGCAAGCGCAAGCAGTATCCTATACGCCCGCTCCGCCGTTACAACGTCCTCTTCCGTAGTAGTGGATATGCTGTACCCTTTTGCCTCCTCCGCCTCTGTAAGCACGGAGGATTCGTCCCTCCCGTTGGCATACTCCCACACCTGCCTGCCCATTTTCTGCCCAAGCAGCGCCTGTATGCTTAAAAGGCTGGCCTTTGCCAGTGCGCCTATCGTGGTCATTCCTGCCTGCTCCAGTTTTCTCGCCGTAGCCGGGCCTACCGTAAACAACTCGCCTACCCGCAGTGGCCATAGCTTTTCCCGTATCTCCCCGTCAAACAGGGTATGGACCTTATCCGGCTTTTCAAAGTCGCTGGCCATCTTTGCCAGCAGCTTGTTGTTGGCAACGCCTATATTCACGGTAAAGCCCAGGGTATCCCGTATCTCGTCCTTTATTCTTCGGGCAAGTTCTACCGGGTCGCCATAAAGTTTTTCCGTGCCCGTCATATCCAAAAAGCACTCGTCGATGGAATACTTTTCAACGGCTGGGGCGTACTTCCGGCATATATCCATGAATGCTCTTGAGTTGCGTTCATACAGTCTGAAATCAGGCTTGGCAAGAAACAGGTCCGGACACTTGCGCAGTGCCATGGCCACAGGTTCACCTGTGGTAACGCCGTATTTCTTTGCGGGTATGGACTTGGCAAGTATCACGCCGGTGCGCTTATCCCTGTCTCCTCCTATGGCTGCGGGTATCAGGCGTATATCCTGTTCGCCCTCTCTTACCCGCTTTGCCGCCTCCCATGAAAGAAAGGCGCTGTTTACATCCACGTGGAATATGATCCGCTGCATGCTCGCCCTCCTTTTTATTTGCTGCTCAGCAGTTTTTTCCTCGCCTTCCAGTCAGGCATGAGCGTCTGCATCAGCGCGTAGAAATCCTTTGAGTGGTCGGGATGGACGAAATGGCAAAGCTCATGCAGCGTCACCATTTCCGCCGCCGCTATGGGGTAGGCTATGAGCCGTTTATTTATCGTTATGCGCCCCTTTGTATAGGCACAGCTGCCCCAGCGGGAGCTCATTGTGCGGAGCTTGATTTCAGGCTTTTTTACGCCCCAGCCCCGTATAAGCGGATACATTCTGTCCAATACCTCACAGAAAACCTCCCCGCACAACCCATCCAGATATTTTTGTACCAGCTGCCGGCGCTTATCGCCGTCAGAGATATCCTTCAGCGTGACATATAGCCTGTCGTTTTTCTGCTCAACGCCCTGATTGCTGCCTTGTATCACCGTCACCGGCAGCACGCGTCCAAGCACTGTTATGCTTTCCCCCGCCGGGTCGTTAAGGGGTCTCTGCGCCAACTTTGCCCCTTCTATGGCTGACAGTATAAATCCTGATCGGCTCTGCATGAATTTTTCTATTACCGTAAGGCTCACCGTAGGGCTTGCGGAGACATATACCGTGCCGTCCTGCCTTATGCGGAGGTTTATGTTTTTGACCTGCTTTCGCTGTAACTCGTACTCTATGTCCTGCCCGTTCAATACTATGCGCCTTCGCGACAGCCCCTTGTTCATGCCCTCTTGTCTTCTATTGGCTTTACGCCGTAGGCAGCCCCTTCCTTTACGGTCTTGAGCCTTTCCACAAAGTCTTTCATGGCCTCGGATATCTTTATCTCCTGAGGGCATACCCTCTCGCAGCTGCGGCAGCCTATGCAGGCGGAGGGCTGCTTGTCGGCGGGTATGGATGCCAGCCACAGAGGCGCCCTGAGCCCGCCCTGAGAATACACATGCTCGTTGTAATGCTCGATAAGCATAGGTATATCCAGCCCCTTGGGGCATTTAGCTGTGCAGTAGCGGCAGCCCGTGCAGGGGAGCGCCGTCTCGCCTATCATTTTATCGGCAACGCCTGTAAGCGCCGTCAGCTCATGGCTGTCCAGAGGCTTATCCTCGCTGAATATCCTTATATTATCCGCAAGCTGCTGCAGGTTTGACATTCCGGAAAGCACCATCGTTACCTCGGGTATGCTCTGGAGGAATCTGAATCCCCAGCCCGGTACGCTCTCGTCCGGACGCAATGCCGTGAGTTCCGCAGCGTATTTATCGTCTACAGTCGCAAGCTTGCCGCCCCTGAGTGGCTCCATGACCCATACCGGCAAACCGTATTGCTTTATGAGCTCCACCTTTTCCTTTGCGTGCTGGAACTTATAGTCCAGGTAGTTCAGCTGTATCTGGCAGAATTCCAGATCCTTGCCGTAGGCGTCCATAAAGCGGCGCATCACATCCACCCGGCCATGGGTAGAAAAGCCCAGATGCCGTATGCGGCCCTCCTTCTTCTGCTTCAGCAGGTACTCCATCACGCCGTACTGCGGATCCATATAGCTATCCACATTAATCTCGCACACGTTGTGGAAAAGATAAAAGTCAAAGTGATCCACGCGGCACTTTTTTAGCTGCTCCTCGAATATTTCCTCTACCCTGCCTATGTTTTCCCGTATATTTCCCGGGAACTTTGTGGCGAGGTTAAAGCTCCCTCTAGGGTAGTCAGCGAGTATTTTGCCTATCATCCTTTCGGAATTGCCGCCGTGATACATCCATGCGGTATCATAGTAATTTATTCCGTTTTTCATGGCAAAGTCTACCATTTCCCGCGCTTTTGCCTCGTCAATGCTGTCTTGTTTGCCGTCTACCACCGGCATACGCATCGTGCCAAGCCCCAGCGCGGAAAGCTTTTCTCCCTTGAAATCCCGGTATATCATGGTTGTCCTCCCTATATGTTCTGTTCAAAGCAAATCGCGTGCATATAGATTATACTATAATCCCCATATATTTTTAACAAAAAAATACCGCCCCGGTAATTCGAAGCGGTATGAGAGCTGCTTTTTACTTTTTGTACCAGTCCAGCACCCTCAGGCTTCTGTCTGCCTTATTGAGGACCTCGGTCTCGCCCTTTTCGTTTATGCAGACGATGTTCTCAACGCGCATGCCGAAGCGCCCGCCGAGGTACACCCCCGGCTCTATGGAGAAGCACATGCCCCTCTCCAGCCGCCTGTGGTTTATCTGATTTATATAAGGCCCTTCATGTACCGAATAGCCTATGCCGTGGCCCACGCGGTTGACCAGGGTATGGGCATAGCCCTGCTCGTCCAGCACGTCGCGGGCGGCCTTGTCTATATCGGGTATGTATGCGCCTTCCCTGGCGGTGTTCTGGGCAGTCATCTGAGCTCTGTCTACCAGCTCGTATATCCTACGCTGCTCGTCGCTTATACTTCCTACGAATACCGTGCGGCTCAGATCCGACATCATCTCGTTTATGGCGCAGCCCCAGTCCAGAACTATGCAGTCCCCTTCCTGTATGACCCTGTCAAAGCTGTTGTAGTGTGGATAGCCGCTGTTGGGTCCGGAAGCAACTATGCAGTCGAAGTTGCAGCCGCCCTGTTCCGCCATAGTACCTACTATGACGTCCCGCACCTCCGCCTCGGTTATGCCGGGCCGTATCATGGCGCAGGCCTTTTCAAAGGCGCTGTCGGCCACCCTTGCGGAAAGGCGCATATTTTCCAGCTCCTCATGGGTCTTGATTATGCGCACCTCTTCAAGGAGCGGCTTGCCGTTTACAAAGGTTATGCCGCAGTTTTTGCCTATATCCAGCACATTGAAGGCCTGGGCGGTGGAGTTCACGCCGATGGTCTTTCCCTCAAGGCCCTCGTTTTTCAGTATCTCATAGGCCTTATCCATTCCCTCGTTGTCGTGCCAATGGTAAACCGGGCACTGATGCTTCAGCCCCTCGGCGACCTCATCGGCATAGAGAGTATTGCACAGATAAAAGCACTCGCCGCTCTTCTTTACGAACAGCGCCTGAAACCTCTCGCACATCATGGGCGAAAAGCCGGTAAAAAAGCGCAGCTCCTCGGAGGGGGATATGAGCATGGCGTCGCAGTCCATCATTTCCGCCAGCTTTTTTATGTATTCCGTTCTCATTCCTCTTTCCTTTCCTCGATTAAAAGCATAAGGGCTGCTCCGGCGAACAGCCCTTGTCCTTTTCCCTTATGTTATCTGGTGGTTCCTGAATTTATCACCTGATCCCTTGCGTTTTCCGCGACGCGGGGCTCAAGGGTGAGCTTGCTCTGCTTGTTTGCCTTCCAGACATACAGGCCGAGAGAGAGTCCGATTACGCCGTATACCATGAAGGTACGGAAGTATTCGCCAAGTATCGCCTGACCGAACACGGCCTGGCCGATCTCGGGGCTGAGTATGAACATGGAGTGGAACAGCAGGGTTCCCATTATTGCCTGAGATACAGTCGCCTTGTTTACGGAGGCGCCGCCTACCAGTATGGCCGCTACGGAGAACAGGCCTATCTGGTTATGGGCGGTATAGACGTTAAGCGTGCCTATATTCTGTATGTAGATTATCTGGCCCCACGCGGCAAGCACGGTGGATATTATGGTGGCTATGATGCGGGTACGGTCCACGTTTATGCCGTTGGACTCCGCGATGTACTGGTTCTGGCCGCAGGCCCGGAAATCCTGACCCAGCTTTGTGGTCATTATCCACTTGGTGAATACTGCCAGCAGCACTATCATTATCACAGTGCCCATAGGCACCTTGCGAACCATAGTAAGCCTGCCCTTAGTCGCGGCCTGATACGCAAATACGGCAAGTATCACAACGGCAATCGCCGCGTACAGCGCGAACTTGAAGTTGCTTAGGCGGGCCTGGCCAGGCTTCAGCTTGCGTATGTACTGGCTCCATACGAGGTACAGCACCACCAGAGCAGACGCCACTATCATAAACACAGCAAAGGGTATCTGCCATATGCCTTCAAGGGCATACTTGATGGTATCCATATCCACAGTCATGCGGATTCCCACGCCGCCGGGAAGTATTATCGGATGATCCGGCTGGACCGGGATAACGCCGCCGATGAGGAACAGCACTATAAACATGTAGATGCCGGTGCCGAAATAGCCGACTATCAGC
>ERZ827440.2989-NODE-2989-length-13546-cov-2.921503_pt1 | contig 13546 bp, 17 predicted proteins | sample MGYA00519774_ERZ827440 | MGnify/ENA primary metagenome ERZ827440 (study PRJEB31778, sample SAMEA3449302) | human gut metagenome | biome: human gut; feature: human-associated habitat; material: faeces | place: United Kingdom | collected 2010/2012 ... | reverse complement strand
TGCTGGCCGTCACGCCCATCCACACGATGGACTACACCTTCTGGCAGGCGGTACCCGCCGGCACGAAACGCATCGGCGAAGAGATTGGAAGCTACTGGAAGCAACTGAAACTGGTCTTCCGTCCCCAGACAGAGGCTTACAAATCGCTCGGCGGTCCGCTCTCGATAGGCAGCATCTTCCCCGACGAATGGAACTGGCCGGCATTTTGGGAGATAACCGCCCTACTCTCCATCATCCTCGCCGTCATGAACATCCTGCCCATCCCGGCACTCGACGGCGGCCATGTGCTCTTCCTGCTGGTGGAGGTCATCACGGGCCGCAAACCGGGCGACAAATTCATGACGTACGCTCAGATAGCCGGCATGCTTCTTCTCTTCACGCTCATCATCTACGCCACGGGGAACGACATCTACCGGCTGTTCATCAAATAGTTTTCCGCCATGACCGAACTGGAAAAGATGCTCGCGGGCGAGATGCACGACATCACCGACCCCGAGGTGAGCCGGCTGAACCGGGAGGCCCGGCGCAAGCTCGAGAAACTGAACGCCACCTCCTGGCTCGACACGGTCCGTTACACGGAGGCCCTCACGGAACTCATTCCCGACCGGGCCCCCTCGTCGGTACTTATCACCCCCTTCTTCTGCGACTACGGATTCCGCATCCGCCTCGGCGAGAAGGTCTACATCAACGCGAACTGCACCTTCCTCGACGAGGGAGGCATCACCGTCGGCGCCCACACGCTCATCGGCCCCGACTGCAAACTCTACACCCCGATTCATCCGATGGATGCCGCCGAGCGGCGCAAACCCATCGAACGGGGAGCGGCCATCGAGATAGGCGAAGACTGCTGGCTGGGAGGAGGCGTCGTGGTCTGCCCGGGAGTAAAAATCGGCGACCGCTGCATCATCGGTGCCGGAAGTGTCGTCACGCGGGACATCCCGGACGACTCACTGGCCGCAGGCAATCCGGCAGCCGTCAAACGGAAACTCCGATAATCGAAACAAACTCCGAAAGCATACCCTCCGATGGCAAAGGTAAAAAAAGCATATTTCTGTACGGCCTGCGGGTACGAAGCGCCCAAATGGCTCGGCAAATGCCCTGCATGCGGCGAATGGAATACGTTTGCCGAGGAAGTGGTCAGCCGCGGCGACGAAAAACCGGCTCCCGGTTTCGCACGCGCCCAGACACGCCCCGTTCCCGTAGGGGAAATCGAGGAGGTACACCACCGGCGGCTCGACACAGGCAGCACCGAAGTGAACCGCGTGCTGGGCGGAGGCATGGTCAGGGGGTCGCTCGTACTGCTCGGCGGGGAGCCGGGCATCGGCAAATCGACCATGGCCCTGCAGCTTGCCCTCGGCAGTTACAGCGTTTTTCGCAAATATATCAAGTATCAGCATTGTACGGTCTATGACGCGGACGCCGACTTCGTCGCCGATATTCGCAATCTGTGACGGCGAAAGCTCGTTGTTGAAGACAACAAGCTCAACAGTACCGTCTTTTCTGATAAAGTCGGCAAGCTCTTCAATCTTGCCCTTGCCGAAATACGTCCGTACGTCCGGCTTGTCGCGGTACTGCACCATACGGGCAACACACTGACCTCCGGCGGTATCGAGAAGTCGTTCCAGCTCGTCGAGACTGGCATCAAGCCCGTCATCTGAAGTATTTTCGGATAATGCGCAGAGCACTGCGCCGGTAAGTTTGATTTCTGTTTCCATGCAACCTCCAAAAAAGGACAAAAAAATCGACTGTTTCATTTGAAACAGCCGAATTTTTCAAAAAATTATGTGCGGTTGAACTTCTTATTGAACTTGTCTACTCGACCGCCCGCATCAACAAACTTCTGCTTGCCTGTAAAGAAGGGGTGGCACTTCGAGCATATATCCACCTTAATGGATTCTTTGCAGGAACGGGTAACGTATTCCTCGCCGCACGCGCATTTAATGACTGTTTCTTTGTATTCGGGATGGATACCTGTCTTCATTTTAATTCCCTCGCTTTCTTTTCATGCAAGGCGTAGTATATCACATTCCACGCCAAATTGCAAGTGTTTTTTATAATTTTTTTTATTTTTTTATCGGAATTTCTTTCCTTGTTTATTCCTCATTCTCGGCTGCAAGCTTTGCGGCTCTGTCCGCCGTTATAAGTGCGTCAATCATAGCTCCGATATCGCCGTTCATGAACGCTTCAAGCGAATATATCGTCATGCCTATGCGGTGATCGGTGACTCGCCCCTGCGGAAAGTTGTAGGTTCGGATGCGTTCGCTTCTGTCGCCGGTACCTACCTGACTGCGCCGTTCCTCAGCAATAGCTCCTTCGCGTTTTTCACGCTCCAGCTCCGCAAGGCGTGTTTTCATGACCTTGAGTGCCTTTTCTTTATTTTTGCCCTGACTCCGCTCGTCCTGGCAATCAACAACCGTACCCGTCGGTATATGAACGATACGTATTGCCGATTCCGTTTTGTTGACATGCTGACCGCCTGCGCCCGCACTGCGGTGAGTTGTTATTTCAAGCTCGTCCATATTGAGCTGGAAATCGAAATCCTCCGCCTCCGGAAGCACCGCAACGGTTACTGTCGATGTCTGGATGCGTCCCTGCGACTCCGTTTCCGGTACGCGCTGTACGCGATGCACACCGGACTCAAACTTGAAACGCGAATACGCTCCCTGACCGTTTATCATAAAGGAAACTTCCTTAAAGCCCTTGAGCTCGGTCTCATTTGCGTATATCAGCTCGGTTTTGAATCCCGAAGCCTCAGCATACATATTGTACATACGGTACAGATCATATGCGAAAAGTGCAGCCTCGTCGCCTCCGGCGCCGCTTCGTATCTCGACAACAACATTCTTGTCATCATTCGGATCCTTCGGCAAAAGCAGTATCTTCAGCTCTTCGGCAGCCTTATCCGAGCGTTCACGCGCATCGGTTTCCTGCTCCTTTGCAAGCTCGCGAAGCTCTTCGTCCGCTGATGCGGCACATTCACGTGCATCTGCAAGATCCTTTTCGGCAGCTTTATATTCCTGGTACTTGTCAACAACGGGTTTCATTGAAGAATACTCCTTCATCAGCGCGGTATACTGCGCCATGTCGGAAATCACCGCCGGGTCTGAAAGCTTTGCCTCGGTGGTGTAGAACTTTTTTTCAATCTGACCGAGTTTTTCGAACATAAGTATTGATAACCTTTCATAAGATTCAACAGATAAAACAATGGGAAGGACAACGTAAGATGAGACAAAACAGCTACACTCCCGAAGGAATGACACCCGATTATTCCCTGCTTCGTGAATATGTTCAAAGTGCTGTGGGGATCGAGCGGGCAATCGAGGAAGGAATAATACTTGAATCCCGCGCATCTCTGTGCGACGGCAATCACTCGCTTCACGTCGATCTCGGAAACGGTGCATACGGTATTATTCCGTTCGATGAATGTGCCCTTGACGGAGAAAATGCAAAACCGATATCCGCCATAAGCCGCGTCGGCAAAAACGTGTGCTTCAAAATAACCGACAGACGTACAAGCGCCTTCGGCGGCACCAACATAATGCTGTCGCGTCGTGCAGCTCAGCAGGAATGCCTGAAAAATTACGTGGAGCCGTTGTCGGCAGGCGATGTAATACCCGCACGTGTCACGCACATCGAACAGTTCGGCGCATTCTGCGATATAGGATGCGGCATCGTTTCCCTGCTGCCTATCGACGGCATGTCGGTAAGCCGTATCTCGCACCCGCGTGACCGTTTTGAAAACGGTCAGCCGATAAATGCAGTTGTAAAAACGCCCTGGGGCGACGACGGAAGGCTCATACTTTCACACCGTGAGCTCCTCGGAACATGGGAGGAAAACGCCGCAAAATACTCTGTCGGGCAGACCGTGACCGGAATTGTGCGCAGCATTGAGCAATATGGTGTATTCGTGGAGCTTACGCCCAACCTTGCCGGACTTGCGGAATACAGCGACGAACTTGCGATCGGCGACTGCGTCTCCGTTTTCATAAAAAGCATAATCCCGCAGAAAATGAAACTTAAGCTCGTGATAATCGACCGTGCCGAATGTGGGCGCAAAACGCATTCATACGATTATTACATAACTTCCGGAAGCATAAAGCGCTGGCAATACTCTCCCGACGGAGCCGTCAAGCTGATTGAAACCGTGTTTTAAGTCAATACCGCACATATAGTGCGCTGCTGTCTCAATACACAAAGTCGAATTCGATGCCGTAAATACTGACTGTATCGCCCTCTTTGATGCCCTTATTTTCAAGCGCTTCGATAACGCCGGTATTTTTGAGCGTGCGCTGAAAATACTGGAGCGATTCACGGTTGTCGAAATTGATGTCGCGGCACAGCCTCTTCAGACGCTCTCCCGTAACCTCATAGACACCGTTTACAACATTTATCGCGATCTCATCACTGTCAGACGGAGCCATGTCCTGAAAGAATTCACGTTCATATATCTTGGGAGGCGGAAGCTCGCTTAAAGCTTCGACAAATGCCTTGAGAAGCTCGTCGACACCTTCGCCGAGTCCGCCGCATATGAGAAACAGTTTTTCCTTCCGCCGCGCGGCATATGCCTTGATACGCTTCAGATCGTCTTCGGAATAACCGTTGTCCGTCTTGTTTCCGACGAGTATCTGCGGCAGTGCCGCAATCTCCGGACTGAATTTCTTAAGCTCTCTGTTAATCACTTTGATATCTTCAAGCGGATCGGGGCGTTCCGATGCCGAAATATCGAAAACGTGCGCAATAAGGCGGCAGCGCTCTATGTGGCGGAGAAAATCGTGTCCGAGTCCGGCACCGTCGCTCGCTCCTTCAATGAGTCCCGGAATATCGGCAACGACAAAACGCTTGTCGTATACCGTAACGACGCCGAGATTCGGTGACAGTGTTGTGAAATGATAATTGGCGATTTTGGGACGAGCTGATGAAATATAGGTAAGTAATGTCGATTTACCAACGTTTGGATAACCGACCAGCCCGATATCCGCAATCATTTTAAGCTCCAGCGTCAGTTCAGCTTCCTCGCCGTCTCTGCCCGAACGCGCAAAATGCGGCACCTGTCGTGTCGCGGTAGCGAAATGCGTATTACCCCAACCGCCCTTGCCGCCGTGGCAAACGACAAAATCCTTGCCGTCAGACATATCGTGTATGACCTTACCGGACTGCTTATCGCGGATTACGGTGCCTGCCGGCACACGAAGCACGGTGTCCTCGCCGTTTTTACCGTGGAATTTCTTCTGCGAACCGTCGCCGCCGTTTTTCGCGACGAATTTATGGCGGTATTTATAATCAAGGAGCGTGTTCTCCCCTTCAGCGACGCGGAACACCACATTACCGCCGCGTCCGCCGTCGCCGCCGTCCGGACCGCCTTTTGCGACATACTTTTCACGGCGGAACGAAACACATCCGTTGCCGCCGTTGCCGGCACGGACGTATATATCAACCTTGTCGATGAACATGGATTGTTACCTCCGACATAAAAAATGCGGGCTGTGCAAGCCAAAATGCGCATAACGGCGCAAGGACTTATTGCACAGCCCGAATAATTTGCTATTTGCTTTCGACGGGATATACGTTGGCTTTTCTCTTGCCGCCCTTTGCGGGTTCATATCTGAGAACACCGTCGGCGAGCGCAAAGAGTGTATCATCACTGCCGAGGCCCACGTTGAGACCGGGATGAATGTGAGTACCTCTCTGGCGATAGATAATGTTGCCGGCAACCACAGCCTGACCGTCTGCCTTCTTGGCGCCAAGACGCTTTGACTCACTGTCACGACCGTTCTTTGTGGAACCGACACCTTTTTTGTGAGCGAAGAACTGAATTGATAATCTAAGCATTATGTTCATTTCCTTTCATTAAGATTGTGTCCGGCGGCGTTTCACAGCCACCGAAAGAAACTTCCCGTATTCTTGCGCAATCCCTTCAAAATGCTCTCTGAGAGCATCAATCACAAGATCGCCTTTTTCGTTCGGGAACAACTCAAGACCGACATGCGCGTTATCGTCGGAAACGTCAAGCGAAAACTCGCAGCCCGTCCTTTCAAGAAGCGACAGCGCAAGCGAAACAGCCGAACTGACCGCGGCGCAGACAATATCTCCGCCCTCCTCGCCGTATCCGGAATGACCGCTGACGGAAAAACCGTTATAGCCTCTGTCATCGATAAACGCAGTAAAGGTTGTCATGTCTTACTGAGCGATGGAAGTGATCTGCAGCTTCGTATAGGGCTGTCTGTGACCGATATGCTTCTTTTCGTTTTTCTTGGATTTGTAACGGAGGATGTGAAGCTTCTTACCCTTACCGTTCTTGACGACATTGGCAGTTACCTTATAATTGGTATAAGGAGCGCCTACAACAAAACCGTTTGCTGCAGAAACCGCAAGAACCTTATCGATAGTGACGGTCTCGCCCTCTGCTGCTTCGAGCTTCTCGACAAAAATGATGTCGCCCTCGCTGACCTTGTACTGCTTTCCGCCTGTTTCAATCACTGCGTACACGAAAAGCACCTCTCTTTCAAATTAAGACTCGCTGTAAAATGAGGCACGTGCGGACGCACGTTTAAAAAGCCCCAAACAAGCGGCAACGGTATTGTACCACGTCATTTGCTCTTTGTCAAGTACTTTTTGAAAGTAAAAACGCTTTTGACTGAAAAATTCAATGCCTTTCCGTCGCTTTTTTGTCTGCCATCCCGACGCCGAGATCGATAACACGGTATATAACCGGAGTGACAATGAGATTAAATGCGAATTCCGCAATGAAATTGAATCCTATCATATAGCCGAACATTACGGAAACAAAGCTGTCGTATCCGACCGTTGAAGCGAATGCGGTCAGATCGTTGAAGAAGAATACCGCTGAGCCGATGAAAAAGATTCCCGTATTTACAACAGGTGCGATAGCCGATGCGGTGATGGCAGCAATCCATTTGTTCTTGCTTTCAAACAATCTGTAGATCCATCCGGCGCACGCACCGGCGGCGGTACCCTTGACGATTACCGTGATAACGGTACCGATGACGCTGTACGACATAAACAGCGCGGCATCGCCCGAAAGCAGTACCGTCACGCCGAACACAAAGCCCAGCCATGCGCCCGCAGAGGGGCCGAGAAGCGCCGCGCCGACGACGATCGGCATCATAACGACTGAAATGTTAAACGCGCCGAGCTTTATTACAACCAACAGCTGCAGCACGATTACGAGTGCGGTCATAAGGGCAAGCAAAGTAAGGCGCTGTACCTTTGACCTTGAGAATGTTTTGTTCATGAGAACTCCTTTTGCTGTCGCCTCCCAACAGGAGTGCAACGCAGATATGTATTATGAACTGCCGGAAAGGCAGGTCATTTCTGGTTTTTGCGGTGTATAAGAAAAAGCCCCTTCAATACAAAGTTAGGATCATAATCAATTCGTGACGTGCAAAGAGGGCGAACCGTTTCCGCAAGACCGCCTGTCATAACTGCCCTTGCATTGGCATACCCCTGCATACGACGTATTTCGGAAACAAACCCTTCGATCATGAAAACATGACCGTACATCACGCCCGAACAGACCGATTCGGCGGTATTCTTGCCGATAAAGCGCTTGGGCTTAAGAAGCGAAACGTCGTTCAGGCCCGAAGCGGCATCCGCCATTGCGTCAAGCGACACTTTGAGACCGGGCGATATTATGACTCCCTCAAGAACGCCGTCCGCGTCCACCGCAGTGATCGTCGTTACCGTACCGACATCGATGATTATCACAGGTGTGCGGTATTCCGACGTCGCGGCAACGGCATTGGCGACGATATCGGCGCCGAGCTGAGTCTGCACATCGATTCTGATTTTCAATCCGTTCTTCGTACCGGGTCCGACCTCAACAAAAGAAATATCCGAAAGCTTTTTCACCGCAGATTTTATCACCGCCGTAAGTCCCGGCACGACAGAAGAAACGATTCCGTCGGTGATGGCATCGGGCAAAAAACCGTTTGCCGCGAGCAGACCGCTTATCACAACGGTGTATTCATCAACGGTCCTTGAACCGACCGATGATATCTTGCTTTTCATTTTCAGATTACCGGCTTCGTCAAAAAGTCCGATATCAATGCATGAGTTCCCGATGTCGGCTGCAAAAAGCATTTCCGTTGTCCCTTCCGCGATGATTATGATATAATGTTATTATATACATAATACACGTCCGTGTCAAGAGCGCCACGATATCCGAAACGCAGGAAAAACACACCGCCGCGAGGCGTTTTTTATAAAAAGCGCTCATATTCCCCTGACGATGGTGTTGTGGTATTTAAGAAGCGTCTCCGCCACGGCATTACGGAATTCCGCATTTATCGGGTGAACGATGTCTTTTCTGCTGCCGTCCGGCATTATACGCGATGGCATTACCATAATAAGCTCACCGTCGCGTTTTACAAGCTTCACATCGTGAAGCGCAAGCTCGTTGTCGAACGTAAGCGAATAAACCGCTTCAAGTTGTCCGTCCGGAAAGTATTTTCTGAGTTTTATATCTGTCAGTTCCATTGCCTGCTCCTCCGCATTTATCGTATCGGAATGATTATGGTGTTGCAGAGAACGCTTTATTCATTGACAAGAGTACATTTTGGTGCTATACTATAGTAGTCCCAAAAACAAAAGCGGAAAAGATGGTACATATGAATCCGATTAACTGTAAAAGCATATATTTCCTCGGCATAGGCGGCATATCGATGTCGGCACTTGCGTTGATAATGAAAAAACGCGGTTGTAACGTTGCGGGATATGACGCTGTCCGCGGCAGTGAAGTCGAAATGCTGGAGCGTGAAGGTATACCGGTATGCGTTTCCACCGAAGATATCCGGCTTGACGGCTTCGACGCAGTAGTATACACTGCCGCGCTGCACGAAACCCACCCCGCGATGATCAAAGCCGCTGCCTCCGGACTCCCGATGTTTTCACGCGCTTCCCTGCTCGGTGCAATTGCCGCAACTTATCGTCATTCCGTAGGCGTCGCCGGAACACACGGCAAGTCCACCTGCTCCGGTATTCTGTCGCGCATATGCGAGGAGGACGGCGATTCCACCTATATCGTCGGCGCGGTGCTCCCGTTTGTCGGCTCCGCATATAAACTCGGCAGCGACGACAGAATCGTTTTCGAAGCATGCGAATACTGCGATTCTTTCCTTGAATTTCATCCCTCGCTTGCCGTCGTATTGAATGTACGCCTTGACCATACCGATTATTTCAAAGACGAAGAAGCGATAATTGCCTCATTCCGTAAATACATATCAGGCTCCGGCTCCGCGCTCATCAATGCCGACGATCCGAATGCCGTGAAGGCGGCAAGTGGCACAGAAAAGGCAATTCGCACCTTTTCCGTCGGCGGTCATGCGGATTTCACCGCCGTTCACACCGTTTCGGGAAACGGTTTCCCGGAATTCGACATACTCGAAGGCGGAAAAACCGCCGCTCATATAAAGCTCGCCGTTCCCGGGACACACAATGTATATAACGCCGTTGCCGCATATGCCGCCGCGCGCCTGATCGGCATATCGCCCGAAAAAGCAGCGAACGGTCTGAACGCATTTCACGGCGTAAAACGTCGTTTTGAGCTTTGCGAAGGCATCGATAGCCAGGCGGCATTTTATGCCGACTACGCTCATCATCCGGATGAGCTGAAGGCAACGCTTGCGGCTGCACGTTCGGTAACACGCGGAAAAGTCATCGCAGTATTCCAACCGCACACCTATTCAAGGCTGAAATCGTTTTTCGATGATTTCACCGAAGCGCTGAAAACCGCAGATACCGTCATTATAACCGACGTATACGCCGCACGCGAAACGAATGACTGCGGCGTTTCCGGAAAGCTGCTTGCCGACTCGATAAACGGCGCTATGTACATACCTTCCTTCGACACCGTTGCCGACACGTTGTTGAAAACCGCATCCGCCGGAGATACCGTCATGATACTCGGCGCCGGCGATATAATACGTCTTGTCGATATTTTGAGAAGAAAATAAAAAATCACTTAAAAACCACTTGACAAAACCCGAAATATGTTGTATATTTAAGTGTTCGCATTTGTAAGTACATGGGTATCGGACCTCAAACGGATCCGGATACTTATCAGGAGGTGTAAAATAGATGGCTAAATGCATTTACTGTGGCAAGGGCGTTTCCTTCGGTCACAACGTTTCCCACTCCAACAGAAAGACCGCAAGAACTTGGAAACCCAACATCAGAAAAGTTCATGTTGTTGAAAACGGAACCAACAAAGTGATTTCTGTATGCTCCCGTTGCCTCAGAAGCGGCAAGGCTACACGCGCGGCTCTTTAATCAAAGCGCGAAAAAAGAAAATTAATCCCCGTGTCGCCAGGCGGCACGGGGAATTTTCATTATATCTGTTTGTTTTCCTCGATAAAACGGCTCACCTCAGCCCTTGTGGGAAGTGAGGTTATCGCGCCGACCTTGGAAACAGTCAGTGCACCGACGGCGTTCGCAAAATTGCAGGCGTTGACGATATCGCCGCTGTTTATGTACAGATATGCCATGGCGGCGGTAAACGCATCACCTGCAGCGGTCGTATCAACACAATTAACGGGATAAGGGGTACACATACAGCAGTACTTACCGTTATAAACATATGAACCGCGGGAGCCGAGCTTCAGAACGACATATTTGCAGGGGATTATCGAACAGAGCTTGATGCAGGCTCTGAGACAGTCGTCAAGTGAATCGGGTCGTATACCCGTCAGTGCAAGTGTCTCCGACTCATTAGGAGAAATTATCTCAACCTCGCCGAGTGACTGAAGCGGAAAACCGCGCTTGACTCCTCCGAAATCAAGGACAAGCGGAACACCGCGCTCACGGCAAAGCCGTGCAACGCAGAGAACGGAATCCTCCGGAATTTCGCAGTTTGTCACGACGATATCGGGAAAGCTCGAAAACGCCGCAGTTATATCGTCTTCCCTGATATTGGAGTTTGCGCCCGGATAAACAATAATGCGGTTTGAACCGCTTCTCTCAAGCATGACGACCGCAAGTCCCGTCTGCTCTTGAGGATCAACGGTCACATTACGCATTGCAATGCCGTTTTCACGATAGATCTCAAGGAGTCTGTCACCATATGCATCGTCGCCGACGCGCGTGCAAAATGACACATCTCCGCCGAGCCGAGCCGCCGCAACAGCAGCATTTGCTCCCTTGCCTCCGGGAACAAAACCATACGTTCCGTTCGAAACAAGAGTTTCGCCTTCCGCGGGGACATACGGTGTTTTGAGCAGGAAATCAATATTTGCACTGCCCACAACCAAAATCTTTTTTTCTGCCATAACCGTTACACTTCCTTGGTCAAATAATACTTCGACTGCATTTTATAATATGATTATAATGTATATTTTCTGTTTTGTCAAGCATTATTCACTTTTCGTGCCGTTTCAGGGCAAGATATTTACGCTTTGTCGCTTCGCCGCCACGAATATGGCGTTCGTTCATATTGCTTTCAAGCAACAATCTCACTTCATCGTAAAGCGGACGGCTGTCCGACCGTAGCCGCACCGACAGATCCTTATGTACCGTCGACTTTGAAATGCCGAATTCCGCCGCTGTCTGCCTCACAGTCGCCTTATGTTCAAGTATATATTCCGCAAGCCGTATCGGGCGCTCGTCATAATTGTAATACATATTACCACTCCCGATAAATAATATGTGACTTTTTTTCGATAAATTACTGTTTCGGGAGGTTGAAAAACACCAAAGAATATGATATACTGTTTCGGAGACACGATACGAATCCGCACCGACCCGGTGTGGGAGGTGTATATTCATATACGGTCTCTTTGCAAATCAAGACACGGAAGGAATGAAATCCAAATGAAAATTCTTGTAACAGGCGGAACGGGCTTCATCGGCTCGCATACAAGCGTGCTGCTTCTCCAGAGCGGTCACGATGTCGTGATCGCCGATAATCTGGTCAATTCAAAGCCCACTGTCATCGACAGTATCGAAAAAATCACGAACAGAAGACCGAAGTTTTATGAATGTGATCTTACCGACGAAGCGATTTGTGAACAAATCTTCTCCGAAAACGACTTTGACTCAGTAATACATTTCGCCGGTCTCAAAGCAGTCGGCGAATCTGTCTCCATTCCGCTCGAATACTATAAAAACAATCTTCTCTCGACACTCAACGTGCTGATGTCAATGCGCCGCCACGGGTGCAAGAGCTTTATCTTCTCCTCCTCCGCAACCGTTTACGGCAACCCGCATACGCTCCCGATAACAGAGGATTTCCCGCTTTCTTATACCAATCCGTACGGCGGCACGAAATACACCATCGAAAACATTCTCCGTGATCTTGCCGTCGCCGACAGTTCCCTTTCCCTGACAATACTCCGTTATTTCAACCCCATCGGAGCTCACGAATCGGGACTCATCGGCGAAGATCCGAACGGCATTCCGAACAACCTCATGCCGCTTATCATGAGGGCTGCAAACGGCGAAATGACGCTCAGCGTTTTCGGCAATGACTACAACACCCCCGACGGCACCGGCGTGCGTGACTACATTCACGTAATGGATCTCGCCGACGGTCATATCAAGGCGCTCTCCGACTACGATAAGCCCGGCGTACATACCTATAACCTCGGCACGGGACACGGCTACAGCGTTCTTGAAATAATCAACGCCTTCGAGAAGGTCAACGGTGTAAAAGTGCCGTACACGATCTGTGAGCGCCGCCCCGGCGATATCGATGCCTGCTATGCCGACCCTACAAAAGCAAAAAATGAAATAGGTTTTATCGCAAAGCACGGCATAGACGATATGTGTCGCGACGCATGGCATTATTACAAAATGCAGAAAGGCAGCGTCAGGTGAAGGCAGGTATCCGGAAATTCCGCGAATTCATAAAGACTCATCCCGAAGCATGGTTTGCGCTTTACTGGCCGTTCCATCTGGCGTTTTATGAATTCTGGAACAAGCATACGATGACCCTCAATTACCATATCATCTACTCGCCGCTTGACGACAAAATACCGTTTGTCGAGTATTTTGTCCTTCCGTACGTCACATGGTTTTTCTATATCGCAGCAGTACTGATATATTTCCTCGCCCACAATAAACGCGACTATCTCCGGGCGACCTTTATGGTTGACACCGCGATGATCGTTTCAACGCTGATATGCGTCGTCTACCCCAGCGTGCACGAGCTGAGGCCTGCGGTTTTCGAAAACAGCAACCTCTGCACAAGACTTGTACAGCTGCTGTATTCGACAGATAATCCTGCCGTCATCATGCCGTCAATGCACACCTCGGTTTCCGTTCTGCTGGCGGTCGCGATCTGGACAAGTGAAAGCCTGCGGCACTGCACATGGGCAAAGATAGGTTCAGCCGTATTGTCAACGCTGATTGTTCTCTCCACCGTACTGATAAAGCAGCACTCCGTCCTCGATCTGTTCGCGGGGCTCGGTATGGCGGCAGTCATCTGCGCCGTCACATATCTGTGGCTTTTCAGATCATCAAAAAAGAGTGAGAGAACGAAGTGCACAAGTCCGTAAAAAACGGACAATTGAAAAAAAGAGCCTCCTATGGTAGA
>ERZ827440.2980-NODE-2980-length-13580-cov-5.235860_pt1 | contig 13580 bp, 17 predicted proteins | sample MGYA00519774_ERZ827440 | MGnify/ENA primary metagenome ERZ827440 (study PRJEB31778, sample SAMEA3449302) | human gut metagenome | biome: human gut; feature: human-associated habitat; material: faeces | place: United Kingdom | collected 2010/2012 ... | reverse complement strand
TATTCCAATGCAAGTACTTAACTACTTAACACCAATAGAAATGAGACAAAAATTATTAAATAAATAAAAAAAACTCAATCTTACGACCAAGTTATTTATAAAAAATTATGTTTCACATCATTGACTAATATTCAAATTTGTAAAGCTTAATAAAAACTTAGTAAATATCTTAAAAAAAAGTAAAACTAACATCTATTATATATAATTAGTTTTACTTTTCCTACATTATTTTAAATTTTCTATTTCTTCTTTTGATAAATTTGTGTATTTAGCTATTTGTTCAATCGGAATATTATCTTCTAACATTGATTTTGCTATCTCCTGTTTTTCTTGTTCGATCGCTTCTCTTTTTATAGAATTCTCTATTTTTAAATTATCTTCTTCTGCACTTATAAACTCTCTAAATTCTGGATCTTCATTTACTTCTTCTAACTTTTTCATATATTTACATACACTCCTATCTTGAGATAGTTTTTCTAATTCTTTTAATTCTTTTTGTTCTAAATCTAACATTATTAAATATTTATATTTTTCTATCTCACTTCTAGATTTAGAATACCATATATCTTTTATTTTTTCCATATTTATATCATATATCATGAAGTTCTTTATATATTCATTTCCTCTTTTATCCATTACTTTATATATTCTTTTTATCTCTTCTATCTTTGTTTTATAACTTAGATTTATTTGAATAATTAATGTATCTTCATTATACTCCTTCCCTCTTCTTACTTCATGAGAATATGTATCAAAAATAAATGATGCATTCCTTGTATGTAAATACTTTGGCTCTTCACTATTTACTTCTACTTGTATCTTTCCTATATTGGTATCTAAAAACATATCAAAGTGCTTTCTTCTTACATGTATATTATCTACATTTCTTTCTAAATTTAGAAATCTCATATCTTTTATTTCTACATCTAGAATTGATTCTAATAATTTTGTTAGAATATCTTTACTTTCTTCCTTCATAAATACTTCTTTAAATGCAATATCACTTCGACATGTATAAAATTTCTTTTCTTCTATCATTTTATCCTCCATTTCTAGAAGTTGTATTACCAAAAGAAAAAGAAAAGTAATACTAACCTCTACTATATTATTAGAAATCAGTTTTACTTTTCCTACATTATTTTTATATTATGCGATTCGGAAAGCTGGGGCAACACCGTATGTACTAATAGCAAAATTGCAGCCCAAACCACCATTGATGTACACATTGAAAAAGTGAGTAGTATAGTCGGAATGAGCCGAGCGCAACCACCAATAAGAATTTGTACCATTATATTGTTTTATTGCTCCACTATAATTTACTGTTGTTACTCCATTGTTTTTATAATAATCTAACTGTCTTGTTTCAGCTTCTGCTGTATCATTACTTATTGTATTTGATGTTCCATCTTTTCCCCATACTTCTTTTGTTGAAAGTGGATATAATTTATCACTTGATGTGAAGTTAGCTTCACCTGATGTTTTTCCATGACTTGATACTACAGTTGTTGTTACTATTACATTTTGTAATTCACTTGGTAATGAATTATATATTGTACCATTTACATAAGTTCTCATAGTACTTGTGGGCCATCCTCCTACGTTAGTTTCAGTTGAATTCATTGCTTGTTCTGAAATAATATCAGCAAACTCTACTACAAATCCACAGGCTGTTTCGCTTGTTTCTCCATTTGTACAAGAGCTTGTGTTTGCTACTCTCACTGTATGTGTTCCTAAACTTCCCATATCTACTGTTTTTGTATCTCCTACTTGATAGGGATAAGTTCCTGATTTAACTGCAGATGAAATTGTATCCCATGAATCATCAGCAAATGATTTAGCTGCTACTGTAGGTGTGGTTGTTCCAGCTTGTGTTGCTTCTACTCTTAATTGTTTTGAAAGTATTGTTACCATTACTTCATTTCCTGCTGCACTATCTATCCATACTCTTAAACTATATGTATTTGTTGTACTTCCTGCTATCTCTCCAGAATCTAGTACTTTATCTGATAAAGTATTTAGTAAAGCTACTTTCTCATTACTATTTTTTGTTAATTGATATTTTACTTTACTATCATCCATTCTTGTTTCACTTGCCTCTAGGGCTACATCATCTAAATAAATTGTATAACTAGCTGCCTTTGTTCCTTTGTTTTGTAATGTAAATGTATATTCTGTACCAGTTTTACCTTTTTCATCTGATATTGGTACTGCTTTTTCTAACTTTATTCCACCACTTGTTGTATCATCAAGTATTAAAGATAGTGTACCCGCTCTTAACACATTTGTATTAGTTTTATCTATTGTTAATGTTAACCACGCATAACTTCCTGCAACTAAGACTATTAGTACAAAAGCTAATGCAAATAATTGCTTTGGTATACTTTGTGTTTTCTTTTCTCTCATATATTTCTATTCTCCTACTCTTTTATTTGGCTTGCTTCTATTCTAAGTTTTCCTGCAAAGACTTTTCCTACTACTGAATTATCTTCTTTTGTTTCTTGTACATCATCATTTGTTGCATCATCTTTTATCCATAAATTTAGAGAATAAGTATTTGTTACACCTGGTTCTATTGTTCCAGATTCTAATACTCTTTTATCATTTGAATCTTTCAATGTTGATAAAAGTGCTGTAGTTGTTGTTCCTTCATTTTTCTTTAAACTATATTTTAATGCACTATCATCAAATCTTACATCTGCACTATCAATTGATGCATCATCTAAATAGATTGTATATTCACTTGTTACATTACCATTATTTTGTAATGAAAATGTATATGGTGTTGTTGCCAATCCATCTATATCTGACATTGGTACAGAATCTTCTACATTAATTGCATTTCCTTCATCTAGAACTAATGACAATGTTCCTGCTTCTATTCTTACTTTCTTAGTACCATTTAAAGTTAATGTTAACCATGCATATGTACCTCCTAAAAGTAATACTAAAGCTAGGGCTATTACCAATAACTGTTTTTTATTTCTTTCTGCGAAATTTTCTTTATTCTTTTTCATCTTCTAGGTCCTCTCTACTCTATATTTTCGTACTAATTATACTAATTTTATTTTAATAAATCAATTATATTTTAAACATCTTTTAAAATACTTGTATATTTCCACTACTACTAAAATTGAAAGTGAAATAACAAATAAGAAAACACAATCCATAAATGGAATTGATACTGTTTTCAACATCTTAGATAATATAGGGGATTCCATAACAATAACTTGTAATAAGATAGATCCTACTATAACTATTGGTATTAATACATTTCCTTTCAAATGTACTTTAAAGAATGATTCATCTTCACTCCTACAATTTAATACATGAATATTTTGAATAAATACCATAAGTGCCATAATATATCCTCTAGCAACGCCTACTTCCATTCCACTATCTAATAAGTATTTCCAAACAAGAAAAACTAAAACTCCTATAAACAATCCTGATACAAATACCTCACTAAACAATTCTTTATTAAATAAAGTATCATTTGTTTTTATTGGAGGTTTATTCATTACATCGTCTTCTACACCTTCAAATGATAACGCAAAGTCCTGTAATCCATCAGTTACAATATTTAACCACAAAAGTTGTATCGCCACTAAAGGCATTGGCAAATTAAATAAAATTGAAAGTAAGAAAAATAACACTTCTGCAAAACCACAAGATAAAAGCATATAAGATATTTTTCTAATATTACTGTAAGCACCTCTACCTTCTCTTACTCCATCAACAATAGATGCAAAACTATCATTTAAAATAATCATATCACTAACATCTTTACTAACATCAGTCCCACTTCCCATTGCAATACCTATATTAGCACTCTTCAAAGCTGGAGAATCATTAACACCATCACCTGTTACCGCAACAAATTCACCACTTCTTTTTAACGAATTTACTATTTCAAGTTTATCCAATGGACTCATTCTTGTAAAAACTTTTTTACCCTTTATAAACTTATCAAAATGTTTTTCACCTTTCTTTAACTCATCATTCAATAAAACAGTATCACATACTTCACTTTTTCTACTAGCAATACCTAACTTTTTAGCTATAGCATATGCAGTAAGTGGATGATCACCTGTAATCATAATTGTAGTAATTCCTGCTTTCTTACACTCTTTAATAGCGGAAGATGCATCACTTCTTACAGGATCTATAAATGCTACTAATCCAATAAACGTCAAATGTTCTAAATCTTTTTCTGAATATTCTTTTTTCTTTTCTATTTCTTTATATGCAATCGCAATAACACGATATCCATCTTTAGCTAATAACTCATTTTGAGACATTATTTTTCTTCTTAATCTTGTAGAACAAAAACTTAATATTTTTTCAAGTGACCCTTTAACAGTACAATAATTCTTACCATTTTTCTCATAAAACACAGCTGAGTATTGTTTTTCTGATTCATATTCTATTCTTTTTAATATATTAATATTTGAACCATTTACATCTAACTTATTACCAAGTATTTTAAATGCAATATCTATAGAATCTCCAAGATATTTCTTATCTTTGTTCATTATTGCTTCATTGTTTATATAACCTAACTCACTAATAAATCTAACATTTTTATCTATTACATTATCTTTATCTACATCAAATTCTTCTCCATCTGGAAACACAATTTTCTTAGCCATTTGCTTATTTATTGTTAATGTTCCTGTTTTATCACTCGCTATATAAGTACAACTACCTAATGATTCTACTGAATTTAATTTTTTAACTATTACATGCTTTTTATAAATTCTATTTGATGTAATAGTTAAAGCCATTGTCAAAGCAAGAGGTAACCCTTCTGGCATTGCTGATACAGATAAAGCAACAACAGATAAAAATATTTCATTAAAACTGATATTTTTAAATGAAAGTATAAAAGCTATTACTATGGCTATTATTATAATTGCTATACTTATTTGTTTAGAAAATTTATCCATACGAATTGTAAGAGGTGATTTTTCTTTTTTAGTAGTTGCTACTTTAGATGCAATTTTTCCTATTTCTGTATTTAAACCTGTACCTGTAACAACACATATAGCTCTGCCTGTAGAAACTGTTGTACCTGCAAAAACCATATTTTTCATATCACTAATTGCTACTTTTTTATCTATAACTTCTATATTTTTATTAACAGCCATACTCTCACCTGTTAAAACAGATTCATCTACAGTAAAATTATTACATTCTATAATTCTCATATCTGCACTTATTTTATCTCCTGATGTTAAAAATACAATATCACCCACTACCAAATTAGAAGCATGAATAGAACTTTCCTCACCATCTCTTTTTACTAATGTATTTACTTCAATCATATTAGAAAGATTAGAAACACTCTTACCTGCCTTCCATTCTTGAATACTTCCTAAAAGTAAATCAACTATTATAATGAAAAAGATTGCTAAAGCATCTACTACTTCTCCTATTAATAAAGAAAAAATAGTTGTTATTACAAGAAGTATAACAATAGGATCTTTAAGTTCTTTTACAAAAATATGTAAAAAACTTTCATCTTTCTTTTTTGGTAAAGTATTATACCCATCTCTTTCTAATCTTTTTAATGTCTCTTTATTACTTAATCCATTAATATCAGAATTTACTTTTTTAAAAACTTCTTCAATTGTAAATTTATACATAATATCACCCTTTTATTCTATTCAAGTCTATCACATTATCTATTTAAATAACAACCATCATCGTGAGAATATATAACACCTATTGCTTGTAAATAAGAATAAATAATTGTACTTCCTACAAATTTCATTCCTCTTTTTTTTAAATCATCCGATACCAAGTCTGATAAATCTGATTTTGTTTTACCTGTTTCTATAATAGTTTTATTATTAGTAAAACCCCAAATATAATTAGAAAAACTATTATACTCATTTTTTATTTTTTTAAATACTTTAGCATTATTTATCATTGCATTTATTTTTAATCTATTTCTAATAATACCCGCATTTTTTAAAGATTTTTCTATTTTTTCTGAGTCATATAACACTATCTTATCTATATCAAAATTATCAAATTCAACTTCAAAGTTTTTTCTTTTATTTAGTATACATTCAAAAGATAATCCAGCTTGAAATATTTCTAAAATAAGCATTTCAAATAAGTTTTTATCATTATGACAAGCTATACCCCATTCTTTATCATGATATTCTACATATAATTCATTTTTCATATTAACCCAACTACATCTTTTCTTATTATCCATATAAATCATCCTCAATTATAAAATAAGTTAAAGTAAATATATTAATTAAATTCTTATCAACTATTACTCCAAGTAGAAATCAAGATATTATTGATATAAATGATAATAGCGATAAATCAAAACTAATTATCTTTCATTTTATTTATTTTGGCATATATATCATACCAACTATAACATCTAATATTATTATCACCTATACAATTTTTATTATATCCCGCATGAAAACATATAACTGGAATTCTCGTTGATATTTTATTTATATTATCTACTTTATCTTCTATCATTACATCAATCATATTTTCTAAACATATACTAAGTTTTTCTTCTGGACTAAAAATAATTTTGTCATACACTATTTCATTTCTTTTTAGCCAGTCTAAAACTATATTTCTATTTTCTTCTATACTCATTACATTAGCTGAATGAGATAAAAAACTGCCTCTTGCTGTAATTATATATATTTCATTTCCATCTTGTTTTAATTTTTTTATTACTTCACTTGCAAATTTTCTAACATCAACATTTATAGAATACTCTTTAAAATATTCAGTCCAAAATTCATCGTCAAATTTACTATCAACTTTAAATATATCAGTTGTTTCATATCCTTCATTATCTAATATTTCTTTTCCATATTTTTCAAAATAAAATTTACTACCATAATCTAACTGCCACTTTTCTATATCAGTTAATACTCCATCTATATCTATTCCTATTCGCATTTAATACATCTCCTATTTTATTTCTAAATATATATTATCTTCTAGTAAACAATCTTCTAATGTCTTATGATCATTTAATATATATAATTTTTCATAGTCTCTTTTAATTGAATCTTCATAATAAGGTTTAAAAACCTCTTTAAGTCTAATTATAAAATCTTCATTATTATTTCTTTCAATGCATCGGCTTTTTACCTCATCAAAATTATTTAAATTTGGATAAGCAATACTATATTTAATATTATGTTTATCAAAGTAATCAAAATGTTCTGGCTTTAACTGAACTAATACAACATCATACTTATCAGTAGCTTCAACAATTGCTTTATAATAATTTATTGGCCAATTAGGATTTAATTTTCTTGGAGTTTCTTTTCTTTCTTCAGTTGGTATATTAATTAATTCTGAATTATCAAATTTATAATTACTAGACTCTAAATCGATTACATTTTTATATTTTTTACCTAAATAAGTTTTTCCACAAGTAGCAAAAGCAGATATTATTATTCCTTTACACATAACTACCTCCTACAGTTCATACATTTTAATTTTACAATTTTTTAAACCATGTTCTAAAAATTTTCCATCTCTTATCCCTTGGAAATAAGCACTAAAAGCCTTTGATACTCCTTATATAAAAATCTTTATTTCTGTCTTCAATAAAGAAAGGCATTATATTATTATACAAACATTCTCTAAACATAATAATTCTTCCAACTCGACCATTGGCCATCTTGAAAAGGATGAATTTTCTCAAATCTTACATGAAATCCAACAATATCTTCAATATTTTTTTTATCAATTTTATCATACCATTTCATTAAATCTTTCATATCATTTACAACATTACTTGGAAGTGACGTTGTAATATTACCAACAAAGTTCTTTTCCTTTTTATATTTTCCAACATTAAACCATTCTTTTTCACTATCAGTTAGAGTTCCATCTTTTAAAATAAAGTGGAATTTTTTTATCATATCTTCAGATAATTTATCATCAATACTATCTAACATATATTTGAATAAAGTAAAATGATTTTTTGTTTCAGTTGCATCTTTTAAAACAATAACTTTATCTTTGCTTGTTAAAATTGTCCCTGTATCATATATACTTGCAGTTTCATCAGGAGTTATTGTAGATCCTTCAATATGATTAGTGTTATAAGTAAAATCAAGTTGTGTCTTATGATAAAGATTACCAGATAAATTCATATTTTTTTGTTCAATTAATGCTTTTTTATCTTACTTATTTCCATTTTTCCTTCCTCCTTAAATTAATTATATTATACTATAAAATTATTAAAATCAAAACAAAAATGAGCCCAAAATGGGCTCTTCAGGGGGCAAAATTTAATTAGTATATTTTTAAATCATATTTGATTAAATCCTTTATTTTAAAGCAAAAATCATTTATTAATAATTAAATAAATCTAATAATAATTAGTCTATTTTAATAATTTAGTACCTAAATGGGTACCTAAAATTACTAATTTAAAGAAGGGAAAAAGTATGAAAATTAATTATATTAAAAATGGCGATTATCTAATTTAGGTATTACTACATCTACCACAAATAGTATCAATAGATATGGATTATTAAAACTAAATTATATTAAAAAACAATTATATAGAAACCTACTAATGAACAATCAACTTACTGACTATCTTTCTTCGGTAAGTAATGATTGTAATATAAAATTTGAAACTATGATGAATAACTACAAGAAAAAAGATAAAAAACTATCTGAAAAAAATAAAATGAATAATCAAATGGAATGGATCAAACTTATGAATAATTATAAAAATGTTGTTGATGAAGTTATTTTGAAAGAAGATATTTATATATGATTCTAAACGGTAAAGATGTATCAGATGAAGAATTCTTTAATAGAATTGTTCCAATAGATAATAATTTTAAAAAATATATGGTAAGTTTTATCATTCCAGAAGCAGTTGCATTTTATTTGAAAGATTGTTTCTATAAAGATTGTTTATGTGATTCTCCTCTATATAATCATATTAATTCTACTTTTGATATGCTGTGTTGTTATCAAGAATCAATAGATGATATGATACCAAAAATCAAAGAAATACTTTTAATAAAATATAATTTAAAAATTAAGAATGATAACCCATTAATATTTGAAAAAAATAATAAGCATTAGTGAAAAAAACTAATGCTTATTTTATTAAAATTATTGTCTTAGCCAGCCCTGAATTTGTCCTCCCGACAAATTCAATATGGGAAAAACCCAAACCCTCTAAAATTTAAAATCAATGGAAATCTTAAACTAGAATTAGTTTTTCTTTTTTGTTAATACCGGTCCTTGTTCTTGATTCTTTTTATAAAAAGAATTCAAATTATCAATTATTTCTTCTACTGTACAATTTTGTTTTATTAATTCTAAATATCTTTTTCTTACTTCATAAAATGACATGAAAGTTTCCATAGGCGATAAATTAGTTTTTATTATATGCCTTCTATCGGATAAAGACATTTTATAATCTTTATGTTTACCACATTCTAAACATATGCATTCATAATAAACATTATTTTCCATATCATTTGAATATTTTTCAGATACATCATCTATATATAGTAAAGCTTTATGTTGCTCTAATTTACAAGATTCATTATTTTTTCTATCATCTTCATTAAATACTCTAACTTCATATAGTTCTTTTTCTATTTCATCTTGTTTAGATACTGCTTCTCGACTATCTTGACTTTGATTTATTGAATTATTCTTTATATTAAGTCTACTTGATAGATTATGAGCTAATTCATCCATTTTTAAGTTATATTCTGTTGAATAATTAGATGAAACATCTTTAAGTGCAGACCATATCATGCACATATTTGTACCTTGTATAGGATTACTTAACAATCCAGCAAAATGAGCAAATACCAAAGCATCATCAAATTCTACAAAATTCCCTTCAATTTGTTCTTTCAAAGGTAAATCTCCAAATAAACATGCGTAATATTCTTCTGAATAATAATCTGCCAATATATGTTTTAGTTTCATTGTATCTATTTTTGATATTCCATTATCCAATAACTTTGATAACAATAAAGTTATAAAATCTTGTTCACTAAATTTAGTTTTAGATAGTTTAATTGCTTTTTCTTTTGTTTTCAATTGGATTTCAGGATAATTATGACACGTTTTAGTTAAATTTGAATATTTTTCTCCTACTGATAAACTATGCTCTGCATTAATCATACTTTGTTCCATCATTTCTCTATTTTGTTCTGTTCTTAATGAAATTTTTGCTTCTAATTTAGCATAATCTTCAGATGTTCCTTTATCTTTTTCTAATATTGGAATAACTTTTCCACCTAAATTTAATTCTGTTAATTCTTTTTCCATCTCTTCATTAAAATTACCCATATTGTTTCCTCCTATTATTTTTTTCTTTTTCTTAATTTTTTTGTTTTCTGTTCTTTATTAGAATTTAATATATCTAAATAATCCTTTAAATCAGTTATTAATTCTTCATCAAAAGAAGATAAACTAATATCTCTTAATTGTTCTTTCAAATTACAATATCTATGATTTTTTATGTAATGATATATATTTTTATTTTTTTCATTTAATTTACTAATACCCTTTCTTATTAAATAGTTTATTTTTTCAATATACTCTGGATTATCAATTAAATTAATTAAATAAGATGAATCATATTTATCCTTTAACCAAGTACTACAATATTCATCCATCTCAGAATTATATAAATCAAATTGAGGATATTCTATGATTCCGTCTAAATTTATTGAACGACTTTTAATTGTTGGAACAAAAGAAATACTTTTCGGCATAGAATTTATTTCTTGCGTTGAATTGTCTAATTTGAAACAATTCAATTGCCCATAATTAAAGAAATAACCAGATAATACAATTCCCTCATCAATAATAAATCCTTCCGCATAAAAATCTTTTTTTACAATTATATATGCAAATGCTTTGTTATCTTTACTAATACAATAATATCTATTTTTTAATATAGACATAACTTTCACCTTATTTCCGTATTAATTTTTTTATTCCTTGTCCTATTTCAACATCAACTGCACTTGTTCCAACATGAAAATCTTTAGCAGCATCACGACCTCTTGCCTGTTCACTAGCATTTTGTTTACATTTACTTCTTATACTCTGATTCAATTTTTCCATTTCACTTGATGATACAGGTATTCTTGAAACAGATTCTGTTCTTGATACTGCAGGATAACGTTTTAATTCAACTTTTTTAAAATTATTAAAAGATAATGTAGATATTTCACTATCATATATTTCTTTATTATTAATATATTTATTAATGCTTTCTATATAATATTTTAAAGACTTAATATTGAAATTATATTCCTTATCTTTATGTAATTTTTCTCTAGTATTTATTGATGCATTTAACCTTTTTAAAGATAAATGTTCCAATTTATCTTCTATTTCTTTTCTCATTTCTTCTAATTCTTGGGTAGATAAATCTTTAACCATATCATAATCTAATATAAAATCTTTATCTGAAAAATATTGAACGGATTCTTTATCTTTCAATCTTAATAATTTAAATTTTATTGAATAATATACATCCCATTGTATTACGCTACAAGTGTTTTGAGGTAATACTCCAATAAAATCAATATCTTCTCTTTCAATATAGCATATACCATTTCTAATTATTTTCATTTGATACCTGCTTTCTTTTTTTAGTTAAAACCATATTTTTTGGTTGTTCTTGTTCTTCATTATGATGCATATAACCTATACAATTATCAACTGGTTTTTCATAATTTTCTACTCTACAGCTCATATTTTGGCAACTTCTGCAATCTTTTGTAGCCTCATCATCTACATTAGTAATTGATAAATTAGTTGATTCTGTAATAAAATCTTTAACATAATGCCAAACTTTTGCTTCCCAACGTCTACCTTTCTCAATTCTTCTATTAGCTGTTTCTTGAAGTTGTATATGGTCTTCGCTATGCTTAATCTCACAAACTTCTACATCATTTAAAAAGTCATAAGTAGGAGTTCGCAATTCATTTATTTTTTTCTTAACGATTCTTCCGTTTTCTTTTTTTAAATCTATTGAATTTAACGCATTTTCTTTTTGAGAAGCAACTAATACATCAGTAGATAAGCATCCTATATATTTAGACTTAGCTCTATCTAAATCAAAATCAGGATATAAAACATAATATATTTCACCATTTTTTCCTTCACTTACAAAATATATACTAGGATCATTATCATACAAAGCGACATATTTATCATTAGTATATTTATTCATACTTCTTAAATTAAATTCAATAATTTTATAGAATTTATCCAAATCGTCTTTTAATACCATTTTTTTATTTGCATATATATGTGCATATAATAATCCTAAGCAATAAGCATCTTCACTATACATACAATATCCTCCAAAATTCATTTATTAATTTTTTATTATAACATTGTTTTTTGATTTTTTCATACAATATGACGGTAATGACAATAAAATTAAACACAAAATATCCATACTTATTCTGTCATAGTGTTATTAATCTTTATTAAACATTTCTTCTAAATTCTTAATATGTTCTTCTAATCCTTTTATTTCTTTATTATTATTATTTTTATATTTATTTAATTCTTCTAAAATAATTTTTTGTTCACCCTTGCTTTTACTCCTAAATGAATCGAGTACTGAAAAATCTGATTTATCTAATAGCTCATTTAATGAAATTTTAAACAATAAACTATTCATACTATTATTTAACATATCTTCTAAAAATATCGGATTTTTTCTATTTTTATTAGGTGATACAACCATTTCATTTAAGTTTTTTCTAAGATTAAATCAATATCATTTTTAGTATAACCTGAAAGAACTAAAAGTTCGGATAATTCTAGATTTAGTACAAATGCTAATTTTTTTAATGAAAGTGCATTAAGTTTCTTTCTTGAATCATTCTCTATTTTAGCAATCGTATTATTATCAATACCAGTTTGTCCTGTCAATTTCCTTTGTGAAATACCTTTTTTAACACGAGCCTTTTTTATTATTTCGGATAGTGTTTTACTATTCACACTATTTCACCTCACTTAAACATAAATATATTTTATCATTTTTTTAATAAAACTTAAACATTATGTGAGTTTTAATAAAAATTTTGTGAGTTTTAATAAAAAAATATATTGACTTTAAATTAAATTATATATTTCCTTATATCATTGGCGATGTTTGCTCTGATATTTATTGGAACTGAATTTCCACAAGAATACAACATTAACAAATATGATGATATGAGTAAAGTAAGTATTCCACAAATAAGAAGCTTATGTAACACTTACAATGTAGCAGTAATTATTACTCATCATCTTAATAAAAGTGGATAACCACTAAAGTTGTATTGATGGATGTTTATATCTTACTAAAAATAAGGATTTAGATGATATATTGTATAAGACAATATTTGAAACTTTATATTATTGTAAACTTCGTAGAGGTGAACTTAGAGGACTAACTTGGAAAAATATAGATTTTAAAAATCAATATTTAAGTGTTAATAAAAATATTGTAGCAACTCAGGGTGATGAAAAGAAACCATATATGGTAACTACACCTAAAACAAAATCTAGTATAA
>ERZ827440.2968-NODE-2968-length-13634-cov-2.424258_pt1 | contig 13634 bp, 8 predicted proteins | sample MGYA00519774_ERZ827440 | MGnify/ENA primary metagenome ERZ827440 (study PRJEB31778, sample SAMEA3449302) | human gut metagenome | biome: human gut; feature: human-associated habitat; material: faeces | place: United Kingdom | collected 2010/2012 ... | reverse complement strand
GTGCTGATTCGCCCAAAGAATCAGAAGAACGACTCTCTCTGGTGGCGCATGGGATTCCACGGCCGGTTGCGAACTATGTGGTGCCGGACGCGGCTTTTGCATCTGGAGCTCCCATAACGTTGGACTTAGCGTGGCCGGAGTTCAAGGTCGCTGTTGAATATGATGGCGATCATCATCGTACGAGTAAGACTCAATGGCGCCGTGACCAAGAGAAAAGGGGCATGCTGGTCGGGCGGAGATGGCTGGTCTTCATCGCCACGGCGGCAAGTATCGCTAACGAGGATACTCGTGCTGAATTCGCTTTCAACGTGGCGAGGGCGCTTGCTTCGCGCGGTGCCGTATTCGAGTTTCATGTAGTTGCCATGTCTCTTGAAGAGTTGGCGCAGAGCCTGCTGTGACCATGATGTTCGAAACGGACTGATGTAAAGGCAATATTTGTACGACCTGTTGTTGTGGTGTGTGCTTGATATTGCATGCCGTTCGATTGCGATGCCTCGTAGTGATGGATTTCGTGAATGACTAGTGTTCGATTGTGGAGGGAAATGTGTCATAGTGGTCGATTGGGGGGGTGCATTGGGCGTGGATTTGCGCCAATGGGTGTGGGACGCTACGCGTGTTTTGCCGATTTTTGCGTGGCATCCCACGGCCCCTCGGGTAATGGCTGTGACGGGTGTGGCAGGAATGGCGTCTTTCCGGGGTTTCCAGTTTGAGTGTGTGGGATGGGGAAAATGTAAAACGATTGACTTAGCTGTTGTCCCACGCTTTTGTGGGATGGCAACTCTGGAATGGGCAAATTCGTCGTGGCGTCCCACAACGATGTTAAAACTCGACCATGATGCAAGCCGACCGAACGCTTCGGTGGTCATCTGGCCGTTGTGACCCCACAATGATGATGGGAAACTCGGTCATAATGTAGGCAGGCGAACGTTTCGCGGCCATATGGCCGTCCTGCCCTGCAGTGATGTTGAGAAAATGCGGTCACGGTGCATGAGGAGAACCGTTGACCTGCGTGTTTCAGTGGTCGCGAACTGCATATGCGCTAAAAAAAGCTCTGCAGTGGATTGCATGAATCCAATGCAGAGCCTTATTGGTTGCTGTGAACGCGGCTAACGCAGCGATTTCACTCGCTCAGGGCCTTGTCTACCACGACGGTGGCCTCGTCGAGCACCTTGTCCAGAGCCTCGGGGGAGACGAAGGACTCGGCGTACACCTTGTAGATGTTCTCGGTGCCGGAGGGGCGGGCGGCGAACCAGTTGTCCTTGGTGGTGACCTTCAGACCGCCGATCTTGGCGTGGTTGCCCGGTGCCTCGGTCAGCTTGGCGGTGATGTCTTCGCCAGCCAGCTGCGTGGCGGCCACATCATCACCGGTCAGCTTGGCGAACTTGGCCTTCTGCTCCAGCGTGGTCGGGGTGTCGACGCGCTTGTACCAAGACTCGCCGAAGCGCTCGACCTGCTCCTGGTGAAGCTGGGCCGGGTTCTTGCCGGTCTTGGCGGTGATCTCGGCGGCCAGCAGGTCGGGGATCAGACCATCCTTATCGGTGGTCCACACGCGGCCGTCCTTGCGCAGGAAGCTCATGCCGGAGCTCTCCTCGCCGCCGAAGGCGACTTCGCCGCTGAACAGCGGGTCCACGAACCACTTGAAGCCCACCGGCACTTCGATGACCTTCGCGTTGATCGATGCGGCCACGCGGTCGATCAGGGAAGAGGAGACCAGCGTCTTGCCCACGGCTGCGCCCTCAGGCCAGCCCGGACGGTTGCCGCCGAACAGGTACTCCACGCACACGGCGATGTAGTGGTTCGGGTTCATCACGCCCCAGTTCGGGCAGACGATGCCGTGACGGTCGGCGTCCGGGTCGGTGCCGCCGACCAGATCGTACTTGTCCCAAGCGCCGTTGTTGAGGGAATCGACCAGACCCTTCATCGCGTACGGGGAGCTCGGATCCATGCGGATCTTGCCATCATGGTCGATGGTCATGAAGCTCCAGGTCGGGTCGACCTGCGGACGCACCACGTCGATGGTCAGGTTGTACTTCTCGTTCATGAGCGGCCAGTAGTTGACCGAAGCGCCGCCGAGCGGGTCGATGCCCAGGCGTACGCCGGAGGAGCGGATCACGTCGAAGTCGATGACGTTCTCCAGGTCGTCCACGTAGTGCTCGCGGAAGTCGAAGCCCTCGACGTACTCGGACTTGATGGCCTCCTCGTAGGGCACACGCTTGATGGACTTGAAGTCGCCGAGCATCTCGTTGGCGCGAGCGGCGATGGCATTGGTGGTCTCGGCCGGAGCCGGGCCGCCGGTGACCGGATCGTACTTGAAGCCGCCATCGGTCGGCGGGTTGTGGGACGGGGTCACGACGATGCCGTCGGCCAGGCCTTCGCCGGTGAAGCGCTGGGTGCCGTCGGCGGCGCGGTTGTGGGTCAGGATGGCCTGGGACACGACCGGGGTCGGGGTGAAGTCGTCACGGGAGTCGATGCGCACGGTCACGCCGTTGGCGACGAGCACTTCGATGGCGGTCTTCCAAGCCGGCTCGGACAGGGCGTGGGTGTCGCGGCCGATGTACAGCGGGCCGGTGACGCCGGCCTTCTTGCGGTATTCGGCGATGGCCTGCGTGATGGCCACGATGTGGGCCTCGTTGAATGAGGTCTTCAGGGACGAACCACGGTGTCCGGAAGTGCCGAAGGAGACACGCTGCTCCGGAACGTTCGGGTCGGGGACGACGTCATAGTACTTTCCAATGACCTCGTCGACATTGATCAGATCTGCTGGGGTGGCGGGCATTCCCGCATTTTTTGCAACCATACCTTCATTGTGCCACGAGTTTGCGCGGAACGCGGAAAGCCATCCCACAATGTGCGATGAATACGTTTTCTTTTTGACGTCTCGGCGTGTCTCCAGTATGGAATTGGGGTTTCAGTGTCCCGATGCCCGACGATTTGCGCATCGCACGCCGATAGTGTATTGTTTCTAACGAATTCGACTCATGCAGGGTTGCAAGTCAACATTTTTAGACGCAAGACCTGGAATGTGGCATTGGTTTGCCATGTTCCGGGTCTTTTTTGTTGCAAAAAAGCCGCGCTGCGTCATCGAATCCCATCGGAAGGAAATAGAAAGGAATCAGGATGGCTGACTCTCTCGCATCGCAGATCATCACTGCGATCGGCGGACCTGAAAACGTTCGCAGTCTGACGCATTGCGCCACCCGACTGCGCTTCGAGCTGGCGGACGCGTCCAAGGTGGACCAGAACGCCCTCGAACATATGAAGGGCGTGCTTGGCGCGGTCCCGCAAAGCGGTGACCGTTTCCAGGTCGTCATCGGCGGCGGCGTGGCCACCGTATACGAAAACATCATGCATCTGCCCGAAATGGCGAACGCCGGTGCCGCCTCCGCATCCGGCGAAGGCCAGAAGAGCAACGCCGACGTCAAGGCCGAGGCCCGTTCCAAGGCACGCGGCAAGGTGGCATGGCTGGACTCCTTCTTCGAGTATCTCGCCGACTCCTTCCGCCCGATCCTGGGCGTGCTGCTCGGCGCCTCCATCATCATCGCCCTGGTCAACCTGCTCATCTCACTGAACGTCATTCCGAATGACGAGGCCTCCGCCGGCTGGGTGTTCGTCAAGGCCATCTGGAAGGGCGTGTTCTACTTCCTGCCGATCATGGTCGCCTACAACGCCGCCAAGAAGCTCAAGGTCGATCCGTGGCTGGGCGGCGCCATCATGGCCATCCTCATGACCCCGCAGTTCACCAGCCTGATAGACGCCAAGACCACCACGTGCGTGGAGAACGCGGCTCTGGGCACCAAGTCCTGCACCGCCAACATCTTCGGCATTCCGATGGCGTTGAGCGACTACAGCGGCAACGTGTTCGTGCCGCTGCTCATGGCCGCCGTGCTCGCCCTCGTCTACCACGGATTGAAGAAGATCATTCCCGAAAGCGTCCAGCTGGTGTTCGTGCCGTTCTTCTGCATGATCATCGTCGGCGCACTGACCGCCTTCATCATCGGCCCGATCGGCGTGTGGGTCGGCAACGGCCTCGGCGTCGGCCTGGCTTGGATGAACACCCATGCACCGTTCATCTTCGCCATCATCATCCCGCTGCTGTACCCGTTCCTCGTGCCGCTCGGCCTGCACTGGCCGCTCAACGCCCTGATGCTCATGAACATCCAGACGCTCGGCTACGACTTCATCCAGGGCCCGATGGGCGTGTGGAACTTCGCCTGCTTCGGCGCCACCGCCGGCGTGCTCTTCATCGCCGTGCGTGACAAGGACAAGGACATGCGCCAGACCGCTCTCGGCGCGCTCGCAGCCGGCCTGCTTGGTGGTGTTTCCGAACCGTCCCTGTACGGCATCCACCTGCGTTACAAGCTGGTCTACAAGCGCATGCTCGTGGGCTGCGGCCTTGGTGGCGTCGTCATTGCCGTCCTCGGCTGGCTCTTCCCGTCCGTCACCGCCGCCGGCCAGACCGTGCATGGTGTGACCACCACCGCCTTCGCCTTCACCTCGCTGCTGACCATTCCGGTCTTCGACCAGATGTGGGTGTACGCGGTGTCCATCGCGGTCTCCTTCCTGACCTCCTTCTTCCTGATCATCACCTTCGACTACCGCACCCCGGAACAGAAGGCTGAAGTGCTGGCCCGCGCCGCCGCCGATCAGAAGGCCGCCGCTCCGGCGGTCGAAGCCAAGGAAGCCGCTCCGGCTGCCACCACCGCCACCGCGACTGCTACCGCCACCAAGACCGAAGCTCCGGCCGCTGCCGCCGCCGCGACCACCGTGGTGAACGCTCCGGTCGCCGGCCACGTGATCGCCCTGGACGAAACCGGCGATCCGGTGTTCGCCTCCCGCGCGCTCGGCGAAGGCGTCGGCATCCAGCCGACCGACAGCGAGGTCGTGGCCCCGGTCTCCGGCGTGCTGCAGACCGTCGCCGAAACCGGCCACGCCTTCGGCATCAAAACCGATGACGGTGTGGAAGTGCTCGTGCACGTCGGCATCGACACCGTGAAGATGAACGGCGAGGGCTTTGCCGTCAAGGTCAAGGCCGATGAGCGCGTGAATGCCGGCGATCCGCTGGTTTCCGTCGACTTTGCTAAAGTGAAGGACGCTGGATACAGCACCACCACGCTGATGACGGTGCTCAACACCGCCGCCCTCACCTCCGTCACGCCGAAGACCGGCATCGACGTCAAGGCAGGGGACGAGGTGATCGACATCCAGCGCTAACCTGTCACACAGAGGCGAAAAAGGGGTCGACGTGGACGTTCTTCGCGTATTCAACAACAATGTCGTATTGGCTAGAGACGGTGATCGTGAGGTGATTCTCACAGGCCGTGGAATAGGCTTCCAAGCCAAGCCGGGACAACATGTGGATGACGCGAAGATCGTCCGTCGGTTCATCCCCGTCGATGGCAAGGATCCCGACCACATGGCGCAACAAGTGGCCGGGATCCCGCCAGAAATCATCAGACTCGTCACGGATGCCATGAACCGTACGGGGCTGAAAGAACAGGCAGACAAGCAGCCAACCCTGGTCATGGCGCTCGCCGACCACATCTGCGGCGCGATACAACGCGCGCAAAGAAAACAGAACATCGAATATCCGCTCGAAGCGGAAGTACGTTCCCTATACGCCGACGAATACGCCAAAGGCGTGGCGATGGTCGACGCGATGAACACGTATTTGGGTGGCGCGTTGCCCCGCAGTGAGGCGGTGGCGCTCGCCTTGCATTTGGTGAATGCCGGATTCTCCGGCGGCGACCTGTCCGCCACCTACACCATGACCGGCATCATCCAGCAGATGATCGCCGTCATCGAAGGCGCGTACGGCATCACGCTTGCGCAGGACAGCGTCAATGTGGCGCGATTCATCACGCATTTGCGTTACCTGTTCGTACGCATCCACCAGCATGAGCAGCTCGACGATGAGCCGCAACCAATCATCGAATCAATCAAAACCTCATATCCGAAGGCTTGCCAGTGCGCAAGGCAGCTTGCCGTGGTGGTGAAGATGCGTCTTGGTTCCGACCTTACGGAAGCCGAAATCGCCTATCTTGCCCTGCATGTGGCGCGCGTGACCAACGGAGTGAATCGGCAGGACGACTGAGTTTCCGGTATCTTCCGATATTCAGCAGCCCGTTCCGCGCATTCCTGACGGTTCCTAATCGTTCGACTGTTCGGCCGGCTGCCCGCTTGCCTGTTCGGTCGGCTGCGGTTTCGTTGGCGTAGCCGACATATTCGCGTTCAACGCCAGTATGCCGGTATCTTCGGAAGCGGCCTCCGGCACGCGCACGCATAGGGCCTGACGTTCCACACTGAAACGGATGTGCTTCGTTTCAGGCAGCATATCGCCATCCACCTGCGCCAAAACAGGCCTCTCCAAAGTGATTTCCGCGCTGACGCCCTGCACCTGGTCGACGGTGGAGTTCGTGGACAGCGGACTCTGCTGAGCTTTGCCGGTGATGGTCTGGTGCAGCACGTCGCCGAACAGATTCGCCCAACCGATCAGGCCGCCGGACGTGTCGATGATCTCGTAGTCGAGGATGCCATCGTCATAGGAAGCTTCGGGCATCAGCGAAAACATGGGGATCTGGCTGCAATTGCCCGCCATGAACGTGCGGAACGTGAGACCACGCGTGGAATGCGTGCTGCCGTCGGCGCTGGTGATGGTCACATTGCCCTTGTACTTCGGGGCGAACAGATTCTTCACGCCCGACACGAAATACGCCAGCCAGCTGATGTTCTTCTTCAATTCCGGATCGGTGTCGTCGATCATCAGTGCGTCGAAACCGATGCCGGCGATGATGAGGAACGCATGCCCGTGGTCGGTGGTCTCATCATCCAGAAGGGTCAGACGGCCCACATCCACCAGATGGGAGCCGTGCGACGTGGCCACGGTGAGCGCCGCATCGATATCGTCCACGGGAATGCCCATATTGCGGGCGAACAGATTGCCGGTGCCGATCGGCACGATGCCCAGCGCATGCCCGGTACCCGACAGCGCGCTCGCGACGGTACGCACCGTGCCATCGCCGCCGACAGCCACCACCACATCGGCACCATGGTCCAACGCTTCGAACGCGCAGGCGCGACCGTCCTTGTCGAGCTGCGTTTCGATGAATTCGATCTGGGTGAGATGCTTCGCCTCGCAGAACTCCTTGATATGCTGCTTGCGCTGTTCCGCCTGGGGCTTTGAAGGATTGACTATGAACGCGTAATGCACTTGGTCATCGTCACGCTTGTCAAGCTTCTCCGCGAGCGTACGGTGCTTGTACGCGCGGTATCCGAAGAAGGTGGCCGCGCATACGGCGACCACGGCGATGATGACGAGCAGGACGATAACTGGCATAGGCATGCCTCTATTGTCTATGCGATTGCGCAAAAAGACGAATTCGACATGAAAAATTCGGCGTTCCCTCACGTTATATCCAAAAATGAGAACGATGGCGTCAGTGTCTGCTTTCGGCACTAGGCTGGGAAGCATGCTTGATATTCAATTCATTCGTGAACATGCTGACGTTGTCAAGGAATCCCAGCGTAAGCGTGGCGAATCGGTCGAACTGGTCGACGAGGTGCTGCGCTCCGACGAGGTTCGCCGCTCCTCTCTGAAGGAATTCGAAGCTGCCCGCGCGCAGCAGAAGGAGATCGGCAAGAAGGTCGCCGCCGCCCCCGCCGACGAAAAGGCCAAGCTGATCGCCGCAACCAAGGAACTCTCCCAGAAGGTCTCCGAATACAAGGCCGCAGCCGACGCCGCAGCCGAAGAATACACCACCGCCATGTGGAAGCTCTCCAACATCGTGGAGCCCGAAGCTCCCGAAGGCGGCGAGGACGACTACGTGGTCGTCAAGAAGGTTGGCCAGATTCGCGACTTCGCGGCCGAAGGCTTCGAGCCCAAGGACCACCTGACCCTCGGCACCGGCGTGGCCGGCATCGACATGCGCCGCGGCGTCAAGGTCGGCGGCTCCCGCTTCTACTTCCTGCGTGGCCAGGTGGCCCGTATGCAGATCGCCATGCTCACCATGGCCGTGGACCAGGCCGAGGAGCACGGCTTCACGCTGGCCATCACCCCGACGCTGGTGCGCCCCGAGGTCATGCGCGGCACCGGCTTCCTGAACTCCCACGCCGACGAGATCTACCGTCTGCGCGAGCCCGACGACCAGTACCTGGTCGGCACTTCCGAAGTGGCGCTCGCCGGCATGCACGAGAACGAGATCCTGAACCTTGAGAACGGCCCGCTGCGCTACTGCGGCTGGAGCTCCTGCTACCGCCGTGAAGCCGGCGCCGCAGGCAAGGACACCTCCGGCATCATCCGCGTGCACCAGTTCGACAAGGTGGAGATGTTCGTCTACGCCAAGCAGGAGGACTCCTACAAGGAGCATGAGCACCTGTTGGCCATGGAGCAGGAAATGCTCGGCAAGGTCGAGGTGCCGTACCGCATCATCGATACCGCCGCCGGCGATCTGGGCTCCTCCGCGGCACGTAAGTTCGACTGCGAGGCTTGGGTGCCGACCCAGGGCCGTTACCGTGAGCTGACCTCCACCTCCAACTGCACCGAGTATCAGGCCCGTCGTCTGAACATCCGCGAACGTATGGAGGATGGCAACACCCGCGCCGTCTCCACGCTGAACGGCACGCTGGCCACCACCCGTTGGCTGGTCGCCATCATGGAGAACCACCAGCAGAAGGACGGCTCCATCGAAATTCCGAAGGCCATGCGTCCGTACATGGGCGGCAAGGAAGTTATCGTCCCGAAAAAGTGATTTTTGCAAATTAAATAGGTGATAAAAGAGGCACATGCAAAGTAAAATGCGTGTGCCTCTTTTGTCGTCTGCTTATAGAAAGACTTGCTCTGATGACCGTATTAAAAAATAGGAGAAATGATGCAAAGCGGAACGAAAGAACACGAACTTTTAAAAGGCGGCGGTTTTCGTCATCGTCTTGTGCAAAACTTTTTCAGAGGATATGTGGAAAACCGATTTTCAACTTAAATGAGTGAAAGAATATTCAGCAGTTTCGAACGTATGTATCTCCGGTTGCGGACAAATTTCGACGGATATACGCAGTTGTGTCCACGATACAAGAACAAACAACCATACAAACGCAAAACGAAGTTGTGTATAAATATACATAATTCTGCAAAATTGTGGTGTGGAAAACTCGGTGGAAAGTGTGGAAAAGCACACGGTATAGTGGAGAAAGCAAAGCGTTTCACAAGGTATCGGCTATATATGGAAAGGCAATATACTTTACGCATTCATTTTTACGACATGTTGCGTGCGGGTACGCTAAAAAGCAGCGTAAAATGGATTGGAAACGTCATTTCGACATATACAATAAAAGGCGTGTGTTCTCAGACAAAACAAAAGGCCCGCCGAAGCGAGCCTTTAAGAGCACAGAGTATTTGAAGGTCATGCCGCAGCCGTTTCTTTTTTATTGCGGTGGAAGAGAAAGCTTGCGGCGAAGATCGCAACGGAAACGAGGAATACGCAGGCTGTTACGCCATAGAACGCTTTGCCGCCGATGGTGTCAAACAGAACGCCGCCGAGCAGGTTGCCGAGAATGCCGGAGATTTGCGCCACGGAAATGAACAGGCTGTGCGCCGTGGCACGCAGCTCCACGGGTGCAAGCTCATAGATATAGTTCGTGCCCGTGCCGAGAAATGCACCGTTGCCAAGGCCGTAAAACGCGGCAAATACCAACATAGTCGGCAGTGAATTCACAAGGAAGCAGAAGCACAGACACTCCGTCGCCATCAAAATTGCAGAAAGCATGATGAGGTATTTCATCTTGATATAGCGGCGCAGGCGGCCAATGAAGAACAGAAAGGGGATCTCCATCATGGCGCGCACGGAGAGGATAAGACCAAGATTGACAGTATCAATCTGAATATCCGCCATGTAATACGTCAGAAAGTTCCCTTCAAACGCCGCGGCCATCTGGAAAAAGAATGCAAAAATGAGAAACGCCATGTATGCGTAGTTTTTCAGCAGTACGCCGGCACCCGCTGCGCTCTTTTTCACACGCTTGCCGCTCTGCGGCTCAAAGCAGAAATACGTCAGTACAATGGCGGGAATCATCACAATGCCCATCACCCAAAATGTCGAAGGCACACCCGCCGCAGGAATGAGCGCGTTTACCGTGATAACACCGGCAATGGCAAATAAAAGAGAGCCGCTGCTGCGTATCATGCCGTAATTCAGTCGATGCTCCGCACAGTTGCGCACCGTAAGGTTATCGACAAACGGCGACATCGGTACGCGGAAAAAGTTGATGATCGGGATCAAGATTAGAAATAACAGAGTCGAGTAGGATTGCCCCGTCGGAATGAGTGGCACAAAAATGAAAAGGCCGCAGCCGAGCGTCAGCGTTAAAATGACAATTTTACGCACGCTGCCGATACGGTCGCTCACCGTGCCCCAAAACGTCATGGCAAAAATAGCGACGGCACAGGCAATGGCGTTTAATAAGCCGAAATCCGTAGCGGGAAAGCCGATGCTTTGCAGGTAGACTGTTTGATAATTGCCTACCGCCATGGCCGCCCAAAAAATGCCCTGCACGCCGGCAAGGCGCAGCGTTTCCGCCATCTCCGGGGAGAGGGAGCGCAATCTGCGAAGCTTGTTCATGAAAAACCATCCTTTTAGCCCAATAGAGCCGAGTGTAATAGGGGAAGCGCGAAAAATATGCCGTGCGCCGAATATGTCGGGTACGGGAGATATGCTTTTGATATAGTAGTTTTAGGGTATATCAAACGGAGCGGAGTGTCAAGATATTTTGTAATTTCTGTATGAAGTTTTTTACAAATGGAGTGCTTTTTAGAAGTTCAGTCCGTCAAAATCCTGCAAAAATCGCCCCGAAACCCGGAAGTTAGCCATATAAAACCGCTTTTTGTGGTTTTTCCCTAAAAAGCGCATAGAACGCTCAGCGGATATCTCTGTTTTTTCGAGGACAAAACAGTTGAAAATGTACCGCGAAAGTGGTACAATCTAATATTAAATAATATAATTTCTCCGGCTTGTCGGGAAATTTTTCCTATGCGGTATGCGGAAATTACCGCATAAAGACAACAAAACACGGTGCACAAGGCGAAAGGATGGTTGACGGTATGCTGAACACAGAATTCACCTCTAAGTTTGTCAAAGAGGGGCTCACCTTTGACGACGTTCTTCTGATCCCGGCAGAATCACACGTACTGCCCAGTCAGGTAGACATTTCCACTCATCTCACAAAGAAGATTAAGCTGAACACCCCCATTATGACGGCGGCTATGGATACCGTCACGGAAGCGGATATGGCCATTGCCATTGCGCGTGAGGGCGGCATCGGCATCATTCACAAGAACATGTCCATTGAGCGTCAGGCCGATCAGGTCGATATGGTCAAGCGCTCCGAGAACGGCGTTATCGTTGATCCGTTCTTCCTTGCGCCGGAGAACACCGTGCGCGAGGCGGATAACCTCATGGGCCGCTACAAGATCTCCGGCGTGCCGATCTGCGAAAACGGCAAGCTCGTCGGCATCATCACGAACCGCGACCTGCGCTTCATGTCCGGCTCCGATTTCGACCAGAAAATCGAAAACGTCATGACGAAAGATCACCTCGTCACCGCGCCGGTCGGTACCACCCTCAAGGATGCACAGGAGATCCTGCGCCACCACAGAATCGAAAAGCTTCCGATTGTCGATGAAAAGGGCTATCTGAAGGGCCTCATCACGATTAAAGATATTGAAAAAGCTGTGCAGTACCCGAACTCTGCAAGAGACGAAGGCGGCCGTCTGCTCTGCGGCGCGGCTATCGGCGCTACGGCTGACGTTCTGGACCGCGTTGCTGCCCTTGTGGAAGCACAGGTCGACGTTGTCGTGCTCGATTCTGCACACGGTCACAACAGCGGCATCATCGAAGCAGTGAAAAAGGTCAAGAAAGCATACCCGGACCTTCAACTCATTGCGGGTAACGTTGCAACGGCAGAGGGCACCCGTGCGCTTATCGAAGCCGGCGCAGACTGCGTAAAGATCGGCATCGGCCCGGGCTCCATCTGCACCACCCGTGTGGTCGCCGGCATCGGCGTGCCGCAGGTCACGGCTGTGTATGACGCAGCATGCGCGGCGGCAGAATATGGCGTTCCGGTTATCGCAGACGGCGGCATCAAGTACCGCGGTGATATCGTCAAGGCGCTCGCAGCAGGCGCAAGCGTTGTTATGCTCGGCTCCCTTGTTGCAGGCTGCAAGGAGACCCCCGGCGAGTACGAGCTCTATCAGGGCAGACAGTTCAAGGTCTACCGCGGCATGGGCTCTCTGGGCGCTATGGGTAAGGGCTCCAGCGACCGCTACTTCCAGGCAAACAACAAGAAGTACGTTCCGGAAGGCGTCGAGGGCCGCGTGCCTTATAAGGGACCGCTCGCAGATACCATTTATCAGATGGTCGGCGGTCTGCGCTCCGGCATGGGTTATGTGGGCTGCGCAAATATCCCGGAAATGCACGAGAAGGCACAGTTCGTGCGCATTACGGGTGCGGGTTTGAAGGAAAGCCATCCGCATGACATTCAGATTACGAAGGAAGCCCCGAACTACTCCATCCACGGCTGATTTTAAATTTGCATTACGGAACCTCTTCGTCTGCACGGCGAAGGGGTTCTGTTTTGTTTTCAGCAGTTGCACAAAAACCGGTAAGCATGCATAGGGAAGGACATCTGATGCAAACTAAAGCAGAAATCCGTATTCTATATCGATATTGGAATATCATATACTATTATATATAGGATGGCTTTGCAGCAAAAAACGCATAGAAAACAGCGCACATAGGGGAGAGGCAGGTGGACAAAACTTCGAAAATGTCCAACATATTTTCCGAGTAAACTGCATTTTTGCGCGTTCTCTTTCAAAAACAGGAGAAAACTTGTCGGATTTCGCCGTAAAATGCAGGAATTCGGTTTCTATCCGTCGTTCGTGCACAATACGCGGAAACTTGTATTTTTGTTGAGGACACGCCCCTGAAGCGGCTTTTTTTGGCGGATTTTGGGTGGATTTAATTACAAAATTGCAATACTATCATGAAAAACTGCACGGTGTGTATATGCCTCAAAGTCATAATTCACAAAAATACACAAAAATTAAGACAGGATTTCCATAGTTTTGCCACTTGCGATTTAGCGCTTTATGCTGTATTATGTATGCAATATGAATTTTCTTTGAACGAAAATTTCATAATTCTATCACCTATCACATTAGGAGGAACAAGAAATGAAACTGAAGAAGGTTTTAGCTCTGGTTCTGTCCGCGGCGTTGGTTGTGTCCGCATTCGCAGGGTGCGGCGGCAACAGCTCCAGCTCCACGACATCTACCGAGAGCATCGCAGCTTCTGAAAGCAGCGCAGAATCCACCGAGTCCACCGCCTCCGGAGATTCCACCCCGGCTGCATCCGGTGACGCTACGGCAATCTTCACCCCGAAGACCGTAGACGCTGCAAAGACCATCAGCCTGAACGCAGGTATGGAGCCGACAGGCCTGAACACCCTGACCTCCACATACTCCATTGAGTTCGCCTTGTTCGAGCACATGTATGAAAACCTCGTCACCCTCGACGATGACGACAACACAGCCCCGGGCGCAGCTGAGAGCTGGGACTACGATGAGGATACCCTCACCTACACCTTCC
>ERZ827440.2967-NODE-2967-length-13649-cov-3.263793_pt1 | contig 13649 bp, 5 predicted proteins | sample MGYA00519774_ERZ827440 | MGnify/ENA primary metagenome ERZ827440 (study PRJEB31778, sample SAMEA3449302) | human gut metagenome | biome: human gut; feature: human-associated habitat; material: faeces | place: United Kingdom | collected 2010/2012 ... | reverse complement strand
TAGGAATTATCGGCTGCGGCACTATCGCCAACAACGCCCACATCCCGAACTACCTCAAGAACGAAGAGGTCGAAATCAAGTATTTCTGCGATATCCTTCTCTGGAAGGCTGAAAAATGCGTTGAAAAGTACGGCTGCGGTATCGCTGTCGAGGACTATCACGAGGTCATCAACGATCCCGAAATCGTCGCTGTTTCCGTCTGCACCCCCAACAAGATGCACTCCATCATTTCCTGCGACGCGCTCAGAGCCGGCAAGAACGTGCTTTGCGAGAAGCCTGCTGCAAGAACATACGCCGACGCGCTCCTCATGCAGGAGGCTCAGCACGAAACCGGCAAGGTTCTCAACATCGGCGTTGTCAACCGCTTCAACTCTGCCGTCAACAAGCTCCGTGAGATGATTCAGTCCGGCGAGTTCGGCGAGATTTATCATGTTTATGTTTCCTTCCGTTCGCAGCGCTCCATCCCCGGTCTCGGCGGTGCGTTCACCACCAATGCCATCTCCGGCGGCGGCGTTCTCATCGACTGGGGTGTACACTACCTTGACATCGTTATGTACTGTCTGGGCGATCCCGCACCCAAGACCGTTTCCGCAAAAGCGTTCTCCAAACTCGGCGTTGATATGCCCAACTACGTTTACGAGGGCATGTGGGCTGAGGATACCAAAGATCTCAACGGCACATACGACGTTGACGACTTTGTTACCGGATTTGTACGTACCGAAGGCTCCACCATCACCTTCAACGGCGCATGGGCGCAGAACATCGGTGTTTCCGAATCTTACATTGACTTCATCGGCACCAAGGCAGGCGCAAGACTCAATTACGGCGGCGACTTCACCGTATATACCACCGCATGCGGTTGCCTTGTTGACTGCAAGCCCAAGTTCCCTCATACAGACCACTTCGAGAACGAAATCAACTCCTTCATTCGCTGCATCCAGACCGGAGAAAAGCTCCCGTCCCACATCGACACGGTTATCGTTACCGCAAAGATGATGCAGGCAATGTATGATTCCTCCGCGCGCGGCGAGGAAATCAAGCTGTAAAACGGAAATGTGCTCCGGCGGCGGCGCTTCGGCTTCGCCGCCGTTTTTTTGCGGGAGAGAATACAGTATGCGTTTGAAATATACAAAAAATGCTTCCGGACGCACTTTTTCAGGAGAAAAAACAAAATTTGTTCAAATTCTTTCGGGACACCGCGAAAAAATTCCCAAAAGCCCTTGACAAACACCAAAAAATAACTATAATAAGCCTTGTAATGTAATCATAGTCGAGGAGTATCTATATCCATTTGCGACACTGTCGGAAAAGGAACGGATTTTTCGGCAACGGAACGGGCGGGTATTCTGCTTCGCGGCGACTGATACTTATTTTTCGAAATACATATTTAGAAAGGATGTACTTATGAAAACGTGCACATTCAAAAAAGCACTTTCGCTGCTTCTTGCAGTCATGATGGTTGTTTCTTGCATCACCGTCCTGTCTGTCGGTGCAGCGGCTGCTAAATGGGATGACAACGGTTGGAAGACAGACGCACAAGCTCTTTACAATGCGTATGTCAATAAGGCTGAATGGATTCCTGTTGGCAAGAATTCTGGCAACGGTAGATATGAGACTTCTGACGAAGGCGCTGAATATATCTATGCCTTTGCACAGGATTCAACCAAGATCTTTGCGTTCATCGAAGTCGGCGCGCCTGCTCAGGATGTTATCACCCTCCGCCTCGACTCCAATCGTGACACCCTCAAGGCTCGTACACATGAACTTGTCTTCAAGTGGGACGCAGCTACTAATTCCTACAAGCAGGAGAAGATCGAATACGGTACAGACGTTGATGACAACAGCAGCGTAACAAACGGCAAATTCGGCGAAGAGATGGCTGACTATGCCGGCACCGCATTCATGAAGGGCAATTCTTACGAATATGCTACTATCAAAGTAAACAAGAACTACACCGGCGCAGACGCAGCTACCAGAGATGCGTATATCCTTGTTCTCCAGCTCCGTAAGGACAGACTCCAGGGCAACAAGGGCAGCGGTGACTTTGATCATGTCGAGAGACTCGGCTTTGATATCGAAGTCAACTACAACAACGCCAGCATTCTTCATACTTCCAACTACAACGCTGATCCCAAGGTTGACGCTACTGATTTCAACATCTATAACGTTAAGAACGACCGCGTTGAAAGATTCACTCTTGACGGAAAGATTTCCGGCAACGAATTCTGGAAGAATAATGCTTGGCAGCTCGTAACCGGTCTCAACGGTCAGCTTATCGGCAACTTTGACCAGACCGATATCGCTTATGACTTCCAGGTAACCGGCGACAGCAAGAACATTTACATTGCTGCAAGACTTTACGGCGAATCCTACAAGGACGGCGATAAGGCTTCTTCCTTCAAGGTATATCTCAACATTGACGAAGAAAACGCCAAGAGAGGCGGTTATGAACCCACCGCAGTTCTCGAATTCGTTTTCGACGGCAAGGAATATGCTTTTGTTAACGACAGCAGAGGAGATTTCGCTCACCTCGAAACTGCTACCACCATTGCAGCTGACGGTCACGCTGAAATCGAGATCAAGATTCCGTACAGAGATCTTAAGCTTGTTTCTTATGACCTCAAGGACGGCGATCCCTACAACTACCTCGGCGTTAACTTCGAATTCACCGCTCCTGCTACTTACAGCAGCGAGCAGGAACTTGCAACTCTCGTTGCAAGAACCTATGGTAAAGATGCAGATCATCCCGCAAAGAACTGCGCTAAGAATCTTTACTTCACCTTCAACAGCAACTATGCTCAGTACAGCACTGAAAATTACTATGTCGGTAAGTTCAATGCTAAGGACTACGGCAATGAGCTTGCTTTCGAATGCGGCGTAGTTTCCAACTTCAATGACATTGACGAAGTTGTCAATGAGCTTTCCGATGATTACAAGGCTAACAAGCAGGTTATCGTTTATCGTGTAAGTGACGCTCTCAAGAGCGGCAACTGGACCAACGGCAAGCCCGGCGCTGATGACAACAAGCCCGCAAGCTTCATCAACACCTATTTTGATTACCTTGTTTACTCAGACGGCACAAACCTTTACGCTATCGATAAGGGCTATGTTGAGCTCATGGGTAACCCCGCTAACCGCAACAACTACAACGGCCAGAACTCGGGTAACCATGTCCGCTTCTGGTTCAGCGATGAAAACTACTGGAACAATAACCAGAAGTTCCTTATCGTTGACTCCGCTGTCAACTTCAAAGACACATACAACAATGCTACCGATATGTATGTCTGGGCTCACACCAACTCATGGACTGCTGTCGGCGGCGACGCTACAAAGATTGAACATTCTTACCTCCTCGGCAAGGATTTCTACATCACTGCAGTAAAGATTCCCGTTGCTGAGCTCAAGCTCACCACTGATACTCTTTACTATGCTGTTACCAACAGCTTCTACACCAAAGTTGACAGCAACAAGAACGTCATCACTGACTCTCGTTGCCAGATCACTTCCGGTCGCTTCATTGGATACGACAACGATTCGAAGTATACTGCTTCTCACATCGCTTATCGTGCAATCGATGCAAAGAACCCTGCAAACAAGCTCGCAAGAGTTGCTTACACTGCAGATGAAAAGCTGAAGAAGAACATCATCGCTGATGTTTACTATGACGTTGAAGGTATCGGCTCTTATGTTGATACTATCGTCAACCCCGCTATCACTTCCCTCAACGGCATCGCAATGCGCGGTCGCCTCAACGACGGTATCTATGATAACGGCGCTATCAACGGCAGTGATGCTTCCAAGAACTTCTCCGTCGCTCTGAAGAACCATAACGGCTCTAATGCTCCTGTTTACAGTGCTGACGCCGCAAACGAAATCTCCTTTAAGCTTCTCAGGAACTATGATATCGCAGGCTTCAAGGCAGTCTTCCGCCGTCTCGTAAGCTGGGGTATCAAGAATCCTAACTACGTTGATGTTTATGTCAGCGATGGCACAAACGAACAGCGTGTCGGCAGATTCTACGGCAAAGCCAATTCCGACGACACCCTCGTTTCCTATGACATCGTTCTCAACAAGGCTGTCAAGGGTAACAAGATAACCTTCAAATTCGACTCTGAAGGCACTTTCATCTTCGCAACCGAATTCCAGGCATACGCTTACGGCGACCTCGTTGTCACCACAAACGGCGCCAATGTCAATAACGGCGGTTACGATCCCGCAATGCTCTTTGCTCAGAATGCCAACGGCTACAATGTAAGCCCCTGGTGGTCCGCAAAGAACTTCCAGTATGACGAGAACCTCGGCGCTTACTATGCAGTTTCTGTATCCGAGCCCACAGGTAGCGGAAGCACTCTCGGCGTTTACAAGAACGGCGACTTTGCTATCCAGTATCACTCCAATGCTGCAAGCGACAAGGCTACCGCTGCTCAGAAGGCACTCTATAACCTCATCAGCTCTGTTGCTATCGGTGAAAGAGTTTACCTTTACAACAACGCTCACGCAGACGCTAACTATGACCTCATGATGCAGCCCAGTGATAAGGAGAACAACAACTTCTTCATCACTATCGGCAACGCTTACATGGCCAAGAACATGACCGCTTACGATCCTACCGTAGGCTATGTCTACAACTTCACTGACCTCGCACAGATCGGCTCCGGCAAGACTTCTATGATTATTGTCGACTCCCAGTCTGTTCCGGACAGAACAAGATTTGACTCCGTGGCACTTCCTGAGGACAGCTTCTCTGTCGGCGGCCTCCTCGGCGACCAGACTCAGAGCCTCTGGAACTACCATGTTGCTATCGTTGAATTCGACGGCACCAACTACTATGTTGATTCCTACATGGGCGCTATCTCCCGTGGAAAGAACGAGTCCGATTCTGCTTGGGCTGCAAGACAGGCTGCCGACAACGCTGCAAAGCGTGCTCTCAGCTTTGGCACCCAGGGCTTCGCAATCCTTTCTCTCGACAACGGTGAGTTCACCGCAAGACTGTCCAGAATGTGGGCTAACGACTACAGACTCGACGCTACAACCGACACTGTCAAGAACCCCGATGTTGTTTACCTCTATGATGTTGATCTCGACGCTCTGAGACTCTCCTACGGCAACGCAGGCGCTCTCTCCGCTAAGGTTACCTTCAACAACAAGAACGGTAAGAACAATGTCACCACCACCGAAAGCTGGATCGACCTTGCCGAAAGCAGCATGAACGATCTCCGCGCTCGTTGGATGAAGGATCTCGCTGCTGTCAAGTCTCAGGTTTCTCCTGAAACTTATGCTCAGCTCGAAAAACAGATCGAAAACAACCTCAAGTATGTCCGTGCATACGGTCTCTTCGCTAACAAGTTCAACAGCCACGAATACACCGCAGGTACCCGTGCTAATCCGTGGATTCTCTACGACGGTATCACCGCTGCTGAAAACCTCTCCTTCGACGAAAACCTCTTCACGCTTTATAACCGTAACACCATTTTCATCGAAGGCGCTAAGCAGACTGCCGGCATCATGCTCATGAACAGTGACAAGAACTATGAAGCCAAGAGCGAATTCAACGGCTTCAAGAGATTTGCCGCTCTTCACGACAACAACTACACCCAGCTCAACTACCTCAACAAGATCACTTATACTTTCTACTATGACTTCGCTAACAGCTACAGCGTTCCTGAATCCCTGAGAGTTTACACTTCCGCAAACTACAGCTTCATGAACCACACCAAGCCGAACTACGAAGTTACCCTCACCGACAAGACCAGCGACGACGGCAAGGCTTATCCTACCGAAGGCGCAGGCACATGGACCATCACCATCGATATGCCTCTTGTCAAGTCCACCGCTATCTACACTGAATTCGACTTCACCAGCAAGCAGCTCGCTGTTGTTGAAATCAATGAGAAGTGCGTGATTTCTGACCTCATGGGCAGCGAAGTCGCTGATTACATGACCGAACAGAGCAGCTGTGTTGTTACAGTTGACGGCAAGCAGTATCCTGCAGTCACAATTGACGCAAAGGCTGATTCCATCGTCATCAAACACGACCACAGCAAGCACAACGCTTCCGGTCACACCTGCACAACGGAGTGCTTCGCAATGGTTACGAACGGATTCTACGGCAATACCTTCGTTGACCTCAGCAAGACTCCTTACCTTTCCATCAATATGGAAGTTCCCGCTAACCTCACCGAGACCCGCTTCGAGCTCGTTGTTTGGTACAATGGTGCAAGCCGCATCATCAACCTCAGCAACATCATCGCTCGCGAAGCAAAGGACGGCAAGGTTGACTACTTCTTCAACTTTGCAGACTTCTGCAAGAACACCTACGGCATGACCCTTAAGAACGGCGAACTCCTCCAGCTCAATATGTGGGGCTTCGCTACCAGCTTCAACGACAGCACCGCCGGTACTGTCAAGATCAACGCCCTCAAGTTTGTCGGCGCTGAGGACACCAAGTCCGAAATCAAGGCCGGCTCCGATCTTAAGCTCGATGCTGATAAGAAACTCCTTATCCTCGACAAGCAGTACAAGGAAGACGCTCTCAGACAGGAATTCAACGGTGAAATCATTGTTGAAGGCACTGCTAAGTCCGGCTTCGTTGGCACCGGCGCGAAGGTTACTGTTAACGGCGACGTTTACACTGTAGTTCTCTACGGCGATCTTAACGGCGACGGCGCAATCAACCCCGCAGACTACATCATCGTTCGCAAGGCTCTTCTTAAGACCGTCGAACTTGATGAAATCCAGACCGTTGCTGCTATCGGTCCTAAGGCTTCCAAGGTTACCGCTACGACCTATATCCAGATCAGACAGCACATCCTTGGTACTTACAACTTCTTCGCTGGCGAAAAAGTTGCTCAGTAATCTCTGATTACAAATCCGATGCTGTTCCCGCTTTATGCGGGGACAGCATCTGAACCACGACAACACCTTTCTAAAAATATACATCACGGTTCAAGATTAAAAGCAGGTATTCGTACCTGCTTTTAATCTTTTTTTACGGTGGGCGTTAAAAAAGCGCAGACCGAAACAGAAAATATCATGAACAGGAGTGGAATGAAAAGAAATTGTTTGTGTGCTGCGAAACGGTCAAAAGGGTCGGAATTCTTCGAATTCCCTCAAAGGTAGTTATATTTCTGTTTCTCTCGTCGAAAGTCTCCCTCGACGTACCTTTGTACGCCGTCGGTCGGCTTTCGACGATTCTGCATCTTTTTTAACGCCCCCCCTTTTGCGCCGTCGGTCGGCTTACGGAGCTTCTGCGTCTTTTGGCTTCACCTTTTTGCCGCCATTGAAATTGCGGTTTGCGGTGATCTTTTTTTGGCTATGGCGTAAGTTACTATTGAAATTTGATGTGCGCTGTGATATAATTTTATCGGTGTAATGGCGATTTGGTTCCTGAATTCCGCGGCTGCGGCGTGCGGTTTTGAATGGCGGCATGCTGTTTTCACTGCCGAAGAGGTATTTTAGAATAAGGAGACTTTCTGATATGGAAAAACTGATCAAACGTTGTGAACAGAAGCCCGAATATACATGGGCGGTCGAGGATTTATATCCGAGTGACGAGGCGTGGCTTGAAGCATACGCAAACCTTGCGAAGGATATCGGAGAAGTCGATTCTTATGCCGGAAAAATCGGTAAGGATGCAAAAGCACTCTATGATTATATTCTGCTCCGAGAAAAGCTGAGCGGAGACATGATGCGCGTATATTGCTATGCGATGTGCAAGAGCGATGAGGACAAGGGAAATTCGAAATACGCCGACTATATGGGCAGAGCGATCTCGCTTTTCACCGAGCTTGGTGCAAAAACCGCATTCGAAAAGCCGGAGATAATCTCCGTTTCGGACGAAATGCTTGAAAAGTTTTATAAGGATGTGCCGGAGCTTTGCGAATTCAAACGGTTTATCGATCTGTTCCGCGCAGCGAAGAAACACACGCTTTCACCTGCCGAGGAAAAGCTACTCGCTTCAACCGGCGAGATGGCACAGTCGCCCGATACGATCGCAAGCGCCTTCAGAAATGCCGACCTGCGTTTCCCCGACATAAAGGCTGCTGACGGCACGCCTATTCAGGTCACACAGGGTAGTTTTGTTCCGCTTATGGAGTCCTCCGACGTAAATATACGCCGTCAGGCTTTTGAAGCGGTTTACCACACATACGGACAGTACAAAAATTCGCTTGCGGCGATGCTGGATGCTCAGATCAAACAGCTCACATTCGCGCGCAAGGCGAGAAAATTCGATTCCAATCTCGAACAGGCGCTTTTTGCAAATGAGGTACCTGTTTCCGTCTATGAAAATCTGATAGACTCTGTTAACAGACATCTGCCCGCGCTGCACAAGTATATGGCGCTCCGCAAGAAGCTGATGGGCGTTGACGAGCTTCATATGTATGATCTTTACACGCCGATCGTTGCCGATTTCGATTGCAAATACAGCTTCGAAGAGGCGAAGGAGCTTTGCCGTAAGGCACTGAAGCCCATGGGCAAGGATTATCTTGCGGCTCTTGACGAGGGTTTCAGCAACCGCTGGATAGACGTTTATGAAAATGAGGGCAAACGCGGCGGCGCGTATTCCATGGGAGCAAAACCGCATCCGTTTGTTCTGCTGAACCACAAAGACACGCTTGACAGCGCGTTCACGCTCATTCATGAAATGGGCCACGCGCTCCATTCGTATTATTCAATGCATAATCAGCGCGAGCTGTATTCCGATTATGTCATTTTCGTCGCCGAGGTCGCGTCGACCTGCAACGAAAATCTGCTGATGCGGTATCTGCTTGAGGGTACGACCGACAAAAAAGAACGCGCGTATCTGCTCAATCACTTCCTTGAAGAGTTCCGCACGACGCTTTACAGACAGACAATGTTTGCAGAGTATGAGCTGGAGATCAACCGCATTGCCGAGGGCGGCGCAACGCTCACCGCAGACACGCTGTGCGACGTTTACTACAAGCTGAATCAGAAGTATTACGGCGACAGCATGGTCGTTGACAAGGAAATCGCGCTCGAATGGGCGAGAATCCCGCATTTCTATATGAATTTCTATGTGTATCAGTATGCGACGGGTTTCTCAGCCGCTGTTGCGCTCAGCCAGAGAATTCTGAATGAGGGCGAAGGCGCGGTCAGAGATTATCTCGGCTTCCTGAGCGGCGGCTGCACCAAGACGCCGATCGAACTGCTGAAGGGCGCGGGCGTTGATATGACATCGCCGAAGCCGGTTGATGATGCACTTGATCTCTTTGAACAGCTTATTGATGAATTTGAGGCGCTTGTTAAATGAATTATCGCTCCACGAGAAGCGCGGACGGCAAATATACATCCGCGCAGGTTATAAAACAGGGGCTTGCGGCGGACGGCGGTCTTTTTGTGCCGACCTCGCTTCCCACACTTGATGAAACTGCCGTTGCGGCTCTTTCAAAAATGAACTACGCCGACAGGGCGGCATATGTGCTCGGGCTGTTCCTCACCGATTACAGTGAAGACGAGCTTTCGGAGATGGCGAAGAAGGCATATTCGCGCCGCAACTTTGGTTGCAATCCCGCTCCGCTTTCGCGGCTTGAAAATGATTACGTGCTGGAGCTGTGGCACGGTCCCACCTCGGCGTTCAAGGATATGGCACTTCAGATCATGCCGATGCTCCTTTCAAAAAGTCTTGAAAAGACCGGCGAAAAGCGCGATGCGCTGATACTCGTCGCGACGAGCGGCGACACCGGTAAGGCGGCGCTTGAGGGATATAAGAATGTGCCGCGTGTCAGCATTCAGGTGTTTTACCCCGAGAGCGGCGTGAGCAACATCCAAAAGCGGCAGATGCAGACGCAGGAGGGCAGAAACGTCGGTGTCTGCGCAATCAGGGGCAATTTCGACGACGCGCAGTCGGGAGTCAAGGCGATATTCGCCGACAAGGACGTCGCCAACGCGCTCGATGTGAAGGGGAAATTCCTGTCGTCGGCAAATTCGATCAACTTCGGCAGGCTTGCGCCTCAGATCGTTTATTATATTTCCGCGTACTGCGACCTTATTAAGAACAAGCAGATTGCTTACGGCGAGCGTGTCAATGTGTGCGTCCCGACGGGAAACTTCGGTAACATTCTTGCGGCGTATATCGCGAAGAGAATGGGACTGCCGCTCGGCAGGCTGATCTGCGCTTCGAACAGCAACAATGTGCTGACCGATTTCTTCGACACGAGCGTTTATGACCGCAACAGACCGTTCCACGCAACGGTTTCACCGTCGATGGATATACTTATCTCCTCTAACCTTGAGCGTCTGCTGTGGTTTGCAGCGGGAGAGAAAGAAACGAAGCGCTGCATGAACGAGCTTGCGTCAAGCGGCAGGTATGCCGTTTCGCCCGCCGTCAAAGCAGAGCTGGACAGGGATTTTGTTGCGTTCTGGTGCGATGAAAGCGAGACCAAGGAAGAGATACGCCGCATTTACGGTGAATTCAACTATCTTTCGGACACGCATACCGCAGTTGCGCTGAATGCGGCTCGCAAATACAAGGAAAATACGGGCGACGACGCGAAAATCATTATTGCGTCGACAGCATCGCCGTATAAGTTCGCGCCTGCCGTATGTTCGGCGCTCGGCATCGACTACGACGGAGACGAATTTGCGGCAATCGATGCGCTTTCCGGTCGGACGGGAGTACCTGTTCCCGAAAACCTTGCATCGCTGCTCGGGAAAGCTCCCCGGTTCACCGATGTGATCGAACGCGGCGATATGAAGGAGCGCGTTCTGGCATTCTGAAAAAATCGGGGCTGTAATTATTACAGCCCCTTTTGAGATATGCTCCTGCGCTATTATTTCCGGCGCTTTCTGAAGGTGGCGCAGACGGTATCCGCACAGCACTTTGCGTTTGTCGGTCCTACGGCTATCTTTTCGGCGGTACACCAGCACTCGCCGTCATGGAATGTGCAATCCTTGCAGCTGCAGCTGATATCCTCGTTGCGCTTCGGCTTCTCTTCGTTGAAAATACCCATTGTTTTGTACCTTCCTTGTTAAAAAAATGTGCGCTTTTGATGCGTTTTTATTATTGCAATTTTATTTGATTTTTATTCGGAGTTTTCAATGGCAATATATATGCTTTCCGACCCGCATCTGTCCCTCACTGCCGACAAGCCAATGGACATTTTCGGAGCGAGATGGGAGAACTATATCGAAAAGCTGAAAAACAACTGGACCGAAACGGTATCGGAGGACGATACGGTCGTCATTCCCGGCGATATTTCATGGGGAATGGGGTTCGATACCGCTGCGGAGGATCTTACATTCATTCACAATCTGCCGGGAAGAAAAATCATCGGCAAAGGAAATCACGATTACTGGTGGCAGACTATGGCGAAGCTCAACCGCTTCAAGGAGGAGCTTGGCGCGGATTCCATCGACTTTCTGTTCAACAATGCGTATCTTTGCGAGGATTTCATCATTGCGGGGACGCGGGGGTGGACGCTGGAGGCGAACTATTCCGAAGAGGACCTGAAGATTGTGAACCGTGAGGCGGGGCGGCTCCGTATGTCGCTTGAGGCGGCAAAAAAGCTCGGCGAAACGACTCTCGGAGCGGAAACAGTCGTATTTCTGCATTATCCGCCGTCGTTTGGCGGTATTGTATGCCGTCAGCTGGTGGACGTGATGCACGAATACGGTGTGAAGCGCTGTTTTTACGGGCATATCCATTCGGTGAATCCCGCGATACTCGACAGGTTTGCCGATGACATTCCCATATACTGCATTTCGGCAGATCTCATCGGCTTCAAGCCGATGAAGCTCAATAAATTTCAGGCGGTGTGACTATGGCTCTTTCTCCAATGCTGAAGCAATATTTTGACGTGAAGGCAAAGCATCCCGATTGCCTTCTGTTTTTCCGCCTCGGCGACTTTTATGAGATGTTTTTTGACGACGCGAAGCTGGTGGCGCGTGAGCTTGACCTTGTGCTGACCGGCAAGGATTGCGGGCTGGAGGAGCGTGCGCCGATGTGCGGCATTCCATACCACGCGGTGGAGGGATATCTTTCTAAGCTCATTGCAAAGGGGTACCGCGTCGCAATCTGCGAACAGGTTGAGGACCCCAAGACGGCAAAGGGACTTGTCAAGCGCGATGTCATACGCATTGTGTCGCCCGGTACTGTCATTGAGGGGAGTTGTCTTTCGGAGGACAGGAACAACTACATCTGCTCGCTTTGCTTTGAGGCGGACGGCTGCGGCATTGTTTTTGCGGACATTTCAACAGGCGAGCTTTATGCGACCGAGATTTCCGGTACGGCGGAGGACAAGCTGTTTGCGGAAATGGCGGCGTATGTGCCGAGTGAGGTCATCTACAACAAGGCGCTGCCCGACAGTGTGAAAACGACGATGTCGGATCGGTTCGGCTGTCTTATGACGCCTGCCGACGAAAGCGTTTTTACGGACACGGCAACGTCGTCGGAGGAAATTCTGCGGCAATTCCCGGACGGCGGGATAAATCCGTCATCGAAGCCCGCGCTGGCGGCGGCGGCATTGCTCAGATTCCTTGCAATGACGCAGAAAATCGACCTTTCGTATATCAAGAATATCAGCTATTATACTTCCGAAAAATTTCTGAGCATCGATGCTTCGACGCGCCGCAGTCTTGAGCTTTGCGAATGTATGCGCACGAAGGAAAAGCGGGCGTCGCTCCTATGGGTGCTGGACAAGACAAAAACGAGCCCGGGCGCACGGCTGCTCAGGCAGTGGATTGAAAAGCCGCTTGCGGAGGTCGGAGCTATCAGAAAGCGTCAGGAGGCGGTCGGTGAGCTTTTCGGCGCGACGGTTGAACGCGGAGAGCTGATGGAAAAGCTTAAGGGCGTTGTCGATATGGAGCGGCTGCTGACGCGCCTTGTTTACGGCACGGCGAACGCGCGTGATCTGCTTGCGATAGGCGGTACGGCGGCAGGCTTGCCCGACATAAAGCGAATTGTGGGCGGATTTGATTCGCCGCTTCTGCGTGAGCTGGATGAGGAGCTTGACGCTCTGGAGGACATTGCATCGGCGATCGAAAATACCATCGACCCGGAGCCGCCGGTTTCGGTGCGTGAGGGCGGAATGATAAAAAAAGGTGCGTCCGCCGCAGTGGACGAGCTCAGGCTCATGATGAATGACGGTATGCAGTTTATGGCGCATATCGAGCAAACCGAAAAGGAGCGGACGGGAATACGCACGCTCAAGGTCGGCTATAACAAGGTTTTCGGATATTATATCGAGGTATCGCGGTCGTTTTTGGACAGCGTGCCCGACAACTATATACGCAGGCAGACGCTGACGACGGGCGAACGGTACGTTACCGAGGAGCTGAAGGAAATGGAAAGCCGCATTATCGGTGCCAAAGACAAGGACGCGGCTCTTGAATATGAGCTGTTTTCGGGGCTTCGTGAGAAGGTTCTGGAGCAGAAGGACCGGATACGCCGTACCTCGGCAGCGCTTGCGGCGGTCGACTGTCTCTGCTCTCTTGCGGAGGCGGCAAGCGCGTACAATTACGTTTGCCCGGAGGTCGACGGCTCCGATACGCTGATGATCAGGGACGGCAGACACCCCGTTGTGGAGCGGTTCGTCAACAATTCGTATTTTGTTCCGAACGACTGCGATATGAACTGCGGCACGGACAGGATTATGCTGATCACCGGTCCGAATATGGCGGGTAAATCCACA
>ERZ827440.2966-NODE-2966-length-13650-cov-5.863626_pt1 | contig 13650 bp, 17 predicted proteins | sample MGYA00519774_ERZ827440 | MGnify/ENA primary metagenome ERZ827440 (study PRJEB31778, sample SAMEA3449302) | human gut metagenome | biome: human gut; feature: human-associated habitat; material: faeces | place: United Kingdom | collected 2010/2012 ... | reverse complement strand
CACGGTCTCCGCTTTCCGGGGTGCGGTAGAGGGATATGTAGCTGTTCAGCGGCTGATGCTTCTGGCGGCGGCTGGCGTTAATGGCACTTAGTATCTGCCGGGTTATGCAGAGCTCCGCAAAGGAAGCAAAGCTTGAGTTGTGATCCTCCCGGTAGTCCCGTATGGCCTTGTACAGGCCTATCATGCCCTCCTGAATAAGGTCGTCCCTGTCCGCGCCTATGAGAAAATAAGGGCGGGCCAGCATGCGCACAGTATCCTTATACTCCGCGCAAAGCTGCTCCATGGCGTCATTGTCGCCCGACTGGGCAAGCCGCACCAGCTTTCCGTCCTTATTTTCCCTTTTTTCCATTACAAGCTAACCCTGCCTCTTCTTTTCGAACATGAGTATGGCTGCGGCCACCGCCGCGTTGAGGGAATCTATATGCCCGCTCATGGGTATGGACACGAGAAAGTCGCACTTCTCGCGGATGAGCCTGCTTAGACCGTCGCCCTCGCTGCCTATCACTAAGCCTATGGCGCCCTTCAGGTCCGCCTTTGTCATTTCGGTGCCCTCCATGTCCGCGCCGGCTATCCACAGCCCTTCGTCCTTGAGACGGTCTATGGCTCCCGCAAGGTTGGATACCCGGGCCACCTTCATGTACTCCACCGCGCCCGCAGAAGCCTTGCAGGCCGCTGCGGTCACGGATGCGCTGCGTCGCTTGGGTATTATCACGCCGTGGGCGCCGGCGCATTCCGCGCTGCGGATTATGCTGCCCAGATTGTGGGGATCCTCCACGCCGTCAAGGAGTATTATAAACGGCTTCTCGTCCTTATCCCTTGCGGCCCTGAGTATGTCGGATATGTCGCAGTACTCTACGCCCGGCACCTGGGCCAGAATCCCCTGATGGTTGCCCGGCTTGCCGCCGTGGCCGAAGGGCATACATATCTCGTCCAGCTTGTAGCGGTCCACCTCGCGTATCTGTATGTTGTTGTCCCGGGCAAGGTTCACAACCTCCCTAAGAGAGCCGTCCAGCTCCTTGCTCACCAGTATCCGGTCTATGCTGCGGCCTGACTTCACCGCTTCCCGCACGGCGTTGCGGCCCATTATTATGTACGGCAGCTCGTCGGGCTCGTTGGTGTTGGGCGCTTCTCGCCTGTCCTCCGCCGCTTTATCGAGGGGCTTATCCTTAAAGGGCTTATCCTTGAACGGCTTGTCCTTAAAGGGCCTGTCCTCGCGCTTATCGTCAAACTTCTTGTAGGGCTTATCCTGACGGTCGTCAAACTTCTTGCCATAAGGCTTTCTGCCGTCAGGCTTCTTATAGGGCTTGGAATCCCGGGCTATGTCCCTTTCAAAATCCTTCTGGCCGTAGCCGCCCCGGTTGTAGCTCTTCCTTCCGTAATCGCCGTTGCTGCGCCTGTTGTCGTATGCCATGCTATTTCTCCTTATTCTCTGTAAAAAGGCTTTGTTTTATATTGTCCATAAGCTCGCGTATGCGGCCGTCCTCGCCGGAGAGAAACAGGTACCCCAGCAGCGCCTCAAGGCCTGAAGCCGCCCTGTAATCCGACATTTCCGCGTGTTTGGGTACGGTACCCATATGGCTGTTGCGCCCCCGCTTGAATATGTACAGCTCGTCCTCCGTGAGTTGTTCCATTATCGCCATGGCCCCCGCTGCCTGGGCCTTTGCGCAGACCTTCCTGGTGGCCATTACATGCAGGCCGTGAGCCGTAGCGTCGCTGCCCTCTATGAGCCAGCTGCGCACGTAAAGGTCGTATACCGTGTCGCCTATGTAGGCCAGCACCAGCGGGTTCATGAGGCGGGGGTTTTTCCGCTGCTCCCCCAGTATGCGGTTTATCATGGCGTCCATATTCTGCCTGTCCTTCGCCTTTGCATATCAATTCTATTATATTATAAGCGACAAAGGTCCATTAGTCCAGCGGCTTACGCCCCAAATCCCCCTCAAAATAGCTGAAAATCCCTCGCGCTATGGCGTGGGCGAGCTTCTTTTGATGCTGCTCCTGCTGCAAAAGCGCCTCATCACCGCTGTTTGAGAGGAAACCGCACTCCACCAGCACGGATACCGGCATGCTCTCCCGTATCACATAATAGTCGCCGGGATTGGCTATGCGCCTCGGCGCCCCCAGTTCGTCTGTTATGCTGTCTATAACGGTCTTTGCAAGCTTCTCCCCCTCGGCGCTGCCCTTCATGTAGAAAGCCATTGGCCCGTGTACCGATGGGTCGGTGAACTTGTTCATGTGGACGCTCACCACCAGATCCACCCCTTCTCCGTTCATTATTTTGCCCCTGGCGGCCATGTCCGCCTTCTTGCCCTCTGCCAGCGCCCTTTCGTCGCTGCGGGTGAGTATGGCCTCCATTCCCAGCGCCTCCAGCTCCTCCTTCAGGTACAGGCTTACGGCAAGGTTCAGCCCCGCCTCTTTTACTCCCGATACTCCCACCGCGCCGCAGTCGCTTCCGCCGTGACCCGGATCGATAACTACCCTATATCCCTTTTTTGGGGTGCTGACGGGTATGGTATCGCTGTTTGCCGCCAATATCACCACCGCTGCCAAGCCCAGCATCAATATAACTATCTTTCCTATCAAACGCCTCTTGCCCATATGACACACCTCACGGATAAAGCATATGTGATAAAAGCTGTGCTTATTCCTTTTGGGCGTATTTTTTGCTTTTCGCAGGGAAAATACCGATTATCCTGCAAGGCGAAAGCAGCTGCATTATGAGCTTTACATGTATATTCACTGTATATTCAGGGCAGATATCCACACTCTCAACATAGTTATCAACATTCCATCTGCCTTAAAGGGGGGGTTTTTGGCATTTTACCCCTATTCTCAACATCTGAATACTCAACATCATGTTCCTGACCCTATGCAGCGAAAATTCATAGCCATTATTTTTCGCGCTTATAGCATATGCGGCAAATTGCATATCTGACCATTGAATACCGCTATGGCATACGACAAAATTTGCCCTTGACATTTGCCGTATCTTATTGCGGGTTTATATAAATAAGAACAAACAAAAAACCTCGGGGTTGTTAAGGGGCCGCAGCCCCTTAAGTTTAATCCGGCTTTGACGACACAAGGTGAATTGCCCCGCAGGGCAAGAGAAGGCCCCCTGGGGGGTGCGCGTCAAAACGGATAAAAACCGGAGGTTTTTGTACTCTGCGGGTTTTGCCGCCCGGGAGCGAACGCGAGAGGCAAAACTCGAAAAAAACTCGACGAAGTGGTCAAAGACCACTTCGTCGAAATGTTTACCTGTCGAATTCTTTTTTCTCTTTTTCGTAGGGTATCTCGGGATGCTCCTTCAGCATCCATTCCTTGAACTCCTCCGGGGTACCCTTGGTAAAGCCCGCCTTGTCAAGGCGCACAAAATCGTTATCCACGGCAAGGTCAAAGTAGCTCTTAGCCTCCACAAACTTTTTCACCTGCTTGAAAAACACCTCGTTGCTGAATTCGCCGTCTTCATAAAGGCGTATGGTGTTTCCTACCACGACCTTGCAGTTCCAGAACTTCTTGCCCTTCTGCGACCGCATCAGCTTGAACTGCTTGCCCGCCAGCATGGGGCGGAACAGCACGCTGCGGTAAACGCTTATGAGCATGAGCATCAGCGCTAAGGACTTCCAGCGCATGGGCAGGTCGTTTTTATAGAATATGATCGCGCCCACGGTGGAAAGCAGGAAGATGAACAGCCAGGGCCAGAAGCTCAGCACCTTATAAAATATCGGAGTAGTCCAGCGCTGATAGCGCCTTATATCCATCTTGTATTCGTTTTCAAACATTCTGAATCCTCCAAAGACTTGTTAAGGGAACATCAATATTTTAACATATTCCGCCGCGGTAGTCCATATTATTGTACTCATTCCAGAAAAAAGGGCCGTCCCCTTGCGGGACGGCCCTTTGTAAGCCTTTAAGCCTATTACGCCTTCTTGGCCTCGAGGTCCTTGGCGCGTGCGGAGAGTATGCTGTAAGAGGTCCAGAGGAGAACTACGCATACGAGGTAGATCAGGATGTGCATGGGCAGGCTGGTGATGATCTTCCATGCGATGAATACGCCGATCATGTTGCCCAGAGTAGCCACTACGTCGTAGCGGGACTTCTTGATGAACACGATGGAGTTAGCGGGCATGAGCAGAGCGCAGGAGCCCATGAATACGGGGAAGCAGGTGGTGCCGGAGCAGCCCAGCAGCAGGCAGGTAGCCATGCAGGGTGCGTACAGGCCGAAGCCAACGTCCATCAGAGCGCCCCAGAAGAAGTTCAGGATAACCGCTACCCAGAACTGCCACTGGCCTACGGTGAAGCCAATGCCCTCGCCGATGGAGCCGAAGGGGCCAATGCCGGCGTTCTTGCAGGCCATGATGATGGCGGTGCCGATCATGGCGCAGCCGAGCCAGATACGGATCTGGTTAACGTCCCATTTGGTGATTATCTCAGCCATGGTGTAGGCGCCGATCATGGCGGCTACGCACATCGCTACGAGGAAGATGGGCTCGCACTCAACGGAATTGGTGAAGATCAGAGCCTCGAAGATAACGGGGCAATCTCGCCGAGACGAACGGGGAAGGTATCGCCGACGTTAAGGGTGCCGGGGATGTTGATGTCATCGACGTTCTTGAAGGCCTTGTAAAGGAAGGTGGAGGGCGCGAAGGAGCCGCAGCCGAGGGTGTCCAGGAAGTTGGCCAGGATGCCTACAAACATGCCCTGCGCCCAGAGCTTGCCGCTGGCCTTTTTACATTCGCCCTTATGATTCTTGTTAACGTCAACGAGCAGGTCAACCGCTATACCTACGAAGCAAGCGGCCAATACGATTTGAAGTGCCAGTACCATTAAATAATTCCTCCAACTAAAGATTTTAATTTGGAAATGATGACAGTTTTCTTCTTCCGGCGACTATACGCCCCGCATTTCCCCTATGCGCGGGCATAATTGAGCCAGAATCAGTCACGTCACGTTAATATTGTAACAACAGTGTGTCTTTTTGTCAACGAACTTTGGAATTTCAATCTTCTTATGTCTATGTTTTTTTTCTTGCTCAAACTTATCCCGGTTGCAAATTTCGCAATATGTTTGGGCGTTTTTCTTTTTATCCACAATATGATGTGGCCATAACGCCGAATTATTTTTTGCATTCCAATTTTGCATGATTTTCCTTTTTTTAGAAGAATTCTTTCTTAATTAAGCCTTTCACGATTTGCTGCGGCAACAAGCGGCGGTTTTATCTTCTTTGCGCGAAGGTTCCCTTTTTCTTTCATATGTATTGCCGCTATGTTACCATCAGTTGACAAGAGCACACAAGCCCTAAAGGCTAGTTTTGGGACGCTCCTGCGTTCTCGTCGCTTGTATTACATCCAGTAGTACTGCGCTCCTCGGCCTTGGATCGCCCTCAAAACAAGCTCTTTAGGGTCTTCGAGTTTTAGAAGCCAAAGAGTATGGCAGAACAAGGAGGACGAGTGCAGAAATACTGGTTGTATTTCAAATGAGGACGACACAGTTATGCCGTGCTGTTTGGCTTCTAAAACCTTGTGTGTCCTTGTCAACTGATGGTATAATATTGGATATGAAAAGCACTGACAAAAGATACGTTTTATTCATATCCTGCGCCGCCCTGCTTGCACTGGCGGTATGGTTCGCACTCTGGTGTGGGTCCGCCCGATACGCCGTGCTGCCCATGCTGTATGCATCGCTGACTGCGGCGCTGTTCGGCTTGGGTCTGCTCAGGCTCATACCCTCTGCCCTCTCCTTTGAGGAAGCCCCTGCCCCGGAAACGTCTCCCCGGAATTCCCGCCGGGACAGGCGGCACCCCTGGGCCGCCATAGCCTGCCGTGTCATACTGCTGCACATGGCGCTCTATGCCATAGCCTACCTGTTCGACCTTGTCAAAAACGGCTACTCCGGCGGCATTTTGGATACCTTCCGGCATCTTTGGCTGCGCACCGATTCTCCCAGCTATCTGGGCATAGCGGAAAACTGGTACGTAACCGAGGGGGACGCAAGGTTCCATATAGTTTTCTTCCCGCTGTATCCAATACTAATAAGAATATTCTCCCTTTTCACCGGGGGCAGCGCCTTTGGTGGAGCGATGCTCGTCACCACCCTCTGCGCTATAGGCTCCGCCATTGCGGCCTATGAGCTTTTCGCGCTGGATACGGACAGGAGGACCGCCCTTTTCGCGGCCACCCTGCTTTGCCTGTTCCCCGGCAGCATATTCCTGCTTGCCCCCATGACCGAGAGCCTTTTCCTGCTGACAAGCCTCCTGTGCATGTACATGTGCCGAAAAAAGAAATACCTGCTCAGCGGCCTTTTCGGCTGCCTTGCGGCTCTCACCCGCTCCGTTGGAATACTGCTGATACTGCCGGTATTCATGGAAGCCGCATACGATTATTTCAAGGGAACATCCATCCATAAGCGGGACCTTGTCAGCCGTCTCGCCGGGTGCTGTATGATAGCCCTCGGCACCGCCCTCTACCTCATCATAAACAAGGCTGTAACAGGCAGCTTTTTCACCTTCATGAGCTACCAGCACGACCACTGGAGCCAGAGCCTTGGCCCCTTCTTCGGCACCGCCGCATACCAGCTCCAGTACCTCCTCTCCTCTCTAAACACGGGGGAGGCCGCCATGGGGCTGACGCTGTTCCTGCCAAACCTCATATGCTGCCTCGCGGGCCTTATCATACTGGCGCTTTCTGCCGGTAAGCTTCGCCCCTCCTACGCCGCCTACGGTCTTCTTTACTACGGGGTGACGGTGGGCTGCACATGGCTTTTAAGCGGCCCCAGGTATCTTGCGGTATGTTTCCCTATTGCCGCCGGGCTGTGCGCTCTGGTGAAGGGACGCCTTCCGCGCCGGATACTGGCTCTTGCCTCCCTCATCATGATGCTCATGTACATGTGGGCCTACGTGCTGGGGTACAGCGTGTATTAAGGCGTCACCTTCTCTATCTCTACCCCTGTATAGTAGTGCTTGAGTATCTCCTCATACCCTGCCCCCTCCAGGGCCATGGCTCTGGCGCCGTACTGGCTCATGCCCACGCCGTGGCCGTAGCCCTTGGTACGTATAGTCACCTTTTCGCCTATGGACAGGGTAAAGTTGGCGCTGTTCAGGTCGAAAAGCCTGCGCAGCTCCCGCCCGCTGACCGTTACCTTGTTCAGCTTCAGCTCCTTTACCCGCCCGCTGTCATAGCGGGACACCACCTTGACCTGTTCGCCCAGCCTGTTCTTTTTCAGCTTGGCGGCAGGCCATTTTTTATTTACTCTATTCGTAAACTCCCCGAGTGACACGGTCACCTCGGCGGCATACTTCCCTGCCGTCTCCTCCCCCGGGCTGTCCACCCCCACAAGATATGGCAGCGCCGCCGAAAACACGTTCTGTGCGTCCTCCGTCCGTCCCCCGGCGGAGGAGTGATACAGGGCCTCTATGGGCTCTCCCTTGTACGCGGCGTACTCCCCCTCCGTCTCATATACCGCCTGACGAAGCTTATCCATATACTGCCTGGCGTCTCCCCCAAATTTTTTCTTCAGCTGCTCCGGGCTCCTGTAGCTCTGACAACAGCCGCTGTCGGTACATATATCCGCGCCGCTGCACCCGCTTCCCCCAAAGGCCGTCATGTGCCTTACGGCATATGTACGGGCGGCTACAGCCTGGGCCTTCAGCGCCTCCAGAGGAAAGGAGGCGGGCATCTCTGCCCCCACTACCCCTATGAGGTATTCTTCAAGGGGCATTTCTTCTGTTTTTCCGCTTGCCCTGTCGTAAAGGGATATGCTCAGCATTCCCTCCGGCTTTTCATTGGGCTGTCTCGATATGATGCAGCCCCGCACCGCGCAAAGCAGAACTATCGCGGCTACAGCAGCAAGGCCCATGGCGCTCAGGCGCGGGCAATGATATTTGTCATATCTTCTCATGGCAATATATCTATGCGGCGGGGCAAACTAAAATACGTTGCGGCGGGGGCGTTTACGGTTTATAATGATATTGAGGAAAATATCGTTTTACGGCGAATTCTGGAGGATATGATGGCACAGGATACTCAAAAGCTTCGGGAGCTGCTTTCGCAATACATAGGCGACGTATACGCCGGGGCTTTGCAATATACCAACGACCCGGCTGCCGCCAAGGAAGTCACCCGCAGGGTTATGGCCCTGCTCAAGCGCAGCCAGGAGGCCGGCCTTGCGGTGAACCCTTCCATGGCCAGGCGGCTTACCGAGGACTGCTGCCGGGAGCGGGAGTACTATGAGGACCGGAGGGCTACCTTCGTCAACGGCACTATAGCCGACATGCCGGATTTTGACACCGCGCTCTCCGAAATATCCCCCGCGGAGGTACAGGCCCGAGCACGCAGCGAAGCGGAGACAAAGGCCGCAGAGGCCCACGCCGCCATTCGCGCCGCAGAGGCCATGGGCGCAAAGGTAATCACCTCAAAGCCCGCGCCGTCCCCTGGGGCCTCAATACATAGCAATCCCGAAGTGATAGACCTAAACGAGTTTGACGATGAGGACGACGAGCTGGATTACGGCGACGAATACGACGAAGAAGAAGCTCTAAAGGAAGAAAAGCCCCGCAGAGAAAAGCCCAAGGCCGGGAAAAAGCCCGCCAGCGGCTTTTCCATATTCCTGCTGGCGATTATGGTGCTGCTGCTGCTATTCCTCCTGATATGCCTTGTGGTAATGCTCATGAAGTGCGGCATAATACCCGGCGCAGACAGCCATTTTGTGCGCAGCTTCGCCATATGGTTCAACTCGCACCTTTTCCCGCTGTTTTAACGTACTGTTTACAATTTAGACTATATATAATGATATTATATGGTTAGGAGGTGATACCATGGACCCTGTAATGGATTATATTATGGGATGGAGCACTCCCGCCCTCATCTGCCTTATCGCAGGACTCATCCTTATGGTTTGCGAAATGTTTACCCCCGGAATGGGGATTCCCGGCATCCTCGGCGGGCTTTGTCTGCTTGGCGCAATAGTGCTTAGGGCGGATTCCCTCACCACGGCGCTCATCACCCTCATACTCATACTGCTGCCCCTGATGATAGCCGCCGGAATAATATTCCGCTCCTTCTCAAAGGGCGCGCTGTCCCGCTCCAGGATAGTGCTGAAGGATTCCATAGACGGAGAATCCACCCCCCTCGGCGATAAGGACGCCCAGAGCCTCATAGGGCTGGAGGGCGAATGCGTAACGGCGCTCAGGCCGGTGGGTGCAGGCGACTTCGGCGGCAGAAGGCTGGATATCGTAAGCGAGGGCGGCTTCATACAAAAGGGCGCAAAGGTAAGGATCACCGCCATAGACGGCGTAAGGATCATGGTGAAAGAGATCTAAGAGAGATATGAGCTACAAATTCTGCAAAAAATGCGGCACCCTCTACAACGAATCGGACGGCGAATGCCCCCGCTGCGCCGACAGGCGGCTCACGGACGAGGGTATGCGCGACACGGTATACGACAGGGGCATGAGTGCGGAGGAGCTCGAAAAAAGGCGCAAAAGCGACTGGAAGCACCTCGTCATAGGAGTCCCCGCCTTCATCGCCTTCATATACCTCGTGTTCTTCCTCTATAAAATAATCGCCAAATAGAATTTTTTAAAAAAGGAGAAAAGCCAATGGAATTCTTCGCCCCAATCTTCATTATCGTACTTATTATAATAGTATTCCTCGCCGTATTCTTCAGCTTCGTGCCGGTAGGGCTGTGGATATCCGCCACCGCCTCCGGCCTGAAGGTGGGCATAGGCCAGCTTGTGGCGATGCGGATAAGGAAGGTAGTCCCCTCCCGCATAATCAACCCCGCCATAAAGTCCACCAAGGCGGGCATGAGCCTTTCCCTGAACAAATTAGAGGCCCACTACCTTGCGGGCGGCAACGTGGACAGGGTGGTAAACGCCCTCATAGCCGCGCAGCGCGCCGGCATACCTCTTGATTTCGAGCGCGCCTGCGCCATCGACCTTGCCGGCCGCGACGTGCTCAACGCCGTGCAGATGAGCGTCAATCCCAAGGTCATAGAGACCCCGGTAATAGCCGCCATAGCCAAGGACGGTATCGAGCTTAGGGCCAAGGCCCGCGTCACCGTCCGGGCCAATATAGACCGTCTGGTAGGCGGCGCAGGTGAGGAGACCATCATCGCCCGTATAGGCGAGGGCATAGTCACCACAGTAGGCTCCTCCAAGAGCCACAAGGACGTGCTTGAAAACCCCGACCTTATATCCCAGACCGTGCTCAACAAGGGCCTTGACGCAGGCACCGCCTTTGAGATACTCTCCATAGACATAGCGGACGTGGACGTAGGCCGCAACGTGGGCGCCCAGCTCCAGATAGACCAGGCTGAGGCCGATAAGCGCATAGCACAGGCCAAGGCTGAGGAGCGCCGCGCCATGGCGGTAGCTCAGGAGCAGGAGAACAAGGCGGAGGTACAAGGCATGCGCGCCCGCGTCATCGAGGCCGAGGCGGAGGTGCCCAAGGCCATCGCCGCCGCATTCCGCGAGGGCAAGTTAGGCGTCATGGATTACTACAACATGCAGAACGTAATCTCCGACACCCACATGCGGGACGCCATAGCGGGCGACACTTCCAAGAACTCCTGATGTATGAGCCATATTCCAGGGCAAAGGAGGTGTGGCCATGAGCGGCCTGATATTTTTAGCGATACTGTTTTACGCCATATCCTACATTGCCAAAGAGGGCAAGGCTAAAAGAGAAGCCGGCGGTGCGGCGCGCCCCCAGCGCAGCGAGGCGGCCTCAGCACAGTTTGAGCGGCCCCTTCGGCAAGGCACGCCCTACGCCCCCAGAAGCGGCGCCTACCGCCCGGCAGCGGCTCCCAGACCCGAACCCGACGTTGAGCTCTGCACCCATGACCGGCCCGAGGCCTTCCAGCCAGCGGAGCCCTTTAAGGAGGCTTCCTCCGGCAGCATGAACTACGTCTCCACCGAAGGTGAGGGCACCGAAAGCGTGGAGTGCAGCCTGACCAGCCATACCCACCCCGGCGTTCACTCCGGGGCCGATGCCGCAGGGGCTCGTCCCCGCTCACCGGCAGAGCCCGCCTCTCGCCCCTTCCTCTCCGCCGCAGACCGGGACGCCTGCCGGCGGGCAGTAATATACGCGGAGATTCTGGGCAAGCCCAAGGCGATGCGAAGGTAAATAACACGCATAATAAAAGGAACGGCAAAACCGTTCCTTTTTGTATTTCCTTTTACTCGCTGATCCCAGCCTCGGCTTTCGCTCGGCACACCCGGTCTATCCGAAACTTCTCTATGCGGTGGTTGTCCATGGAAAGCACCTTTATGTCCAGATTTTCGTATTCCAGAGTGTCCCCCGCCTCAGGTATGTGGCCAAGCTGCTCGGTTATCCATCCGCCTGCAGAGGTAGCGTCGGTGTCCGCCTTTATGCCGAAGTAGCCTACGAAGTCGTCCATATCCATTGCCCCGTCCACGGTAAAGCTGTTCTCGCCGGTCTGCTGGACTGTCTCTGTGATCTCGTCATGCTCGTCCCAGATCTCGCCTACCAGCTCCTCCAGTATATCCTCCATAGTTATCATTCCGCAGGTGCCGCCGTATTCGTCCAGCACCACCGCCACGTGGGCCTTCTTTCTTTGCAGGAGCTTGAGTATGCTGCTTATCTTCTCGTTTTTCAGCACATACACCGCAGGGGCGATTATATGGCTTATATCCCGGTCAATTATGCCGTTGCCCGTATAAAAGTCCTTCTGGTGTATCACGCCTATTATGTTGTCAATATCCCCATCATACACCGGCAGGCGGGAATACTTTGTCTCGGAAAACACTTTGGCGATATCCTCCTTGCTTGCGTCCTTGGACACCGCCTCCATATCCACCCGGTGGGTGAGTATGTCCTCCGCCTCCCTCTCGGTGAACTCTATTGCGTTCTTCAGAAGCTCGCCCTCGCTGCCGTCTATGCTGCCCTCCTGCTGGACCTCGTCAACGAGCATCAAAAGCTCCTCCTGAGACATCTTATTGTCGCTTTCCAGCCTGAATACTCTGTTGAGCAGCTTTTTCCACAGGGAAAACAGCCAATTCAGCGGGCAGAGTATCACCGTGAGCAGCCTAAGAAGGGCGGCTGATTTCAGGGCGAACTTCTCGGGACAGTCCTTTGCGAGGCTCTTTGGCGATATCTCGCCAAATATGAGCACCAGCACTGTCACGACGCCTGTGGAGATGGCCGCGCCGCTTGCGCCGTAAATGTTTACGAATATCATCGTGCCGATGGCCGCAAGCGCTATATTTACTATGTTGTTGCCCACAAGTATGGTGGACAGCAGCCTGTCATAGTTTTCCGAGAGCTTTAGCGCAAGCTCCGCGTCCTTGTCCCCCTTTTCCGCCATGGCCCGCACCCGGGTCCTGTTCATGGAGTTGAAGGCGGTCTCTGTAGCCGAAAAATATGCCGACAGCGCCAGCAGCGCCGCCATTATCAATATATTTTTAACTAAGTCGTCCATTGCCCACGTCGCAACTGTCACATTCCATTTTAGTTACATCACCTTCCTGTTTTTATTAGCACAAACGCACTTATTATAATTATACCATCAGTTGACAAGAGCACACAAGCCCTAAAGGCTTGTTTTGGGACGCTCCTGCGTTCTCGTCGCTTGTATTACATCCAGTAGTACTGCGCTCCTCGGCCTTGGATCGCCCTCAAAACAAGCTCTTTAGGGTCTTCGAGTTTTAGAAGCCAAAGAGTATGGCAGAACAAGGAGGACGAGTGCAGAAATACTGGTTGTATTTCAAATGAGGACGACACAGTTATGCCGTGCTGTTTGGCTTCTAAAACCTTGTGTGCTCTTGTCAACTGATGGTACTGTCTGCATATGCAAGCGTCAACAGCATGCCTGGCCTTTTTGAATGTATGTCAATTTTTTGGATTATAAACTTTATTATTGACTTTAATATTATTTAGGTTATACTTTAATTATTAGAAAGGAGTTTATGTCCTATGGCAATAGAGATGATACCGGAGTGGCTTGCAAACCTGGAGGAGGAAGACGTTGCCTTCATAAAGCGGTTCCTGCTTGCCTCAGGCTCCCTGAAGGAGATTGCGGCCCAGTACGGCGTAAGCTACCCCACAGTGCGGCTGCGGCTGGACCGGCTTATCCAGAAGATAAAAATGAGCGAATCTACCGAGTCCGACCCTTACATAGCAATGGTAAAGCATCTGGCCGTAGACGACAGGCTGGACTTCGACACCGCCAAGCTTCTGATAAACGAGTATAAAAAGACCCGCAAGGAGGGGCAATAGATGGTAAACTTCAGCATGATGACGTTCTTATTTTTCATAGTGCTGCCCATTGGGCTGTGTGTGTTGGAGATATTCCTTTCCCGCATGGACAATAAGTATATAGGCCTCATACTGCCGGCAATTACCTTCATCTACTCCCTCATAGCCCTGCTCAGCTTCGCCATTTTCGACGGGGCCACCACAGGTGAAATAGTGGTCAGTATGCTCACCACCTTCCTCGGTACCAACTTGCCCACGTTGATACTCCTTGGCATATACTTCCTCTGCCGGGAAAACATGAGGCGTAAAAGGCAGCTGGATAAGATGAACAAGCAGGATCTGGGCTAAACAGCCGATTAAAAAAGAGGCCCCTATGGGGCCTCTCGAGACTGTCGAAAAACCCAGGGGTTGATAAGGGGCCGCAGCCCCTTATGGCTTT
>ERZ827440.2961-NODE-2961-length-13665-cov-3.006833_pt1 | contig 13665 bp, 6 predicted proteins | sample MGYA00519774_ERZ827440 | MGnify/ENA primary metagenome ERZ827440 (study PRJEB31778, sample SAMEA3449302) | human gut metagenome | biome: human gut; feature: human-associated habitat; material: faeces | place: United Kingdom | collected 2010/2012 ... | reverse complement strand
TTGACCGGAACGGCATTTATCCGCACAGTCAATAACAAAATAATGATTGGTAATACTATCCTTCCTATGTTTTTCATATCCTTCACGCAAGTACTCCTGTTAAAAAACAAACGAATACAAAGCTAGGAAGAAATTCAAGAACTTGCAACTTGTCGGTTTAATTAAGTACATTAAGAATAACCATATTTCGTGTAGGAATTAAAATCCGATTATTTTGATACTACTTTAATCCCATCCGGAGCTTTAACTGTAGAAACAACATTTCCACCATCCTTTTTCACATGTTTGACATATATCACCCCTAAGGGAGTAGGATAAGTACCTTCCGCCCATTCCAAATCACCTAAATGAGGATTAACACGGATCGTTTTGCAACCGGCATCCAGCACCTCAATTCCCAAAACATGCCGTGTCATCCAAGGAGTAGGTCCCGAAGCCCATCCATGACAGAAACTATGTCTGAATCCCGGATAACAATAGTCCCCGAAATCACCATGAATATCATCCTTCCCCTCAGGTACAAAATCATCCAGCCGTGCGGCATTACGACTCCAATCCAAATTAAAATCCTCCCAGAAAGTAGTGGCGCCCAAGTCAAGCATCCCTCCCCAATACTGACGGATGATATCCAGCGCCTGTTGATATTCGCCGGCCTTTGCCAATGCCTGCAACATATAATAGCCATAAAAAGTGGAGAAATCCTTTGCCCCTCCGACCGAAATTATTTCATCACATGCCCTCTCCGACTCCATCAGCCCGGCAACAGCCATTAAAGCAGCTGCCTGTTTCAAACGGTTGGGCTGCTTAATCTGTTTTTTAAGCCGTCCGGCAATCGCATTGCATTTTGCCGCATGTCCTTTTTCGCCAAGCAAGTCACATAATTTCGCACCGTCATCCAGCGCCCAACAAAGCAAGGCGCGATATCCAGCTTCCACTCCTGCTTCATTGGGTGTAGACGGCCAGTCCAAAAAACGTGATTTAGCCAGACTTTCATTCCCTTCCTCATCCACACAGCTATCTATACAGTCTATCAGTCCGGTAATATAATCACGATGTTTCCGCAGGTAATCCAAATTCCCATTATGCATATACCATTCATATTGAATAATCAGATACCACATGGAATATGCACTCATCCCGTTCAGCCATTGCGGTAGCGGAAACTGCTCACACGCCAGATCGATGCTTTTATCCACCACCTCATTATACCCGAATACAGCCATGATGGTAGACACCTCAGGATGCATGTCACCTAACCAGACCACACGGTCCCGCTTGATGCCATCCCACAGATATTCCTGCATATTCAGATGAACCGTATATGCTCCCGTCATCCAGATATCATTCAGGCGCGGATCACTGCAACGGAAAGAACCCAAATAAGGAATATTCCGGTAACGCATGACGGCAGGAACCTCCTTCAGGCGAATCACCGCATCCGAACCCAGCAAATCAATACGGACAAAACGAAATCCGGTATTGCCTATTTCTATCTGCCCGTCACTGGGAACCTTCATCGTGATATCACGCATTGCATGGTCATTAGTGGAATATCCTTTTCTGCGTCTGCCGCCATCGTGCTCGCTGCAAGCTTCACTGACCGACTCACCGAAACGGACACGGACCAATTGGGTTCCCCAAGGCCTGGCCGCCCCCAGCACCAATTTCAGCCCTCCATGCAGTTCACGCCCGTAGTCCAGCAGAATGGAGGCTGTATCCCGCCCACAAGTGTACATGGAACACATATTCCTTTTCCCTAGTTCCGGCTGTCCATTACCAGAGAGCAACAACACCTCCTTGTTCTGAACCAAAGAATCATGACTCACCCACATTATCCTCTTGGGAGGAATATAAAGGCGTGAGAGCTCATCCGGACGGGTATCAAGACTATCCTTCCCAAAAACGGGAGGGATATAAATTTGGGCGCTGACGGTTCCAACAAGCAACGCCCCCAACAGCGCCAGCACCATTTTTATTTTTATCATATACATTCCTTATTTCTTCATTTCTTTCAATGTAAAACAATCAACATCCGGTGCCCAGCCAAAACGATTCCCCATACGGATATTATTATATCCGGAATTAAGAACAATCGTACAACTAGCCTCCCGTAGCTCATCCTCACCTCCGGAATTCAGTCCCTCCATTTCATATTCCATACCGTTCACCCATATCTCCAACTTACGGTTTACAGGAGAACAATAACGGACAGTCATCTCATACTCTCCTCCCTTCCCACTATAAACTTCTCTCCATTCGGCATAGTTCTCCCTGCTGCCTCCCAGATGGTATACTTTCATACCTCCTGAACATTCCGGTGAAGCGGCATACAATATTTGTTTAGGATTCTTGCCCAAATCATCAAAACAAGGAAGATAGGCCCATTCCGCCTCATACTGGTCAGGTTCCAGACGCTCTTCCGCCTCCATCCTGCAAATCAGCACACCATGGGGCTGCACCGTATAACGGCATTCGCCCTCCACACTTTCCATATCCTCGCATCTTACCAAATCCCGTACCTTTGTCATCCCTCCCAGTTCCAGCACACGCAACGGAGTACGAAACTCATAAGCACTGTCCGAGGCGTTATAAAAAGCCACGGCACGGACTTTGCCCCGTTTCCGTTCGATATCTTTCACCAAAACATAACCATCCTTTTCACGTTGTACCACATAAGCCTGAAGTCCCAAAGGGTCCTGGTTCAATGCGATCAGTTCCTTATTTTTCAACAAAGCCAGAGAGTTTTCGGGGATTGTCGTCATGTCACACCCGACAAGGAGAGGGGAACTCATCATACACCACATTCCAAAATGCACCTCTTCCTCCGCCTGTGTCAACCCTCTGCCCACTTCCAGCATATCCATGTCATTATAATGTCCCTCACCGGCATAAGCGGAAAGATAAAGATTCTTCTCTATGATATGTTTTACCGAACTCCAACGAGGACGGATATCCGAACTGATACGCCAGGAACGTGCCATATCCTTCGCCCAAGTACCGGGGAAAGCCCAACGACAGATATTAATGGAAACATCCGTACGTCCTGTATTCCTGATAGCCTCGCAAATAGTGGCATAACGTTTCTCTTCTTCAAGTCCCAACTCCTTGGCACCACAATAATCTATCTTGATGAAATCATAATTCCACTCTTTCAGATAAAGATCCATGTCCTGTTGCTCATGTCCATAAAGGCCGGAACCTACTCCGTTAGCGTCATCATCATAGATGGAGCCGCAAGTGTTATCCCCCGCGTCTGAATAAATGCCTGCTTTCAATCCCAATGAATGGATATAATCCGATACAGGCTTCATCCCGTTGGGGAAACGTTCGGAATGTGCATGCATTTTTCCGGTTTCATCCCTGTATCCGAAAAAGCCGTCATCCACATTGATATACAGGTAGCCGGCATCCTTCAGCCCATTGGTCACCAAAGCTTCAGCCTGTTTTCTTATCAAATCCTCGCTGATATTTACATGATATGTATTCCAAGAGCTCCATCCCATTAGGGGAGGCGGAAAAAGTTCGACCGCAGCCGCCCCCTCATTATGAGTGGTTGTACAGGAACTTGTCGCAAAAAGGAAGGCCAACAGACCTCCGATTATAAAATCTTTTTTCATACGCATTTTTCATTTTCTATCCAACGCTCAGTCCTTCAACCGGAAGCTGTACCCGCCCTGTTTTCTCAATACTAGTGGTTTCTTTCCGGTCTTTTTTATAATACCACCTATGTCAATTACTTCATTATTTTTGCTACTTACCATAATCACATTAGAGTCCAATAAAATAGAGTTTCTTTGTTTAGTATAAATCCCCCTCCCTTCAACAATTTATAAAAATTACGACTTCTATTATTAGATTTTCTTATAAATATTCCAATATTTCAGCAAAAAGCAACTAGTTGTCGTATCTAAAAAATAATTGTAATAATCGTTTAATTTAGATCTGAATCCTATTTTCATATTTATATAAAAAGCTTGAAAACCAATATAAATATTAATATGCTTTAGAAGAAGGAATTTTTATTCTAAAAGGTGATGCAGGTAAGCCATAAGTAGAATATAAATTGAGAGGCATATAATTTTTGAATCCCAATTGTACATATACCGGCTCTACAACATTATCACTGTATACCTCTATCTTTTCTTTTTTCCCGATGAACACAGCTTTAGCTGGATAGAATATACCATTTTTACCAGCCAATTCAAAACCACTAAGAGGTTGATTGTAAGTTGTCATTCCCATATCAATATAATCAAAAGATAATATAACCTTACTTCCCTTTATTTCAGCTGATTTATAAATGGGACCACAATAAGGAATGCCAGGAATATTGTATGTTTTAGCTAATGCCCATAAAGCTAATCGTTTGCCAACATTAGGCTTGTCTGCAGGATGAATATGTTTAGCGTCGCCAACATCAGAAGTAACAACCATCCCACTATTAGGAATAATTGTCATAGCTTCTAACTGTGCCTGACGAAGCTCTGCCGCTCCAATTGGTGATGCCTGTTTATCAGAATATTGATAAGGAGCTATTTGAACATAATAAAAAGGAAATTCACCAAGTGCCCATTTTTCTCTCCAAGATGCTACCATTCTAATAAAGAGCTGTTTGTACTCATGGGGATTCAAGACATTACTTTCACCTTGATACCAAATGATCCCCTTTATATTAAACAAATGCAATGGATAGATCATGGTATTATATAACTCTCCTGCACGCACGTTTTTCACTTCATCCATTGATTTATCAGGATAAATTGCTAGATAGTCATTTTTATTCATCCATCTTTCAATATTTGTTCCGCCCGCTGCGGAACAAATTATTCCAACAGGAACTTGAAGAATGTTTTGAATATATTTAGCAAAAAAATAAGCGACTGCACTAAATTCCTTCACATTGGATGGAGTAGTTTCCAACCATGAAGTAGATTGGCATTCTTCTTGTAATTCAGAGTTCTCCCTTCGTAATACAGTTAGTAAACGAATCTTCTCTTTAGAAGATGCCATTGCGATAGCATCACAGGATCCTATAACGGGCTGTCCTATAAACCCTTTAACTGGCATTTGTACGTTGGACTGTCCTGCACATACCCATACCTCTCCAATCAGCACATCAGATAATTCTATAGGTTGTCCATCCGATATTGTAATAGTATATGGACCACCAGCCTCTGGTGTTTCAACCTCTATACTCCATTTTCCGTCAAAAGAAGAATACCCTGTATAAGTTCTATTGTTCCAAGATGTAACAATGGTAATTTTCTTCTGTGAAGTCGCCCATCCCCATAAATTAGTTTGGGTCTTTTGCTGTAATACCATTCCATTTCCTAAAATAGAAGGCAACCTGACTTCTGCAAATAATGTTATTGCAAAGAATATAAAGTTAGCAAAAACAAATATTATTTTCATGTACATTCTTTTTGCTTCAATTCTTACTATATTATTCATAATCTATTCAGTATCTTCATATTCATTAATGATACACTATAGCTTTAACGTCCAAACACAAGACTCACTTATTATCTTTTTTCCGTTTTTCGCATCAATTCTTATTATATTTTCTCCTGGTTGTAAAAGAATGTTATTCCAAATAACACGATTATATTTATCTCGTTTCATTTTTCCGATTTTCTTTCCATTCACATAAAGAATAGCAGCCTCCAAATTTGTATATGCCTTGATAGACGTAATAGAGTAAAAACGTTCCGTAAATCTACTATCACACAGATGAAGCATAGGTTCCGTATTCCAATTTGCTTTATAAAAATAGAAAGCATCTTTTTTTATCTGCCGATCATAAGTTACAAGTCCTTTATCATTAATTCCATCCCTATCTCCTTCTTTACGAATGACAGACTGAAAATCTGCAAAAACCCATATAAACTTAGCCCATAAATAAGAACGCTCTGCTAATGCTTCCCAATTCTTTTCGTGACTAATTGTTTGAAATTCTTCTGGATGTAACCTTCCAAGTAAAATTTCACTTTCATTTACAGGGCATCTATGTTGATAAATACTCCCCCCAAAACCATATTCAGAAACTCCTACCGGATAGTTTTGAGAATTAGCCTTGACCTTATCCATAAAACTACCAATCTGCTTTCCATCATTCCAATTAAAATATTTATTCCATGCCATTAAGTCTGCACACCCCAAATAATTTGTCTGATCCACACAAGTTGCAAAAGTCGTCAATCTAGAAGGATCCAGTCGTTTAAAAAGACTATCCAATTCTTTCACAAATGATACAGGATTATCATAAGCTTGAAATGTTTTCCCATCTGTAATCAATAGCTCATTAAATATCCCCCAAAAACAGATAGATGGATGGTTATAATTCTGAAAAACCAACTCTTTCAAAGTCTGACGTGCATTATCATGTAATCCTTGATTAGAAACATACCCAGTATAGGCATAACCACCAGGTCCAACCAATGGAATTTCAGCCCAAAGTATGATACCATTTCTATCACATAGATCATGCATTTTTTTTGCATGTGGATAATGTGTCAGACGCATCCCTGTAGCTCCAACTTCCTTAATCAACTCCATATCTTTTGCATAATCATCTGGTAATAGAGCACTTCCTTTACCTTTTACATCTTCATGACGACAAAAACCGTGAATATCATAAGGCTTTCCATTCAAGAAAAAACCGTTATCAGGATCTACAGAGAAATAACGAAAGCCTGTTTGCTCAATAACTTTATCTACCAATCTATTATCTTCATACAATTCTACATTGACAGTATATAGATAAGGATTGTGCTTTGCATCCCATAAAACGGGGTTCTGAATAGCCATAGCTTGAACAACCCGTTCATTTATAACCTTTTTTTCTTGACTTGTCACTATTTTTCCAGCCTCATCAAGTATAGTAGTACGAATCTTTAAATTTGATTTCATCCCCTTTAATGAAAGTCTACTTTCGATCTCAAATTCTGCTTTTTTCTCCGAAATATTCTTTTGATGTACAAACACACCAGAAGAAGCAAAAAATAATGGAGATATACAGTTATTCTCCGTTATAATCAAATGACAAGGACGATGAATTCCACCATATACATTAAAATCTCCGCTAATAGGCAACACATCCGTGCGATAGGCATTACTCACCCATACTTCTAAATCATTTTCACCATCTTCTACTTGATCAGTTATTTCAGTACAAAATGCTGTATATCCCCCCAAATGATGAGCAACCGTTTGGTAATTGACAAAAACATCAGCAACAGAGTTTACCCCTTCAAAAAAAAGGAATAAACGCTTCCCTTTCATATCAGGAGAAATTGTCAAAGTTCTCTTATAAATCATCAACTCCCGATTATAAGATATTTGATTTGGCAAATATTCTGCATTCCATGTATGAGGAATGGTGACGGGAGTTAATGGAGCTTTTTTAGTAGCACTAGTAATAGATTTATATCCCCACTCTTTATTTAACGGTATAAACAAGCGAGGGGAAATACTAGCATATGATATAGAACATAACAACAGCCCTACAATTAATACAAGCAAATTTTGTTTCATATTATAAATTCCTAAACTGTTCATTCTTTAATTATTTCTATGTTCGGATGGATATTCTTAAAATTGATATCTTCTGATTGCTCTCCTTCCACCTTGAGATAAAGTTTATTTTCAGGGAGAGAAAACTTGATATTTTCCATCAGCATTTTTTTTCCTTCCAACACATGAATTTTGTTCTGCTTTGATACAATTGATAGATTTCTTAATGTAAAGTTTTCAAAATCATGCATAATAGGCATCAGGTTTTCACATTGTACAATGCCATCCTCTATCTGGATATTACTAATAGGTAGTTCTGGAATGCCACGTGCTGAAATAAAACAATTAGCAGACTCTACAATAAAGTTTTTAACACAAACATTTCTTACTGTGGGAGTGAGTTTGGTTACAGGTCTCAATGGTAAGCGATTAGCTAGTTCACCAACAAAATTATAACTTCCCAACAAATCCCATACAAAAACAGTATTTACATTTTTTATTCTCAACCTTTCATAAAAGATATTCTCTGTAATTCCGGTACGTGGTCGACGTGTCTTAAAACGCAATGGCATATCAGTTCCATCGAACACACAATTATAAGCATATATATTTTTAATTCCACCTCCTGTTTCACTACCAGTAGTTAAACCACCATGACCTGCCTTCGCCAAACAATTGCGTATAATTACATTTTCAGCAGAAATCCCCATACGTGCACCTTCTTCGTTACGTCCTCCTTTTATTGCATAGCAATCATCTCCGCAATTCATCGTACAATATTCTACTAATACATTCTTGCTACATGTAATATCAACACCATCACCACTCGGAATCCCCACAGAATTTACCGTGACTCCACGTATAATCACATTCTCACACAATATCGGATTAATATTCCAAAACATACACCTTTCTATAATCATACCTTCAATCAACACGTCCTTGCACTGAACAGGTGCAATAACTTTAGGAGCAAAAAAGCGACGCCCGTCCATACCATCAAAAATGCGTTCTTCTATTCTTTCCGGAAAATCCTTTTCTATCCAAGCAATGCTATTAGAGTTTTTACGTATCGGCAAGTCCATTGGAGGACCATAAATACGACCTTTTCCAGTAATTGCAATATTTTTTTCATTGAAAGCATAAATAAAAGAACCAGAACTTATTATTTGACGCCCTTCATGCATAGTGTATACACTTGGCAAATAATCTTTCGGATTACCAGAAAATTCAATTTCCGCCCCTTCTTCCAAATGAAGATTAACATTACTTTTCAGTACAATACGCCCCGACTTCCATTTTCCCGCAGGGATAACAACCTTCCCCCCACCTTTTTGACAGGTTTCCATTATCAGACGATTAACCAATTCAGTTATCGGCTTGTTGGCAGTAATTGCATAATCTTTTACGTTAACAGTATAATCGGGAAACGTAGGATATTTCAACAAGTGCATCTTAAAAGGAAGATTATGAAAAGGCTCGATAAATTGTGGCATAACTTCTGCACCTACGTTGTCAGTTTGTGGTATATTACATTCCATTTGAACCGCCAATAAATGTGGGCAGAGCAGGACAACACTCACAATAAAAAAAACTATCTTTTTTAAACACATATATATTATTTTTAATATTAACCCATAAATGAGGTTGTGTCAACCTTTTGATACAACCTCATTTATCTTTTCTTCTTTAATTTAACGGAGCTGATATGTTATCAGGATTTTGCTCCAAAGCAGGATTGGAATCCAAATCACCTTGTGGAATTTTCCATAAAAAATTCTTTTGAGGAACAAATTGTAATTCTTGAAAAAGATACATACCTTCTGCCACTCCACGCTTCATAAATTCCTTCAGTCTTTTTCCTAAACGATCTGTACGTAACTCATCATAATATAATTTTGCCTCACCAATAAATTCCCATCCTCTTTCTTGAAATATAGCCTCATCCAATTCATCCTGTTCCATATCATTCAAAGCCGAAAGCCCTGCACGTTGATGTACCATATTCAATTTATCCAAAGCTTCGTTTGAATCACCTAGCTTATTTTTTGCTTCTGCATAATTTAAAAGAACTTCAGAATAACGTAGCATATACATATTAGCACTAGGGCATTTTAGTTCCGCACTTGTCTGATAATCATAAAATTTAGCATTTCCTGGAGTTGCTGACACCCAATTTTTTTCTCCTGGATAAAAGCCATTATCAGATGCAAGAAACTCATATTTAGTTCCATTATAAAAAAACTCTGTTACAAAAACTTTCCTACGCGTATCCATTTCATCATAACTCTCCCATGCATAAATAGAAGGGCCGAAACGATGATAGAACATATATCCATAGCCTGGAATAGTAAAACTATTGGCAAATCCAAACATTTGATGACACCAATTAGCCTGTTTTGCCTCTGCTGAAAATTGTAATTCAAAGATAGATTCTTCATTATTTTTTGCATTAATATTAAACGCATACCATAGATCTGAATAGTTATCTACTAAATTATAGACTCCTGATTGAATAACTTTCTCGCAATACTCCACACATTTTTTATAATATCCATCATTATTTTCCATAGAGGCTAATGTTAAATAAACCTCACCAAGTAAAGTCTGAACCGCTCCTTTTGAAACTCTCCATACATCATATTTATCAGTTCCACGGATAGGTAAATTGTTTTCACAGTAATTCAAATCCTCTAAAATATAATTATACACTTCATCTATAGATTTACGAGGAATTTCCAAACCCTCTAAACTATTAGTAAATGTTTCCGGAATAGGCACACCTCCAAATAAGCGAACTAACACAAAATAAGTATAGGCGCGAAGGAAACGAGCTTGCGCATAAATACGAGATTTTTTTTCATCACTAATATCCACTTTCTCACCACGTGCTAATACTGTATTAGTACTATTTATAGTAACATAAGCAGCTTTCCATAATTTTGAAAATGTAGATGAACTAGCATTATTTATATCATACCAACAATTTATATAATGTCCATTTTCTTTTGTCTGGCAAGGTTGTCCAAAATCAGTGCATTCTTCAATACGCATAGTATATGTATAATCACTCATCATACTACGAAACTGATTATAAACATTTGTTAATCCAGCATTTAATTGCTCCTCATTTTTGTAAAAACTATCAGGATCAATAAATGTATAAGGTTTTTCATCCAAGTCTGTACAACTACTAAAAATAAAGAGTGACAACAAAGCGAGTCCTCTCAAAATATTTTTCAATTGTTTCATGATGCGTTATATTATAAGTTAAAATTTAGCATTAATACCTAAAATAATTGATTTAGCCCATGGATTACTTGTATCACCGTTAATCGGATTATAACCACGATGATTAGCAAATGTTACAAAATTTTGGAAGTTCAAGTTTACCTTTAATGACTTTACAGATTTAATGTTCAATAATGGAGCCAAATCGTAGTTAAATTGAATATTTCTCAATATAAAATACTTCCAGTTAGCATTTGTTCTATCTGACAAATAGACATCATGTGCCCCTGCTGTAGGATAATTACCGTTGGGATTTTCAGGACTCCACATATGTTCATATGCATATTGTGTTGGAATATATACATTATTTGATATCTGATTTTCACCATATAATAAATAACTAGTCAAATTAGCATAACTCATAGCCCAAGCAGAATTATTCGCATAATAGTCTTCAGCACCTGCAATAGAAGCATATTTGTGTCCTCCTTGCCCATAGACACTGAGACCAAATCCTTTATATTCCATGCTAAGATTTAGTCCATAAAAATATTTAGGCTGAACAGAACCTAAACACACATAGTCATTTGAACTAATAGAGCCGTCTCCATCAATATCTTCATACATTTCATCTCCTAACTGCGCATTAGCAGCAGTATTAGGTACTTTCTTTTTATATTCGTCCAATTGTTCTTGTGTTTTAATAATGCCCAATGAATGACGTGCATAAATCGCATCCACTGAATTTCCAACTTTTAAAACACGAGCTAATCCACCAGCTTCATAACGTACAGCGACTTCATCAACACCACCATATAATTCTTTAATTTTATTTTGATTATAAGTCACATTAACAGAAGCATATAAGTTAAAATCCTTATTTTGCATTATATTTCCACCGACAGAAAGTTCCCATCCTTTATTAGTAACCTTACCAATATTACTCAAGATACTAGAATAACCCGATGTAGAAGGAATAGGAACATTATATAACAGATCATTAGTATTACGGGTATAGTAATCAAAAGCAATGTCCATACGATTCCATAAACTTAAATCAAAACCTAAATCAAATTGAGTAGTCCTTTCCCACTTCAAATCGCCATTTCCAATAGACTCCTTAAAACCATAAATGACAGAACTACCATCTGTATAATTCGAGCCCGTCAACTGAGCCAGTGATTTATAATTACCAATTTCTTGATTGCCAGTTATACCAAAACTACCACGAATCTTTAAATTCGTAATGACTTTATTTTCCTTCAAAAACGATTCCTGAGAAAGACGCCATCCCAAACCAACTGATGGGAAATACCCCCATTTATTATTTGCTCCAAACCGAGAAGAGCCATCCCAACGACTTGTAGCCGTTAGCAAGTACTTGTCATCGTATACGTAAGACACTCGCCCCGTAAATGAAATTAACTTATTACTATACTTATTAGTTCCCCATGAAACAGAACTTTTATCAGCTAGCCCCATAGACCATGCTCCAGTCAAATCATTCTCAAAACCAGAACCGGATAAATTGATATCTTCATAAGTAAAATCTTGCCATGAGTATACCGCCGTCGCTGTCAAACGATGCTTATTCCAAGTATGATTATAAGTCAATATATTTTCCATTACTTTACTAAATCCTTTATTCCAATTATTGTAACCATTTCCTTTTAGTCCAGATGCTTTATTTACAGCAGACTCAGAGCCTACATAATTATATTTACGGGTATTTTTTAAATCTACACCTAAATTCAAACGGTACTTAAGATCCTTCATCAATTGCATTTCTGCAAACAGAGTACCCAAAAAACGATTAGTTGTAAATTGGGTAGTTGTTTCATTCATATCCAAAACCGGATTCCATGGATAAAGAATATATGTGTTATGCATAGAAGAAATATTATATGTATCATCTTCATTTTTCACATTTTCAGTAGGCCATCCATATCTATAAATATCAATTAAAGCACTATCAAATACATCTTGAATACTATAGGTAAATTGAGTATTGGCACCCACTGTCAACCACTTATTAAAACTATGTTGCAAGTTTCCATGAAAAGTGTATTTCTGATAATTCTGTGCTTTTAATAAACCTTCTTGATTATAAAAGCCTGTTGATAGCATATAATTAGTTTTATTACTACTGCCATCAAAAGTTATACTATAATCTTGAAGTAAAGATGAATTTTCTAAAATCTCTTTTTCCCAATTTGTATCTGTTGTATAAGTAGAAGGAATACCTGAAAATGGTATATTACTTCCCTGATTCTTATAACCAGCATTCATAAAATTAATAAAATCCTCTCCAGAAATTAAATTTGCTAAACGCCCCGGCATCTGAACCCCAACGGAAGTATTAACAGAAAGATTCTTTGTACCGCTTTTTCCTTTCTTAGTAGTAATCATAACTACACCGTTTGCACCACGCGAACCATAAATGGCCGTTGAAGAAGCATCCTTTAATATCTCCATGGATTCTATATCACTAGGATTCAAATCACTGATATTACCGTCCATTAAAGGGAAACCATCTACAACATACAGAGGTTCATTACTAGCTGTAATAGAACCACTGCCACGCACACGGATAGAAGGTGAAGCACCTGGCTTATTATCATTAAATACGGCAACTCCAGCAGCTTTACCTTGTAGTGATTCCAATGCATTCCCCACAACAGACGAAGTTAAAGCTTCCGGCTTAATTTGTGCTGTAGCCCCCGTTAAATCCGATTTCTTAGCTGTACCATAACCTATAACCACCACCTCATCAAGAGTTTCTGTATCTTCCTTCAATACCACATTAAGTTCTTTCTTTCCAGAAACTTTCACTTCTTGAGGAACATACCCGATATATGTAATCTGTAAAACGGCATCTTTCGGGGCATCCAACACAAACCGCCCGTCTATATCTGTTATCGT
>ERZ827440.2959-NODE-2959-length-13667-cov-3.683808_pt1 | contig 13667 bp, 12 predicted proteins | sample MGYA00519774_ERZ827440 | MGnify/ENA primary metagenome ERZ827440 (study PRJEB31778, sample SAMEA3449302) | human gut metagenome | biome: human gut; feature: human-associated habitat; material: faeces | place: United Kingdom | collected 2010/2012 ... | reverse complement strand
GTGCAACGTTAACGGACGTCCGATGCTTCCTCAGACAATGGAATTTATCACAGATATGGGAACTATTTTCCAGTCATGTATGAAAGATGAGATCTCTGTAGATGAGTTCTGTGAGAAAGCTCAGGGCCTGGTTGAAAAATACAGCAAGTAATATAGCTGAACAATGATAGAAATAACTGATGAATAACAAAACAGTTGGCAATAGGCAATGAATGCGGATTGAAAAAATCTGCTTGGTAAAAGGGAACGCATCATAGCAATTTATGGTGCGTTTTCCTAAGATGACAGGAGGAGAAAAGAGTGACAATCAGTAAAAAATCGATGAAATGGATTCCATGGATTTTAATTCTTCCGGTTGTGATTATCCGTGGTTTTACTACTTTATATCCGATTATAGTAACTTTGAAAAATAGTTTATTTGACGTAAAGGTTTTATCAGGAGTCAACAAATTTGTCGGACTGGCAAACTACGTTAATGTGTTTAAAGATCCCAAAGTGCAGACATCCATATCCTTTACCGTGGAATTTGTGGTTGTTTCCATGGTATTCCATGTGGTTTTAGGTGTGATCCTGGCTTTGATCCTGAATATGAAATTTAAGGGCAGAAGATTCTTAAGAACCATCGTACTGATCCCGTGGGCTATGCCGGCTGTTGTTATCGGGCCTACCGTTTCAATTATCGGTCTTTCTCTGGCAGGGAATGCCGTAGGCGACCTTGCAACGGGCAAAGTTATGATTGACGGCAATCAGGCAGCTTCTCCGCTTATTTGCATACTTTGCGGTATCATCACATTGTTTATTACCATGCTTGCTTCAACATACGGCAAAAAGATGGCAAAGCTTATCCCCTTCATTATTGGTATCATAGGCGGATATTCTGTTGCGACAATCTTTACGGTAATCGGTAATATTGCAGGAATAGATGCACTTAAGGTTATCGACTTCTCTTACTTTACGGCTTTGGTTGCCGACGGCGTTACAATAAAGACATTTTTGACAGTTCCCGAATTTACATTCCTTACAGCCGTTAAGGGCGTAAGCGCAATTACCCCGGGATATGTGGCAACAATCGCGGCGGCTTATGTTCCGGTTGCATTCGTTGTTTTCGCAGAACATATTGCAGACCACAAGAACATTTCATCTGTCATTGAAAAAGACCTTCTTAAGGATCCCGGACTTTGCAGAACCCTTCTCGGTGACGGTATCGGTTCAATGGTAGGTGCGTTCTTCGGCGGTTGCCCCAACACAACCTACGGCGAGTCTATCGGCTGCGTTGCAATCACAAGAAACGCTTCCGTTCTTACTATAATTGCGGCGGCAATCGGTGCAATCATTATTTCCTTTGTTGCTCCCTTTGTTGCAATAGTTAATTCAATCCCCAACTGCGTAATGGGCGGCGTTTGTATGGCACTTTACGGATTTATCGCTGTATCCGGTCTTAAGATGTTCAAAAATCTTGACCTTGATGATAACAGAAATCTCTTTGTTGTCAGCGCAATCCTTATTGCAGGTATCGGTGGTCTTACACTCGACTTCGGAGCAGTTAAAATTACTTCTGTTGCAGCAGCTCTCATTCTCGGAATTATCACAAACTTTATTCTTTCAAAGAAAGCTAACTAATCGGAAAAGAACAATAAAAATCCTCCCGAAAATTTTCGGGAGGATTATTTAATTGTCTTCTCTGTCCAAAGAACGGAACGAAATTGCTTGAAGGATATGCTCTTTTCTTATATCCGGCACTCCTTCAAGATCTGCTATGGTTCTTGAAACCTTAAGTATTCTGCTGTATCCTCTTGCGCTCATTCCGAGCTTTTCAAAAGCCGCTTTCAAAATTGCCGAGGATTCGTCGTCAATCCTGCAATATTTTTCGATTTGCGGAGCCGAAAGCTGAGAATTGGAATAAATTCCTTCGTCTTTATATCGTTCAAGCTGAATTTGTCTTGCACGGTTTACTCTTTCTTTGATTTGAGCCGATGATTCCCCGTGATTTTTTGAACGCATATCGTCAAACTTTACCTGTGCAACCTGAAGGTGAATATCAATTCTGTCCATCATCGGGCCGCTGATTCTTGACATATATCTCATTCTTTGCGTAGGCGTGCAGGTGCATTTTTTGTTCGGATCTCCGTAATGACCGCATTTGCAAGGGTTCATTGAAGCAACGAGCATGGTGTTGCAAGGATATGAAACCGAGCCGCTCACTCTCGATACGGTGACTATGCCGTCCTCAAGAGGCTGGCGCATTACATCAATAGCTCGTTTTTCAAATTCGGGAAACTCGTCCAAAAACAGAACACCGTTATGGGCAAGGCTGATTTCTCCGGGCCTCGGAAAAGTGCCGCCGCCCACGAGCCGAACGGACGAAACCGTGTGATGGGGATGCCGAAACGGACGAACGGTCATTAAAGACATTCCCGGTGGGAGCTCCCCTGCAATGGAGTGGATTTTCGTAACCTCTATGGCTTCGGATATTGTGAGATCGGGAAGTATCGAGGGAAGCCTTTGCGCAAGCATGGTCTTACCCGAACCCGGAGGCCCCACCATAAGACAGTTATGTCCTCCCGCCGCCGCAATCTCAAGACCGTATTTTGCATTTTCCTGCCCTCTCACATCTGAAAAATCGGGAAGGTTTCGAGCCGCCGTCCTGAATGCTTGTTCTATGTTTCCGACCGTCGGTAAAATCGGCTTCATGCCCGTCAGGTGCAGTAAAAGCTCATTAAGGGTTTTGGGTGCATAAACCTCAACCCCTTGTGCAACCGCCGCCTCCGATGCGTTTTCCGGAGGAACAACAACCTTTTTTATTCCGAGCCGTCTTGCGCAGTCAACCATGGGGAGAACACCGTTGATTTTTCTTATTTCTCCGCCGAGGGAAAGCTCGCCTATAAACATATACTCCGAAGGGTTATTAACCGTCAGAGTTTCCGTTGCGAGCAAAATGCCTATGGCAATAGGAAGGTCATATATAGCACCCTCTTTTTTTATGTCAGCCGGTGCAAGATTTATCGTGATTTTTTTTACCGGCATTTCAAAACCGCTGTTTTTTATTGCGGAACGCACTCTTTCCTTTGATTCCTTTACTGCGGCATCGGGAAGCCCGACTATCTCAAAGGAAGGCAGCCCCCGTGATACATCTGCCTCGACCTTAACGGGAAATCCGTTTATTCCCGATATGGCACAGCTTAAAATTTCAGAAAGCATTTTATTTCAGCTCCCGTCTGCCTTCAATGGCTCTCGCTATCGTAACTTCGTCGGAATACTCCAAGTCACCGCCAATAGGAATCCCGTGCGCAATTCTTGAAACCTTTATCCCGAACGGACGCAAAAGTCTTGCAATATACATTGCCGTTGCCTCACCTTCAACCGTTGTGCCGGTTGCCAGAATTATTTCCTTTATGTTTTCGTGACCGAGCCTTGTTACAAGCTCTTTGATTTTAATGTCCTCGGGAGAAACGCCGTCCATTGGCGAAAGAGCACCGTGAAGAACGTGATAAAGCCCGTTGTATTCATGAGTTTTTTCCATTGCGATAACATCTCTCGGATTTTCGACAACACAAACTGTTGTATTGTCTCTTTTGGGAGAGGCGCAAATTTTGCACAGCTCGCTGTCGGAAAGATTTTGACAAACCCGGCAGGTGCAAACGGTCTTTTTTGCGTTTATTACCGCATTTGCAAAGCTTTCTGCATCTGCCTCATTCATATCCAAAACATGAAACGCCAAACGCTCTGCGGTTTTATGTCCTATCCCCGGCAGTTTTTCAAACTCATCAATGAGCTTTGCTACCGGCGCTATATAGTAATCCATGGATTAAAAGAGCCCCGGGATGTTAAGGCCGCTTGTGTATTTGCTGAGATTTTTAACCGCATCCTCCTCAGCCGCAGTAAGCGCTTCGTTAACTGCCGCAACAATCATGTCTGTAAGCATTTCGATGTCGTCCGGATCAACCGCTTCCGGAGCGATAACAATTTCGGAAAGTCTTTTTTCTCCCGTAACAACCGCTTTAACCGCACCGCCGCCTGCGGAGGCTTCATAAACCTTCTGTTCAAGCTGCTCCTGGGTTTCGGTCATTTCTCTTTGCATTTTTTGAATTTGCTTCATCATATTGTTCATATTTCCGGGCATACCGGCTCCGTTAAATCTTCCTTTAGCCATTTTTTAAATCTCCTTTTATAATTATATTTGTTGTTTTACCTAATTTTACTGCCGTGGCGGCAAGGGGATCTTCGTCTGCCGCCTGTTCCGGAAAATCGGAAGACAGCGCAGGCTCTCCCTTATCATACACGATGTCGCAAACCGCATCGCAAACCTCGCACACCGCGTCCTTTATTGCCTCTGTATGTTCTTTTGTTTGAAGAAAATCGGCAAGTCCTATTATAACAAGCTTTGAATCGTTAACCCTGAAGGATGCCGACAAAAGACCTGTCGAAAGCAGCTTATTTGTATTTCCTATATGCTCCAGAACCTCCGTCCAGCGGTCAAATATTACGGATAAATCCCCTCTGTCCTCGTTTTCCTTCCGGGGTGCCGCTTCAATCGGAGCCTCGGGTGCATCCGGTAGGTTTTCATCTTCATCATAAGGAATGTCGGGGATGTATTCTTCATCATCTTCTTCGGGAAGGTCGGGAACATATTCATCCTCTACTTCCGAAGGCTGCTCCTGATAAGGAACTTGCGGAGCGGAAAAATCTCCCGAATCCAGTCTTTTTTCAAGCTCGTCCATCCTTTTCATCAGCGGCTCAAAGGAAGCGTCCGCCTTCGGATGAGAAAGCCTTATGATAACCGACTCCAGAACAAGCCTCGGGTTCGCCGAATATCTTGCCGTTTCATACGCCTTCATAATTTGCTCAAGGCAGAAAACCGCTTTTTCCGTACCGAATTTTGAGGCTTGCCCGAGAATTTGCTCCCGGTCAAAATCCCCCGCATCTATAAGCTTTGCCGAATCCGGGGACGACGCAACAATAAGATTTCTGAAATGCTGCGCCATACATTCCGTAACCCTTAACGCATCACAGCCGCTCGCCATGATTTTATCTATAAGCGTAAGTGCTTTTGTGAAGCTGTGATTATATATAGCGTCCGCAACAGATATGAGAAAATCGTTGCTCATAAGCCCCGTAACGGATAAAACGATTTCATCGGTAATCACGCCGCCGTTATAGGATGCACACTGGTCAAGAATCGAAATAGCATCACGCATACCGCCCTTTGCCGCACGAACAATCATTGCGTAGGATGAATCCGGAACCGTAAAGCCTTCCTGCGAGGATATGTATTTAAGCCTTTCGGTCATTTTTACATCCGAAACAAGCTTAAAGTCAAACCTCTGACATCTCGAAAGGATAGTAACCGGAACCTTATGGGTTTCTGTGGTTGCAAGTATAAAAATTGCGTGCTCGGGGGGCTCCTCGAGGGTTTTAAGCAGTGCGTTGAAAGCACCCTGAGTCATCATGTGAACCTCGTCCACTATATATACTTTATATTTCATTCCCGAAGGAAGATACGAAATTTCCTCGTTTAATTCACGGACATTGTCAACGCCGTTGTTTGAAGCGGCGTCCATTTCCACAACATCAAGCAGACTGCCGTCCGAAATCCCCCTGCAGGTTCTGCACTTATTGCAAGGACTGCCGTTTACGGGATTTTCGCAGTTTACCGCCTTTGCAAACACCTTTGCGGAGGTTGTTTTTCCCGTTCCCCTTGAACCGCAGAACAGATAAGCGTGAGAAATATGACCCGAAACAATTTCGTTTTTAAGGGTATTTGTAATATGCTCCTGTCCGACAATGTCCTCAAATGTCTGAGGTCGCCATTTTCGGTACAGAGATAAGTATGCCATAAGGAAAACCCCTTTGTCGAAAATAATAAAAGCCGCACGCCCGATTTTGAATTAAATCCATACACGTCCCCTTGCAGTTAGCTCAACCCAGGCACTCTTGCGGCACACGGATAACAGATGCTTAATGCTGCTTCATTCCTGACCTGACATGGTTCACATCCGATCTGTTGCGCAAGACCCGAATCTCAACACCACTTACAAAGGGCTGACTATACAGAAATAACCCGAGATCGGACAACACCCTTGCTATAGCGGATTGCAAGTACAGGGCACCGCTACCTCCCCGGCTGTGCGACTATGGTATAATGAATGTGCAAAACACACTCAATATCAAGGTTACCTAATTATTATAATATAAAATGCAATAATTATCAAGTCTTTTTTTGAAATTCCGCAATTTTTTTTGAAAATTAACGCTTTACAAAAGAAGAAAAATGTAGTAGAATATATATAATATTTGTATAATGAGTCGAATTGGGGCGGAGGAATTGTTATGGAGCTTCTTAAGCAGAGAATATTAAGGGACGGCAAGCTCAGGGACGGGAATGTCCTTAAGGTGGACAGCTTTCTTAATCATCAGATGGATGTCGGGCTTTTTAAGGAAATGGGAAAGGAATTCAAAAAAAGGTTTTCCGACTGCGAGATAAACAAAATTCTGACCATTGAAGCTTCGGGTATCGGAATTGCCTGCCTTGCGGCGGAGGTTTTCGATGTTCCCGTGGTTTTTGCGAAAAAATCAAAATCCAAAAACATTGACGGCGATGTTTATTCATCGAAGGTGAAGTCCTTTACTCACGGTAAGATTTACGATATTATTGTTTCAAAGGATTATCTGGGTGCAAGCGACAAGGTGCTTATAATAGACGATTTTTTGGCTAACGGTGCGGCGCTTATGGGGCTTTCGGAGCTTGTGAAGGATTCGGGCGCAGAGCTTGTCGGGGCCGGAATTTGCATTGAAAAAGGCTTTCAGCCCGGCGGGAAGATGCTGCGGGATATGGGGCTCAGAGTAGAGTCTCTTGCAATTATAGATTCAATGTCTTTGGAAGACGGTATTAAATTCAGATAACCTGTTTTGCGAAAATCGTGGGTTTTTGTCGAAAACTCACGATTTTTCACGGTTGACACGGGCTCTGATATTTGTTATACTGAAATTGTACGAAAATATAAAAAAGGGTGATATTGTGAGAGTTCTCGGAATAGACTATGGTGATGCGAGAGTCGGGCTCGCCATATCGGATCCGTTTGGGTGGACAGCGTCGGAGCTCCCTCAGATAAAGGGCGGTGATCTCGGCAGAGCCGGAAATCAGATTGCGGCAATCTGCAAGGAACGGGGCGTGGAAAAAATCGTACTCGGATACCCGAAAAACATGAATGGCACGGTTGGGCCGAGAGGCGAAATTTCCGAGCAATTCCGTGATATATTGGAGAAAAAGACGGGGCTTTCGGTTGTCCTTTGGGATGAAAGGTTGTCAACGGTGTCGGCAATAAACATTATGAACAGTTCCAATTTCAAAAGCTCAAAGAGAAAGGAAAGGCGTGATTCTCTTTCCGCGGCAATTATTCTTGAAAGCTATCTTAAAAGTCAGGAGAACAAATCGGGACTTGACTAAACTGTATTTATGTTGTACAATAGTATTATCGTAAAATGAAAGGCGGTAGAATTATGAGCGAAAATGAAGACATAATCGTTCTTTATGATGAGGACGGCAACGAGGAAAATTATGAGCATATTGATACAATAAAGTTTAACGGCGAATCCTATGTGGTTCTGACACCGGCTAATCTTTCCGAGGAAGAGGAAGAATCGGAGGATCTTGAGGTTGTGTTTATGAAGATTGTTCCCGATCCCGAAAATCCCGGAGAAGAAATGCTGATTGTTATTGATGATGACGATGAGCTTGACGCTGTTTTTGCAGAGTTTTCAAGAATCATGGATGAATATGAGGATGAGGACGAATAGCGTTCAAAATTGTATGGTATCCCTGCTGTGTGCGTGAACTCCGACAAAGAATTTAACCGATAGATGAAAATTAGGGAGACCTTATTCTTCCGTGGCGTATACGCCCCCGTCTTTTGACGCCAGGGGACATATAAAGCGGAGGATGGGTCACCCACCTGTGTGAAGCAGGTTAAATTTTCAAGGAGATAACGGCACCGCGGGGCATTTTTGTATATTAAATTATTGTCGAGGTGTGATTTTTATGAACGGTTTTAAAGAAATTTCTGTTTGCGATTTAAAGAAAACTCCTTTTGAAATGATTGGAAAGGACTGGATGCTCATTTCCGCAGAATCAGAAGGCAGAGTCAACATGATGACCGCAAGCTGGGGCGGTATGGGCTTTATGTGGAATAAAAATGTTGCTTTTGCGGTGGTTCGCCCCCAAAGATTTACCAAAACCCTTATTGATAAGGAGGATAAGTTTTCTCTTTCGTTTTACGGGGAGGAATACAGAAAAGTGCTGAATTATTGCGGCTCCGCAAGCGGTAAAAATGAAGACAAGGCTCGAGGATCCGGTCTTACTCCCGTTTTTTCGGACGGTACGGTAAGCTTTGCGGAGGCTGAAATTACCTTCATTTGCAAAAAGCTTTTTGCTCAGGAATTTTCAAAGGAATCCTTTATCGACAAAAGCATTATTGATAAAATGTATCCCGGAGACGATTATCACACTCTGTATATTGCGGAAATAGAGAAGGTTTATGTTAAAAATGCTTGAAATTTCCAATAAAATGTGGTATAATATTAAGATGGCGGTTACCGATTGTATTGGAGGTAATTAAATGATAAAATCAATGATCGAAAAGGTGTTCGGGAGTTATTCCGACCACGAGATAAAACGAATTGAAAAAACAGTTGCAAAAATCGAGTCCTATGAGGATGAATACAAGGCATTGAGCGATGATGAGCTTAAAGCAAAAACGCCGTATTTTAAAGAAAGGCTGAAAAACGGCGAAACTCTTGATGACATTTTACCGGAGGCTTTTGCAACCGTTAGAGAAGCGGCTGACAGGGTACTTGGGATGAGGCATTTTCATGTTCAGCTTTTGGGCGGTATAATTCTTCATCAGGGAAGAATTGCAGAAATGAAAACGGGTGAAGGTAAAACGCTTGTCGCTACGCTTCCTTCGTACCTTAATGCGCTTTCCGGCAAGGGCGTTCATGTTGTAACAGTGAATGACTATCTTGCAAGGCGTGACAGCGAGTGGATGGGCAAAATCCACGAGTTTTTGGGGCTTAAGGTGGGGCTTATCGTAAACGGTCTTCCCCAGCCCATGAGAAAAGAGGCTTATGAGGCGGACATAACATACGGAACTAACAACGAAATGGGCTTTGATTATCTTCGTGATAATACAGCTATTTATAAGCAAAACATGGTTCAGAGAGGACATAATTTCGCAATCGTGGATGAAGTGGACTCTATACTTATTGATGAAGCAAGAACGCCTCTTATTATTGCAGGGCTCGGGGATAAGTCCAGTGAGCTTTACGAAAGAACCGACAGATTTGCAAGATCTCTCACGCCAATGAAGGTTGTTGAGCTTGACAACAAGGAAATCCACGATGATGTAGATGCGGATTATATCGTGGACGAAAAGGCAAGAACCGCAACTTTAACCGCAAGAGGAACCAAAAAGGCTGAGGCATATTTCGGTATTGAAAATCTTACGGATGCCGAAAATATAGAAATAATGCACCATGTTAATCTTGCGATAAGGGCATACGGTGTTATGCGCCGAGATATTGACTATGTTGTAAAAGAAGGTCAGGTTCTTATTGTCGATGAGTTTACGGGGCGTATAATGCTCGGAAGGCGTTACAGCGAAGGGCTTCATCAGGCTATAGAAGCAAAGGAAGGCGTTAAAATAGCAGACGAAAACAAAACCCTTGCTACGATTACGCTTCAGAATTATTTCAGACTTTACGATAAGCTTTCGGGTATGACCGGTACTGCTCTTACCGAGGAAAAGGAATTTCGTGAAATTTACAGTCTGGATGTTGTTGAAATCCCGACAAACAAGCCGGTGGGCAGAGAGGATCTTCCGGATCTTATTTACAAAAACGAACACGGTAAGTTTAATGCCATTATAAACGAGGTTGCATCGGCGCACGAAAAGGGACAACCCGTGCTTATCGGTACAACATCCATTGAAAAATCCGAGCTTTTGAGCCGTGAGCTTAAAAGGAGAGGTATAAAGCATGAGGTTTTAAATGCCAAGCAGCACGAAAGAGAAGCTCAGATTGTTGCGCAGGCAGGTAAGCCCGGTGCGGTTACGGTTGCGACCAATATGGCAGGTCGAGGAACCGATATTGTTCTTGGCGGAAATGCAGAGTTTATGGCAAAGCACGAGCTTCGTCATCTCGGATTTTCGGGGCTTGCGGTTGCTCTTTGCGACGGAAACGGAGAAACCGATGATGAAGAGGTAAAAGAGGCAAGGGCAAAATACAGGGAGCTTTGCAGGGAGTTTAAGCAAAAGCTTGAGCCCGAAAAGCAGAAGGTGCTTGAAGCGGGCGGTCTTTATATTATCGGAACGGAGCGCCACGAAAGCAGGCGTATTGACAATCAGCTCAGAGGACGTGCCGGAAGACAGGGTGACCCGGGTAAATCGAGATTTTTCCTGTCCCTTGACGATGAGCTTATGCGTCTTTTCGGTTCTGAGAAAATACAGGGCTTTATTGACAGGAACCTTGAAGACGATCAGCCGATTGAAAACGCTTTTCTCACAAAGCAGATTGAAAGCGCACAGTCAAGGGTTGAAGGAAGAAACTTCGATGCCAGAAAGAGCGTGCTCGAGTATGACGATGTTTTGAATACACAGCGTCAGAAAATTTACGAGCAACGCCAGATGGTGCTTGATTGCGTGGATATAAGAGAAAATATTCAGCACATGATAAAATCTGTAATAAGAGATTTTGTGAAGTCCTATACCTCCGAAAGCAAGTATGCGGAGGAATGGGATATGAGAGCGATTTTAGAGCATTTTGAAGGGCTTTTCCTTGAGCCCGGTCAGCTCACATATACCAAGGATGAGCTTCAGAATCTTACGGAGGATATTCTTGTAAACGACCTTTGCGAGGCGGCAAACGAATTCTACGCACAAAAAGAGGAAGATGTCGGAAGCGAGGTTATGCGCGAGTTCGAGCGTGTAATGCTTCTCCGTACGGTCGATAAAAACTGGATTGAGCATATCGAAAACATGGAAGAGCTTAAGCAGGGCATAAGGCTTCGTGCGTTTGCACAGCAGGATCCGCTTATTGCGTTTAAGTCCGAAGGCTCGGATATGTATGACGAAATGAACGAAACAATCCGCCGTGAAACGGTAGACCTTTTGTTTAAGGTTAAAATCAAGAAGGAGCAGGAAATCAAGCGAGAGCAGGTTGCCGCTCCCGTAACGCAATCCCACGGAGACGGCTCGGACAATGCTTCAAAAACCGTTGTAAAGCCCAAAAAGGTGGGAAGAAACGATCCGTGCCCCTGCGGCTCGGGCAAAAAATACAAGCACTGCTGCGGCAGAAACGAATAATTTTAAGGAGTTGATAATAATGCTGGAATACGATGAATACCGTATATCCCTTGCGGGACTGGAACAGGATATTAACGATTTGAGGGATTCACTTTGACATCGCCGGTACAAAAAGCGAGATAGCGGAGCTTGAGGCAAAGGCTTCCGAACCGGATTTTTGGAATGATATGGAAAATTCGGGTAAAATTCTGCAAAAAACCAAAATGCTCAAGGATAAGGTTGAGCGTTTTGAGGCACTTTCTTCGTCACGAGAGGATCTTTTGGTTCTTATCGAAATGGCGGAGGAGGAAAACGATCCCTCCTACGCAGGTGAAGTCAAAGAAGGTTATGACAAGCTGACATCCGATCTTGCGGACATGAAGCTTGAAACACTTCTTTCAGGACAGTATGACAAGAATAATGCCATAATTACCCTTCACGCAGGCGCGGGCGGAACCGAGGCACACGATTGGGTTGAAATGCTCTACAGAATGTATGTAAGGTGGAGCGAGAGAAGGGGCTTTAAGGTGACGGAACTTGACTTTCTTGCAGGGGATGAGGCAGGCATTAAGAGTGTTTCCTTCAGCATTGAAGGTCTTAACGCATACGGCTATGCCAAGGCTGAAAAGGGAATTCACCGCCTTGTGCGAATATCTCCCTTTGACGCCGCAGGAAGAAGGCATACCTCATTTGCGTCCTGCGATGTTATGCCCGAGCTTGATGACGATATTGAAATCGACATAAACCCCGATGATTTGAAGGTTGACACATACCGCTCAAGCGGTGCGGGCGGTCAGCATATTAATAAGACGGATTCTGCAATAAGAATAACCCATATTCCCACCGGCATAGTGGTTTCTTGTCAGAATGAGCGTTCGCAGCATAAAAACCGCGATATTGCAATGAAAATGCTCATGGCAAAGCTTCTGGAGCTGAAGGAACAGGAAAACAAGGAGAAAATCGACGATCTTAAGGGCGAACAGAAGGAAATCGCATGGGGAAGTCAGATAAGATCCTATGTGTTCCATCCCTATACTCTTGTAAAGGATCATCGTACAGGCTGTGAAACGGGTAATGTCACGGCGGTTATGGACGGCGATATTGATATGTTTATAAATGAATATCTCAAAGCCGCAAGCAAGGGGGAACTGTAATGTTTGAAAAACTGGCTTTTATTGAAGAACGATACGAACAGCTTTCAAAGCAGATAAGCGATCCCGATGTTATTGCCGACCAGGAAAAATGGCGCAAGCTTATGAAGGAACATTCCGACATTACGCCGATTGTTGAAAAATACAGAGAATACAAAAAGTGCAAGGACGACATAGAGGGAGCGCAGGAAATCCTCAAGGAAGAAACCGATCCCGAGCTTAAGGAAATGGCACAGGCGGAGATTGAGGATGCAAAGGAAAGCATAGAAAAAATTGCGGAGGAGCTTAAAATTCTTCTTCTTCCCAAAGACCCCAACGATGAAAAGAATGTAATTATCGAAATCAGAGGCGGCGCAGGCGGCGATGAAGCGGCGCTTTTTGCGGCTGACCTTTTCAGAATGTATTCCATGTATGCCGAGGCAAGGCGGTGGAAGGTTGAGGTTCTCAGCGCAAACGAAACCGACATCGGAGGATATAAGGAAATATCGTTCAGCGTTGAAGGCAACGGTGCATACAGCCGTTTCAAGTTTGAAAGCGGTGTGCACAGAGTGCAGAGAATTCCTTCCACGGAATCGGGCGGAAGAATTCATACCTCGACGGTTACGGTAGCGGTTTTGCCCGAGGTCGAGGAGGTTGAGGTTGAAATTAATCCCAATGACCTGAGAATAGATGTTTTCAGAGCCGGCGGCCCGGGCGGACAGTGCGTAAACACAACAGACTCGGCTGTCAGAATAACTCATATTCCGACAGGCATTGTTGTTTCGTGTCAGGATGAAAAATCTCAGCTTAAGAACAAGGATAAAGCCATGAAAATTCTTCGCTCGAGAGTTTACGATGCGTTTTCGGAGCAACAGAATGCCGAGATCGCCGCAGAGCGTAAAAGTCAGGTGGGAACGGGCGACAGAAGTGAAAGAATACGAACCTACAACTATCCTCAGGGGCGTGTGACCGACCACAGAATAGGTCTTACCCTCCATAAGCTCGATATGGTGCTCAACGGCGACCTTGACGAGATTATGGATGCTCTTATTACCGAAAGTCAGAGCAAGAAGCTTCAGGAGGAAGTGTAGTTTTCAATGCTTGTTGTAAAAATTGATAAGGATAACATTGATAAGGAAAAGCTGATTGAACCGGCAAGAATTATAAGAGAGGGCGGCACGGTCGCTTTTCCTACGGAGACGGT
>ERZ827440.2956-NODE-2956-length-13671-cov-6.162089_pt1 | contig 13671 bp, 10 predicted proteins | sample MGYA00519774_ERZ827440 | MGnify/ENA primary metagenome ERZ827440 (study PRJEB31778, sample SAMEA3449302) | human gut metagenome | biome: human gut; feature: human-associated habitat; material: faeces | place: United Kingdom | collected 2010/2012 ... | reverse complement strand
TGGTCTGCGGCTCCACGTCGCCGTGGTGCGCCTCGATGGCGTTGATGACGACGGGGTTTTCCTTGTACTTCTTGGCCAGCTCCACACCCAGCTGGACGTGGCTGCCCTCCATCTCATGGTCGACGGATTTGCCAAGGTCATGCAGCAGACCTGCGCGCTTGGCCAGCGTCACATCGACGCCCAGCTCGCTCGCGAGCAGACCCGCGATGTGCGCGACCTCAATGGAGTGGTTCAGGACGTTCTGGCCGTAGGAAGTACGGTATTTCTGACGGCCCAGCAGTTTGATGATCTCCGGGTGCAGATTGTGGACGCCCGTCTCAAACGCGGCGCGCTCACCCTCGACCTTGATCGTGTGGTCGACCTCACGGCGGGCCTTTTCAACCATGTCCTCGATGCGTGTCGGGTGGATGCGCCCGTCGGCGATGAGCTTCTCGAGCGCCAGCCGTGCGACCTCACGCCGCACGGGATCGAACGAAGAAACGGTGATGGCCTCCGGCGTATCGTCGATGATGAGGTCGACGCCGGTGATCGTCTCGAGTGTGCGGATGTTGCGGCCCTCGCGGCCGATGATGCGGCCCTTCATCTCGTCGTTCGGCAGCGGCACAACGGAGACGGTCGCCTCCGCGGCATGATCCGCCGCGCAGCGCTGGATGGCGGTGGTGATGATCTCGCGGGCGAGCGTGTCGGCTTCGTCCTTGTACTGCTGCTCGACCTCCTTGATCTTCATGGCGCTCTCGTGGCGGACGTCGTCCTCCACGCCCTTGAGGATATAGGCTTTCGCCTCCTCCTGCGTCAGGCCGGAGATCTTTTCCAGCATCTCCATCTGCCCGCGCTTGAGCGAAGCAACGTCCTCTTCCTGCTTCTGAACGGCGGCCATCTTGCGGGCCAGCTCGTCCTCCTTCTTCTCGTGCTGATCGAGCTTTTTGTCGAGCGATTCTTCCTTCTGCTGCAAACGGCGTTCCTGTTTCTGGACCTCCGTGCGGCGTTCCTTGATTTCCTTTTCTGCTTCGGTACGCGATTTATGGATCTCTTCCTTTGCCTCGAGCAGCATTTCGCGCTTTTTGCTCTCGCCGCCCTTGATGGCCTCGTTGATGATGCGTCTGGCTTCTTCTTCCGCGCTGCCGATCTCTTTTTCCGCAACCTTCTTGCGATAGGTCGTGCCGACGAAGAAGAACACAATGCCGCCCACCACAAAGCCTGCGATGCACAGGATGAGAGACAACATGTTGAATTCCATAAGCTGCGGCCACACCTCCTATTCTTCAGTATTGGGTCTTGCGTCCGCCGGGCCGTGGCGGGCCTCCGGCGGGATGAATTGGAAAAACGGCCCCGAGATTCCCCAGATCTCTGGGCCGTCAAACAAATCCTACCCACCATTGTACCGTTTTTGGCCGGGTGTGTCAAGCAAGATTTCGCCATAGCGCACAAAAACCGGGAACTGTCGTCCCCGGTTTTGGTCGGTATGGCAGGATGGACAACGGCGAACAGCCGCAAAATGGTTGACAATCCAACGAAAATGTGGGAAAATCAAGGCAGCAAGGCGTGCCCTGGCTCAGGCCGCCGCAAGGGCCTTCGGCAGACGGCTGCGCAGCGCGAGGCAGAGCGCCGTGCAGACCACGATCTTCAGCACGTCGCCCGGCAGATACAGCAGGCATCCGGCCCGCACGATCTGCCACATGCTCATCCCTTTGCCGAGATAGAGGTTGAGGATCAGCCCCATATACGGCGTGCCGATCAGGTAGAGCACCGCAAGGCCCGCCAGAATCCCAAGCGCCATCGGCCAGAACGACTTCGCGTTTTTGCAGAGCATGCCGATGACCCACGCGCTCGGGATCAGACCGACCAGAAAGCCGAAGCTCGGTTGAAGCACGTAAGAAAATCCGCCGCCCATCGTGAAGATCGGAAGCCCCACAAGGCCGAGCAGCACATAGACCGCCTGCGAGATCGCGCCGTATTTCGCACCGAGCAGCACGCCGGCCATCGCCGTGAAGAAAAATTGCAGCGTGATCGCCGGGATGCCCTCGACCGGGATCTGGATTTTCAAAAACGCGCCGATGGCGGTCAGCGCCGCGAACAGCGCGGTGAGCACAAGTTGTTTGGTACGCATGGGAAACCTCCTATTGTAAACTTATTGACTTTATCCGTGGTTTACAATATCATAGATCCATCGAAAAAGCAAGGATAATTTTGCAATGACAAAAGATGAAATTCTGAATATGCTGCGCTCGGCATCCGCACCCATCTCCGGCGAGGAGATGAGCCGCGCCCTGGGCGTCAGCCGCGCGGCGGTCTGGAAGGCCGTCGACCAGCTCCGGCAGGAGGGCTACGCCATCGAGGCCGCCACGCGCCGGGGTTATCGCCTCGCCGCCCTGCCCGACCGGCTGGACGCCGCCGTCATCGCCGGGGATACCGGCGCAGACGTCCATGTCTATGAGGAAGTCACCTCGACGAATACCGTCGCGCGGCAGCTGGCCGCCGATGGCTGTCCCGCCGGGACGTGCGTCCTGGCCGAGCGGCAGACCGCCGGCAAGGGCCGCCGCGGGCGCGGCTTCGCCTCCGAGGCGGGCGGACTTTATTTCAGCATCGTGCTCCGCCCCGGCCTGCTGCCGGAGCAGATTATGCACCTCACGGCGATGACCGCCGTCGCCATCCGCCGCGCGATTTTGGAAACAACGGGGCTGGACGTCGGCATCAAGTGGACGAACGATCTCGTCTACGACCGCAGAAAGCTCTGCGGCATCCTGACCGAGCTGTCCATTGAGGCGGAGACGCGGACGGTGGACTATGTCGTCGCCGGGATCGGCGTCAACTGCAACCAGACCGCCTTCGCCCCGGAGATCGCGGACATCGCGGCCTCCATCCGCATGGAGACCGGCAAACCGGTCGACCGGAGCCTGCTGGCCAATGCGATGCTGCGCCAGATGCTCGCGCTCGCGCGGGAACTGCAAAGCGGCAGAGCCGCGTGGCTGGCGGAATTTGCGGCGCATTGCATCACGATCGGGCAGCCGGTGCAGATCATCCGCGGCGATACCGTGCGCGAGGCGTTCGCCGAGGGGATCGACGGCGAGGCCGCGCTCCTCGTCCGTTATCCGGACGGCACGCGCGAGGCGGTCAATTCCGGCGAGGTCTCGGTGCGCGGACTATATGGGTATGTCACCTGAAGGAGGTTTTTACAATGAACAACGAAGTATTGCAGAATATTCGGACGCGGCGGAGCTGCCGGGCCTATACGGCGCAGCCGGTCGAGCCGGAGAAGCTGAAGGCGATCCTGGAGGCCGGCACCTGGGCCGCGTCGGGCCACGGCTGGCAGGCGGCAAAGATCGTTGTGCTGCAGGATGCAGCCGAGATCGCCGAGCTGGAACGGATGAATGCCGCCGTGCTCGGCAATCCGGCCGCGCACCCGTTCTACGGCGCGCCGGTGGTCTGCGTCGTGCTGGCCGATCCGGAGCGGTATACCTGCGTAGAGGACGGCGCGCTCGTCATGGGCAACCTGATGCTTGCCGCGCACAGCCTCGGTGTCGCCAGCTGCTGGATCCACCGGGCCCGCGAAGAATTTGACAGCCCGGAGGGCAAGGCCCTCCTGAAAAAGTGGGGCGTGGACGAGCGCTATATCGGCGTCGGCCACTGCATCCTCGGCTATGCCGCGAACGAGGCTCCTGCGCCGAAGCCGCGGAAGAATGATTATGTGATCTACAGATAAGGAGGATACCAATATGAAGAAAGCAGTTAAAGGACTTCTGAAGCTGATCGGCGGCATCATGGTCGCCGCGGGCGCGGTTCTGGTCGTCGTGAGCTATCTCGACGAACTCAAGGGCCTCGTGGAAAAGGGCAAGGCGCTCTGCTGCCGCTGCCATCGCGAAAGCGACGACTGGGACGAGTGATCCCACCCATAAAAACCCCCGCGCTGTTCTCGGAACAGCGCGGGGGTTTTATCTTCCGGTGTTCCGCAGCACCTTGTAGGGTCGTCCGCCCCTACGGCTGCGAAGGTAAATTTCAAATCGTGCAAGCGGGCCGATGAAGGCATCGGCCCCTACAAATTCTATTTTAGAAATTTGCAAATTTCATGCATTGTGGAATACTATCCCTTCAACGTCTGTTTCGCCTTTATCAGCGCCTCGCGCAGCGCATAGACATCCTGCTCCTCGTTCTCCGTCGAGAACGACACGCGCACCGACCCGTCGATGACCGCCGGGGCCAGCTTCATCGCCTCCAGCACGTGGCTCCTGTGCCCCTTCGAGCACGCTGAACCCGCCGAGACAAAAATGCCCTCCGATTGCAGACAGTTGATGATCCCCTGCGACCGCACGCCGGGCAGCGACAGGTTCACAATGTGCGGCGCTTCCTGCGCCCCGATCAGCACGAGTCCCGGAACCTCCGGCAAAATCTCCCGCGCCAGATCGCGCAGCCGCGCCATTTTGGCGATGTCCGCCGCCGCGTCCGTCGCGGCCACGGCCGCGCCAAACCCGCAGATCCCCGGTACGTTTTCCGTCCCGGAGCGGAAATTGCCCTCCTGTCCGCCGCCGTGGATGAACGCGGGCAGCGGCAGACCGGGCTTGATGTAGAGCGCGCCGACGCCCTTCGGGCCGTGGACTTTATGTCCCGAGATCGAAATAAGGTCGGCCCCGAGCGTCTTTGCCTTGAACGGGACTTTCAGAAAGCCCTGCACGGCGTCCGTGTGGAACAGCGCCAGCGGCGCCAGCCGCCGCGTCGCGCGCACCATGTCCGCGATCGGCATGACCGCGCCGGATTCGTTGTTGACCATCATGATGGACACCAAAATCGTATCGGGCCGCAGCGCGGCCTTCAACGCCTCGACCGAGACGAAGCCCGTCTCATCCGGCTGCAAATACGTCACCTCAAAGCCCTGTGCCTCCAGCTGCTGCATCGGATGCAGCACGGCGTGGTGCTCCACGGCTGTCGTCACGATGTGGCGCCCGCGCTTGCCGAGGCGCTTCGCTGTGGAAAAAATGGCCCAGTTGTCGGCCTCGGTGCCGCCGGAGGTGAAAAATACGCGCTCTGTCTCCGCGCCGAGCGCCTGCGCGACCTGCGCCCGCGCCGTTTTCAGCCGGTGTGCTGCATCCATGCCCGGCCGGTAGACCGACGACGGATTGAACCAGCACTCCGTCAGCAGTTCGTTCATCGCGGCTACGCAGGCTTCATTCGGCCTTGTCGTCGCGGAATTGTCCAAATAAATCATTTTTATGCCTCAAAAAATTATTTTCCAACGCAGAAGCGTTCAAAAATTCGATTTGTGATGTCCTCGCGCATCGTCCGGCCCGTGACCTCGCCGAGGGCCAGCATTGCGGCCTCCACGTCGACGAGGACGGCGTCCGGCGTCAGTCCTGCCTGCATCGACCGCTGCGCAAGACGCAGCGAATCGCGCGCCCGGACGATGGCCTCGGCCTGCCGTGCGTTCGTCAGCAGTGAGCCGTCGCACGGCGCATCGTCCGCGAACAGCATGTCCATCGCCTGTTCGAGCAGCTCCATCCCCGCCCCGGTCTTCGCCGAGATCGGCACGACGTAGTCAAACGGCAGATCGGACGCCTCGATGACCTGACCAAGGTCGGTCTTGTTCATCAGCGCGATGCACGCCCGCGCGCCGAGCGCCGCGTCCATCGCCTCCTGATCCTCTGCGGAGAACGGCTTGCTCCCGTCGACGACGAACAGCGCAAGATCCGCTTCCTGCGCGGCGGCAAGGCTCCGTTCCACGCCCATCCGCTCGATCTGATCGTCCGTTTCCCGGATGCCCGCCGTGTCGAGCAGCCGCAGCAGATGCCGCCCCAGCCGGACGGTCTGCTCCACGGCGTCGCGCGTCGTGCCCGGAATGTCGGTGACGATCACGCGGTCAAAGCCCGCGAGGCAGTTGAGTAAGCTCGACTTGCCCGCGTTCGGGCTGCCGAGGATGACGGCGGACAGGCCGTCCTTCACGATGCGCCCCCGGTGGCAGGTGGCGAGCAGGCGGTTGAGCGCCTTTGCGTCGCCGTCCAGCTGTCCCGCAAACTGCGCCAGCTCAAACGGATCGATGTCCTCGTCCGGATAGTCCAGAACGGCGTGGAAATGCGCCAAAATATCCACTAAATTGTCATAAATCGGGTCAATTTTCCGTAAAATCGCACCCGCAAGCTGCCCGGCGGCGTTCGCCGCCTCGTCGGCGGTCTCAGCGTCGATCAGGTCGATGACGGCCTCTGCCTGTGTCAGGTCCATCTGGCCGTTCAAAAACGCGCGGCGCGTGAATTCGCCCGGCCCGGCCTGCCGGAATCCGGCGGCAAACAGAGCCTCCAGTCCGGCGGTCAGCGCGGCGGGCGAACCGTGGCACTGAAATTCCACGGTATCCTCGCCGGTATAGGAGTGCGGCGCATGGGAAACGAACGCCATGCAGTGGTCGACGGGCCGCCCCTCGGCGTCCGTCATCGTGCCGAGCACGAGCTTCCGATCCTCCGCAGCCTCCAGCGGCTTGCCGTCCGCACGGGTAAAGACCTTCGCGGCGCGTTCGATGCAGCCCTCGCCGGACATCCGCAGAATCCCGATGCCGCTCCGGCCGTGTCCGGTCGCGATGGCCGCGATCGGGTGTCCCATTGTTACCGCCATTCCACGTCCATCCCCTTCTGCATCAGCGGGTTGATCTCCACGCGCGCCATGTCGCCCAGCGAGCACTGGATGCCGCTGACGTCTGCCGCCGTGTGCAGCATCCCGATATGGCCAAGCACCTTGCAGCGCTTGCCGTTGATCGTCACATAATAGGCTTTTCCGAAGAGCATCGTGCGCAGGCTTGCGGCGATGCGCCGCAGACAGTCGCGGAAGCGGAATAAATCGTTGCCCATCTCGCAGCCAAATCCGTTGTACCAGCCGACGGGCAGGATCGCGACGCGCGTCGGGCGCTTCGCCTTCCATCCCGCACCGTAGCCCGTGGTATGCCCCTTGGGCAGCCATTTCAGCTCTTCCACCTGCGTCTCGCAGTACCCGACGCGCTTCAGTCCGTGTCCGCCGTGGACGCGCCCCAGCAGCGCCGACCCCACGCGCACGGCGTCCATCGCCGCGCCCGAAAAATGCAGCACGCCGGAGGAATTGAGAATATGCGCAATCCCCGGCTCAATGCCCGCCTCGCGCAGCGCGGCGAGCACGCGGCCAAAGGATTCGATCTGCGCCTTCGTGGCTTTCTTGTCGCAGAACGCCGAGTGCAGATGCGTATAGATTCCGGTCACGTGGATGGTGTCCATATAATGATAGACCGGCGTGATCTTCTCCATCTCCTCCGGCAAAAAGCCGTAGCGGCCCATGCCGGTGTCGATCTTGATGTGCGCCTCGGCGGTCACGCCCGCCTGGGCCGCGAGGCCCGCGAGGACGGAGGCGTCCTCCGTGCTCGAGATCGTGAAAATGACGTGCAGCGGCAAAAGCGCAGTGATCTCGTCGGCGTCCGCCGTCGGCTGGAGCATCAAAATCGGCTCCGTTTCAAAGCCGCCCTCGCGCAGCGCGCGGGCCTCGGCGATCTCCGTCACCGCAAAGTGATCGAGACCTGCCGCGCGGCAGGTCTCCGCCATCGGCAGCAGACCGAGTCCATAGCCGTTGCCCTTCAGCACGGCCCAGATCACGGCGCTGCCCGCCTTTTTCTGGAGTACCTGAATGTTGTTTTGGATCAGCTCGCGCTCGACCAGATAGCGTTTCATACGCAGCCTCCGTTATTTGCCCCGGTTTTTGATCAGATAGACCTGCTTGCGCAGCTCCTTGAAGATGCTCGTCCCGTGCTCCACAGCCCAATAGACCGCGGGGCTGAGCACGAGATCCATCTCGCCGACGAACTCGGTGAAGTCGCCGCCGAAGCCCTGCTTGAAGCGGAACAGGCCGTAGAGCGGATTGTCCTCCGACACGTCGCCGCTCACGCCGCGGAAATCATACATCCGGCAGCCCTTTTCCACGGCCCACTGGATCATGCTCCATTGCAGCAGATAGTTTGGCATCAGATTCCGGTGCTCGTTGCTCGACGCGCCGTACAGATACCAGACCTTGTCGCCGTACCAGATCGCGAGCGTGCCTGCAATCGGCGTCCCCTCGGGGTCAAACGCCATATAGAGCCGCGCGTGCTCGCCAAGGTTGTCGAGCATCGCGGAGAAATATTCGGGCTTTCGCGTGACGAAGCCGTCGCGCACGCCGGTCGTCAGCATGAGTTCGGCGAACGCGGGCACCATTTCCTTCCCGCAGACCTTCACGGTCACGCCCTTGCGCGCAGCGAGGCGGATGTTGTAGCGCCATTTCTGGTGGAACCCCGCCATGATCTCGTCCTCGGTCTTGCCCGCAATGTTCAGGCGGAAGACGTAGCGCGGCTGGATGGCCTCGAAGTTTTTGCCGCCCTCCTTGCCCCGGAAGCCGAAGCTCCTCAGCATCTCGGCAAAGGCCGTGTCGGACGAGGGCACGTCCGGGTCGATCTTGATGACGTAAGCCTTTTTCTGCTTCGCGAGAGCCTTGGCCCCCTCCAGAAGCTGCGCGAACGTCTCCCGGTCGTCGAGGTCGCAGACCGGCGCGCGGCAGCCGTACATCAGCGTCCGGCCAATGCCGGGCACCTTCCGCGTCATCAGCGCCATCGTCCCTTTGATTTTGCCATCTTCACCGCGCACGGCGACGGCGTCCCAGTCCCACATCGGCTTCTGCTTGCTCCAGAGCCAGCTCTGGGCAAAGTTGCCCTTCGGATGCGACTGGACAAACGCCTCATATTCCGGGATTTGCTCCTTCGTGATGATCTCGTACATATCGTTCACCTGTAATTCTCATAGTCATTCTATCTTGCCCAATTTTTCGCCGCACTTTGTAGGGGCGGACGACTCTGTCCGCCCAAATCCCGCCGCAGCGGAAGGCCCCCTCTACCAAGAGGGGGCTGTCATGCGAAGCATGACTGGGGGAGCGTCAGCACTGAATCGAAAGATTCAGCAGCGCCAGCGTCTCCTTCAGCTTCTCATAGAAGCCCTCCGCCGTGCGCGGCAGGTTCGGCTCATTGTACCATTCGCAGGGGTCCAGCTCCGTGTCGCCGAATTTCCGGGCGAACATCGCGCCGAGACCCATCGCCTCTGCATAGGGCAGCGTCCGGTAAAAATACTGCGGGTCGCGCTGTAAGCGCATCAGCAGGTGCGACGGCGTCACGCGCCGCAAAAACTGCCGGAATCCCAAAACCTGCCCCAGCAGCCGTCCGCCCGCGCGGCTCCGCTGTCCGCCGTGCCGCGTGAGCACACCGGTCAGTGCGCTGAGCGCCGCGGCCAGCAGCATCAGCGGGAACGTCCCGCTGAGGTTGCCCAGCACCAGCATCGCCACGGCGCACACGCCGCCAAGCGCCAGCACCGGCACGTGCCGCAGATACCAGCGGATCGCCGCCAGCTGCACGCAAGCGCTCATCGCCGCGCCGAGCACAAAGCAGAGCACCAGCACCAGCCACCGCAGCGGCAGCACCGGCAGCAGAAAGCTCGCCGCCGACAGCAAGGCCACGCCGGAGCAGAGCGCCGCCAGCGCCCGCATTACCAGCACATTCCCGCTCCCCCGCTCATAGAGCCTACGGCCCCAGAACCGGGCCAGCGCCCCAGCGGCGCTTTTGGCGGTATTTTTATAATGAATGCTCGCGCCGTCGCAGCGGTCGGCCCTGGCAAAGAGCGCGGCAAAGAGCTTGCACTCGAGACCCCGCCGCTCGTTGCCCATGTACATGTGCCGCAGCAGCGAAACGTGCCCCTGCGGGTCGACGGCGATGGACAGATAGCCGAGCGATGCCCAGTGGCAGAGCAGCATGTTAAAGTCCGGCTTCGCACCCGCCAGCAGAAATGGCAGATCGCACGGCAGCGCCGAGTCCGGCGGCAGCGACCGCGACGAGACCGACAGCCGCGGACTGCGCAGCGTCACGAACCAATACCCCAGCGCCAGCAGCGCAAACAGGATACAGAATGCCGCCGCCACCCAGTTGGCCGACCAGCCGGAATACGTCCCGGTAAAATAGCGCGGCCCGAGCGCAAGCGTCATCGTCAGCGATTCGTGATCCTTGAGCGCGGTGTCGAGATCGCCGAGCAGGACGGCCCCCTGCCGCGCGGCAGTCATATAGTCCTCAATGACGTCGCCATAATAGCCGCTGGAAAAGCCCGGCACGGTCTCGATGTCCTTCGGCATCGTCACCGTGAAGGAGAAATGCTCGATCGGATAGTCCCACTTCGGGCACAGCAGCGGCAGCGCCAGCGTCTGCTCGCCGTCCGTCTCAGTCACAAGGCCGGAGAGCGTATAGGTGACGGTGAACGTCCGGCTCCCGGCGAATCCGGCGTCGTCCTTCAGCTGGAACAGCGTATACCCGTCCTCGACGGTTTTCTGCGCGCGATAGCCCGCAATGGACGCGCGCTTCGCATTCGCGCCGAGCGGGATGGTCAGGCTCTGTTCAATGCCGGTAAACTCGATCGTCACCGTCTGCGTCACCTGGCACGATCCGTTGCCCGCGACGAGACAGTCCGTCCGCAGATCGGTGATCGTCCCGGCGGCGGCCGCCCCGGTCGTCAGCGCCAGCAGCAAAAACAGCAGCAGCAAAAAACGTTTGATGATACTCACCCCATAGAAAATTCTGCAATCATGGATAAAATACCACAGTCCCGCGCAAAATGCAACTCTCCGCGCCGCATACGCTGGAAAAATCCGCCCATTCCGCCCCAAATGCGCGCCATTTTCTGCGCCGCAGCCCGCTTTTTTGCGTCCCGGCTGGAAAACGCGGAAAGAATATGGTATAATACACTATTGATGAAATCAAAACAGGAAGTAATGCCATGAAGCGTATTCTCGCCTATCTCAAACCCCATACCCGCGACAGCATCCTCGCGCCGCTGTTCAAGCTGACCGAGGCGCTGCTCGAGCTGCTGATCCCGCTCATTGTCGCGAGCATCATTGATACCGGCGTCGCGACCGGCGACAAGGGCTATATCCTCTCCCGCTGCGGCTGGATGATCGGCCTTGGGTTACTGGGTCTTTTGTGCTCGGTCACGGCGCAGTATTTCGCCGCCCGCGCGGCCACCGGCTTCACCGCCAGCCTGCGCGAGGCGCTCTTTGCCCACATCCAGACGCTCAGCTATGCCGACCTCGACCGGGTCGGCACGCCGACGCTCCTTACGCGCCTCACCAGCGACATGAATCAGGTGCAAAATGGCCTGAATCTCACGCTGCGGCTCCTGCTGCGCTCGCCGTTTGTCGTGTTCGGCGCAATGGTCATGGCCTTCACTGTCGATGCGAAGGCCGCGCTCGTCTTCGTCGTGACGATCCCGGCGCTGTTTGCCGTCGTGTTCGCAATCATGCTTGCCTGCATCCCGCTCTATCGCAGGGTGCAGGAAAAGCTCGACCGCGTCCTCGGCGCGACGCGCGAAAATCTCGACGGCGTCCGCGTCATCCGTGCCTTCCGCCTGCAAAACCGGGAGACGGATGCGTTTTCGGAGAAAAACGCCGATCTTACGCACATGCAGCGATTCGTCGGCCGCATCTCCGCGCTGCTGAACCCGCTGACCTACGTGATCGTCAACCTCGCCATCGTCGCCATCCTGCGCACCGGCGCGGTGCGCGTCGACTCCGGCGCGCTCACGCAGGGGCAGGTCATCGCGCTCTATAACTACATGTCGCAGATCCTGGTGGAACTCATCAAGTTCGCCAACCTGATCCTGAACATCACGCGCTCGGTCGCCAGCGGCAGCCGCATCGGCCAGCTGCTGGAGCAGGAGCCGTCCCTCTCCGCGCCGGACGCCATGCCGCAGCCGGTCGACACCGACGAGGCCGTCTCGTTTCACCATGTGACGTTCCGCTGCCCCGGCGCCGAGGTGCCGACGCTCTCGGACATCGATTTTACCGCAAAGCGCGGCCAGACCATCGGCATCATCGGCGGCACCGGCTCCGGTAAGACAATGCTCGCCAACCTCATCGGCCGCTTCTACGACGTGGACGAAGGCTCCGTCACAGTGAATGGCGTCGACGTGCGGGACTATCCGCTTGCCGCGCTGCGCGCCAAGCTCGGCCTTGTGCCGCAGAAGGCGCTGCTCTTCCGGGGCACCATCCGCGAAAATCTGCTCTGGGGCGACGAACGCGCCTCCGACGAGACGCTCGCCATGGCGCTCGAGACGGCGCAGGCCGCCGAGATCGTCGCGGGCAAGGAGGGCGGGCTGGACTATCTGGTCGAGGCTGGCGGACGCAATCTCTCTGGCGGCCAGCGCCAGCGGCTCACCATCGCCCGCGCCCTGACCCGAAAGCCGGAAATTCTGATCCTGGACGACAGCGCCTCCGCGCTCGACTTCGCTACCGACGCCGCGCTGCGCCACGCGCTGCGTGAGCTGACGTGGTGCCCCACCACGTTTTTGATCTCGCAGCGCACAGCCTCCATCCGTTTTGCCGACCAGATCCTCGTCCTCGATGAGGGCCGCCTCGTCGGCCGCGGGACACACGACGAATTGTTGGAAACCTGCCCGGTCTACCGCGAGATCTACGATTCTCAGTTCAAAAAGGAGGATGCGCGATGAAAAACAATTCCTCCGAATCGCTCCGCCGCGTCCTGCGGCACCTGAAGCCCTATACCGGCTGGATCATCCTCGCGCTGCTCTGCGCGGCGGGGAACGTTGCTGCCGCGCTCTATATCCCGATCCTCGTCGGCAAGGCGGTCGACGCCATCGTCGGGCCGGGGCAGGTTGTCTTCGCGGCGGTCGCGTCCATTGGGCTGGAGATCGCGGTGCTCGCGCTGCTGGGCGCTGCGGCGCAGTGGGTGATGAACGTGGTCAACAACCGCATCGTCTTCTGCGTCACGCGCGATACCCGCGCCGAGGCGTTCGCCCACCTGCAAAAGCTCCCGCTTTCTTACCTCGACAACCATCCCTCCGGCGACGTCATCAGCCGCATGATCGCCGACGTCGACCAGTTTGCTGACGGCCTGCTCATGGGCTTCACGCAGCTGTTTACCGGCGTGCTCACCATCCTCGGCACGCTCGGCATCATGTTCTATCTCAACTGGAAGATCACGCTCGTCGTCGTCGTGCTGACGCCGCTGTCCCTCTTTGCGGCAAAATTCATCGCCTCGCGCACTTATAATATGTTCCGCGAACAGTCGCAGTCGCGCGGCGAGCAGACGGCCTTCCTCAATGAAATGGTCGACGGGCAGAAGGTCGTGCAGGCGTTCAGCTATGAACCGCGCGCCGAGGCGCGCTTCGGCGCGCTGAACGAGGCGCTGCGCCGCGCGTCGCTCCGCGCGACGTTCTTCTCCTCGCTGACGAACCCGGTCACGCGCTTTGTGACCAGCGTGGTCTATGCCTGTGTCGGCCTCGCAGGCGCGATGTCCGCCGTCGCGGGCGCGATCACGGTCGGCGGCCTCACAGTCTTCCTCAGCTATGCCAACCAGTACGCCAAGCCGTTTAATGAAATTTCCGGCGTTGTCACCGAACTGCAAAACGCTGTCGCCTGCGCCGGGCGCGTCTTTGCGCTGATGGACGAGCCGGAGCAGATCCCTGACGCGCCGGACGCGGAAACGCTCACGGACGTGACGGGCCGCGTCGCGCTGGAGCATGTGGCGTTCCGCTACGTGCCGCAGACGCCGCTGCTCGAGGATGTGAACCTCGACGTCCGCCCCGGCGAACGCGTCGCCATCGTCGGCCCGACGGGCTGCGGCAAGACGACGCTCATCAATCTGCTCATGCGCTTTTA
>ERZ827440.2954-NODE-2954-length-13683-cov-3.086807_pt1 | contig 13683 bp, 7 predicted proteins | sample MGYA00519774_ERZ827440 | MGnify/ENA primary metagenome ERZ827440 (study PRJEB31778, sample SAMEA3449302) | human gut metagenome | biome: human gut; feature: human-associated habitat; material: faeces | place: United Kingdom | collected 2010/2012 ... | reverse complement strand
GCGGCGCGACGTATTATCCCGGTACGCCCATGTCGGGCTATTATCTGAAGGACGGCGATACGCTGACGCTTCGCTACACGCTGGCCTACGGTTGGGATGTCGGTACGGGCGAAAGCGGCTACGGCAATACCGTGGGCTACTGCATCACCTGTCTCAACGGCAGCTGGTCCGTTCATCACAGCTATGAGACGGTCACCGCGGAGGACGGCACAACGAAGTACGTCTGCCACAGCTGCGGCATGGTCGAGGGCTGCCCGCATGAGCATAAGGAATATCAGGATCAGGGCGGCGGAACGTGCGTACAGGTCTGCAAGGACTGCGGCGAGACGATTGGTATACCGGGCGCACATAAGCTGGAATATACCGCGGACGAAGGCACAGATACGCATACCGCCAAGTGCAAAAACTGCGGCTTTACCGAGCGGTCCCCGCACGAATGGAAAGAGCTGACCGACACAGCCACCTGCACCGAAGCGGGCGTGAAGACCTTCAAGTGTGAGATCTGCAATGCGCAGAAGGAAGAAGAATCTCCCGCAGCCGGGCACAAGCCGCAGAACGTGTGGATCGTTGATGAGGATCATAAGCACCACTATCAGGAATGCCAGATCTGCCACGAAAAGCTGATGGACACCTACGACGTGCATCACTATGACCCGTATGGCGACGATTGGCAGTGCAGTGTCTGCGGCCAGATCCACGGCTTTGACTGTGACGGCACACTGGTGCCGGACGCGGCGCAGTCTACCTGCAAACATCTGGTGGGGTACTGCTCGGACTGCGGCCTGCTGTTGGAGAAATTCGGCGCACTGGGCGAGTTTGCGGACTACCATACGTTCAGCGAGGGCGTCTGCACGACCTGCGGCGCAATAGACCAGACCTACACGCCGCCGACCGACCCTGACCCCACCCCAGACCCGAATCCGGGCGGTGATGACGGCGGCGGCAGCGGTGGCAATCCCGGTGGAGACGGCGGTGACGATTCCGGCAGCGGAGGCGCTGGCGGCGATCCCGGCGGCGGCTCTGACAGCGGAGGCGACGGCACCGGCGGAGAAGGATAACGACATAAAAATAACGAATAGGAGCAGCTTGCTATGAATACAAAAATCAACGAGATTTTACAGGAGATCGAGTCCGTTATTGTCGGCAAGAATGAAACTGTCGAGAAGATTTTAATGGCCATTCTGGCGCAGGGCCATGTGCTCATGGAGGACGTGCCGGGCGTCGGCAAGACCACCACAGCTATGGCTTTTGCAAAAGTCCTTGGCCTGGAGACCCGCCGTGTGCAGTTCACGTCGGACACCGTGCCGTCGGACATCATCGGCTTCTCGGTCTACGACAAAAAAGAGGACGAGTTCGTCTACAAGCCCGGCGCGATCATGACGAACCTGCTGCTGGCGGACGAAATTAACCGTACTTCGAGTAAAACGCAGTCCGCGCTTCTCGAGGCGATGGAGGAGCACAAGGTCACGGTCGACGGCAAGACGTATGCCCTCCCTGACCCGTTTATTGTCCTCGCAACGCAGAACCCCGTGGGCTCGGCGGGCACGACGATGCTCCCCAATTCCCAGCTCGACCGCTTCCTCATTCGCGTCAGCATGGGCTATCCTGACCACAAGAGCAGCGTCAATATTCTCCGCGACCGCCACATCGATAACCCCCTCGACCGCGCGTATGCCGTGGTCAACAAGGAAGAACTCCTCGGTCTTGTGCAGGAGGTTCGGAAGGTCGATATGCGCGATCCGGTACTTGACTATGTGACGACGCTGGTGGAAAAAACGAGAAATCATCCGCAAGTCGCGCTCGGCGTGAGCCCGCGTGGTGCGCTGGCGGTGTGCCGGATGGCAAAGGCGTTTGCATACCTGCACGGACGCGACTTCGTCATGCCCGAGGACGTGGCGGCCATCTTCCCGGACGTCTGCGCCCACCGTTTAATGCTCAATAGCAAGGCACGCATGATGGAGGAAAAGCCGGAATCCGTGCTGGCGGAGATCCTCAAGACGACGGATATGCCGGTGCTGAAAAAATGAGAATGATACGAAAAATTGTCTGGCTTTTGCTGACGGCGGGGCTTCTGGTTCTGAGCATCCAGACGGCAAGCGCCATTGCGCTCGGCTTGGCGGCGTGCTTGATTCTGCTGCCGCTGGTGCTTCTGCCAATGAATCTCCGCGCGGCAAAAAAGCTCAAGCTGACGGCAAAGCTTCCCGTGAACCTTCGCAAAGGCGAAAGCGGCACGGCGGAACTGACCGTGCAGAACCCGACTATCTTCCCAATTTGCCGTCTTTCCTGCCGCGTGCGGCTGGAAAACCAGCTGAACGGGGAAACGCAGATCGTGGAGATCGGCTGCGGTGTGTGGCCAAAGGGCGAAAAGTCCATGAAAATTGCACTCCAAAGTCCGTTTTGCGGAAGAATCCGCATAACCGTCGAATCTGCGAAACTTTATGACTGCTTTGGCTTAGTCGGAATCCGCGCTAACTTTGACGCGCACGGCGCGTGCGTCGTGCAGCCGGATACGTTTTTGCAGACGCTGGTGCTCTCTCCCGCGGCCGCGCACATCGACGACACCGAGGATTACTCCAACGAGCGCCCCGGCTATGATCTTTCTGAAATGTTCCAAATCAGAGATTACGTCCCCGGCGACAGCCAGCGGCAAATTCACTGGAAGCTCTCGCATAAGTACGGAAAGCTGATCGTCAAAGACCCGTCGCTGCCCATCACGCGCTCGGCGGCTGTCTTCTGGGAGCGGACAGAAAATGACCCGACGTGTGAAAGAACGGACGCAGAAGCGGAGATCGTCGTTTCCGTCTGCCGGAACCTTCTTTCGCAGTCCGTGCAGTTTACGGTCGGCTGGAATGAAGAGGCCACGGGACGCTGCGTTTTCCAGCAGATTCGCGACATGGACGACCTCATCGGTCTGCTCCCGCGTCTTTTCACAGCGAAACCCGCGAAGGGCGCAAGCGGCGCGTCGCTTCTTTTGCAGGAACTGCCCGCGGGGAGCTGTTCGCACCTTGTCTACGTTGCCGCCGAGCGAAAAGCGGAGACGGATGAGCTTGCATCCATCGGCCGCCTGACGGCGCTCATTTGCGGCGAAACGTTCAATGAAACCGACTACGCCGCGCAGCTCTCCGAGCTGGAACTGTAAGGAGGGCGGGCTATGAAAAAAACGAAACATACCGGCCTGCAAGCCGGAATTTACAGAGAAAACGCGAAGAAAAACGAAGCTTTTGAACTCGTTTCAAGCGTCCTCATTTTCCTTGCGCTTGCTGCGATTTTGCACACGGCGGCAAACTTCTCCGCGATTTTGCCGCTGCTCGGCGCGGGCGTTCTGACCTGCGTTGTCATTGCAATCGTCCGGCACTTCAAGAAGGCGAAGTGGCTGGCTCCCGCATTATTTATTGTATTGCTGGCCGCTGTCCTCATCGCGAAAACGCCGCTTCTGAACGGCTTCGGCGCGGCCTGGAACGATCTGCGCGACCTCTGGGCGGCGGAAAAAGGCATTTTACTGCCCCTTGCGGAGACGGACGGAACGGGACTTTGGCTGGCGGGAATTGTGCTGGGCATTTTGCTGGCGATGGTGAGCTTCGCACTCTCGAATGTGCCGGCGCTGGCGGCGGTTTTGCTGGCGGCCTTGAGCGTGGCGGCGGCCTTTGTGCAGCCGAGTGCAATGCTGCTTTTTGCGGCGGGAATTTCCGTATTGCTTCTTTCGTGGCAGAAAGAGAAAAACGCCGTCTCGGCGGCAAGCTTCGTGCTCGTCGGCGCGATCGTCGTAGGCATTGCCGCGCTGGCGCTTCCAACCGGCACGATGCAGAGCCTTTCGCAAAACGCAAAGGACAGCCTGCATCATTGGCGATATGAAGCGTCGGAAGAACTGCTTCCGGAAGGAGCTTTGACCGAACCGGTCAAAGCTTCGGACAGCCCGAACGCGATCTTGACCGTCACATCCAGCGAAAATCAGACGCTCTATCTGCGCGGCTTCGTCGGCGATTCTTACGAAAACGAAACGTGGTCTTCTCTGGATGCGGAAACCGCCGCGAACGAAAAAGACCTCTTTTACTGGCTCCATCAATCCGGTTTCTACCCGCAGAGCCAGCTGGCGATGGCCGCGCGGCTGATGGGTAATTATCAATCTGCTTCTGTCAGTGTGCAGAATCTGACCGGGTGCAGCCTGTACCGCTACGAGCCGTGCAATGTGCTTCCCGAACGTGCGGGTCTGGCGAAAAACAAGATTCAGCCGTCCGAGGTCGAAACAAGCGGCCTTCGCGGACAGCGTGAGTATTCGTTTGACACGATCGCCGACGTGCAAACTGTCCTGCCGGAGCTGCTGGATTTCCTCCAGAATGATGATTCCGGCGCGGCAGACAACTATCTGCAAATGGAAAGCGCCTACCGCGAGTTCGTGTATTCCTACGCGCTGAGCGTACCCGCCGAGTTCCGGGTGCAGCTGGGCGTGGTGCTGGATTCGTTCTGCGAAGAATATGGTTCGGCAGACAGCCTGACGAAGGAACAGGCACAGACGGCGGCGCTGGCGTTTCTGGAGCGCTGCTTTGACGGAAGCGGAGACGTTTCCTTACCGCTCTCTGACACCGCAAACGGCACGACGTATCAGTACGCGACCGTCGCGGCTCTGGCGCTTCGCTATTACGGCATCCCCGCGCGATATGTCGAGGGCTACACCGTGAACGCAAAAGCGGGCGAAGCAGTGGGCGTGGATGCAAAAGCGGCGGGCGCTTGGGTCGAAGTATACCAAGATGGCGCGGGCTGGCTCCCGTTAGCCTTGACGCCGGGACTCGAAGACCTCTCCGCCGAGCAGACCGAAAGCGGCGTAAAGCCCGTCGGCGCGGGAAAAGAAGGAACCGGCGACGGCCCGCGTGTCACGGAAGGTCAGGAATTAGAGCAAAATGAAGCGGAACCGGACAATTCTGAGGACAATTCGCCCGAGGGCGGCGAGAGAACCGGACTTCTCAGGAAGCCGCTGTTCTGGGTCATCCTCATCGCGGGTTTGCTGCTTCTCTTGATTGCGGCTATCGTGGTTCGGCATGCGCTCATTCTCAAAAAGCGGAACGAAACGTTTACGCAGGAAGACCAGAACGCCGCGACGGCGTGCCTGTTTGCGGACTGCGCATCGCTGCTGGCGGCGCTGGGCTTGAAGCGCGGAAATGGCTCGATGCTGGAGCTCTGCGAAGGCGTTGAAAACCGGTTCGGCGCGGAAAACGCGGACAAGCTGCGCGAGATGACGCTTCTCAACGCCCGGGCGCTCTTTTCGACAAAGGCGCTTACGAAGGACGAGCGAATGCGCATGGAAAGCTTCCGCGCTGACGTTCTGAACCTGCTGAAAACCCACACAAAATGGCCGAAAAAGCTGCGCTTAAAGTGGCTTTCCTGCCTTTATTAAATCTGAACAGGGGGAATTTTATGAAACGCTTGATTTCTGTGCTGCTTCTGCTGGCGATGCTCCTGTCCTGCTTACCGGTAAGCGTGTCGGCGGACGATACGGCGATCACCGAAGCAGAAGAGATCGTGGACGCTGCGCCCGCAGAAGACGCGGACGCGGAAGAACCTCCAGAGGAGGAACCTCTGGAAGAAGAAATACCTACGGAAGAAACGCCGGATGAACAGTCCGCAGAAGAGGAAATGGCGGCGGTTCTTTCCGCAGACGGAGAAAGCTTCTTCTATTTCTCCGCCGAAACGAAAAAGGAACTGCTGATCGCGCCGAGAAAGGTTCCGTTTACCGCAGGTCAGCGCATCTGCGACGCACTGGAAGCGGCGGGCATCACGCTCAAGCTCACAAGCGACGGCTTCCTGTCCGCCATCAACGGCGTGGCAAAGGGCTATACCGTTCTGTCCGCGCCCTCCGCGCTCGGACTTCTCAACGGGCCGGAAGCTGGCGGCTTCGTCTGCGTCACGGAAAATAAGGACACGGACGGCATCGGCGAGGGCTGGCAGCTTCTGATGAAGCAGATGGTGCAGTATTTGCAGGAAGCGCAGGACGTGCGCCTGGCCGCGAAGAACGCGTATGACGCAGCGTGCCAGAACTACTGCGGCGTGTCGGACGAGGACGCGAAAACCTACGCGCAGGCCATTCAAACGGCAATCTCGGAGTATAAAACCGCGCAGGACACACTGCATTCCGTGACGTTTGGCGGAAGCTTCTCCGGCTGCGAGATCACGGCGGAAAGCAGCTACGGAAAGCAGTTTGAAGCCGAATCGGACGGAACGCTGCGCCTGCCGAACGGCACTTACACCTTCTTCATCCGAAACGGCAATCGATCCGTCAGCGGCACGTTGACAGTCAAAGATAAAGACCAGAAGCTCACAGACCTTCCCGCGCTTCCGACCCACGAGTGGATCGACACGGCTTCGTTCGCGCTCTCCAAAACCAGCGACTACAACAATAAATTTGACGAAGAACGCTTTACCCTGACCGCGTCCGAGGACGGCTATACACAGAGCGCCGCTGTGCCGGACACCTTCAGCGGCAACATCTATCCGTATTTCTGCCTGAGCGCCGACGGTAAGACGGCTGGTGCGAGCATCACGGCAAATTACCGGAATACCGCTGGGGAAACCGTCAGCGAGTCCATTACGACAGGCGCAAAAAACAAGCAGCTGACAAAGACGCTCCTGCGCGGCGCAAGCGGCAATACGGTGGTCTTCCGCGTCAGCGTGCAAGACGGAAGCTATGCGCAGAACGAAGAGCTTACCTTGAAGCTTGATCGCCAGCCGACGCTCTCCGGTCTGTATCTCGAAGGAAAGTCCGGCACGCGCCCGGCAGCGGACAAGACCTTCTCCGGCACGGAGCTTTCCTACACCTATAAAATTCTGGAAGAGGATACCACGGTGACGGTCTACCCCACGGCGGCGTTCAGCGGCTACACCGTTACGGTAGACGATCAAGCGCTTGACGGAACCGGTGGTGCAACGGTTAAAGTCACCAGCAAAAAGCAGGATATTTTGGTCTCTGTTTCCCAAGGCGATTACGAAACAGTCTATACGCTGACAGTTGAACAGGGTGCAAGCACTTATGCACAGTTTGAAATGATAGACAAGGGAATCGAGTTCCGCCTGACCAATGAAAACGGCGAAGAGCTCGTATCCAGAGAAGAGATCAACGACGCAGGCAACATCGTATACTTCTATACCGTCGTCAGCGGGCAGAAGTACACCTACTTTGCCACGCTGGATACCTATTACCACGCGGAGAAGACCTTTACGGCAGATGCGGCAGCGGATATTTTCGAGGTTTCGGTGCCGAGAGGAAGCGACGCGCCGCAGCTGGAGAAGGTATCCTTCGGCGAACTGATCCAGATCAAACATCAAGATACGCTCCCCTTGATCCACGACGGCGAAACCGGCTTCTCTGCAGCGCAGCTTACATACACGGTAACGGTTCCGGACGCAAGCGGCAGCTTTTATGTGTGGGCAGACCCCGCAACCGGCACGACGTGCAAGCTGCTCTATCAGGCAATTTTTGATACGAAGCCCGGCGTGCAGCGGCAGGAAACGCCGGCAAAGACATCGGCTCGCGGTACGCCGATCACGGACGCCATTCTCAGTGGAAACGTACACGGCAATACGCTGACGTTCCGCGCGTCCAAAGAGGTCACAGATACCGCGTCCGGCGGCGATGGGAAGATCACATATTCGACAGACTATGTGGTGACGGTCAAGCGTTCTCTGACCCTTTCCGATCTGTCCGTTTCCTGCGGCGGCAATCCTGTCACACTGAACTATGATACCGACCAGAGCGGCTTTGCATCTTCCCAGACGGAATACACCATCAATGTCCCCGGCGCGGCGGGCTTTGTGGATCTGACGCTCGGCGCACATGACGGCGTTCTCTACGGAGAAGACGACAGCGGCTATCTTCTGTTTGTAAACGGCGAAGCGGCCGCACCCGGCGAGGTCTTCCAGGCAACGCTCAGCGGCGGCATGGAGACGGAGACGATCACCGTGACGGTCAAGAGCCGCGCGGACGATACGATCTCGACCGACTACAAGCTTACCGTCAAAAAGGAAGCCAGCACCTCGGCAAAGATCACCGTTACGCCGAGCGACGCAACGCTTTATATCTACGAAAAGGTCAGCGGCATCCGCCTCTGGCCGGACGCGAACGGCAAATACAGCTTCTCGACGGGCTTTACCTACATCTACAGCGCGACAAAGTCCGGCTATGTTGGACAGTCCGGCGCGATTCAGCTGTTAAGCGGCAAGCTGGACTTCGGCAGCATCCAGAAAAACGAGGACGAGACTGAGACGTTTGTCAGCGGCACGAAGTATGACCCCAGCAAGACCATTTCTCTGAAGCTGGACACGGCTCCCAAAAACAGCACGATCCAGACCGGCATGGCGGCACAGTGGGCAGACTTCCGCGGCACGGCTTACGCAGAAGGCGGCGTTATGACCGGCACGGCCAACACGAATAACGGCGTAACGTCGGCGGCAATTCCGTTTGCGGCAGAAGAAGGCACGCTCTATTGGGCGGTCAACGCCGGAACGGGCTACAGCAGCAACGCGGTCAGCAACCCCATTCTCGTGGACGGCGCTGTGGTCGTCTACACCGGCACAAGAATCCTGAAAATTGACAAGGACACCGGCGCAATTTTGAAGGAAGGCACGATGGCGGGCAAATCCAGCTTTGCCATCAACAACCCGACGTATGCAGAAGGCGTGATCCTGGTCGGTCTGTCGGACGGACGGATCCAGGCGTTCAACGCCGACACGCTGGAATCTCTCTGGCTCTACACCGATCCCCTCGGCGGCCAGCCGGACAGCCCCATTACCGTATCAGACGGCTACGCCTACACCGGCTTCTGGAACTCGGAGGTCGAGGAAGCGAGCTTCGTCTGCTTGTCCCTGACCGATGAAGACCCGGCGAACACGCTGGAAACAAAGGCCGAAACCTGGCGCTATGTACAGAAGGGCGGCTTCTATTGGGCAGGCGCGTATGCGTGCGATGATTATGTCCTGATCGGCACAGACGACGGCGAGGATGGATATTCGAGCGACACTGCAAACCTTCTGCTGCTGGACCCAAAGAGCGGCAAGCTTCTCGATTCCATGACTGGCTTCACAGGAGACATCCGCTGCTCGATCTGCTACGATACTGCGACGAAGGCGTTCTACTTCACCTCGAAGGGCGGATATCTTTACAGCGTGCAGGTGCAGAAGAGCGGCAGCTCGTGGAAGCTGGCAAACAAGAAGCAGCTGAAGCTCGGCGGCATGAGCACCTCCACACCGGTCGTCTACAATGGCCGCGCCTATATCGGCGTGTCCGGTCAGGGACAGTTCACCCCCTACTCTGGACATAACATCACGGTCGTCAACCTGTCCAATATGTCCGTTGCCTACCGCGCGACGACGCAAGGCTACCCGCAGACGAGTGGACTTCTCACCACGGCGTATGAAAAATCCGGAAACGGCTATGTCTACGTCTACTTCTTCGATAACTATACCCCCGGCAAGCTTCGCGTCCTGCGCGACAAGGCCGGTCAGACGACAGCGGAGTATACGTCGGATGAATATGCAGAAAAGACGAAGTACACGACCGCCTATGAGCTCTTTACCCCAGTCGCGCCGCAGATGCAGTACGCGCTTTGCAGCCCGATCGTCGATGAAAACGGCACGCTGTATTTCAAGAATGACTCCGGCTACCTCATGGCTTACGGCAGTATGGTTGAGAGCCTGAGCATGGACGCGGCACCTACGAAGACGGAATATGAAGCGGGCGAAAAATTCGATCCGGCAGGTCTCAAGGTGACGGCGACGTATGCAAACGGCGTGAAGCGCGATGTGACGCATCTGATGAAGGCGGCAGATAAAGCGCTGACGCAGGCGGATACTTCCGTCACGCTGATCTACGGTCTTGGGCAGACGATGTACCACAACGTGGAAAACACGGACAAGACCATGAAGCCCGGCGAGGAAACCGCGTCGAAGAGCATCGCGATCGGCATCACTGTAGGAAACAGCACGCTGACCGGAACGATTGGAGACCTCAATTGGAGCTTCAGTGCGAAGACCTCCAAGCTGAACATCTCCGGAAGCTTCCCCTCGGGCGCGAGCCTGATCGCAGCGGTATACACGGCAGACGGTAAGATGGTCGGTACGAAGATTCTTACGGCGGAGGGCGAAGCGGAGCTTCCCACCGGCGCGAAGATCAAGCTCTTCCTGCTGGATACCAATGGGAAGCCGCTCTGTCAGTCCGCAACCGTTAAGGGAGCGTGAGAAGTCAGATGAAAAGCGCCCACTTAAAACGCTTATCCGCAGTTCTTCTGCTGCTTGCGATGCTCTTTTCGCTCGCGGCGTGCGGCAAGGAAGAAACGCAGCTTGAAAAAACAGCCTGGTACCTGCAAGCGCAGGTACCGGAGCCGACGTGCTCGGCCGTTGGCGGAGATTGGCTCGTCTTCGCGCTGGCGCGCAGCGGAGTTAAGGTGCCGCAGAAATATTTTGATACCTATTATAAAAACACCGAAGACTATGTTGCATCCGTCAATGGCGTTCTGAGCCGGAAGAAAAATACGGAGTATTCCAGAGTTATTCTGGCGCTGACGGCAATTGGCAAAGACCCGCAGAATGTCGCGGGCTTTGACCTGCTGCTGCCGCTGGGAGACTTCGACGAGACGGTCAGCCAGGGCGTGAACGGCGCGATCTTCGCGCTGCTGGCGCTGGACAGTAAGAACTATGAAATCCCCGCCAATCCGGCAGCGGACACGCAGGCAACGCGGGAGCTATATGTAGAGGAAATCCTGCGGCGGGAGATCCCAACGGGCGGCTGGGCGCTCACAGGCGGAGAGCCGGATGTGGATGTGACGGCGATGGCCTTGCAGGCGCTGGCAAAGTACCGCGAGGACGCGGATGTTTCAGCGGCCGTCGAGCGCGGCGTTGCGGCGCTGGCAGATTTGCAGGAGCCGAACGGAGCGTATACCTCGTGGGGCGAGGAAAACAGCGAGTCTGTCTCGCAGGTGATCGTCGCGCTCACAGAGCTCGGTATTTCTCTGGATGACGCGCGATTCGTCAAAAACGGGCAGACGCTGGAGCAGGTGCTCTTGCGCTTTGCGCAGGAGGACGGAAGCTTCCGGCATACCGCAGATGGAAAAAGCGATGAAATGGCGACCGAACAGGCGCTTTACGCTCTGGCTGCCATTTCGCGTGCGCAGGATGGCAGAACCACCCTGTATGACATAACGGATACCGAACAATAAAAACAGGCTTGGATGATTGGATGAATTTAGGATAGGAGAGACATGGCATGAAAAAGTGGCTGAAACAGAGCTTGCTCCTGTGCCTGCTGGCGGCGCTTCTTAGCTCGAGCGTATTTGCGGCGGACACAGAGTCCGGCCTTTGTGACCTGACCTCCCAGAACGGCTACCAGCTGACCGCTGACGGCACGCAGGTAACCGTGGACGGAAAGAGGGTCTATCCGGGCACGCAAACACTTTCTTTGACCTGTGAGGATCCGGCAGCGGGCGAAAATCTGCTGCTGGTACAGACAGATGAAGGTGTCCCCCTCGAGGAAAATCTTGTTTATATCGACCAGAAAACCGGCTCGGCAGATTTTGAGATCTACCCGAGCAGCCTTGCAGACGGCGTTACATACTACGTCTACATTGCAAACGATACTGGTAAAACGCTTGCCGGCACATTTTCGTATTACGATCCGTTCCAATACACTGTGACCGGTGCTTACGCTGCCAGCAAAAAGAATAAGGGAAAATACACCTTCACCGTCACGCCGATCGAAGGCGCACAGTACCGCATGGACGAAGGTGCATGGCAGGACAGCAATGTCTTTGACGGTATCGAGCTTGGCACCGAGCATGTGTTCTCTGTGATGGTAGATGGACGCATTGGCAGCTCCGAACCGCTTCGCTGCCGCGATGCTGCAAAGGAAGCGGCGGTGGTAGACGCACTCATTAAGAAGCTTCCGGCAGCCAACAAAGTCAAGCTGGAAAACAAAACGGCAATCCTTGAAGCGAAGAAAGCCTACGACGATCTGCCCGAGGACAGCAAGGCACTGGTTACGCCGTCCAACGTGACGAAGTTAGATGCTTGCATCGCGGCGCTGGAGAAGGTCATAGCGGACAACGAACAGCTGCTTCAGGATACAGCAGCGGCAAGGGCGCTCATGGAGCAGCTGCCGGAGAACACCAGCTATGTTGACAAGGATCACGCTGAGATCATACAGCAGGCAAAGGAAGCCTACAACAAGCTGGACAAGGACGGCAGGAACCTCCTGAAAACGGAATACAAGCAGCTGACTGCCTGCGAAAAGACGCTCAAGAAGAACGAAAAAGCGGTGCAGAAGGCGCAGACGCAGCTGGCGAAGCTCCCGGCTGCGGAGGACGTGATGACGAAGCTCAGCCTCACCGATAAAAAGAACGTGACGGCTGCGGAGAAGGCGTACAATCCTCTGACCGAAGACCAGCGGACGTTCCTCACGGAAGACGAGCACGCGAAGATGCAGGCAAACAGCGAACGTATGCAGACGCTCATTGAGGGCGAAACGCTCATCAAGGCGGCGGAAAAGGCCATCAAGTCGCTCCCCGCGGACACGAAGATCAAGGCCACGGACAGCAAGAAGCTGGAAACCGCGCAGGAAGCCTATGACAAGGTGAAAAATTCGGAGGACGGTTTGACCATTGACCCGAAGCTTGCCGAGAAATTTGAAACGTCCAGAACCGCGTACTATGCCTACCAGCAGCAGGCGGAGGATTTCCGCAGCGAATATCTGGATGTGCTCCCGAAGGATGCGAACGCTGTGACTGCCGAATATGAAACTGCTATTCCGGCTGCGCGGACGGCATATAAGGCTTTGAGCAAAAACGTACAGAGCTTTGTCGAGAAGACCGAGGTCTCACATCTGACCGCCTGCGAAAAAACGCTCAAGAAGAACCAGTCTGCGGCGGGAAAGGTCGATAAGCTGATTGCAAAGCTCCCCGCGGCCAGCGCCGAGTTCACGTCGAAGGACGAGAAAGCGATCAACGCGGCCTGGAAGGCATACAGCAAGCTGACGAGTGAGCAGAAGACCTTCCTGGAAGACGAGCAGCATCTGCTCGATTGCTATAACAAGGCATACCCGGAAGGATAATAGAAAACGGAAGGAATTGGAGCAATGGAACGGACGTATTCTGACGAGCGCATGGAGAATGAAACGGTCTATCTGATTTTCGGGCAAAACGTCAAAGCGTACCGGAAAAAGCGCGGACGCACGCAGGAAGAGCTTGCGGCAACGCTGGACTGCGATCAGAAATATGTCTCCAGACTGGAAAACGGATACGCAAGACCCACGCTGGATATCTGCCTGAGAATCGCGAATTTTCTTCAGGTCTCCATAGACGATCTGCTGGAGGGCGCGTATGTGTTCCGGCGCTCGTCCGATGGCGCAAAGCGTCAGTGCCGCCGCCAGATGCTGGCGGAGATCGGCGAAGTCATTTCCAAGTACATGGGAGAAGAATAGCGCGTTTCGCGTCCGGACATCTGCGCGCAAGAGATCCCGTCCGTAAGAATAGAAAACCGCCTGTGCGCGTATCGCACAGGCGGTTCTGCTGTCTCTATCTATACGGCCGCGTGGAGCTTTTCCCAACGCACGGTTGCGTAGAACGCGATGGAACACACGGCGGCGACCGTCCAGCCGATAGGCCAAGAGCTCCAGATGCCCGTCGTGCCAAGCGCCGTGCGGGACAGAAT
>ERZ827440.2944-NODE-2944-length-13734-cov-3.364647_pt1 | contig 13734 bp, 10 predicted proteins | sample MGYA00519774_ERZ827440 | MGnify/ENA primary metagenome ERZ827440 (study PRJEB31778, sample SAMEA3449302) | human gut metagenome | biome: human gut; feature: human-associated habitat; material: faeces | place: United Kingdom | collected 2010/2012 ... | reverse complement strand
CTGTCAATAATCCGCTTACTCCTTCCAACAAATCTTCATAGGTCAAAGAATCATTGTGACGCGCCGCGGCTCTCTGGTACAGAGGCTGGGCTCAAAAACGACCGCCATTCTGGTACGGAAAAAAAGCCTGTCTCCGGGTGCATTGGCACGCCCGCCGCTGCAATCGGCAGGCTGCCCCGGAATATCCACTTTTATTGTAGCATAAACGAATTTGGATGAAAAGACCAAAACTCAAAATTCGTTATGATTTTCACGACTGGTGAGGCTTGCACAAAGAACCGGTAAAATTTCTTTGCAATCTGCCAAACCTCAGCCGGAGCGGAAACCGCCGCTCAGACCAGCGCGGCCCGCACCCGCTCTCCGTCGTAAGCGCCCAGTCTGACCCGGACGATCTCGCCGCTGGCATGGCCCGGGGCGGAGACCACCAGATTGACCGCCGCGCCCGCCAGCGTGGAGATCATGGCAAACCTCGGGCTGCCGTCTGCACGGATGATGGGGTTCATGGCCTGGCCGAACATATAAAAGGGGATGCCCAGGGTGATGTAGAAGAAGTACTCCCTCGCGAAGGCGTGGGTCTCCTCGTTGACGCTCCCGCCGAAGAGGGCCAGAATCGGCTCACGGAAGATAAGGTAGGCCGCCGTCAGGACAAGGCTGGCCGCGACGCACAGCGCGATGGCGTTGCCCACGGCCCGGTGGGCGTCCTCCCGGGCGCCGCGGCCCAGGGCAATGCTCACAAAGGCGCAGCAGCCGTCCCCAATAAACACGGCGATGCCCAGCGCCACCACCGTCAGCGGGAAGACCACGGTGTTGGCGGCGTTGCCGTAGGAGCCCAGATAGCTGGCGTTTGCAATAAAGATCTGATCCACGATGTTATACAGTGCGCCGACCAGCAGCGAAATAATGCACGGGATCGCATACTTTTGCATCAGCTTGCCGATGCGCTCCGTGCCAAGAAATTGATTGGAACTTTCCATGGGATTCACCTTTACCTTTCCATTTTGGGGCAAACAAAAACAACGGGCAGCTCTCATGCAACCGGTTTTACGCATGAGTGCTACTCGTTGTACGAAATCATTATAGCCTGCCCGCCGGGGATTTGCAAAGGAAGTTTTGCACAAGATTTGACCTGGGCATTCTGCGCAGATTGCACGAGGCAAACTTTGTGGAAGATGTCCTTTGAAGCCCGCTGCCCGGCCGTGGTACAATAAAGTGGAAGCAAAATTACGCTGGAAAGTCTGTTTTTTACAGCCTTTCCATACAAGGAAACGAGGGAAATACCATGTCACGGTTTCAAGCGGGAGCGCTGGTGGTTTACGGAAATCTGGGAGTGCACGAGGTGGAAGGGGTCGGGCTGCGGCGCTTTTGCGATGAGTCCGCCAGAGAGTATTACACCCTCCGGCCTTATTTTTCGGATTCCCACGACCGCAGCTATATCCCCACGGAAAAGGAAGCGGCGCTGCGCCCGGTGACCCCGGCACAGCAGGCGGAAGCCGACCTTGCACGCATCAAAGCGGAGAAGCTGCCCATCCCGGCGGGGGTACAGACAGCGCTGGCAGAACATTATCAGGCACTGCTCCACACCAATGATTTTTACCAGTACCTGACCCTGTTCAAGGAGCTGGGGCAAAAGCAGGCCCAGCAGCAAAGCCGTGGCCGGAAGATCAACGCCATGGATACCTATTTCTACCAGATGGTAGAGCGCGCCCTGCGGGAAGAACTGGCGGTATCCCTTGGGGAATCGCAGCAGGAAGCCGGCAGGCGTCTGCTGGAGGTTTTGCGCTAAAGCCGCATGGTGATTTTTACCAATAAATGCAAGGGTGCTTTTTGTGAAGAATCGCCTTTGCATTTGTTTTTTGCGTTTTTTATAATAAAAACAGGACGCTGCAATGCTGTAATTCGCAGCGATAAGACTTCTTTTGGATTGGAGAGAAGAACATGAAACGAGTAAAATCTGCCTGCATCTGCCAGACCCTGCACTTTATGCTGAAGGACGGTCTGGATCACCTTTATGCCGTCAAACAGGTCAAGGAAGAGGTAGAGACCTACAAGAAAAACATGGAGCGCAACCACACAAAGTATAAGATCGTGGAGCAGACCGAGCAGCCGGACGGCTCTATCATCGTAAAGATCATCAAGCAGTACAACGCTGCACCTGTGGGCGATTATCTCAACTGATTTCCGCAACGAAAAGACCGCTTCCGTTTAAAAACGGAGGCGGTCTTTTGCGTCCGGCAGATCTATCACTGGTCAAAAGGATCGGGAAACGTTTAAATTATTCTATCATCGTATATTTTAAAATTCAATCCTATACTTTTGGGTGCGTATATAAATCGGAGCAGCTTTGTAGGAATCAACAAAGCATGACGGTTTGTCATGAAAAACCTTCGTGAGAGTTTGCCACTTGAAACCCATCGATGCCTTATGATATAATCCCTCCAGCAGAACGCGCTGTGTGTGAACACGTAAGACCAGTTTCTTCACACGCAGGCGTTCTCTTTTTATTTTCAAAAAAGTTAGCTTGCACTAATCTTGAGGAGGGCTTTTCATTCGTAATCATCGTTCCACTGTTTTTCTCGGCGTTCTGCTGATGATTCTTTCGGTTTATTCTTTGTTTGTCGGGGTGCTGGATATCCGGCCTTCCGACCTGCTTACAGGCAGCGTGGAAACATGGGAGATCTTTCTGATCTCCCGCCTGCCGCGTCTGCTTGCCATCCTCTGCACAGGCATCGGCATGAGCGTGGCGGGGCTTATCATGCAGCAACTCTGCATGAACAAGTTTGTTTCGCCCACCACAGGCGCAACGATCTCTTCTGCGCAGTTTGGCATTCTGCTGGCTTTGCTGTTTGCACCGGGTTCTACCCTGTGGGGACGTGCTGCCTTTTCCTTCGTTTGTGCCGTTCTCGGTACATGGGTCTTTGTTTGGTTCATCCAGCGTATCCAGTTCAAGGATGTTGTCATGGTTCCGCTGGTCGGCATCATGTTCTCCAACATCGTAATGGGCGTTACCAATTATCTTGCCTACAAATATGAAATGACACAGGCTCTTTCCAGCTGGCTGGTCGGTCATTTTTCCACCGTCATTCGTGGGCGGTATGAGCTTGTCTGGCTGACGGTACCGCTGGTGGTGCTGGCATTTGTATTTGCCAACCACTTCAATATCGTGGGGATGGGAAAAGATTTTTCTCAGAACCTCGGCGTTCCGTATGATCTGGTGCTGTTTATGGGGTTGACCATTGCTGCCATGATCACGGCATCCGTTGTTGTCGTGGTCGGCTCGATCTCCTACATTGGTCTCATCGTGCCCAATATCGTAGCAATGTTCAAGGGTGACCAGATCCGCGGAACGCTGGTGGATACCGCTCTGTTTGGCGCATTGTTCGTGCTGGTCTGCGATATGATCGGGCGGGTTGTGATCTACCCCTACGAGCTGCCCATCGAGCTGATCGTTGGCGTCATCGGCAGTATCCTGTTTGTCGGGCTGCTGCTGTATCGGCTTCGGCATGGGCGCAAGGCAGTCCGGCTGAGCAAAGCTGCCAAGAAAACCGGAGGTGCAGCATGAAAACGCACAAAAATCATCTGCGCCTGCTGATCCTTCTGCTTCTTGTTCTGCTGGCCTGCGCGGGCTATATGACAGTGGGTGTCCACTTTGAAAACCAAAAATTATTTGCCTACGCCATGCGCATCCGCACGCCCAAGCTGATCGCCATGCTCATCACGGCATTTGCCATTGGAAGTGCTTCCATCGTGTTTCAGTCCATCATCAACAACACCATCGTCACGCCCTGCCTGTTGGGCATGGATCAGCTTTATTCGCTGATCCACACGGCGGTGTTCTTTGTGGCGGGTTCGGGCAGCTTTCTGGCGGTCAATGCCAACGCCGCCTTTGCGGTGGACCTCGCCATTATGGGCGCTGTTGCCACCGTGATCTACAGCTATCTGTTCCAGAAAACGAACCACAATGTTCTGTACGTTCTGCTTATCGGCACGGTGCTGACCTCGTTCTTTTCCAGCATCCAGACGACCTTGACCCGTGTGATGGACCCCAACGAGTACGACACGCTGCTGACGGATCTGGTCGCCAGCTTTTCCAATGTCAATTCGGCGATTCTGGTACTGTCCGTTGTGGTTCTTGCGCTGGTCGCCTTTGCCTTCCGGAAAGAGCTTGCGCTGCTGGACGTTCTGACACTGGGCAAAGATCAGGCCATCAATCTGGGCGTAGATTATGACCGCTGCATTCGCCGGCTGCTGCTGGAAAAGAAACTGAAGACAAATCCGATACGCGAATATGTGGCGGCGATTTCCTGCGCCATTCATGAAGGCGAGAAGATTGTCGACGTCGATTATGAGGAGGATTCACATGCGCAGGCGGACATGAACTTTGTGCTGACCGAAAGCGGCAAAATCGTTGAAATTCAAGGTACGGCGGAAGGGAATCCGTTTGACGAAGACGCGTTCAAAGAGCTTTTGGGGCTGGCGCGCGGCGGTATTGCCAAGCTGATTGAAAAACAGAGAGAAGCATTGGGAATGTGAGCATGAAAATTGAAAAAATTGTGGTTGCCAGCCATAATCAGGGCAAAATCAAAGAAATTGGAGAAATGTTGGAGCCGCTGAATATTGCGGTTGTTTCGGCTGCTGAGTTGAAGCTTCCCGACGTAGAAGAGACAGGCGCGACCTTTGAGGAAAATGCGCGGTTAAAAGCCGATGCGCTTTCGAAACTGTGCGGTCTGCCCTGCCTGGCCGATGATTCCGGCTTATGCGTCGATGCGCTGGGCGGACGTCCGGGCGTCTATTCGGCGCGTTATGCGCCGAACCGGGATTTTGACAAGGGAATGGAAATGCTGCTCGGCGAGTTGGCCGCGACTGTCGACAAAGCGCGCAAGGCACATTTTTCCTGCGTGTTGGCTTTTGCATTTCCGGGTATGGAAACCAAAGTTTTCGAAGGCCGGGTCGATGGCCGGATTGCAACCGAAAAACACGGAAGCGGCGGTTTCGGCTATGATCCCGTGTTTGTACCCGACGAGGGCGACGGCCGGAGTTTCGGGGAGTTCGGCAAAGAGGAAAAAAACGCGATTTCGCACCGGGGCAGAGCCTTTAAGAAATTTTTGGACTATTTGAACCATTTGAACAACTGATACGCGGCGGCGGGCTATATGGGCAGCATTTATAACATTCCGGCGAGTTTATCGGCGGTCGACGTTCTGGCCGAAAAGTTTTTGGCGGAATATGCTCAAGAGCCGCTGGCTTTGGCCGACGTGCTGTTTCTGCTGCCTAACCGCCGCGCCGCCAAAGCGCTGGCCGACGCTTTCGTTCGACAGAGGGGGCTGACGCCGACGCTGCTGCCGAAAATGGTTCCCATCGGCGATGTGGAAGAAGACGAACTGTTTCTGACCGGTTTTGACTTTGCGGAAAGTTTGGCGTCGCTGGCTCCGGCAATTGAGCGCAACGAACGCCTGCTGCTGTTTACCAGAATCATACTGCATAAACCGGCCGAGTTCGGCATTGAGAAACTGACTGCCAATCAGGCTTGTTATCTGGCGCAGGAACTGGCCGGCCTGATTGACACGGTACACAACGAAAACCTTTCTTTTGAACGGCTGGCAGATCTGGTCCCGGCGGAATATGCCGTACACTGGCAGGAAACGCTGAAGTTTTTGGAAATCATTACCCGTTATTGGCCGGATATTTTGAAAGAACGCGGCCTGATTGACCCCGGTGAGCGCCGCAACCGGCTGATTGCTGCGCAGGCGGAGATGTGGGAGGCTGCACCGCCGGCGAAAAGGATTGTTGCCGTCGGAACGACCGCGACTTTTCCGGTTATGAAAGCTTTGGTTAAGGTTGTTTCAAAACTGCCGCGGGGCGAAGTCTGTTTGGCCGGTCTGGATAAAAATCTGGATGACGAAAGCTGGAATGCGATTGACGAAACGCATCCGCAGTTTGAACTGAAAGAACTGCTCGATTATCTGCAGGCCGACCGGCGGGATATCGCCGATTTGACACCGCCGGCCAATCCGGAGCGGGAAAAGTTTATTTCTGAAATCATGCGGCCGGCCAAAACCACCGACAAGTGGCGGGATATTGCCGCGGCGGGAATTCGTCATGAAGCATATGACGGCATCAGGCTGATTGATTGTGACGACGTCAGAAAGGAAGCGCTGGCGATTGCGCTGATTATGCGCGAAACGCTGGAACAGCCGGAAAAGACGGCGGCTTTGGTAACGACCGACCGAAATCTGGCGCGGCGGGTGGCGTCCGAACTGCGGCGCTGGAAAATTAACATTGACGATTCAGCGGGTCAGCCGCTGGCTCTGACGCCGATCGGCATTTTTCTGAGGCAGATGACGGCGGCGGCGAAAAGCGATTTTGCGCCGGTGGAATTTCTGAGCCTGCTGAAACTGCCGCTGCTGACTGCCGGTCTGACTCATGCCGAAATCCGCCGATTGGTTCGCGATTATGAAAAAAGAGTTTTGCGCGGCGGCGGTTATGACGAAATTTCGGAAGAAAAAGTCAACGCCGTAAAAGCGCAGATGCAGGCCTTTTGTGCGCTGTTGCAGCAGCCGAAGGCCGATTTTAAAACACTGCTTGAACTTCATGTCCGGACGGCGGAAAAACTGGCGGCACAGCCCGGCGAAAGCGGCGCTTCGACATTGTGGAAAGGCGATGCCGGCGAAGCGATGGCCGGTTTTGTTGCCGATTTGTATCAGAGCGCCGGGGTTTTGGGCGAGGTTGACACGGCCGAATACGAGGGGTTGTTTGAGTCGCTGATGGCCGGCGTGACGGTGCGGCCGAAATACGGCACGCATCCGCGGTTGCGGATTTTGGGGCCGATAGAAGCGCGGCTGACGCATTTTGACACGATTATCGTCGGCGAAGTCAACGAGGGCGCTTTTCCGAAGGCGTCCGGCGCCGATCCGTGGATGTCGCGGCCGATGAAAAGGGATTTCGGTTTTCCTCTGCCGGAAAAGGCAGTCGGCGTTCTGGCGCATGATTTCTGCCAGCTGCTGGCAACAGACCGCGTTTATCTGACCCGGGCGGAGCGCGTGCAGGGTACGCCGATGGTCAAGTCGCGCTGGTGGATGCGTCTGGAAACGGTGCTTAAAGCTTTGGGCGCGGATATAGCCGGGTTGGAAGACGAAGCTTTCAAATCCTGGGCCGATTTTATTGACCGGGCAGAAGTCTTCAGGCGTCTGCCGCCGCCGGAGCCGCGGCCGCCGGTTGAAGCCCGGCCGCGGGTAATGTCGGCGAGCGCGGTCGAAAACTGGATGCGCGATCCGTATATCATTTATGCCAAATATATTCTGAAACTGAAAAAGCTGGACGAGCTGGAACAGGATTTGAGCCTGAAAGATTACGGAACGATTATTCACGCCGTTTTGGAAAAGTTCAACAACCGTCATCCGGCGGATTTTCCGGAGGATGCAAAAGCCGAGTTGCTGGAGCTTGGACGGGAATATTTTGCGGAAAACGAAATTGCGATGGAAACGCGGGCTTTCTGGTGGCCGACGTTTGAAAAAACGGTCGACTGGCTGGTCGGCGCCGAGCGTAATTATCGGCCGCAGGTAAGGGAAGTTCACAGCGAAGTCGAAGGAAGCTTCAGTTTCGAAGCGCCGGCCGGCAAGTTTACGATTACGGCCAAAGCCGACCGGGTGGATGAAATGACAGACGGAAAGATTAATGTCATCGATTATAAAACCGGATATGCCCGCAGCGTAAAAGAAGTGGAAGGCGGTTATGCCCCGCAGCTGCCGATAGAAGGGCTGATAGCCAAATTCGGCGGATTTCAAAATATTTCGGCGGCAGAAGTCGGCCGGCTGATATACTGGCAGCTCGGGCGGCAGGAAACGGTTATCGAGAACAATATGAATGAGCTGCTGGATAAAAGTTATGAGCGGATTGTGACACTGGCCTCGGTTTTTGATTTTGAAAAAACGGCCTATATCAGCCAGCCGAATCCTAAACAGGCGCCGAAATATTCGGATTATGAACATCTGGCCAGGGTGCGCGAGTGGTCGGTAACGGAAAACGAAGAGTGAGGCCTTTTGATGACTGACGATATTATCGCGATGCGAAAACAAAGGGGCGAGCTGGCGACGGCGCAACAACGGCGGGCGGCGGATCCGGCGCGCTCGGTGTGGGTAGAGGCTTCGGCGGGAACCGGCAAGACCAAAGTGCTTTCCGACCGGGTGCTGCGGCTGCTTCTGAACGGTGTGCCGCCGGGAAGAATTCTCTGTTTGACTTATACCAAAGCGGCGGCGGTGGAAATGAGTTCGCGCATTGCCGGCCGGTTGAGCCGCTGGGCGGTTGCCGGCGATGACGATTTGCATAAAGAATTGTCAAAACTTTTGGGGAGCCTGCCGGAGAAACATAAAGACTATGCCAGGTTGGAGGCTCAGGCACGAAAACTTTTTGCCGTTTTGCTGGACACTCCCGGCGGAATGAAAATTCAGACGATACACAGCTTTTGTCAGGAAGTGTTGAAACGTTTTCCCCTGGAAGCGAAGGTATCGCCGTATTTTGAGGTTATGGACGACCGGACGGCGGCAGAGGCGATGGACGATATTAAAAGGGCGCTGCTGCAGAAAATCGAAACGGCGCCGGAAAGCCGTGCCGGGCAGGCACTGGCTTATCTGACCCGGAACGTAAGCGAGTTTCAGTTTCCGAATATTATGAACTCGATTGCGGCGGGACGGAACAAAATCGTTCGTCTGTTTGCGGCTTACGGCGACGCCGGCGCGGTAATTGACGAGTTGAGCCGACGGCTGAATGTCGGGGAGAAAGACACGGCCGAAGGTTTGACGGAAGCGTTTATGGTGCGGATTGACCGGGCGGAAACGCTGCGGCTGATTGAGGCCTGGCGGCACGGCGGGGTAAAGGACAAGGCAAAGGCCGAGAAGCTGGCGGCGGTTTCGGAAGCCGGATTTCCCGCGGAAATGTATGAAAATTATAAAACGGCGTTTTTAACGCAAAAGGGCGAGCCTTATGCCAAAGCCGGCGACAGGGAAACGCTCAAACATTATGCGGCGCTTCCCGAGAGCGCGGCGGCGGAGGCCGAACGGATACTGGCTTTGGAAGACAAATTAAAATCGGTGCGTCTGCTGGCTTCGACAAGGGCGGTTTTGTTTTTGGCGGAAGACCTGATCAGCGGTTATACCCGTTTTAAGAAAGTCCGTTCGAAAATGGACTATGAGGATTTGATTGTGCTGACCCGCGCCCTTTTGGAAAACCGTGCAGTGGCGGACTGGGTTTTGTTTAAGCTGGACGGGGGCATTGACCATGTGCTGATTGACGAGGCGCAGGACACTTCACCGGATCAATGGGCGATTGTCAAAGCGCTGACCGCGGATTTTTTTGCCGGCGAAGGCGCGGGTGAGGCAGTGCGGACGGTATTTGCCGTCGGAGATCGGAAACAGTCGATTTACAGTTTTCAGGGTGCGGATCCGCGCGGTTTTGACGAAATGCGAAAATATTTTGCTGCACAGTCGGCGAATTTTGACCAGATTCATCTGGATGTTTCTTTCCGTTCGACGGCAGCGGTTCTGGATACGGTTAACGAACTGTTTCGTGACGAGGCGGCTGCCAAAGGCGTGGCCGGCGAAGGCGAGGACATTACGCATATTCCGTTTCGTTTCGGCGACGGAGGCAAAGTTGAGCTTTGGCCGTTGATTGAGCCGGAAGAAGGCGAAAACAAGGATATCTGGCTGCCGCCGGTAGAACGCCGCGGCAGCGAATCGACCAGCGCCAGGCTGGCGCGGCAGATTGCCCGGCGAATAAAACAATCCGTCGAAAGCAGGGATATTCTGGTTTCACAGAATCGGCCGGTGCGTTACAAGGATTTTATGATACTGGTGCAGCGCCGCAACGCTTTTGTGGAAGAGATGGTTCGCGAATGCAAAAATGCCGGGGTAAATGTCGCGGGAATTGATAAAATCCGGTTGCTGGAACAGATTGCCATACAGGATTTGATTGCTTTGGGGCAGTTTCTGCTGCTGCCGAATGACGATCTGACGCTGGCAACGGTTTTGAAGTCGCCGCTGTTCGGCTTGAATGACGACGATTTGTTCCGTTTGTGTTACGGCCGCGGTACGGCAACGGTTTGGGCAAGGCTCGGAAAAGATGAAAAATACGCGGCCGTTTACGGAATTTTGCAGGATTTGCTGGACAAGGCCGACTATATTCGGCCGTTTGAACTTTACGGTTATGTGCTGAGTACGCTCGGCGGGCGCAGAAAATTCGTGGAGCGGATGGGGTATGAGGTTGAAGACGGTCTGGACGAGTTTGTCAATCTGACGCTGGCATATGAGCAGGAACACGTTCCGACGCTGCAAGGGTTCATTGCGCGGATTAAACAGGATGAAATTGAAATTAAAAGGGAACTGGAGCAGAGCGATGCCGATGTGGTGCGGATTATGACCGTGCATGGTTCCAAGGGACTGCAGGCGCCGATTGTCATTCTGCCGGATACGGTTCGGGTGGTCGGAACCAAAAAGGAGGGCGGTCTGCTGTGGGACGATATTTTTTATTATCCGCTGACGGCCGGAGATTATGAAAAAAACTGCGCAGAAATCAAAAACAGGGAAGCCGAACTGGCGCTGGAGGAATACCGCCGCCTGCTCTATGTGGCGCTGACAAGGGCGGAGGACCGGCTTTGCATTTGCGGTTATCGCAAAAAAAACAAAGCCTCGGACGAATCCTGGTATGAACTTTGCCGTCGTTGTTTTACCGGCATCAGCGAAAAAAAGAACGACGGAACGCTGGTTTATGAGAAGGCACAACTGCTGACGGTAAAAGAAAACGAACTTCCGGCGGAAAAAGAATTGCCGCGTCCCGTATTTTCGTGGATTTCGCAGGCGGCGCCGGAAGAGGACGCGTTGTCAAGACCCTATACGCCGTCCAGACCCGATGACGATGAACAGGCGCTGGCCTCCCCGCTTGGCGAAAACGGAAACAGCCGTTATCGCCGCGGCCGCCTTATTCATAAACTGCTGCAGTTTTTGCCGGACGTCCGTTCGGCGGATAAGAGACAGGTTGTCCGCGATTTTCTGGCTAAAGAGGCTTACGGTCTGACGACGGATGAAACGGAACGGATTTGCGGCGAAGTAATGAGTTTACTTGAAAATCCCCGCTTTTCGGCATTGTTTGGCGCAAATTCAAGGGCGGAAGTGCCGATTATGGGCGTGGTAGACGGACGGATTGTTTCGGCACAGGTTGACCGTCTGGCGGTTTTTGACGACCGGGTTCTTGTTGTTGACTTTAAGACCAATCGTCCGGCTGCGGAAAAAGTTGCCGAGGTTCCGTCTGTTTATGTCCGGCAGCTGGGAGCATATCGGAAGCTGCTGGCAGAAGTTTATCCGGGACGGAAAATCGAAACCTGGATTTTGTGGACCGATACGGCAAGACTGATGGAAATTGCATAAATTTTGGTTGTTTTTATTTTATTAGCCTTTAATATAAATAAATCATAACTTATATAACATTTATTGTTACCACAAAAATTGAAAGGGAATAAGATGAAGCAAATTACTGACAGTCAGTTCGAATCCGAGGTTCTTAACTCTAAAGGTCTGGTTCTGGTTGACTTCTGGGCGGAATGGTGCGGTCCCTGCCGTCAGCTCGGCCCGGTTCTGGAAGAAGTTTCCAAGGAAATGGGCGACAAGGTTACCATCTGCAAGATGAACGTCGACGAATCTCCGAACACGGCTGCCCAATACGGAATCCGCAGTATTCCGACGATGTTCCTGTTTAAGGACGGCAAACAGGTTGACGTTAAGGTCGGGCTGAATTCGCAGGCTTCACTGGTTTCCTGGATTGAATCTCATAAATAAACAATTAAAGTTGTTTGGCAGGCGGCTTGATGCTGCCTGCTTTTTTATTGGTCTTTATTCAATCAAAAGATTAATTTGATAATTTTTGATAAATTACAGTTGCCATAAAAGTTTTTTTATATTATAATAGCGCCAACAAAAGGTTGCATAATAGCCGGAGATGTGTTTATATGGAAGATGTATGGAAGTTCACAGGTGACTTCCAGTATTCTCAAACGCGAGAATCGAAGCGGTAAGAGGCTTTTACAAGCAGCGGGCGGTATTGATGACGATTTTATCGTATCAATACCGTTACTGATATAAACCGGTTATTTCTGCGATTTCTGTGGGAAATCGTGGTGTTTCTGTAATAAAAAGCATTTTGCTTTCTAATATCAGAACTAGCGCTGCTTAGTACTCTTACACGCCACGATTTTCCTCCTTTTTACGCAGAACCCGATGGAAATTCGCAACGAACAGACTTCAGAGATTTTCGGAATTGTTCAGCAGAACATTCGTCAGTATCTTGTTCGCCGCCGGTTGGAAGAACAGCTTTCTTTTCGGCAGCTGTCCGAGAAATCCGGCGTTGCCGAAGAAGTTTTGGCCGGTATTGAAAACGGCGGCAGAGAAATAAGTGTCGGCTGTCTGCTTAAAATTCTTGATTTTTACCGGCGGATTTCAGCTTAGCTCTCTTTTATCGGTTTAAGAAGCGACTATATATTCCGTAGGACAATTTTACGGGAAGTTTTTGTATGCTTTGGGTTATTGACAGTCTGGTTTACGGCTTCTTTACGGCGATTTATACGCTGTTTAACCAGCATTATAAGCTGAACGGTTATGTGCTCGGAATCTGGCGCGGTTTCGGCATATCGCTGGTTTTTATGCCCTTTTTGTACTTCTTTCCGGTACCGGAAAGCGCGTATTACTGGTTTCTGCTGATTTTTCAGGGGCTGTTAATCGGCGTTTATGATTCGCATCTGTTTTTTGCCTCGGCGGATTTCGGCGCCGGGCCGACGTCGCGTTTTATGGCGATAACGGCTCTGGTAACGACTTTTTTATGGTGGTTTCTGACGCCGGAACAGTTTGAACACCTGCTTGGCAACGGAACGGTGTTTATCAGTCTGATTCTGGTTTTGTTCGGATTTACGGTCAGTTATTGGCAGATGGTGCAGAGTCCGGTGTCGCAGAAGCTGGTGCGCTATATTCTGCCGGCGGTGTTTGCCCTGGCGGGAATGAGCATTGCTACCAAAGAAATCGCCGTTCATTCACAATCGGGCGTGTGGGGCGCGATAACCTATTATCTGGCGGTGGCTTTGTTTGTAAGCGGCTGCTATAATTTGTTTTTTTATCTTCGAACTCAAAAAAAATGCGGATTTAAACAGTTTGCTGCCGATGTTTTTAACCGGCGGACCGTTTGGCCGGGCATTTATATGGTGGCGTTCAGCGCGGCGCTGATTACGGCCAAAACGCTGGCGCTGCGGGTGGCGCCGAATCCGGGATATGTGACGGCTCTGCTGCTGGTGGCGCCGATTTTTGTATATGTTTTGAATCGGACTCGCAAAATTCCCGACGACGTGTCGGTCAAAGCCGGATTTTCAATGATTTTCTTTTTGCTGCTGTTGATTTTGCTGGTTAACGGCGATTACGGAATCACCGATTAACAGCAGAGTTCCTCAATCAGCCGGTTTAAAAGCGGAAAGCCTTTGGGGGTAGCACGAATGTGTTTTTCGGTAATTTCGAGATAGCCATCTTTCTCAAGACTGCAAAGGCGGTTTTGATTTACCGCGGCGGCGAAATCAATGCCGCAGCATTTTTTGAAATGCCGCTTGTCGATGCCGCTGTTCAGGCGCAACCCCATGATGACAAGCTCTTCGGCACGTTCGGCAGGCGTCAGTTCTTCAAGATTGCGAGGATGGGTCGAGGCATAAATTCTGTT
>ERZ827440.2934-NODE-2934-length-13766-cov-2.817154_pt1 | contig 13766 bp, 9 predicted proteins | sample MGYA00519774_ERZ827440 | MGnify/ENA primary metagenome ERZ827440 (study PRJEB31778, sample SAMEA3449302) | human gut metagenome | biome: human gut; feature: human-associated habitat; material: faeces | place: United Kingdom | collected 2010/2012 ... | reverse complement strand
GCCAGCGCCGAGAACAATCCGCTTCCCGCCCCGAACGGCGAAGGCAAAAGTCTCCCGCCCCGCACACCGCCCGCCCCGTGTTTCACCCCTTTCCACCTTTCCGCAGCCTGCACCATACGAAAAAAAGAAGCCGCCCGCCTGAAAAGGCGGGCGCCTTTTTTAAAATTTTTTGTTCCTTCAAACTTTTTGCCGCCCCGCCACGTCTATTAGACAGAACGAAACAGAAAGGACCATGAACGTGACATGAGCATCCCGCCGAATATCGGCCCCATGCGGGGCGTACCGGAAACCGCCGAAGCGGCCATGCCGCACACATAAAGTCCGGGGTAGATCTCCTTGGTACCCTTCACCACTTCATCCTCGCCGGCGGTCACGTCGAGCGAACGTTCGCCTACGACGCCCCCCGTTTCGGTATTGAGCCGCGCGCCGTTCTTGCGGGCTACCGTGGCAGCTATTTCGCTGTCGTGCCCCGTACCGTCGATGACCACCTTGGCCAGGATGTTGAGCGGGTCCACATGCAGCCCTTCGCGCAGCACCGGCGTCCAGTTCACCACGACACCGCTCACGCGGTTCTCCTTATAGACCACGTCTTCCACCGAATAGCAGTTGAATACGGTCGCTCCGGCATGTACCGCATGATAAAGGAGCGCCGAAGTGCTCTCCACCGAATCCATCACGTAAAGTCCTTCACCGAAGGGGGCATAATTTATCCCGAACTCACGCACGATATCCATCGCCTCCTCCTGAATCACTATTTGGTTGAACATCATGGCGCCGCCCCACATGCCTCCGCCGGGAGCGAGTTTACGGTCGAACTGCGCCACCCGAAGCCCCGCCTTGGCGAGGTAGTAGGCCGCCACGATACCCGAAGGCCCGCCGCCCACGATGGCTACGTCCAATTCCAGATTTTTCTGGAGCTTGTCGAAATAGGTACTTACGATTCCCTGCGATACTTTCGTCTCAATCATATGCTTCATCTGTTTTTAGTTATTGCTGTCCACTGATACCGTCGTCCTCCCCGCCTGCCGTGTAATCGCAGTCGCGGAGCTGCTGGCTGATGCGCATGGCGCAGAAATGCGGCCCGCACATGGTGCAGTACTTGCCGTTGAGGTGGTTTGCCTCGCGGTAATAGTGCAGCGCACGTTCCGGGTCGAGACTCAGGTTGAACTGGTCTTTCCAGCGGAATTCGTAACGCGCCTTGCTCAGGGCATTGTCGCGCACGTCGGCTCCCGGATGCCCTTTGGCAAGGTCGGCCGCATGGGCGGCTATCTTGTAGGTCACCACCCCTACGCGCACGTCCTCCTTCTGCGGCAGGGCGAGGTGCTCCTTAGGGGTTACGTAGCAGAGCATGGCCGTCCCGTACCACCCTATCAGCGCGGCGCCGATAGCGCTCGTGATATGGTCATAGCCAGGTGCTATGTCCGTCACCAGCGGCCCGAGCGTATAGAAGGGGGCGCCGTGACATTTCTCTATTTGACGGTCCATGTTCTCCCGTATCTTGTGCATGGGAACGTGCCCCGGCCCTTCGATGAAGGCCTGCACGTTTTTCGCCCAGGCCCGCTCGACCAGCTCGCCCATGGTATCGAGCTCGGCGAACTGCGCCCGGTCATTGGCGTCGCGGATGGCTCCCGGACGCAGACCGTCGCCGAGCGACAGCGCCACGTCATACCGCGCACAAATGTCGCAGATATCATCGAAATGTTCATAGAGGAAGCTCTCCCGGTTGTGCGCCTTGCACCACTGCGAAATGATGCTGCCTCCGCGGCTGACCATGCCGCACAGGCGGTCGTTGGCGTAGTGAATATTCCTCAGCCGGATGCCGCAGTGAATGGTGAAGTAGTCCACCCCCTGCTCGCACTGCTCTATCAGGGTGTCGCGGAAAAGCTCCCACGTCAAATCCTCGGCACGGCCCTTCACCTTCTCCATAGCCTGATACATCGGCACCGTCCCGACCGGCACGGGACAGTTGCGGATTATCCATTCGCGCGTCTCGTGGATGTTGTCGCCCGTGGAGAGGTCCATCAGCGTATCGCCGCCCCACTTGCAGCTCCACACGGCCTTCTCCACCTCCTCCTCGATGGTGGACGAAGTGGCGGAATTGCCGATGTTGGTGTTGATTTTGACCAGGAAACGGGAACCGATTATCATCGGCTCGGCCTCGGGATGGTTGATGTTGGCCGGCAGCGCCGCCCGTCCTGCGGCGATTTCCTGTCGGACGAACTCCGGCGTGATGTAGGAGTCGATGCCCAGCTCGCGGCAGTTCATGTTCTCGCGGATAGCCACATACTCCATCTCCGGGGTAATGATACCCTGTTTGGCATAATACATCTGCGTCACCTGACACCCCTCCTTGGCCCGGTAAGGAAGCTGTATGTGCTCGAAACGCAGATGGTCGAGGCTCCGGTCGGCGAGCCGTGCCCGACCGTATTCGGAAGTGATGCCGGGGAGCCGTTCCACCTCCCGCTTCCGTATCCACTCCTCCCGCAGCCGGGGCAGCCCCTTGCGCAGGTCTATCGGCACAGCCGGGTCGCTGTATGCCCCGCTGGTATCGTAGATGTACACCGGAGGATTCTCCGTAAGTACCTTCTCCCCGTCCTTCACGACCACTGTGGGCGTCAGCCGCACACGCCGCATCCCCACGCGCAGCTCCGGATAGAGGGAGCCAGGCATATAGACCTTTTCGGAATCGGGGTAGTTAATTTTGATTTTGTCTTCCATAGTTATCTGAAACTTGTTTCGCAATCTGCATGACCCTCCGCATTTCGCCCACCGGGTCTACGGCACGCAATACGCTCCCGCTGAGCGCAATACCGCTGAGTCCGGCTCCGGCCAGGGCAGACATATCCTCGGCCGTCACACCACCGATGCCCACCACGGGCAGGTCGATGCCCTCCTCCCGCATACGGGCGGTTATGGCCCGGTATCCTTCGAGCCCCAGAATGGGGGCGAGTTTCTGTTTGGTCGTGGTGTAGCGGAACGGGCCGCAGCCGATATAGTCGGCGCCCCCCTCGTAATGGATACGGACATCCTCGAACGTATTGGCCGTTCCTCCGATACGGAACCCCGGCCCGAGCAGGCGCCGGGCCTCCCTTACCGGCATGTCCGCCTTGCCGAGATGCACGCCGTCGGCATGCAGTCTGCCGGCCAGCTCCACGCGGTCGTCGATGATGAATACCGCTCCGGCAGCACGGCACAGGGCCAGCGCCTGACGGGCGACCTCCTCCGCTTGCGTGTCGGACGCCTCCTTCATGCGCAACTGTATCCAGCGGCATCCTCCCTCCAGTGCAATACGCACGGAGTCGAGGTACGTGATGGTATCGGTATGATGTGTAATGAACTGTACGCCGAACATCGTTCCACTCCCATTTTAATATCGGTCAAGGAAAACGAAAGTGCCCGAATGCGCACGAAAAGAAAGCAATATACTCAGAAAAAATCCCTACGACGGTATTGACCGTATCAGGTTCATTGGGTATAATCTCAGCCGCCCCCACGGAGGCACCCCCTTTTTCCGGCAACAAATAAACGGATAATATCCGGGAAATCCAACTGTCCGCCCCGGAATTTGACGGAATTATTCCATCTATACCCTGCTATGCGCCGGAACGGCCATTTACCGAACCGGAAATGCTTTTTGCCGACTGCCGGAAAGGAAACCGCCGGTGCAGACGGCTATTCGAATTACCCCGCCCGTCATCCGACTGACAAACAGGATAGGAAAGAATTTCACGTCTTCAACTGAATTACGCCACAAAAGAGAAACAGTACCTGCACTCAAGCCCGGAACAACGTTGCAGAGGGCATGTCGAGCAGTCTGGCGACCGCTTCGGCACCCTCCGGGCCAATATCCAGCGAATAGTCGTTCACGAAGAATTCGATATGGTTTCTTATCACCCCTTCGTCCAACTCCTGCGCATGCTCCCGGACGAAGGGTAACGAATCGGCCGGATGCGCGAAGGCATAGGCGATGCTCCGGCGCAGCACCCGTTCCGCCGTCCCGGCCACCTCCGCAGGCAGGTTCCGGTCGGCGACGATGACTCCCAGCGGCAGGGGCAGCCCGGTCGCCCGCTCCCACTCCACACCGAGGTCGGCCAGCAGAAAGAGCCCGTAACGGCGATAGACGAAACGTCCCTCGTGTATCAGCACCCCCGCATCGCACTCGCCCCGCCCGACGATGTGCGGAATATCGGAGAAGAGATAGGCCCGTTTGTCGGAAAGGTGCGGAAAGAGACGCTCCATGAGCAGGTTCGCAGTAGTGTGCATCCCCGGTACGGCGATACGCATCGAACAGTCGTCCGTCGCGGCACTTTCGTCGCCGGCCACCAGCAGCGGGCCGTTGCCGCGTCCCAGCGCACTCCCGCTGCGCAGAGCGCAATAACGGTCGGCGACCTGCGGCAGGACGGCATAACTCGCCTTGCTGATGTGCGGACGTACTCCCTCCGCGGCGGAGAGTCCCGCATTCAGCTCCTCTATATCCTTGAAGACGACCTCGAACTCCAACCCTTCGGTATCGATGCGTCCGTTGAGCATGGCATCGAACATGAACGTGTCGTTCGGACACGGCGAAATGGCAAGCGATAATTTCATACGTCCAACTGTCTATTACTGAATCTTCGTTCCGCCGTCCCGAAGACGGCCCATCCGTCCGGCAACTCCTTACGACCGCTCCCGCACGGCGTCGATGAACCTCCCGACATCCTCCGCAAGCCTTCCGACCGCCTCCGCAATCCGCCAACGGCCGCGCTCCTCGCCGATATAATTCGATATGCAGCGAAGCTCGGCGAAAGGCACCCCCAACGCACCGCATACGGCGAAGAAACCGGCTCCCTCCATATTCTCTATGCAGGCCGCGCTCTCCGCCCTCACGGATGTTCCCGCGACGGCGACCGTATCCGAGGCTACGCTCCGGAAAAGGGGCGGCACGGACGTGGGGTTATCGTAAAAGTTGTTCTTCACGTCGTTCCCGTCCACCGGCAGCGGAATGAAACGCCCCTCGCGCAGCGTCCCCACATCGGCGGCATATTCGCGCGACACCATCACTGTATCGCCCTTCGCCAGCCCGACGGACGGATGTGCACCGGCAATACCGGCCAACAGGATGAAGTCGGGTCTCCGTGCAGCGAGGACACCCGCCGTACGCGCAGCACACTCCACGGCACCGATACCGCACCGCCACACCTCCGCCGTACCTCCGGCGGAACCGAGCATGAACGGCCTGGCCTCCCCCCAGGTAGGGTACATTACGACTATCCTCATCATTCCCGCGCTATATCCCGACAAAGATAGCAAAAGATAAGGATTATCGCTCGGCTGCCGGGCCACCGCGACGTTTCGGACACCGTCCGAAAGCCCCTCCGTCCGACCGGCCCGATGCGGAATAATCGGGGGAAGCGGTCGGATTCCCGCCGATTATGACTACTTTTGCGGCACGGAGAGCCCGCCGCGACGTTCCGCCGCTGCCCCGCGAGGGGGAGAGGAAAGTCCGGGCAACGCAGAGCACCGCACTACCTAGATGTCCGTGAGGGCACAGTCAAGGTAACAGAAAACGACCGCCCCGGTTCGGGGTAAGGGTGAAAAGGCGGGGTAAGAGCCCACCGCCCGCCGTGGCGACACGCGGGGCCGTACCACTTGCGGGTTGCAAGGCCATGTATACCGGCATTCAAGGGTTGCTCGCCCGCTGCCGGGGGGTAGGCCGCTTGAGCCTGCGGGAGACCGCAGGCGTAGATAAATGGCGGAAACGTGCCGCGGTGCGAGCCGCGGCACGCACAGAACCCGGCTTACAGGCGCATGCGGGTCTCTCTTTTTTTTGACAACCGGATGCGGCCGTGCCGTACGCCATATTCTCCCCGCACACGCATGACACCAAAAGACAGCGTCAACATATCGGATTTCGACTATCCTCTGCCCGACGAACGCATCGCGCGTTTCCCGGCCGACGAACGCGATGCATCGCGGCTGCTCGTGTACCGTAGGGGCGCCCTCTCGGAGACCCGTTTCCGCGGCATCGGCGGAGAGCTGCCCGAAGGGGCCGTGCTGGTGTTCAACAACACGAAAGTGATACGCGCACGCATCGTCATGCACAAACCCAGCGGCGCACGCGTGGAGGTCTTCTGCCTCGAACCGCACGCCCCGGCCGACTACGAACGTGCTTTCGCGGCACAGGGCGAGTGCCGGTGGCAGTGCATCGTCGGCAACCTCAAGAAGTGGAAGGAGGGACCGCTCGCCATCGACTTCGACTGCAACGGCGTTCCGTGCCGGGTGCAGGCGTGGCGCGAAGGCACGGCGGGGACCTCGCAGGTGGTGCGCTTCACATGGGACGCGGCACTGAGTTTCGGCCAGCTGCTCGAACACTTGGGCCGCATCCCGATACCGCCCTACCTCGGCCGCGACAGCGAAGAGATAGACAACACCCGCTATCAGACCGTCTACTCCCGTTTCGAAGGCTCCGTAGCCGCCCCTACGGCCGGTTTGCACTTCACCCCGGAACTGATAGAGAGACTGCGCAGGGAAGGAATACGCACCGAAGAGGTGACGCTGCATGTGGGTGCGGGCACCTTTCTTCCCGTCAAGACGGACAATCCCCTGCAGCACACCATGCACACCGAACACTTCGAGGTAACGGCAGCCACGGTACGCCGCCTCGCCGCAGCGGCGGCAGGCAGGCACATTGTCGCCGTGGGCACCACCTCGGTACGGACGCTGGAATCGCTCCCCGTACTGGGATGGCGGATACTCCGCGAGGGCAACCCGCATACCGACACCCCCGTGGGACAGTGGGAAGCCTACGACCTACCGGCCGAAGCCGACGGTGCGGAGCTGCTCGGCACACTCGCCTCGTACATGGAGGCCGCCGGCACCGAAAAGCTGCAGGCCGCCACGCAGATTATGATAATGCCCGGTTTCACCTACCGGCTGACTTCGGGTATGATAACCAATTTTCACCAGCCAAAAAGCACGCTGCTGCTGCTGGTATCGGCATTCATCGGCGAAGAGTGGCGACGCCTCTACGATTACGCCCTCTCGCACGGTTTCCGTTTCCTCAGCTACGGCGACAGTTCGCTGCTGCTCCCGTAAACCTTCCCGAGACATGACCCGCACCCCCATCACACACTCCGCAGCGGAGTGGCTGCCTACTACCGTCAAAGAGGTCGAATCGCTCGGCTGGGACTATCTGGACATCATTCTCTTCTCAGGCGACGCCTACGTAGACCATCCCGCATTCGGTGCAGCCGTAATAGGCCGACTGTTGCAGGCTGAAGGCTACCGCGTGGCCATCGTGCCGCAACCCAACTGGCGCGACGACCTGCGCGATTTCCGCAAGTTGGGCAAGCCGCGGCTCTTCTTCGGCGTATCGGGCGGCAGCATGGACTCCATGGTGAACCACTACACGGCCAACCTGCGGCTGCGGAGCGACGATGCCTATACACCGGGAGGAAAAGCAGGTTTTCGGCCCGACCGCGCCGTGACGGTCTATACCCGCATACTGAAGTCGCTCTATCCGAATACGCCCGTAGTCATCGGCGGCATCGAGGCCTCGCTCCGCCGCCTGACGCACTACGACTACTGGAGCGACTCGCTGCATCCATCCCTGCTCATCGACAGCGGCGCCGACCTGCTCATGTACGGCATGGGCGACAAATCCATCATCGACGTAGCACGGGCGATGAAAAACGGTTTCAATGCCAAACTCCTGCGCCGGCTGCCGCAGGTGGCTTTCCTCGCCGACGAAGGGTACGTCGCCCGTCTGGCACCGGAAACGACGCTTACGCTCCACTCCTATGAGGAGTGCCTCGCCTCCAAACGGGCCTTCGCCGAGAATTTCGTCCGCATCGAGACCGAGAGCAACCGCCTGCGACAGGAGAAGATACTCGTGGAATATGCAGCCGGAAAACCGGTAGTGGTGAATCCGCCCTACCCCGCACTGACGGAAGCCGAAATCGACCGCAGTTTCGACCTCCCCTATACGCGCCTGCCCCATCCGCGCTATACCGGCAAGGGCGACATCCCCGCTTACGAGATGATTAAATACTCCGTGAACATTCACCGGGGCTGTTTCGGCGGATGCAGCTTCTGCACCATATCCGCCCATCAGGGCAAATTCATCTCCTCGCGCAGCGAACGTTCCGTACTGGCCGAAATCGAGAAGGTCACCCGCATGGAGGGCTTCAAAGGGTATATCTCCGACATCGGCGGCCCCTCGGCCAACATGTACGGCATGGGAGGCCGCGACACATCGCTGTGCAGCCGGTGCACGCGCCCCTCCTGCCTGCACCCGAAACCCTGCCCCAATCTCGACAACAGCCATGCCCGGCTGCTGGCGCTCTACCGGCGGGCGACGGAAATCAAGGGCGTCAAGAAAGCCTTCATCGGCAGCGGTATCCGTTACGACCTGTTCGACCGCAGCGACGGCGGGGCCTACCTGCGCGAAGTGGTCGTAAACCACACCTCCGGCAGGCTGAAAGTAGCCCCGGAACACACCGAAGACGAAGTACTGAAGCTGATGCGCAAGCCGTCGTTCGCACTGTTCCGCGAGCTGAACGCACAATTCAACGACATCTGCCGCCGCGAAGGGCTCCGCTACCAGCTCATCCCCTATTTCATATCGAGCCATCCGGGCTGCACCGAAGCCGACATGGAACGCCTCTCGGCAATCACGCGCTCGCTCGACTTCCGGCTGGAGCAGGTACAGGACCTTACTCCCACCCCCATGACGCTCAGTTCCGTGATGTTCTATACGGAGAGCGACCCCTACACGGGACGTCCCCTCTACGTGGCGAAAAGCCAGGACGAAAAGCGCCGCCAAAAGAGCTACTTCTTCCGTAATGCCGACGGCACCCTGCGCAGCGACCAGCTCGTCCCCCGCCGAGGCAAGCACGGACAAAGCCACCCGAGCCGCCCTGCCGCTCCGAAACCGGACAGGCAAAACGAGCACCCCACAGGCAAGGGGCGCGATACGGCGCAGGCCATCCGCCGGGCCTTCGGGGAGTACGACACGGCCCGGAACGACCGCAACAGCGGGCGGCCCGGACACGGCGGCCCGGACAGGTTCTCCGCAGCCGCAGGGAAAAAGCCGAAAGGCCGCAACCGGTAGCCCCCCTCCGGCCACCGCACAGCAGCCGTTTCCCGCAGACTGCTCCGGGCCGGAAACGCAGCCATCCGCCTCCCCGCGACGGAATCTTTCGGAAGGCACTCCGTTCCACCGGCAACAGGGCTGCGCCCTCCCGAAACCCGAAAAAGGGTCCGGATTCAAACAGGGGAATAAAGAGACGCCCTTTTTTCGTATCTTTACCCTCCAATCCGAGGGATACTTATGGCTAAGAACTATACACCCAACCAAAACAACCGACAGGCATACGACACGCTCACGGAAGGCGCCGCCACCCTGCCGCCCCAGGCGGTGGAGCTGGAGGAGGCCGTGCTCGGCGCCCTCATGCTCGAAGGCGACAGCATCACCACCGTGCAGGAGTTCCTGACGGCCGACGCATTCTATCTCGACACGCACCGCATCATCTACCGCGCCATTGAAGAGCTCTGCTCGGAAAACAAGCCGGTGGACCTGCTTACAGTCACCGAGAAACTCAAACGGCAGAAAAAACTGAAAGAGGTGGGCGGCGCCCCTTTTCTCGCCCAGCTGACGCAGAAGGTGGCCTCGGCGATGAACATCGAGTTCCACGCCACCATCATCGCACAGAAATACGTGCAGCGGGAGCTCATCCGCGCCTCGACCGAGATACAGCGCCGCTCCTACGATGAGAGTACCGACGTGACCGACCTGATAGACTACGCCGAAGCGGAGATTTTCAAGGTTTCGGAGGGACACATCAAGCGCGATATCCAGAGCGCCAGTCTCGTTTTCGACAAGGCGATGAAGGCCATCGAGGAGGCGCACGCACAGGGCGGCACGATGAACGGCGTCCCGACCGGCTTCACCCGCCTCGACCAGCTCACGCTGGGATGGCAGCCCTCCGACCTCATCATCATCGCAGCCCGTCCCTCGATGGGCAAGACCGCCTTCGTCCTCTCCATGGCCCGCAACATGGCCATCGACCACGAAAAGCCCGTGGCTTTCTTCTCGCTTGAAATGAGTTCCGTGCAGCTTATGATGCGCCTCATCGTCGCCGAATCGGGGCTCTCCTCGGCCGACGTACGGAGCGGCAAGCTGACCGCCGAGCAGTGGCGCCACCTCGAACAGACGACACGCATCCTGCCCACCGCTCCGCTTTTCATCGACGATACGCCGGCCCTCTCCATCTACGAGCTCCGCTCGAAGGCCCGCCGTCTCAAGGCACAGCACGACATCCAGATAATCATCATCGACTACCTGCAGCTCATGACGGGCAACGCCGACAGCCGCGGCAACCGTGAACAGGAGGTGGCCTCCATTTCTCGCGGTCTGAAATCCATCGCCAAGGAGCTCAACATCCCCATCATCGCCCTCTCGCAGCTCAACCGCTCCATCGAGTCGCGCTCCGGCCTCAAGCGGCCGCAGCTCTCCGACTTGCGCGAATCGGGGGCCATCGAGCAGGATGCCGACATCGTGGCCTTCATCCACCGTCCGGAATACTTCGGCTTCACACAGGACGAAGACGGCAACCCGACGGCGGGTATGGCCGAAATCATCCTCGCCAAGCACCGTAACGGCGCGACGGATACCGTAAAACTGCGCTTCCGCAAGGAGCAGGCCCGCTTCCTCGATTACGATGACGAAGCGGGGACGATGATAGAGAGCAGTATGAACGACGACGATTACGGTTCGCTCTCCGGAGCCGGAGCCGCAGAGTTCGACAGCGACCTGAACGGAGGCGGCTCGTTCGGACGCCCCATGCGGACGTTCGACGAGGAGAGCCCCTTCTGATGCGGGTACGCCCTCCGGAACGGCACCTGTCCGGCGGCCCGTCCGTTGCCCCAGCCCCGCTCCGAAGAACGACGGACCGAAACCCCGTTCCCGAACCAAACGCAACAAAGCTACGCCATGTTCACGAAATGTTACGCAAGCGCCCTCGTCGGAATAGAGGCCATGACGGTGGAGGTGGAGGTCAACATCACCCCCGGTCTGGGCATGTTTCTGGTCGGGCTGCCCGATAACGCCGTGCGCGAAAGCCAGGAGCGCATCCGTTCGGCTTTCGACAACAGCGGACTGAAGATGCCCGGCAAGAAGGTGGTCGTAAACCTCGCACCGGCAGACGTCCGCAAGGAGGGCTCTTCGCTCGACCTGACCATTGCCGTAGCCATCCTCGCCGCAGCGGGACAGGTAGCCCCCGACCGGCTCGGCAGCTACATCATCATGGGGGAACTCTCGCTCGACGGAACGGTAAAACCCATCCGCGGAGCCCTTCCCATTGCGGTCAATGCCCGCCGGAACGGTTTCAGGGGATTCATCCTACCACGGGAGAACGCCGCCGAAGCAGCCGTGGCCGAAGGATTGGAAACGATAGCCGCCGGTTCCCTGAAGGAGGTGGTCGATTTTCTGAACGGCGACGCAGCCGTCCCACCCTACGTCCACGAAACGACGGGAGGCGACGGAGCAGAGTCGCCTTACGAAGAGGACTTCGCCGACGTCAAAGGACAGGCCCACGTCAAGCGTGCCCTCGAAGTGGCCGCTGCCGGAGGCCACAACGTCATCATGATAGGTTCGCCCGGGTCGGGAAAGACGATGCTCGCCCGGCGCATGCCCACCATCATGCCGCCCATGACGACCGCCGAATCGCTCGAGACCACCAAGATACACTCCATAGCCGGAAAGCCGGGAAGCACACGGGGCCTCATGACGCACCGCCCCTTCCGCGCTCCGCACCATCTCGCCTCGCAGGTAGCTCTTATCGGCGGGGGCACCAATCCCCAGCCGGGCGAAATCTCCCTCGCCCACAACGGCATCCTCTTTCTCGACGAACTGCCCGAATTCGGCCGCAACATGCTCGAAGTGCTACGGCAGCCGCTGGAGGAGAAGAAAGTGACGGTCGCCCGTGCGAAGTACACCATCGAATATCCCGCCAACTTCATGCTCGTGGCAGCCATGAATCCCTGTCCGTGCGGCTACTACAACCACCCGACCAAGGAGTGCGTATGCAGCGCCGCCTCGGTATCGCGCTACATCAACCGCATTTCGGGTCCCCTGCTCGACCGCATCGACCTGCATGTGGAGGTCACCCCCGTCGCGCTGGACGAAATCTCCAGCACGGCACCGGCCGAAAAGAGCGCCGCGATACGCGAACGGGTGGTCGCAGCGCGGGCACGGCAGGCCGCACGTTTCGCCGGGACGAACGGCATCCATACCAACGCCATGATGAATCCGGCCATGCTCCGTGAGTTCTGCCGCCTCGACGCGGCATGCAGCGCCATGCTCGGCCGTGCGATGGAACGGCTCGACCTTTCGGCCCGCGCCTACGACCGCATCGTGAAAGTGGCGCGTACCATCGCCGACCTGGCCGCATCGCCCGACATCCGGCCCGAACACATTGCCGAAGCCATCAACTACCGGAGTCTCGACCGGGCCGGCTGGGGCCGGTAGTGACCGAAACCCGCCCCTCCCTCCGGAACAAGCGCCACAGCGCCCCCGGAACCCACCCGCCGCCATGAAAAACGCATCCCACATACGACCGGTACCGTTCGCCCGCATCCTGCCGGCGGTCGTTGCCGGCATCGTCGCGGCGAATGCCGTACGGTTCCCCGTCTGGCCGGTCGCCACTGCCGCCGGAGTGGCACTCGCCGCTGCCGTCCTGACCGGACGGAGGCCTGCCGCCGCATCACTGCTGACCTATACAGCCATCTTTCTTTCGGCCGCAGCCGTGACATTAGCCACCCGACCACGGACGGTGATGCCGCACGACCAGCGGCTGGTAATGACCATGGCCGTAACCGACACCCCCGAAGCAGCCGGACGCTGGACGAAAGCGACCGTCCGCATCGACCGTTACCGCGCTTTCGCAGGCGGCGACACCGCCTGGCATTTCTCCGGAGAAAAGGCGGTGGCCCGTTTCGATACCTCCTTCCGCATCCGACCCGGAGAGCGCCTCATCGCCACGGGGTACGCCGGCGAGCTCGGCAGTGCAGACTACGCATGGTACGCCCGCCTGATGCAACGGCGCGGATACAGCCAATCCGTCTGGATAGACGGGAGGCAGAAACTCCTCTCCCTGCCGGGCCGGCACCTCACCCCGCGCTACTGCGCTGCCCGGATGCAGGCTGGCGCAGCCGAAAGACTCTCGCGCCTCGGCCTGCCACCCGCAGCGTACGGTACGGCCGCGGCCATGAGCATCGGTTACCGCGGCGGCCTGCCGGCCGGAGTACGCGACGATTACGGCACCACCGGTGCATCGCACCTGCTCGCCGTATCGGGTCTCCACGTGGGTATCGTCGCCATGCTGGTGAACCTCCTGCTGTGGCTGCTGCCCGCCTTTCGCTACGGTCACATCATCAAAAATGCCGCGGCCATCACGGCAATATGGCTCTATACGGCACTTACCGGACTTCCGCCATCGGCAGTCCGGGCAGCCATGATGTTCACCGGAGCCCAGCTCGCACTCGCCGCATCACGGACAGGCAACAGCGCCAACATCCTGCTCGCCACCGCAACCGTCATGCTGCTCGTCAACCCCAATTATCTCTACGACATCAGTTTCCAGCTCTCCTTCACGGCCGTCGCCGGCATCTTTCTCTTCTACCGGCCGCTGTACGGCCTCGTACATAGCCGCATCAAGGCGCTCAACGCCTTCTGGGCAATCTTCATGGTAGGGCTCGCCGCCTCGCTCGCCACCGCCCCGCTCGTA
>ERZ827440.2931-NODE-2931-length-13775-cov-12.508382_pt1 | contig 13775 bp, 9 predicted proteins | sample MGYA00519774_ERZ827440 | MGnify/ENA primary metagenome ERZ827440 (study PRJEB31778, sample SAMEA3449302) | human gut metagenome | biome: human gut; feature: human-associated habitat; material: faeces | place: United Kingdom | collected 2010/2012 ... | reverse complement strand
CCTGCTTCTGAATTTTGAGCGCTTCTGCCTCGCCTTGTGCGCCGATGATCTTCATTCTAGCCGCTGTCTGCGCCTCGACTGCCTTGCGGTCTGCGGCAGCTTCCGCCTCAGCCTTGCGGATCCCCTCCTGCCGGACGAGCAGATACTGCTCGGCGTACTGCTCCTTCATGCGGCGGAAATTGGGGTCGTCGTCCGGCGTTACAATGCGGCTGACGTAGAACTCCGGCATGGTCAGACCGTACTCGTCCAGCGCGGCATTGATCCGCTCGCGCAGCGCACCAGAGAGTGCCATGAGGTGCTCGTCGATCTCCAGAATGTTGATCGCATTTTCCTTGATCGTCTGCGCGAGGTAGCTCTTGACCTGCGTCATAACCATCGAACGGAAGAAGCCCTTGCCGTTTCCGATGCCGAGCAGCTGCTCCTGCCCAAGCCCGCCCGTCGTGCCGACAACTTTGAGTAACAGCTTGCGCGAATCGGTCACGCGAATATTAAATTCGCCCGACGCGCCGATCTCGATATGTAAGCCGGAGGCAGGGTCAAACAGACGCACCTTGCTGTCCGTGCCCCACTTGACGCCCATCTGCGTGGCGAGGTTGACAAAGTAGACCTCGGAATGGAACGTGCCCTCGGTGTCGGTCGGGAGCTTGTAGATCTTCTCCAGCAGCGGCAGCTGCTGCGTTTGCAGCGTGTAGCGCCCCGCGCCAAAGAGGTCGAGCGCCTGTCCGTCGCGGAAGAAAATGGCCTCCTGACTCTCATGGACGATCAGCTGCGAACCGAAGTTGAAGTCCTCAATCGGGTGCTTCCAGACGAGCGTTTCGTTGTCGCCCTCATACTTGATGATGCTCGCTAGCCCGTCCTTTTTGATCTTCTCGGTCGCGACCCGCTCGGCCACGTCGTTCACGCAGTCGCAGACAGGGCAGGTATAGGTCGCCGCCGCCTTATTCGTGCGCAGACGCACGCCGCACTGCGCGCAGGAAAACTCCACAGTGTTGGACTGCTCCGCCAGCGCGTTGATCGGTTCATGGCAGACCGGGCAGAGCGCCTTTTCGCCCTTGGACTGGTCGAACACGACCATGTTCCCGCAGTGCGGACACTCCCGCCCCGCCAGCTTGTCCGTGCGCACGTTGATCGTATAGCCGCACGCGCAATCGATCTTCTTCCGCGCAAAGAAGCCTGTCTTGGCCTCCGCAAATTTCCCACAGTTGGGACATTCGATGACAAATTTACTCATGTCCTCCATCCTCTCTTATTTGTTCGGGAGCTTAATATCCGCCCAATTGGAGACATTACACTGGCCGTAATAATTCCATCCGATAGCAAGCGCGGTTCCATCGGATTTCAAACCAACAGTACACATATCGCCACAGCTGATATCTATGATATTGTGCCAATCGGAAAGGTCACATTGATTGAGCCTATTATCGCCCACAGCAATCACAGTGCCATCTGCTTTCAAACCGACCGTGTGCCTGCCTCCCGCGCTGATGGCCACAATGCCGAACCATCTGGAAACATCGCATTGACCATACTCATTATTACCTACGGCTACCACAGTTCCATCCGCTTTCAGACCGGCGGTGTGGTTTTCTCCGCAGCTGATCGACACAATATCCTCCCAATCAGCAATATTGCACTGGCCGTCTTCGCCAGCACCCACAGCGGTTACAGTTCCGTCTGATTTTAAACCAACTGTGTGATAGTCTCCAGCACTAATCGCCACAATATTGGTCCATGCAGAAACATCACATTGACCGGCGTCATCTTTGCCGGTAGCAACTACGGTGCCATCGGCTTTCAGTCCAACTGTATAGTATTCCCCTGCATCGACAGCTATTATATTTCTCCAGTCGGAAACATCGCACTGGCCGTAATCGAAATGATCTTTTCCAGCAGCAAGCACGGTTCCGTCGGACTTTAAGCCGACGGTATGATTCAACCCGCAGCTAATATCCACAATGTCGTTCCAATCATAAATATCACGTTCCCCATCACTGTAGCTGCCAACAGAAATCGCAGTCCCATCCATCTTCAAAGCGGCAGTATGGCTTCCACTCGTTGTAATTGTTTCTCGACCGGGGATCATGTCCCATAACGCAGAACCTCGTTCCTGTGCGTCCTTGTATTCCGCGATTTTCGCAAATGTGAAGGCGGCCTCTGCTGTTTTTCCCTGTGTTTGAAGTTGGTCAGCCTCAATATAGTAACATTCCAATGCGCGCGCTGCCGCATCCTTGTAATCACCAAGCATATCAAATGCCTTAGCGGCAGAATCATACTCCCTGGCATTCAGCAGAGCTTCTGCACTTGCATATGCCTGCGCATTTTCCGTTTCCTGCTTTTGCGCTTCTGCATCCTTTGCCCGACTGGCAGCATCCTGATATTCGCCTAGTTTCGTAAATGCAGCGATAGCGCCGTCGTAATCTCCTTTTGCCAGTAACGTTTCTGCATCTGCATATGCCTGCACATTTCTGACATTCGCTTTCCGCTCCGACGCATCTTTGTAATCACCAAGCGCTGCAAATGCTGTGATTGCGCCGTCATAGTCTCCGGCAGCCAACAGCTTTTCGGCCTTGGAATAGTTCACAGCCGGAATGATGACGTTAACAATGACCAGAACAAGCGCAATCACAGCTGTTGCAATGCCCGCAACAATGGCTATCTTCTTTTCGGCAGCCTTTGCCTTGCGCTGGCGGTCGGCTTCGGCTTTCCTCGCTTCCTCCGCCTCTTTCAGCCGCTGCGGGTGCTCCTCTTCCAGTTTGGCTTCGGTTTCTATCAGGAATTTGCGGTAATCTGCTGTGATTCTGGCTTTCTCCGCGTCCTCGCGCTTTTGCGCATCGCCGCGGAGCTTGTCCAGCGTCTGCGGAATATCCTCCGTGATCGTCTTGGCCTCGCTGGAAGCATACTTTGTGGCACGCATCAGATCTTTGTCGGCGGCAAACTGCTCCTGTGCTTCTTCTGCGCGCAGTGCGTAATAATCCGACGTTACGCAATATCCCAAGTCGAAGTCCAATGCTTCTCGAATTTGCACGGCGCTTAAGATTCCTCGCAGCGTATACTTTTCTACACACGCTGCAGCAAATGCCTCGTCTTCCTCACAGGCATACGCATTCTTTTCACCGGGAGCGTCGGCTTTTACATTTTCTACAAACGCATCCGCATACGCTTTTGCAGAACGGCAATGCACTCTGGCTAAGAACTTCCCCAGATACGCTGTGCCGCATTTTGCGTCTTGGTTGAGCACCTGCTCGAAGAATTCATCGGCCTTTGTCCACTCGCCGTCTTCCAGCGCCATCTGCCCGCGGTCGAGCAGCGCCTGCACGTTGCCGCTCGTCTCGTTATGTACCACGACGGTCTCTTTGACAGTTTCGGTCACAGCCTCCTGCGGCTTTGCCGCGTCCACGACCTTTTTGACGCCGCGGATGAGATCCTGAATGAAGCCGATCTTGCCCATGTCCTGACTTTGCAGCATACTGAGCTCCTCGGGCATATCATACGGATCCATATCGCGGTAGCAGGGGATGAGCAGACGGCTGCGGTCGGTGCGCATGAGCGCGAGATACCGGCTCCACTCGTTTTTGACCCATACGGCGTTCAGATATTCCGGCTTCGTGCCGACCACGACCATGACCTTGGCCGAGTGCAGGGCAGCAAAGATATACGGCTCGTATTCCTGCCCGAGCTTGTCTTCCAGCGTGATGCGCGCAAAGAACACCTTATAGCCCGCGTCGGTGAGCTGGTAGTAAATATCCTGTGCCAGCGCGGAATCCTTCGTCCGTTTGCCGTTCTCGTCGGATTCTTTGTAGCAGATGAACACGTCGAACGGCGTTTCCTTCTGCGAGATCGCCAGAATGTCTTTTTGCAGGTTGGCAATACGCAGCGCTTCTTTTTCGTACAGGCTCCGCGCCACGCCGTCGGAGTATTTGCGCGCGGCCTGATAGTCCACGTCGTTCAGAATGCTGTCAAAGCTCGCGCGGTGACAGGTCGGGATGCGCTCGCCGGAGGCCGGATCCTGCACATACTCGATGCCGTATCGGCAGAGCAGCAGGTTCCAATGCGCCTCGGCATCCGCATCGTTCTCGCCGATCAGCCGCTCGTAGATCGCCGCGGCCTTGTCAAATTCACCGTTGCGCCGCAGATGCGTGCCGCGGTTGAACAGGCTCAGCCGCTGGTCGTCGTCCGTCTTCGGCAGCGTCATCGTGCTGCCGCAGTATTCACACGTCCCAAAGGTCTTATCCGCAGAGATCTCAATATCTCCGCCACACATTTTGCATTTAATGATCGCCATCTTCTCGTCCTTCTTTCTCGATCAGTTGGGGAGTTTGATGTCCTTCCAGCCGGAGACGTTGCATTGACCGTATTTGTTATAGCCTACAGCGACCACGGTTCCGTCCGCTTTCAGACCGACTGTGTGTGGCCATTCGGTGCTGATTGCCACAATATCCGTCCATTCGGAGGCATCAAACTGACCGTAGTAGTTATCTCCAACTGTAACCACAGTTCCGTCTGCCTTCAGGCCAACTGTATGTAAAGCGCCAACGCTGATCGCCACGATATTCGTCCAGCTGGAAACATCATCGCATTGACCATCATCGTTATAGCCTACTGCAACCACGGTTCCGTCTGACTTCAGGCCAACTGTATGGAGAGCGCCAGCACTGATTGCCGCAATATCCGTCCAACCGGAAACGTCACATTGACAGTATTCATTGTTGCCAACGGCGACCACAGTTCCGTCTGCTTTCAATCCGACTGTGTAATTGTTTCCGGCGCTGATCGCCACGATATCCGTCCAGCCGGAAACGTCGCATTGGCTGTCTTCGTTTTCGCCCACGGCAACCACAGTTCCATCTGCTTTCAGGCCGACCGTGTGAGAATCGCCAGCGCTGATTGCCACGATATCTGTCCAGTTGGAAACATTGCATCGACCATTTGCGTTGTTACCCACAGCAACCACGGTTCCGTTTGCTTTCAGGCCGACCGTGTGAGTGTTTCCAGCGCTGATTGCCACAATATCCGTCCAGTCGGAAACATTGCATTGGCCATGATTGTTATAGCCTACAGCAACCACGGTTCCATCTGTTTTCAGGCCGATAGTGTGAGCTCTACCTGCGTCAATGGAGTCCCGTTTCGCAATGTCGTTCCACAACGCAAGACCGCGTTCATGCGCATCTTTATATCCAGCAAGTTTTCCAAATACAATAGCAGCCTCTGCGCTCTTTCCTTGTGTTTGTAAGCTCTCAGCGTCCGCGTAGTTCTGCGCATTTTGAGACGCTTTGGTCGCCTTCGCCTGTGTTGCCCTTTCCGACGCATCCTCGTAATCGCCCAGTTTTTCAAACGCAGCAATTGCACTGTCATAGTCACCGGCAGTCAGCCGTTTTTCAGCCTCTGCATAGGCTTTTTGCGCCTTTTGCGCTTCTATTTTTGCGTCCTCCGTCTGCGGTATCCTCTCCGCTGCGTCCTTATAATCGCCCAGCGCCGCAAACGCCGTGATCGCATTGTCATAATCTCCGGCAGCCAGCAGCTTCTCAGCCTTGGAATACTTCGCAGCCGGGACGATGACCTTCGTGATGAGCAGCACCACTGCAATGACAGCCGTAGCCGCACCGAGCGCAATCGTCGTAATTTTTCTGGTCTTTGCAGCTGCTTTTTGCTGCGCCTGCGCTTCTTCCAGCCGCTGCGGGTGCTCATTTTCCAGCTTGGCTTCGGTTTCCGTCAGGAATTTATGATAATCTGCCGTAATTCTGGCTTTTTCCGCGTCCTCGCGCTTTTGCGCATCGGCGCGGAGCGTGTCCAGCGTCTGCGGAATATCCTCCGTGATCGTCTTGGCCTCGCTGGAAGCATACTTTGTGGCACGCATCAGCTCTTTGTCGGCGGCAAGCTGTGTACTGCTATCCTCGACCGCCCGCTCATAGTAGTCCGACGTTAAGCAGTATCTCAAATCAAACGACAACATCCGCCGAATGTCGTCCTCGCTCAGGATTCCGGGTACTATGTATTTTTCCACACACGACGCGATGAAGGCTTCATCCGGTTCGCACGCATCCGCGTTCTTTTCGTCGGGCGCGTCGGCCTTCACGTTTTCGATATACGCGTCCGCGTAGGCCTTTGCCGAACGGCACTCCACGTGGGCTAAAAACTTCCCCAGATACGCCGCGCCGCACTCCGCGTCTTGATTGAGTACCTGCTCAAAGAACTCATCCGCCTTGCTCCACTCGCCGTCCTCCAGCGCCATATTGCCGCGCTTGAGCAGGGCCTGCACGTTGCTGCCGCCCTCGTTATGTACCACGACGGTCTCTTTGACCGTCTCTGTCACAGCCTCCTGCGGCTTGCCCGCGTCGATCACTTTTTTGACGCCACGGATCAGATCCTGCATGAAGCCGATCTTGCTCATGTCGTAGCTTTGCAGCACCGACAGCGCCTCAGGCAGATCATACGGGTCCATATCGCGGTAGCACGGCAGGAGCAGCTTGCTTCTGTCCTTTTTCATCATGGACAGGAAGCGGCTCCATTCGTTTTTGACCCAGACGGCGTTAAAATGCTCCGGCTTTGTACCGATCACGACCATGACCTTCGCCGAGTTCAGCGCCGCAAAGATATACGGCTCATATTCCGCGCCCGCCTTATCCTCCAATGTGATGCGCGCGAAGAACACACGGTAGCCCTGCTCTGTCAGCTCGTAATAGACCTCCTGCGCCATCAGACTATCGCGCGTGCGCTGCCCGTCCTCGCCGGTCTCCTTGTAGCAGAGGAAGACGTCAAACGGCTGCTCGTTCTGCGACGTGGCAAGAATGCCGCGCTGCACCTCGGCGATTTTGGCTGCGTCCTTCTGATACTGGCGGCGGGTGATGCCGTCGGAATGCTCGACTGCGGCCAGATAGTCCACGTCCTCCAGGAAGCTGTCGAAGCTCGCGCGGTGGCACGTCGGCAGCCATTCATATGTTGCCGGGTCTTCCACATATTCAATGCCGAACCGACACAGCGCACAGCACCAGTGCGCCTCAGCGTCGTTGTCGTCCTCGGCAACGATCCGCTCATACACGGCCAGCGCCTTGTCAAACTCGCCGCTGCGCCTAAAGTGATTGCCGCGGTTAAACGCCGCCGCCCGCTGCTCGTCGTCCACTTTGGGCAGCGTCATCGTGCTGCCGCAGTATTCGCACGTCCCAAACGTCTTGTCAGGCGAGATCTCAATATCCCCACCACACATTTTACACTTGATGATCGCCATTCTTTTCTCCCTCTTTCGGTTTTATTTGGAACCCCTATCAAGATGATTTAATGCAAACTCCATGCAGAGCGTTAAAACTTCATTTCTTGTTCGACCCGTATCGGCTGCAATCGTGTCAATTTCCTGCAGCATATCGCGGGGTAATCGCATTGAAATAACAGCAGATTCACCGGTGTATTTTTTTACTGGAATCTCCAAACGCGGCTCGTTCAAACAGTACCACCCCTTTATTTACCATCATACTACAAATGTATTCTTTGCGCAAGCCTTTTCAAAAAATAATATGGATTTACCGTTTTAACCACTGCGTAAATTCCCTCTGTGAGATCTTGCCGTTCTCACATTTCTCTTTTTCCCTCTGCGCTTCCTTACTCCAAGCGGAGAATGCCTCCTGCGAAATTTTCCCTGCGCGGATCCATGCGAAGCGGCGTTTGTATTCGCGGCGATAAATTTTCAGCAGCTCGTCCTGCGCGTGGCTTTGCACATACTGCCGCATTGCGCCGACCTCTTTGCAGGTGCGCCCGCGGCCGTCGAACACGCGGCTGCAATATTCTGTACTGCCGTGAACGGTGAGCGCAAAATATTTGCCGCAGTTTTTGCAGGTGCGCATCGCAATCCTTTGCCGGATGCACTCGCGCAGAGAAAAGTCGATCAGGTCGTACATATTTTGTGGATATAGCACCTCAGCGAACTGTTTCTCCTCTACAAACTCGAACGAAATCTTCATCGGCTGGAAGTCAAATTTCTGCAAGGACGGAGCCTGTTCATACGCTTGCACCCGCACGGAAAAATCCACGTCAGTGATACTTGCGTCCAGCACCGTCTGGAACAGGCGCAGAATTTGCTGCTGCATGGTCGCAAGGTTGCTTGGGACGTGCGCCAGTTCTTTGTGCGGCAACAGCTTCGTCGGATTTTTGAAATCCGGCGTCGCCTGCTTCAGTCGGTTGCTCCAATCCAGCCACAGGTAGAAAAAATACGGATGCTCGTCCTTAAAATCGTCCAGAAGCTTCTGTACCGGCTTCAGGCACGTTGTGTCTCGCGTCTGATAAAATTCCATCAGCGAGCGCTCCGCTTCGTGAAAGCGTGGCTCCCACGAATTGATATCATAATACACGAACGACAGCAGGCTGTCCGGAAACGGGCGGTCTGCTATTTTTACGACATACTTGGCGTTGCCTTCTTTGCACTCCAATGTTTCTGCACTGTCCAGAAGATAAAATTTGCATTGAAAATCAGACATGACTGCACCTCGAAATAGATTTATAGAAATTTATATTATAAATTAGTCTTGACAATAGTTTGGGATTATGTTAGTCTAAAAATAGAAAACAAATCTATTGGCTAATTATAAGTCTAAATCATGAGACACAGAATGTCAATAGCAAACGGAAAGGAAGTGAAAAAATGACCAAACTGGAAACCATCACAGCGGAAGATTTGCAAAACAGAACATATGAACCGACGCACTTTCTGGTAGATGAGCTTATTCCAGAGGGCCTGCATATCCTCGCGGGTGCGCCGAAGATCGGCAAGTCGTGGCTTGCTTTGTGGCTCTGCTTGTGCGTTTCGCAGGGGCAGCCTCTCTGGAATTTTGCAGTGACACAGGGCGAGGTTCTGTATCTCAGCCTCGAAGACTCGTTCCAGCGCATCCAGACGCGACTCTTTGACCTGACGGAAGATGCGCCGCTGACGCTGCACTTTGCGATCATGGCCGACACGCTCAAGCACGGTCTGGAACAGCAGATTGAGCAATTTCTAGCGGAGCATCCCAATACGAAGCTCGTTGTGATCGACACGTTGCAACGTGTTCGGAGCGCGGGCAGTGACAGCAATTTGTACGCAAATGACTATCAGGACATCGGCTTACTCAAGAAGCTTGCGGACAAACGGCACATCGCAATTCTCTTGATTCACCATCTGCGGAAGCTCCATGATGATGATCCGATGAACATGATCTCCGGTTCGACGGGCTTAAGCGGCGCGGCAGATTCCGCCTTTGTGCTGCAAAAAAATGCGCGAAGCGCCAACGCCGCATCCCTGCACTGCACCGGGCGTGACATCCCGGACCGGACGTTAAAGCTGGAGCTTGACGAGGACGATCACGTCTGGAAGCTACTTGCTGACAGCAAAACTTGCAGCAGCGCTTCTAAGATTTCCTCGCTTCAGCTCGTGCAGCTTTTCTCTGCATTACTCAGTGCCGATCCTACATACAGCGGCACACCATCGGCACTGTCCGCAAAGATCGACCCTGACGGAAGTCTCGGTATCACGCCGAAAAAAATCACTCGTCTGGCACTGGAAAGCGTTGCGGCTCTAAGGGAAAACGGAATTCTGGTCAAGACCTACCGCAGTAGTGGCAAGCGGCTGATCTCGCTCCGGAGTGCCGAAAGTGCCGATCTTCCCACCGTGGGGAAAATCGACCCTATCGACCCTGCCAGCAGGTCGAGCGCCTGCGCCGCGCCGTGAGGCGCGTGTTGCCGCTGTGTGCGGCTTTGTGCCCCAGCTGCGGGTGTGTGCGCGGCGCAGCCGAAAAAGCCCGCGTTGCGCCGACGTGCGGGCAAGTTCCAGAGCAGCGCAGAGAATCCCCGCCGCAGCGGGGAAAAATCCTCCCTCAAAGGGAGGGCCAGCATCGCATTTGGCTAGTCGCCGGTCCACCGGCGTCCTGCCAAATGCCTGAAATCGGGCAGCAGCCCGTACCCACTTCATACGAACGGAGGATATATGAAAAAGGACAAACAATTCAGCATTCGCATCTCGGCGCAGGATTTGGACACGATACGCCGAAAAGCGGCACAGGCTCACATGACGCAGAGCGACTATGTGACCGCGTGTTGTCTCGGAAAACGCATCGTGATTCTTGACGGACTCAGGGAAGTCCTGCGGCAGCAAAAAGCCATCGGCAATAACCTCAACCAGCTGGCTGTGCTGGCGAACATGGGCAAGGTACAGTTCGCCAATCTGGACACAGCAGCACAGGAGTTCGCCAGGATCAACACTGCCCTGCGGGAGTTGCAGGAGGGAGGTGTGGCAAAATCGCAATCGTCCATTTCGTGAACTATAAAAAGGGTACGCAGACGCGCAGCTGCATGAAAAGTGTCATGCGCTATGTTTCCCAACTCGGCAAGACACTTTGGGACGGTCAGCAGCTCGTCAGCGGGATCGGCTGCCAACCGGAAACGGCGTTCGACGAATTTCTGAGTACGAAGCTGCTGCACCACAAAGACGGCGGTGTCCAGTTCTACCACATGGTGCAGAGCTTTCCGAAAGGCGCGGACGTTGACCCGCGCGCAGTCCACGAAGCAGCACGGCAGCTTGCCGGATATTTCGAGGGCTGCGAAATCCTCGTCTGTACTCACACCGACCGCGAACACATCCACTCGCACTGCATCATCAACAGCGTCAATTTTGAAACCGGCAAAAAGATTCACATGGCAGACGAGCAGATTCAGGCGCTGCGTGTCTGCAATGACCAAATCTGCGGGGAACTCGGACTTCCGAAATTCCAGAAGGATGAGCAACGGCAGTCCGGCGGGATGTCCAACGCAGAGTATTATCCGGCATCTAAAGGTGAGAGCTGGAAGTTCGAGCTGATGCGCGTGATCGACGAGTGTATGCGCTGCGCAGGAAACCGTGAGGAATTTCTGGTACTGCTCCGCTCTGAGGGCTACGACGCCACTTGGACGGACAGCCGCAAGAACATCACCTACGTCACGCCGGATGGGCGCAAGTGCCGTGATAACAAGTTGCACATAGAAAAATACCTGAAAGAAAATATGGAGGCGGAATTTGGATACAGAACGGAGAATGACAACACAAGAAATGTTGACGCAGCACAAAAAGCTGATGGACGAGGCGCAACGGCTGGAACCCAGCGTGATGGTCACGGAGCGGAACTGGAGCGCGCTGCTCGAAATGCAGGACAGGCTGTTTCGGCAGCAGATGCAGTTGAACGCGGATCTGAAAACGCTCCTGACGAAGCAGAAGCGCAGGAATCTCTGATCAAGATGCAAACGAGCGCAGAAAATTTCGAGAAACAGGCTGGGAGCCTGAACGAGAGGTATTCTTCCAACTGCAAGGCGCTGACAGAGAATACGAAGCTCTCCCTGACCGCGATCCTGAACGATACGAAGAAGCAGCTTTCGAATACGGTGCAGGAGACGCGGAAGAAAATCCGGACGTGCGCGTGGATCTCGATTACAGCGGTGATCTTGTGCGCGGCGCTGTGCGCCTTGGCCGTGCTGTGGAGCAGATGACGGATGCTGCACCGCCGCACGACGCCGCTGCTCTGCCAACTCACATTGACCGCAAGCGCCGGGAGAAACTGCAGCAAAAGAAAACCGCCCTCGGCCATGCCGAGGACGATCACGAAGATTGGAATATGGAACAAAAAATGTGAAAGGGGAATTTGATGGCAAGTATCAAACAGGTAGCGGAACGAAAATATAAAATCACCATCAGCAATGGCTACCGCACCGACGGACGGAAAATCTGCAAGGCGAAAACGATTCAGGTGCCGGATTCTGTACCAAAGCGCGGTGTCGAGCAGTATGTCTACCACGAAGCCGAGCGGTTGGAGCGTCTGTTCAAGCAGGGCTATAGCGAGGACGCTGAAATGACATTTGAAACCTACGCCCGCGGCTGGCTGGAGCGACAGACGAAATATGCGCCCGGAACAATTGCGTTTTACCGGCGTTCGCTCGAAACGGTATTCCCAGAGATCGGCGCGATCAAGCTGAACAAGCTGCGCCCCATAGCACTGGAAAACCTGTTGGCGAAGCTCCGCAAGCGGACTTACCGTGGCAAGCCGATCAAGGAAAAGACGGTCCAGAAATACCTGACCGTCGTATCAGCGGTTCTCAGCGACGCAAAACGCAACGAGATCATCGAGAAAAATCCGGCCCGCATGATCGACCTGCCGGATGCAGAACGTAAGGCACAGGAGATCCCGACGATGGAGGAAATGCAGAAATTTCTCTCCGCCCTCTGCTATGAAGAACCGGTCTTCCAACTGTTCTACTTTCTTGCCATCAACACAGGGATGCGGCGCGGCGAGCTGTGCGCCCTGCGCTGGTCGGACGTGATTGTAACTGGCAGTTACGAAGGCTATATCATTGTCCAGCATTCCCGCAGCACCGTTTCCGGCGAGGGTGTGCAAGAGGGTAAAACGAAAAATGGTCGCGCCCGAACTGTTTCGATGAACGAAGAAATGTTCAGCCTGCTGCGCGGGTTCTGCTATCGCAAAATGAGACTCCGCGATGAAAGTGGCATCCCGTTTCCAGAGTACATTTTCACAAAAGACGACGGCACGCCCATCCACCCGGATACGTTCAGCAAGCACCTGAAAGCCTTGTTCGCAGAGATCGGTCTGCCGAAAACCTATCACCTGCACACCCTCCGGCACTTTTTTGTTTCAACGCTTCTGCACGAAGGCGTGGACAAAAACACGGTCGCAGACCTCGCCGGTCACGGAGATACGTCATTCCTGGAGCGCACCTACTGTCATCCGCAGATGCAGCTCAAGCAGGATGCCGCAAAGCGTATGGCAGAATGCCTGTTCAAAACCGGCAACACAGATTTGTTGGTTTCGTAGAATCTTCAAAATCTACTCGCTATTCCCGTTTTTTCTGGTATTGTTCCTGTTACGAAATCTCAGCCGTGCTGAGCAGAACAGGAGGAATCACAACATGGCAAGTATCAGAAAACGCGGAAACAGTTATTTACTCGTCGTCTCGATGGGTTACACGCCTGACGGACGGCGGCGCAATCCGCAGCAGAAGACGGTCAAGCCGCCCACGGGCCTTACGCCAAAGCAGACGGAGAAGTGGTTACAGGAGCAGGCGATGCTGTTCGAGATGAGCTGTAAAAAGCTGAACCCGGACATCGACCGGTCGATCACGCTGGAAAAGTACACGAAAATCTGGCTCGAGACGATTGCACCGGACAAGCTGGCAAAATCCACGCTCGTGCGCGAGAAGCAGGACATCGAACGGTTCAAACCGTACCTCGGCAGCTACAAGCTCGTCGATCTGCGCCCCGAACACTTCCGCAGTCTCTACGCAAAGCTGCGCAAGCAGAAAAATAAAGCCAACGGAAAGCCGCTCTCCGAAGCAACGGTAGAAGGTGTCCACAGCTGTCTGTGCGGCATCCTCTCCGACGCGATGGAGGGCGGCTATTTGGATCACAACCCGGCGTGGCGCACCTACAAATACGCCGGTCAGAAGAAGGAAAAGAAAATCGCGGATGATGAGACCGTGAAAAAGCTCATCAAGGCACTGGAAGCCGGAAGCATTCTCTACGAAGCGTACTTCAAGCTCATCATCGCCACAGGGATGCGGCGCGGCGAGTGCTGCGCGCTCAAATGGGAGGACATCAACTACGCCGAGCGCAGCATCCACGTCTGCCGGAACGCCGTGAAGACTACCGGTGATGAAATCATCGTCAAAGCGCCGAAGACGAAAGCTGGCAAATGACCTGCCGACGGACTTGAATGTCCACAGCCTGCGCCACACGGCGGCAAGCCTGTTCATCGCCAGCGGCACGGATGTCGGCACGG
>ERZ827440.2926-NODE-2926-length-13790-cov-11.570222_pt1 | contig 13790 bp, 16 predicted proteins | sample MGYA00519774_ERZ827440 | MGnify/ENA primary metagenome ERZ827440 (study PRJEB31778, sample SAMEA3449302) | human gut metagenome | biome: human gut; feature: human-associated habitat; material: faeces | place: United Kingdom | collected 2010/2012 ... | reverse complement strand
CTTCGGGACATTTCCCCCTGATAGGGGGAATCGGCCCCTGGGAGGGGAGCCTTTTTCAGCGGCAGATCATTTGGAAGAGGGCGTCGCTGGTGGCGTCGGCTTCGGGGTGGAACTGGACGCCGAGCATCTGATCGCCGTATTCGAGCGCCTCGATCGTCCCGTCTGCCGTGCGGCCGGTGACGCGCAGGGCCGCGGCCGGGTGGGTGATGCGGTAATTGTGCATGGACGCGCCGAGGATCTCCGGCCCGCCGAGCAGGTGTTCAATGCGGCTGCCGGGCTCGACGCGGATGGGATGCTTGAAGCTGTCGACTGAATCGCGCGTGATATGACCGTTCCAGTGTCCGTCCACGGGTTCGGTGAACATATAGCGCTCCTTTTTCATCTGGTCAAACAGCGCCAGCAGCGTCCCGCTCCAGCCGCGGCGCTGCGCCTCCTCGGCGACGAGGAAATACGTGTTCATCATCTGCATCCCGAGGCAGATGCCGAGCACAGGCTTGCCGGACCGCGCCGCATAGTCCATGACCTCAAAATGATACGGATAAAACCGCGCGCCGCCGCAGAACACGAACGCATCGCACAGCTCCAGCGCACGTTCGATCACATAGCCGTCGCTGCTCAGAATGCCGATGGGCGTGCCGCCGCAGGCGCTGATGCGCTTGGGATAGCCGTTGACGAACAGATACTGATCCGCATACAGATCCTCCGAGCCGAACAGCTTCGCGCCCGGTACAACTCCAATGATTCGCATGGGGGTACTCCTTTGTGGGTGGAAATATAACAACATGATCGCATAGAAAAGATCCCGTATGCTTTCGCGTTCCGGAAGGCTGCATGCCACGAACGAGCCGGAGCAGAAACAAACCAAGATCCAACATCGCGATCCAGCGTCAGCGATCGCGATGTTGAGAGGAGGAGCGACGAAGCGGGTGAGAGATGACTTTTTGATGCGCAGCATAAAAAAGTCGTCGCGAACTAGCGCAGTCCGCGACGACGATGGTGCGAGAGATGAGACTTGAACTCACACGACGGTTGCCACACGCCCCTCAAACGTGCCTGTCTACCTATTCCAGCACTCTCGCATGCAATTTTCATTTGCTCGATTATTATACTCAGCTGCTCGCCGTTTGTCAAGTGTTTTATTTCTTTTTGCCCGGATGTTCCATCACTTTTTTACTTGCGCTTCGCTTCGACATCTGATATAATATCATTTGTATGTACGTAAGGAAGGCGGGCGATGGGGTTGCCGAAGTTCTTTGTTGCGCCCGGGTCGGTCCGGGGCAGCTTTCTGACGCTTGAGGGCGAAAACGCCGCGCATGCCAGGGTCCTGCGTCTGCGTCAGGGCGACCGTGTGCTCGTCTGCGACGGCTGCGGCACCGACTACAGCTGCACCATCTCCGACATCTCGCCGCAGCAGGTCTGCCTGGTGGTAGACAGCGCTTCGGCCTCCGCGTCGGAGCCGCGCGTACAGTGCAGCGTCTACATGGCCTACGCCAAAGCCGACAAGCTCGAGCACGTCATCCAGAAGGCGACGGAGCTCGGCGCGTATGAGATCGCCGCGTTCCCCTCTTCGCGCTGCGTGATGCGGCTCGACGCCGCCGGGGCGCAGAAGAAGCTCGACCGCTGGCAGAAGATCGCCGCGTCCGCCGCGGCGCAGTCCGGCCGCGGGCGGATCCCGCAGGTGCTGGCGCTGCCGTCGTTCGCCGATGCGGTCAAGCGTGCCGCCGGGTGTGAGCTGGCGCTGCTGCCGTATGAGAACGAACACGCGCTCTCGCTGCGCCGCGCCGTGGGCAAGGCCGCGTTTGAGACCGTTTCCATTATGACCGGCCCGGAGGGCGGCTTCTCAGAAGACGAGGTGCGCCTGGCCCAGGAGGCCGGAATGCAGATCTGTACGCTCGGTCCGCGCATTCTGCGCTGCGAGACCGCCCCGCTGTGCGCGCTGAGCGCCGTGCTGTATGCCGCGGGTGCGCTGGACTGAACGGAATTTCAATCAAAGGACAGAAGATTATGACGAAGAACAAAACTGCTGCAAAAAAGACGGAAGATCAGTCTGTTGTCTATAAAGTTCCTGCCGCGTTCGCGCTGATGGTGCTCGTGGTCTACGGCTTCTGGAAGCTCGGGTCGTATTACGCGACGATGGCCGGCTTCTCGGCGCTCTACCCGGTGTTCACGGTCACGAGGTTCGTGTTCCTCGCGCTGTTCGCGGTGCTGACCGCGCTGGCGATCGTGCTGCGCGCGCCGCTGGCGAAGTCGATCTGCCGCTATGCGGCGGCCGCGTCCGCGCTGCTGTGTGTGTCGGCGTGGATCCTCTCGATCTTCTGGACCGGCAACATGATCGCCATCTATCTCATGCACGCGCTGGTCTACTGCCTGTACATGGTCTGGCAGCTCTATCGCTCGGAGTTCTTCACGTTCTCGCTCGTGACGGCCACGGCCGGCGTCGTCTTCTTCCTGACGGCCCGCACGTCCTACATGGCCAACCGCATCGGCGGCAGCATCCTGCTCGCGCTCATCCTGATCGGCACGGCGCTCGTCGTGTTCCTGTGCGCGAAGAACCGCGGCCGGCTGACGATCGGCGGCAAGACGCTGCAGCTGTTCCCCGACGGGTTCAATTCGCTGCTGTTCTATTTCATCTGCGTCCTGTGGGCCATCGTGCTGATCGCGTGCCTGCTGTTCGGCTCCGGCTTCGCGTATTACGCCATGTTCGCCGCCATCGCGGTGGAGCTGATCGGCGCCGTCTATTACACGTTCCAGCTCAAGTAATTTCTGCATACTGCCGCCCTCCGCTCCGTATTCTTGGAGCGGAGGGTGATTTTTTGTTCACTGGCCGTCAGATCCTGAAAAATACCTTACTGCTGACCGCTGCGGCGCTGCTGCTGCGGCTGCTTTCGATGCTGTTCCAGGCGTATCTGGCCGGAAGGATCGGCGCGGACGGTCTGGGCGGCGTGCAGCTCGTGCTGTCGGTGTCGGCGTTCGCGGCGACGCTGGGGCTCGCCGGGGCGCGGGTCGCGGCGAGCTGCCTTTGCGCCGAGGCCTACGGCAGGCGTGACAGCGCCGGGCTGCAGGGCGCGGCGGCGCACTGTCTCGGCTACGTTCTGCTGACAAGCACGCTGGCGGCCGCAGGGCTGTTTTTTGCAGCGCCGTGGATCGCGCGGTACGCGCTGCGCCTGCCGGAGGCGGAGGGCAGCCTGCGGCTGCTGGCGGGGCTCGTGCCGGTCGGGTGCGTCAATCTGGTGCTGGGCGGATATCTGACCGCGGCCGGGCAGGTGCTGCGGCTGACGGCCGTGGACGCGTGCGAGCGCGTATGCTGTCTGGGGCTGAGTCTTTTGCTGCTCCGGTCTGCGCCGGAGGGGCTGGGCGGGGCGTGCTTTGCGCTTCTGGGCGGGGATCTGCTCGCGTCCTGCGGGGCAGCCGCCGTGCTGTACGGGTTTTACCGGCAGGGCTGGCGCGGTGTTTCGCCGTCTGAAGCGCCGCCGGGGCTTGGGCGGCGCGTGCGGAAGCTTGCCGCGCCGCTGGCGCTGAGCGACTATCTGCGCGCCGCGCTGCGGACGCTCGAGCAGCTGCTCATCCCCTGGGGGCTCGCGCAGGCGGGCGCGTCGCAGCAGCGCGCGATGGCGGCCTACGGGACCGTCACGGGGATGGTGTTCCCGGTTTTAATGCTCCCGGCGGCGTTTTTATATGCGCTCATCGATCTGCTGATCCCGGAGCTTGCCGCCTGCCGCGCGCAAAGGCGCGCGGCGCGGCTGCAGTCGGTCACACGGCAGTGTCTGCGGGCGGGGCTGCTGTTCGGGAGCTTTACGGCGGGGTTGCTGTTCGTGCTGGCCGGGCCGCTGGCGCAGCTCTTATACCGCAGCGCGGAGGCCGGGCGGCTGCTGCGGCTGTTTGCGCCGGTGGCGCTGGTCTTGTATCTCGACGCGCTGGTGGACGGGATGCTGAAGGGCCTTTCGGAGCAGGTCGCCAACGTGCGCTACAACACCATCACGTCCGCGCTGGACGTGGCGCTGCTGTTCGTGCTGCTGCCGCGGTATGGACTGGGCGGATATGTCTTCACGTTCATCGCGGCGCATCTGGTCAACTTCGCGCTGAGCCTGCGCAGGCTCCTGCGCGTGACCGGGCTGCGGGCCTCGGCGAGCGCGGCTGTGCGGACAGCGCTTCTGGCCGTGGGCGCGGGCGCGGCGGCGCTGCTGACGCCCGCGCCGGGTCCGGAGGCGGCGGAGCTGCTGCTGCGCGGGGCGATATATGCCGGGACATACGGGCTGGCCGCGTGCGTGAGCGGCACGGCGGAGCTGTGCGTGCCGGAAAGCCTTCGGCCGGCGCGGCGCGCGGAAAAAGCGCGGGCGCTCCGTTGACTTTTGCGTGCGGAACCCGTACAATCATAGCAGAATGTGACGAAAGGAAGACGTTTCCCATGATCTCTTTCCGCAATGATTATTCCGAAGGCGCGCACCCCAAAATTCTTGCCGCGCTGGAACAGAACAACCTGACCACCACCTGCGGCTACAGCATGGACCCGTTCTGTGACGAGGCCCGCGCCGCCATCCGTGCCCGCTTCGCCTGCCCGGCGGCGGACGTGCATTTTCTCGTCGGCGGCACCATCGCCAACACGACCGTCATCGCCGCGGCGCTGCGGCCGTGGGAGGGCGTGATCGCCGCGGACACCGGCCACATCAACGTCCATGAGACCGGCGCGATCGAGGCCTCCGGCCACAAGGTCTGCGCCATTGAGGCACCAAGCGGCAAGCTGACGCCCACGCTCGTGCGCGAGGTCATGCGCCGCCACTGCGACGGGCAGGACGAGCACATGGTGCTGCCGCGCATGATCTATATCTCCGACGCGACGGAGCTCGGCACGATCTACACGAAGGCGGAGCTCGCCGCCCTGCACGAGGTCTGCGGGGAATACGGCCTGTACCTGTTCCTCGACGGCGCGCGCATGGCCGCGGCGCTGGTGGCCGAGGGCAACGACCTGCAGCCGGAGGATTTTGCAACGTACTGCGACGTCTTCTATCTCGGCGGGACGAAAAACGGTCTGCTGTTCGGCGAAGCCGTCGTCATCACAAATGAGGCGCTCAAGCCGCATTTCCGCAACATGATCAAGCAGCGCGGCGGCATGTTCGCCAAGGGTTTCCTGTTCGGCACGCAGTTCACCGCGTATCTGCAGGACGAGCTGTGGCTCACGATGGCGCGGCACGCCGTGACGCAGGCGCAGCGCATCCAGACGGCCGCCGTGCAGAAGGGCTACCGGCTCTTCGCCGTCTCCCCCACCAACCAGGTCTTCCTCGTGCTCAGCCACGCGCAGATCGAGCGGCTGCGGCAGGACTTTGCCTTTGAGATCACCGGTCACGTGGACGACGACCACGAGGCCGGGCGCTTCGTCTGCTCGTGGGCAACGAAGGAAGAAGCGGTCGACGCGCTCATCGCGGCCCTGTGATGGAGCGGATCGACCACCCGATCCCGCCGCTGTACGACGGAAGCTCCCGGATTTTGATCCTGGGCTCGTTTCCGTCGGTCAAGTCGCGGGAGGCGATGTTTTTCTACGGGCACCCGCAGAACCGGTTCTGGCCGGTGCTGGCGGCGGTGCTGGGCTGCGAACGCCCGACGACGATCGAGGAAAAGAAGCGGCTGGCGCTGACGCACCACATCGCGCTCTGGGACACGATCGCCAGCTGCGAGATCGAGGGCTCGAGCGACAGCTCCATCCGCGGCGTGGTGCCGAACGATCTGACGCCCATTCTCCGCGGCGCGGATATCCGGCAGATCTACTGCAACGGCGGCACATCGTACCAGTATTTCCGCCGCTACCAGCAGCAGCTGACCGGCCGCGAGGCCGTCAAGCTCCCCTCGACCAGCCCGGCCAACGCCGCCTGGAGCGCCGAGCGCCTGACCGCCGCCTGGCGCGTGATCCTGGAGGCGCTGAAATAGACAGAAAAGGACCCCGCCCAGCCACAATGCGGCTGCGGCGGGGTCTTTCAGTCTGCAAGGAGGCCGGCCATGTCTTCCGCGGAGATGCGGTAGACCGCGCCGTCAATGCCCCCGGCGCGGAGGGCCGCGAGGACGCTGGCCCGGTCATACCGGCAGCCGGTCACGGCGGCGGCAATGGTCTCGGCGGACAGCGTCGAGAAGAAATCTCCCCAGACAGACGCCTGGCAGATCACGCCGCGCTGCACGTCCAGGCGGAAGGTGAACTTGCCGCCGGTGAAGTGCCCGGTCCGCTCGATATTGAAGCGGGGATTGCGGCCGTAGACCGCGTCCCAGGCCGCAAATTTTTCCTCTGCCAGCGCTCGGATGCGCGCGTCGTCCGCGGGCGTCAGGCAATAGGTCTGCGTGCTGCCGCGCATCAGGTGCCGGAGCATACAGGCCTTGAACTGCTCTGCCGGGAGCTTCCGGGGCAGGTGCTCGGAGATATTCGTCACGCGGTCGCGGACGGATTTGATGCTCTTGGACTGGATCTTATAGGGGTCGACCGTCGTGGCGGCGGCCATCTGCGCAAGATCGGTGTCATAGAGCAGGGAGCCGTGATGGACGATGCAGCCGGGCAGCCGGTACTGCGCGTTCCCGGAGAATTTTCTGCCGCCGATCAGCAGATCGTTGCGCCCGTTGAAGCCCGCGTCCGCGCCCAGCTCGCGCACCGCGTCGACGACGGGGCCGATGTACTGGGAAAAATCGATCTGCGTCTGGTCGGAATGCTCGATAAATGTAAACTGCCAGCCGCCCAGGTCCGTATAGATCGTCCCGCCGCCGGACATGCGGCGGACCAGGCGGATCTTGTGGGCGTCGGCATAGGGCTTGTTGATCTCCTCAAGGATATTCTGGTATTTTCCGACCATCAGTGTCGGCGTCGTCCGCCAGAACAGCAGCACCGGTTCCGGCAGCTTCTTTTCGGCCGCGAAATAGTATTCCAGGCCAAAGTTATAATAGACGTCGGTCGAGCCGGTCTCAATATAGATCATGCGTGTCCTCCAGCGCTTCCCAGGCCCGGTAGGAGCTGCGCGCGAGCGGCGCGGACGCCACGTGGCGGAAGCCCTTGGCGAGCGCCAGCTGCTTATACCGGGCAAAATCCTCCGGCGCGGCATAGCGGGCCAGCCTCCAGTGCGCCTCCGACGGCTGCAGATACTGGCCGATGGTCAGAATGTCGCAGCCGACAGCGAGCACATCATCCATCAGGGCGGAGATCTGCGCGTCCGTCTCGCCGAGGCCGACCATGAAGCCGGTCTTGGTGAGGATGCTCGGGTCCTGTTCCTTCACATAGCGCAGAACGCCGAGCGTGCGCGCATAGTCCGCCTGCGGGCGGACGGCCTTCTGCAGCTCCCTGACGGTCTCGATATTCAGGTTGAACACCTCCGGGTGGGCGGCGATCACGATATCGGCGGCCGCATGGTCGCCCTTCATGTCGCTGGTCAGCGTCTCGACCGTCGTGCCGGGGCAGCGGGCGCGGATAGCGCGGATCGTCTTTGCAAAGTGTTCCGCGCCGCCGTCCGGCAGATCGTCCCGCGTGGAACAGGTCAGAACGACATGGCGAAGCCCCAGCTTTTCGGCCGCCTGCGCCACGTTTTCCGGCTCGTCCGGGTCGGGCGGCAGGGGCTTGCCGCAGGTGACGTTGCAGAACCGGCAGTTGCGCGTGCAGACGTCGCCGAGGAGCATAAACGTGGCTGTGTGCTTCTGATAGCATTCGCCGAGATTCGGACAGTTGGCCGCCTTGCAGACGGTATTGAGCTTCAGATCGCGCATCAGTTCCGCGACCTCGCTCACGGCCTGCTGGTTATAGCGGACGCGGAGCCATTCGGGTTTGCGTTCCATGGTCCTCCCCTGCCTTTCCTACGTTTCGACGATCGCGACGGGCGTCAGCACCGCGACGCTGTCGCCTTCCTCGCACAGCTGGCGGCGCAGGATGCCGTCTTCCGTCGCTTCGATCTGGTTGACGACCTTATCGGTCTCGATCTCGTACAGAGCCTCGCCCTTGTGGATCTCCTCCCCCTCGTTTTTCAGCCAGGCGCACAGAACGCCGCTCTGCATCTCCGGCTGGAGCTTCGGCATAACAAGCTGTTTTTCCATCGTTTTTTCTCCGTTCGGTTTACATAAAAATATCGAACAATTCCGCCGCCCGCTCGCCCGCGAGCGCCCGGCAAACGTCCAGAAACAGCGCCGGGTCCAGCCGTGCGCCTTCGAGCAGCGCGGATGCGTGCGCGGCGTCGATCGCGTCGGACTGCACGGCTGCGTTCCGGATCAGCCCGTGCCGCGCCTCATAGCGGACGCGGATCGGCCTTCCTGCAAATTCCGCGGTCTTTTCATAGGTGAAGGCCGGCGTCTTGCCCCAGGTCCAGTCCCAGGACTGGTAGAGCTCCGCGGCAAGGCGGCGGACGTCGGCGAGCTGCGCCTGCGTGAGGCGGACGGTCTTTGCGCCGGGCGGCAGGATCTTCTGCGCCAGCTGCCGGGCGAACGTCACGATCTCGCAGTCTTCCCTGAGGTACGGCCGCAGGTTCGTGACCGTGCAGATGGCCGACTGCGTCCCTTTTGAGCAGAACGCGTCGTTTTTCCGGCCGGTCGTGATCTCGTCCAGCCGGGTCAGATCCGCGTCAAACAGCAGCGTTCCGTGGTGCAGCACGCGGCCGTTTGCGATCTTCTGCGCGCTGCCGGAGATCTTTTTCCCGTCCACGGTCATGTCGCAGGTGCGGCTTTTCTGCGCCGGGACGCCGAGGGCGTTCAGCGCCCGCAGCACCGGGGCCAGACAGCGGTCATAGTCCAGCGCGCCGCTCTGGCCGGTGATCAGCGTGTAATTGAGATTGCCGAGATCATGATAGACCGTCCCGCCGCCGGACATGCGGCGCACGACCGGGATGTTCTGCTCCAGAAGCGCGCGCACATGGACCTCGCGGCAGATGTTCTGATAGCAGCCGACCACGACCGCCGGGCGGTTGCGCCAGAGCAGCAGCACCTCGTCCTCCCGGAAGGTCCGGAACACATAATCTTCAAACGCCTGATTGAAAAACGGGTCATGCGATGTTGTTTCGATTTGAATCATGTGAGAGTCCTTCCGTTTTTAGATTTATTTTCAGATTCTATCACATCTTCCCACAAAAAACAACATAAAAATAACCTCTTCCGAAAGGAAGAGGTTATCGGCAGACGATTTCAGAAGGTGCGGGCCAGGGCCTTGGCCCGGTCGATGGCGGCGGCGAGGGAGGCCGCTGCGTCGAAGCCCGCGACGTCCATGCCGTCGGCGGCGATGCAGGTGTATGCGCCGATGCCGAAGAAGGTGTGCAGGGCATCGAGATACCGGCTGCCCATCTCCATGGCGTCGCCGGTGTAGAAGCCGCCGCGCGTGGTCAGGAAGACGAGCTGCGAGGCCCGGCAGAGGCCCTGCAGGCCCGACTCCGTGGAGCCGAAGGTGATGCCGTCGACCGAGACCTGCTCGATGTAGACCTTCAGCAGGGCCGGGAAGGAAAGATCCCAGAACGGCGCGGCGATGACGATGCGGTCCGCCTGCGCAAACTGGTGCGCGTAGCGGAAGCGCGGATGGTCCCGCTCCCCTGCCGCGAGCAGCTGCTCGCGCTGGGCAAAATAGCCGTCCTTGAAATACGAAAGCTCCTCCGCCATCAGATCCAGCCGCGTGACGCGGCAGTCAGCCGGCAAGGCGGACAAAAACGCGTCCGCGAGCTTTTTCGTGCGGGAGGCTTCGCCGCGGATGCAGCAGTCGACAAACAGAACGTTCTTCATTGGCCTCTCTCCTGTTCCAGCCGGTACAGCGCCTCGAGGGCGACCCGGATCTCATTTTGCTCGCCGCGGGCGGTCAGACTCTCGCCGTCCACGTAGCCGCCGATGGCGTCGGCAGTGTCTTCGCCGTAGACGACAACGTTATTGAGGATCGACGCCGTCTTCATCCCGCGCAGGCGGCCGATGGTGAACAGCGCCGCGGACTCCATATCCGCGCCGAGCGCGCCCTTGCGCGACCAGTAGGCGCTTTCCGCGTCGTTTTCCTCGTGATAGAAGCTCTCGTGGCTGTGGATGATGCCGACGTGGCTGCGGCAGCCGAGGTCCTTCGCCGCGTCCACGCAGAAGCCGAGCAGCCGGTAGTCCGCCACGGCGGGATATTCGGTATGGACGTAGGCCTTCGACGCGCCGTCGTCACGGATGGCGCCGCAGCCGAGGATCAGATCGCCCAGCCCGATGCCCTTCTGCAGCGCGCCGCAGGAGCCGATGCGGATGGCGGCCTCCACGCCGATGTTGTGCAGCTCCTCCACGCAGATGCCGGCGGACGAGCCGCCGATGCCCGTGGAGACAGCGAGGATAGGGACGCCGCGGTAGGTGCCGGTCAGGCTGCGGAACTCGCGGTTGTAGGCAAGCTCGCGCACGCCCTCCAGCTGCTGCGCGATGCGGTCCAGCCGGGCCGGGTCGCCGGGCAGGATGGCATAGCGGACGCCCAGGGTCTCATCCAAACAGATATGCGGCTGCTTCATACAGGACTCCTCCTTGTCAGACTGTCAGATCGTCTGAATTTCAATGTGGTAATGGTTGCGGCTGCACAGCGCGTGCTCCACCTCGACGCGGTATTCCAGGTCGAGCACGCCGCCGTGCTCGTTGAGCAGAATGGTCATATCCTCCGTCACGACGCTGATCATCATGACGCCGAAGCCCATGTCGTACAGCGAATCATGCGTCTGCCCGCGGACAAAGCGCATCTCAGCGTTGAGCTTGCCGGTGCGGCGGAGCGTAACGGTCCTGCCGTCTTCGACGGTGAAGGAGGTCACGACGCCCTCAAGCCCGGTCATCTCCGACTCGACGTAGGAGACGATGGCGAGCCCCGGCTCATAGCAGTATGAGCCCTCGGTCACGAGGCCGAGCGTCTCGGGCTCGACGCCCTCCATGCGCTGCGTACCGGTGATGGAAATTTTGGCTGCCTGTACCATCACGCCTCCAGCGCGAGCGCGATCAGATCGTCGATGAGCTCGCTGTAAGGGATGCCGCTGGCCTCGAAAAGCTTGGGGTACATGGAGATGGACGTGAAGCCGGGGATGGTGTTGATCTCGTTGAAGACCGTGCCGCCGTCCGGCGTCACGAAAAAGTCGACACGCGACAAACCCCGGCAGCCCATGGCCGTATAGACGCGGACCGCCTGCTCGCGCACCTGCTCAGCGGTCTGCTCGGCGATGCGGGCGGGGATGTAGAGCCGGGCGGAATCGGAGATGTATTTCGCCTCATAGTCGTAGAATTCCGCGCCGGAGTCGATCTCGCCGCAGACGGAGGCAAAGGGGTTTTCGTTGCCGAGCACAGCGACCTCGACCTCCTGCCCGCGGATGAACTCCTCGACGAGGACCTTGCGGTCGTATTTGAGCGCGGCCTCGATGGCTGCCTCCAGCGCTTCGCGGCCCTGGGCCTTGGCCACGCCGACGGACGAGCCGGTCCCGGCGGGCTTGACGAAGACCGGGTACGGGAATTTCGCCTCGACCGCGTCCAGCACGGCTGCGCGGCTGCGGGCAAAGCCTTCGCGCGTGACGAGCTGCCAGTCGGCCTGGCGCACGCCCGCCTGCGAGGCGATGAGCTTCGTGATGGTCTTATCCATGCAGGCCGCGGAGGCCGCGACGTGCGGGCCGACATAGGGGATCCCGGCAATCTGCAGCAGGCCCTGGATCGCGCCGTCCTCGCAGTTTTCGCCGTGCATGACGGGGAAGACGACGTCGATGCGCTCGCGCACGACGCAGTCGTTTTCAAAGCTCAGAAGCCCCTGGCCGCGCACGGGCGAGATGGCCGCGCGGCGGTTTTCCTCGCAGTTTTGCCAGGTGCCGGCGGGCAGCATGCCGTAGTCCTTGCCGCCGAACAGGATCCAGTCGCCGTCCTTGGTGATGCCGACCGGGAAAATGTTATATTTGTCTTTGTCGATATGGTTCAGCACAGACTCGGCTGACCGCAGCGAGACCTCGTGCTCCGACGAGACGCCGCCGAACAGAATACAGACACTCAGTTTTTTCAAAACAGGACCCTCTTTTCCGCCGCCGCAGCTAAAACTCACGCGGCAGCACTCCTATCATATGCGAAACTGCCGCAGAACACAAGTATCTTTTTCCTGAATACTGTGATTTTAACAGTAGAAAATGCCAAGCAATGTGTATATAATGTTTAGAGACAGCAGAGGAGGCTTTGGTATGCAGATCGATCTATCAAAAAAAGAGTTCCGCCGGCTTCTGGATATGGTCTATATCGGTAACTGGATCCTCAACTCGACCCGCGGCGACGACCGCTTCGCAGATTATGATGATTTGGAATCGAAGCTCTTCGCCCTTTGCCGCGGCAACGGCATGGACGCGCTCGTCGAGCGGTATGAGGGCACGGACGTTCCGTCGCACGCCTTCTCCGACGGGGGCATCCACGAGGCCATCATGGATTATGAGGACACCGTGTTCTACGAGATCCTGGCCGAGGAGCTGGCCCGGCGCGACATGGACTATCAGCCCGTCTCCAACGACAATTACGAGGCGCTCGTCTCCCGCATGGACGATTACATCGCCGAGTTTGAGGCCCACGGCACCGACAACATCTCCATCCCGGATATGGACCTGCCGTGAGGCGCGGCATCCGGCAAAACAGACAAATACCCCTCCGGCGGTTCCCGACGCCGGAGGGGTATTGTGTTGCTGACAGGCGTTTTGCAGAGGGGGATCTGCTCACGCTGCCCGGAAAGCACATGGGGTGTGCAGCTTTCCAAGCGGCGGCGGGCTCCGGGGGAAAATGGAGCGCAGCGCCAGATAAAAAGTCCGCACAGCCACCAGCCGTGCGGACAAAAATTCGTCCATCGACTCCCGGTGACGGCAGGAGCACAGGTCTGGTCCTTACGTATCTGACTTAGCGCGGCATGCGCGCATCACAGTGACCCACTCGCGGGGCTTCGCACCCCATTCCGCTTCCGGCTTCCGTTCAAAACCGGGCGGACCGACCCGCCTTGTTTACTTTCCATATTTATTATATCATATTTTTTCCGCTTTGCAAGCCCTTTTGTACCGCTTTTATTCTACTCGTTTTTTAACACCAAATTAACGCCCGCCTGCGGTATAATAGCCCCGAAAATCGGAGCGCGCAGGCGCTTTGTGAGGAGGAAGAAACATGTTTCTGGTAAACGCCGCGATGGAGGATGTCTCCATCGGTACCGCCGCTTTGATCGTCGTGCTCGGCATGGCCGTCGTCTTTTTCGGCCTGATCCTTCTGATGTACGTCACGAAGATCGCCGGCGCGATCATCAACCGCAAAAAATCCGCGGAGCCCGCTGCCGCGCCCGCCGCAGCCCCCGCTGCGCCCGCTGTGAAGACGGCCCCCGCCCCCGGCACCGCCGGCAAGATCGCCCTGCACGACGTGCCCGACAAGACGGCCGCCATGCTCATGGCCATCGTCGCCAGCAAGACCGGCAAGCCGCTCAACCAGCTCCGGTTTATCTCCATCCGCGAGATCAAGGACTGACACCATTGCTACATAGGGACGCGCACGGTTCGTGCGCGTTCCCTTTTTTGCGCCATTTTGTGCATTATGCTCATTCATAACGTTAACATCTCGTTAAGATTAGGCAGTTTGTCTTTACCGGCTATCCGTTTTATGGTATGATGAGTGCAATCTGAGGAATATCCTCAAAAAAGAAAAGGAGAAGGAAAGCATGAAAGAAAAGAAGAAGCTCAGTTTGCCGGCATGGATATTCATCGGCATGCTGGCCGGTATCGTCGCCGGTCTCATTTTTGCGTTCGCCGGTCTCGGCGATTTTACCACGGAGTGGATCAAGCCCATCGGCACGATCTACGTCAACCTGCTGAAGTTCC
>ERZ827440.2919-NODE-2919-length-13825-cov-4.364633_pt1 | contig 13825 bp, 10 predicted proteins | sample MGYA00519774_ERZ827440 | MGnify/ENA primary metagenome ERZ827440 (study PRJEB31778, sample SAMEA3449302) | human gut metagenome | biome: human gut; feature: human-associated habitat; material: faeces | place: United Kingdom | collected 2010/2012 ... | reverse complement strand
ATACTTTTTAAATATTTCTAATCCTAAAATAAAGTTATTATTATCTAACAGTTGATAATATCCTGGAAATAATAAATCACACAAATTTGAAAAGTTTATTTTTTGCTTGATTTGAACTGCAATTGTAGCTAAATACTGCCTAGATAAAAATCTTAGTTCATTATATATTTCATCATTTTCTCTAACTTTATTTAGCTTAAACCAATTATCACATGCGTATTCTGCAAGTTTATATGAATCTTTTTTGTCCGTCTTAGCCTTTCTTAATCCTCGATCCAAATACTTTTTTATTTTTAAAGCATTCTCAGCTGTTACAAAATATTCTTTATCTAGTAAATAGCCTAAAATAGGCAAGTGATATGTTCCAGTTTCTTCCATTACTATTTTTAAATCATCCTTTGGTAACTTTTTTAATTTGTCTTCAAGAAATTCCAAACCATCAATATCATGCGTAATTTCAAATGGCTCTTCAATTATTTCTCCTTCAATTGATAGTATTGCAATTGTGCTTTTTCCTTTTGAAACATCAATTCCAACTCCATACTTCATTTGCATCTTCCTTTCAATTTTATTTTTTATTATGATTGGTTCCAACTCTTCTACATATCTTCATTTTGGTTCGTTACACGAGAGCTATTTCAATCTCAACTTGCCTAAACAAATATATTATGCAAAGGATAGATAACACTTTTTTGACAAGAACTTTATCTCCAATAAAGTAACATTATCCAATCACCTCAATCATAATAGTAGAAAAAAGTATAATAATCAATTACTTAAATAGTAATTAACTATTATACTTTTATAGTACCCAAATATAGTGCATAAATTTTCTTTTTCTGAATTTACACACTATATGATACTCTATTTCAGCCAATTTGATTTTTGAAATTAGTTTTCCTGTACTAGGTTAGACTCGCTCTATTACGCTATGCAACCTACACAGTCACACTACATTAAACTTTACAAACACCAAATTAGCGGTTTTGGTTTTTGGATATCCACATATCAAAATTCGCTCTGCGCCGTTGTCAGCGGCGGTACGCGGAAGACCTGTTCGGCCTTCCACTCCTCTACGCCTCTGGTTTATTCAATCTTTAACTTCCATGCTCCGCTAGTATCTTTTCCGTCAACCGGGATATCAGACTCGAGAGAAACTACAGGCACAACGCCGAGACCGGTGCTGCGGGCGCTACCATTCGAATAGAACAATTTTTCACCTTGGACCAAGTTACTGCCCGCCAAGCGCACAAGGAAGCAACAACCGCTCGACTGCAAATCCACACAGCGCGAAGCCAACCAGAAGTAACTTCTGTTCAATAAAACATTATATACTAACTTATTTTCAAAGTAATTAGATAAATCACCAAAGCATAGATAAAATGTCTGCGTTACTGTTACCGGATTACTACTACTTGCATTTACTAATCTTGTATCACTTGTATCTTCTACTCCTCCTGTTACTCCTTCTCCTTTTACAAATGTTTCACTTGTGTACGTTATCGTTTCCTCATAATTCTTATAACTATTATATGTATATGGATCATAACTTGAATACTTTTCTATATCTCCCATATTTACACTTCTTCCTCCTACTGCTCCTTTTCCTTTTCCATATATTGCTCCTATATCATTTAATATATTTTCTGAATTTATGTAGCCTTCTTTTCCTTTTAAATACAAATCTTTCAAAGTACTTTCTGCTATTAGCTCTACTTTTCCTGAATCTTTATCTACACTTAGCACTCTCCATTTTACTGTATCACTTGAGCTATATGTCGATGCTCTACTATCTCCTGTTACTGATTCTTCTGTTGTATATGTTAGTGGTGTTACTAAACCTGAGTTTGCGTCATAGTTTACATAGTCTCCTATATTTGCTACATCTGCTAATCTTTCTACTCCTGGCTCTAGGCTTGCTGGGTTTCTTTGGGTTCCTGTTACTTTTATTGTCATTGTTACACTTTTTTTACTATCTTCTGTATCTATTTTATCATTACTTTTTATTTCTTCTTCTGTTGTTCCTGTTTCATATGCCCATTTCCAATATACTGGTTTTACTAGTGGTGTGTTTACTTCTTCTAGTGGAATACTTCCTGTTATATCGAATTCGCCGTTTTGATCAGTTACTTCTTTTTTGTATTCGCTATCTTCATATATTTTTAGGTTTCTTGGCTTTTCTGTTATTGTTAGTGCTATTTTATAGTCTATTGCTACTTCGCTTCCTGTTCCATCTAATGTTAGTTCAAATTTTCCTTGTGTTCCTGGGGCTAGCTTTTTTTCTACTACATTATTTTGATTTTCTATTGTTTGCACAAAGTCTATGTCTCCTATTTCTTCGTCTGAGTGTCCATTTACTTTGAAACTCCATTTTGCTACTGTTGATGTTGATGTTCCTTTGTAGCTTGATGTGTATTTTGAGTACGCATATATTGATAGTATTATTGCTAATATTAGGGCTAGTGCTACTATTAGTACTGGTTTGTTATTTGTTTTGGCTATTGTTTGCTTTGTTGTACTTTTTTGTTTTTCTTTCTTTTTCATCGTTTTCCTCCTTCTTTTTTATAATCATTTGTAATTGTCTTTTACTATAATTTTTATAATTATTTTAGCACGAAAATAGAGCAGTTTAAAATGTATCTATTTATTTATACATTTTCTGCTCTATATGTTTATTTATTATGTTACTATACAGATTATAGTAACTAAGCACTACTCTCTACAGCCATAAGGATTACAGTGTTTATTGTTTTTGCTCGTGCTATCTTTCTTTTCATTTGTGTTTTCCCCTTTTTTTATAATTTCAAATTATAATTTATATATCCTTATTATAATAATTCTATTATTTATAGTCAACAGATTTTTCGTCATTTTTTTTTGGTAATTTATGTCATTTTATACTATTCATTATATTTAAAATAAACAATACTGTTTTGTACTTTAATTAGCATTTTATTTCTTAACAAAAAAATAGAATCTAATTGATACTAGATTCTATTTTTTTATTTAATTTCATTTTACTTATTGCTAAACCATCTCCAACTTCTAAAATTTCAGTTTCTAGATTTGGATTTTCTGTTGTTTCTTTTATGTATTCTCTTAAATTTCTGACTGCAGTGCGTTGTTTGTGTTTATTATAATCGCTCATAACATATCCTTTATATAATATGTTATCTGCAAATATAATTCCGTCTTGTTTTAGCATTCTAAGAGCTTCTTTTAAGAAGAATGGGTATTTTCCTTTGGCTGCATCAATAAATACAACATCATATTTTTCATTAAGTGTTGGAAGAATTTCAACTGCATCTCCTTCGTATAAATTGATTTTGTTTTCAACTTTTACTTTTTTAAAGTTTTGTTTAGCTTCTTCTATACGCTCTTCATCTCTTTCAATTGTATCTATTGATCCATCTTCTGCTAAGTATTTTGAAAAACACATTGCTGAGTATCCTACAGCTGTACCTATTTCTAAAATTCTTTTTGGTTTCTTTTCGGTTAAAATTTTTGCAATTACTTCCAATGTATCATCCATAATTATTGGTATGTGATTTTCTAATGCTTTTTCTTTAATTTTTTCTAATTCCAATTCATTCATATTTTTATCATCTTCCATAATTTATCTTTCTTCATTTTCTCTTTGTGATTGAATTTTATTTAATAACATTTCCATTGTAGCATCTGTTATAGACTCTGGATTTATGTTTAATTTAATAGCATATAATCTTGATTTTATACGAACTTTTTCCTTGTCTTCTCCTTTTTTTAAGCATTCAGCTGCATATTTTAATACAGTAGCCCTCTTTTGAGTTTTTTCTAACTCTTTTCGCTGATTTATTATTGTTGTTGTGATACCATTTTGAAGACCTGGTTTTCTTGATATTCCACGAACTGCTCTAAAGTCTTCAGCATTATTTTTTCTTACTCTTGCCATACTATTTTCCCCTTCTAGCTTCTCTTTCACGAGTTTTGCTATCTAATATTACTTTTCTTAATCTAATATTCTTTGGAGTAACTTCAACTAATTCGTCTTCTGCTATAAATTCAATTGCTTTTTCTAGTGACATTTGTAGTGGTGGAACTAAACGAAGTGCATCATCTGATCCTGAAGCTCTTGTGTTTGTTAAATGTTTTTCTTTACATACATTTATTGCAATATCTTCATTTCTTGAATTTATTCCAACTATCATTCCTTCATATACTTCAACACCTGGTCCTATTAGTAATTCTCCTCTTTCTTGTGCATTGTATAATCCGTATGTTACAGATACACCTGGTTCAAATGCTACTAAAACACCTCTTGTTCTTGATGATATTTCTCCTTTGTAAGGTTCATATCTATCAAATACACTATTCATTGTTCCTACACCTTTTGTGTCAGTTAAGAATTCTGTTCTGTATCCAATTAAACCTCTTGCTGGTATATCAAATTCTAGTTTTGTATGTCCAGCTTCTGCTGGTTCCATATTATTCATTTCAGCTTTACGTCTTCCTAATTTTTCAATTACAGTTCCAATTGCGTCATCAGGTACATTACAAACTAATTTTTCAATTGGTTCGCATTTTACACCATCTATTTCTTTGAAAATAACTTTTGGACGAGATACTAATAATTCAAAACCTTCTCTTCTCATTGTTTCAATTAATACTGATAAATGAAGTTCTCCACGTCCACATACTTCGAAGCTATCAGCTGAATCTGTTTCTTTAACACGTAAACTTACATTTCTTTCTAGCTCTTTAAATAATCTGTCTCTAATATGTCTTGATGTTATAAATTGTCCCTCTTTTCCAGCTAAAGGTCCATTGTTTACACTAAATGTCATAGAAACTGTTGGTTCATCAATATCAACAAAAGGAATTTTTTCTGGGTGGTCTATATCGCATATTGTATCACCTATATTAATATCTGCAATTCCAGATAATGCTACTATATCACCAGCTTTTACTTCATCAACTTCAACTTTTTTAAGTCCCATATAAGTAAATAATTTGGCAATTTTACCTTGAACAACTTTTTCACCTTTGCATATAGAAATTGCCATACCGTTTTTTATTGTTCCTCTTTCGATTCTTCCAACAGCAATTCTACCTAAATAATCATCATAATCAATATTTGAAACTAACATTTGAGCTGTTCCATCCATATCGCATTTTGGTGGTTCTATTGTATTTATTATAGTATCAAAAATACAATGAACATTATCAGATTCATCATCTAAATGCATTTTTGCAATTCCGTTTTTAGCTGATGCATAAATTACAGGGAAATCTAATTGTTCATCAGATGCATTTAATTCAATAAATAATTCTAATACTTGATCAACAACTTTTAATGGATTTGCTCCTGGTCTATCTATTTTATTAATTACAACTATTGGTTTTAAATTTAATGCTAGTGATTTTTTTAGAACTTCACGAGTTTGAGGCATTGGTCCTTCAAAAGCATCTACTAATAATAAAACACCATCAACTGTTTTTAAAACACGTTCAACTTCTCCTCCAAAGTCAGCATGTCCTGGTGTATCTACTATGTTTATTTTTACATCATTATACATAACAGATGTATTTTTTGAAAGAATTGTTATTCCTCTTTCTTTTTCAATATCATTTGAATCCATTACTCTTTCTGCAACTTGTTCATTTGCTCTAAATACATGACTTTGTTTTAATAAAGCATCTACTAATGTAGTTTTTCCGTGGTCAACGTGTGCTATAATAGCTATGTTTCTTATGTTTTTATTATTCATTTTTATTACTCCTTTTATATTCATTTTTTATTTATCAAAAATCATTTTGATGGCAGACATAGAATTTTAATGTCTGCCATTTATTTGCATGCAATTTTTATTGCATTAATCTTTTGTTATTATTTCTTTATTGTTATCTGTATTTATCATTGATTTTTCTGTTTCTTTAGTTGTTGTCATTCCTTTTTCTTCATCTTGTACTGCTACTGATTTATCTTCATTTACCATTAAGTCTGTATCTTGGCTTGTGCCTTCTATTTCTCTTATTGATAATTCTATTTTTTTGTTTTCTTTATCTATGCTAACTATTTTTGCATTTACTTTTTGTCCTATTTTTAATGCATCTTCAGGTTTTGCAATTCTTCTTTCACATATTTGTGATATATGTATTAAACCTTCTATACCTTTTTCTATTTTTACAAATGCACCAAATGGAACAAAGTGTAGTACTTTAACTGGAATTACATCTGATACTTTATACTTTTCTTCTACTTTCTCCCAAGGATCTGGACCTTTTTTGTCATAAATTAATTTTAATCTTTTATTTTCTTTATCAACTTCTTTTACTTTAACTTTTATTTCTTGTCCAACTTCTAATATATCTTTTGGTTTTTTATCTCTTTCCCATGTCATTTCTGATATATGTAATAATCCTTGAACTACTCCATTTATATCAACAAAAGCACCATATTCACTTAAACTTGTTACTGTTCCTGTATACATTTTTCCAACTTCTACATTATTCCAGAATTCATCAAGTTTTGCTTTCTTTTCTTCATCAGATATTTGTTTTATTGATCCTATTATTCTATTTGTTTTTGGATTATACTCTATTACTTTGAATTTTACTTCTTTTCCTTTATATGTATGTGGATCTTCGTTTCTATTTATTCCAGATAATGATAATGGTATAAATATTTTTATTGTATTAAAGTTTGTTATTAATCCTTTTTCATTTACTTCTGAAACTATAGCTTTAAATATTGTATTATTATTTACTTTGCTTTCAAATTCTTTTTTATCAATTTCTCTTCTTGCCTTGTTATATGATAATAATACATTACCTAATCCATCATTTAATTTTACAATAACAGCAGTTACCCTGTCACCTAATTTAAATTTTTCTTGTACCGTTTCACCAGCATTTAAAATGTATTCGTTTGCTGGAATTATTCCATCAGCTTTATATCCAATATCTATAAACACTTCATTTTTAGGTGTTATTTCAATTACTGTTCCTGTAACAGTTTGACCAACTTTAATTTCTTTTAAAGTTTGATTTAATAATTCTTCAAATGTAATATTTTCATTAATTTTTTCCATAAATTTCTTACCTACCTTAACATTTTTTTATTATATATTATTTATCTTTATTTGTCAACATAACTATATTATCCATAATAATATTAGTTACTTTTTCTAAGGCTTCTTTATCTTTTTCTTTGCCGTAGTATTCTGAAAAATCTAGTGGCTCTCCAAAAACTAATTTTACTTTTGTAAATGGTTTAAATGAACCTTGAATTCCCATTGGAATTACCTTAGTTCCTGTTTTTAAAGAAAAGAATGCAGCTCCACTTTTTGCCTTTAAATTTTTTGCCATACCTTTTCTTGTTCCCTCTGGAAATACGCCTAATACTTCGCCATTTTTCAATGCCTTTAAAGATCTTTTCATTGCTTCAATATCATTTTTTTCTCTATTTATTGGTATCGTATCTGATAATTTAAGAGCCCATCCCAAGGCTTTATTTCTGAACATACTTTCTTTACATATAAATCTAACTTTTCTTTTACATCCACAAACAACAGCAAGAGCATCTAACATATTTACATGATTTGCACATAATATATATGCTCCTTCATCAGGTAGATTTTTTTCATCAACCTTTTTTATTCTATATACTAATTTATAAAACACATTATATACTATAACTTTAGTAAGCTTTAATCTAAATCTTTTAAAAGCTGTATCTGGTGTTTCCTCATAAACCTTTTGTTCAAGTCTTTGCTCTTTTTTAGTATCTTTTATTAATTTTACAATTTTTTTAGTAACTTGTTTTATTGTCATATTTGTTGAATCAATCACTATTGCATCTTCTGCAACTTTTAATGCGCCAAATTCTTTATTTTTGTCATTCTCATCGCGATTTTTCATATTTTGTAATACTTCTTCATATGTTGACTCTATATTTTTTTGCTGATTTTGTTTAAATCTTCTCTTTGCTCTTTCCTCTACATCTGCATCTAAATAAATTTTTACATCTGCTTTTGGAAATACAACTGTTGTTATATCTCTACCTTCCATTATTATGTCTTTATTTTTAGCTATTGCTCTTTGCAAATCTACAAGTTTAAGTCTTACTTCTTTTATACTTGAAACCTTTGACACAAGTTTAGTTACTTCCATACTTCTTATTTTATCAGTAACATCTTCTCCATTTAAAAATACTTTTTCGTTTTCTTCATCTAAATTTATATCTATATTGTTCAATAGATCTTTTATTTTGTCTAATTCATCTAATTTAATATTTTTATTTATCATATCTAATGTTACACATCTATACATAGCTCCTGTGTCTATACATTCTAAGCCTAATTTTTTGGCTACTATTTCTGTTATACTTCCCTTTCCGCTTCCTGCAGGTCCATCTATTGCAACTACAAATGACATTTTTACTCCTCCTTGTATTATAATTGAACCAATAGCTTGATTAGTTATTGGTTTCATCCATTATTATAGATTTTACTAAGATTTCTATTTTTTGAACATTCATTGATGTCAATCTTTCAATTTCCTTTTTTACCTTGTTTTGAAACTTTTTATGACATTCTTCTATATTACAACCATATTTTACCACAGATTGCATATAAATTGACATTCCTTCACCATATTTATCTATTCTTATTTTTGAAATTTTAACTATGTCTTTTTCTTTTTTTACTAACATTTGTATTATTTGTCTAAATACTGTATCTGAAATTGTGAAGTTTCCTAAATAACTAAATGTAGGTCTTATTATTGATTTTTCAGCAATATATGGATCTTGACCTCCACCTTTCATTTTAAATATTTGCAAAGGATCTAATAAAAATCCTGAAAAATCTTTTTTTATTTCAAATGTAGGCACTGGTATAACATGTTTACCTTGTGTTACACGAATTCTTCTAGCTTTTTGCATTTCTTCTTCTGTTGCAACATCTGATATATAAATAGTTTTACTTATTGGTGGTAATTCTAAATTTTGAGCAATTTTTGATACCATTCCATCTGATGTTCCTAATATTAAAATAGATTCTGGCTTATATTTTTTTATAGCTTCAACAATCACATTTTTTTCGTCTTCATTAATAAAAAGAGCATGCCTTATTGTTTCTATTTTAGTTGGTGCTTTTTTCGCTGATGTACCAGCAACTACTTCATTGTCATTTACCAGTAATCCATCGTCTATTATATATTTAATATTATTTTCACCAGCAACCATTTGAGCTCTATAGCTCTTTCCTGTTCCTGATGGTCCAACAAAAGCGTAAACTCTTATTGTTTCGAACATAATTTTATTCCTCCTAAAACATTTGTATGTATTATATCATTATTGTTTGCAAAGAAAAAGGGGTTTTTTAAATTTTTTCATATCTATAAATTGATAATTCTATGATTTATTCACATTATAAAATAGACTAGAATAGTATTTTAAAGGCTTAATTAATATTACAATAAAAAAAGCAAAATCATTAAATAACAATTTAACAATTCTGCTTAATATATTTTATGACAACCTTATTTTTTACATTGTCTATAATTTTTTAGTTTAAAGGTCTTCTATTTTTTTATCATCAACATGGTCTATTTTCTTCCATTCTGTGTCTCTTTTGAATAGACATTTTATATTTATTAATAACCATGATCCCATGAAAATTGGATATGTTAATAATCCTTTTATCATTGGTTTTATTGGCTTTTTTTCTAAGTATAATACTACTAATCCCATAAATGGTAATACTAATAATGTTGGTATAATATATTTTAACATTTGTATTGTAAAGTCTAATCCTGTCATTGCTCCTGTTGCAAATAACACTATGTTTACTATTACTAATACTAAAGTTAATATTAACATTGGTGTTGTTCCTAACATATATAATAAACCGTCAAAATTCATTACTGTTTTATTTTTTACTACAGCTTCAGCTAATGGTTTTGTATATTCTTTTATACATTGCATATGTCCTACTGTCCATCTTGATCTTTGTGTCCATGATTGTTTAAATCCTACTGGTTGCTCATCATATACTATTGCATCTCTTGCCCAACCCAATTTTTTACCTTCTATAATTCTTTTTAACGAAAACTCTATATCTTCTGTTAATGTTTTTGTGTTCCATCCTTGAGGTTTTATTACATCAAATTTTACCATAAAACCTGTTCCATTCATTAAAGGTGAAAGACCTATGTTATATCTTGCTAAATGATAAAATCTATGCATTGTCCAATAGAATATTGCATATCCTGCAGATACCCAACTGTCTGATGGATTTTTTATGTCTTTATATCCTTGAACAACTTCTTCTCCTTGACATAATTTTTTATTCATTACTTTTAAGAAATTTTCATCTACTATATTATCAGCATCAAATATACAAAATGCATCATATGGTGCATCTTCTTCAATTTTTTGAGCTAAAAACCATTGAAGAGCATGACCTTTTGTTTTATGAGCTTCATCAAATCTTTCATATACTATTGCTCCTGCTTTTTTTGCAACTTCTGCTGTTTTGTCTGTGCAGTTATCTGCAATTACATATATGTCGTATAAATCTTTTGGATAATCTAATTTTTTTAAACTCTCTACTAAATTTACTACAACTTTTTCTTCATTATGAGCTGGTATTATTGTCATGAATCTGTGTTGTTTATCTTCTTTTAAAGGTTTTTCTTTAATTTTAACAAAAGAGCACAAACTAATTATGAATTGATATAACCAATATATAGTTACAATCCAAATAAGTGCCTGTTGTATTATATATAAATATTCCATCTTTTACTCCTTAATTTTAAATTCATATATATTATACTTACTTATATTCTTTTTTTCAACATTTTGTTACTTTTTTTTATATTTTTACAAATAATTCACAAAAAAGCCCCTTATTTTTTGATTATTTTCAAAAACAATAGTATACTAAAATATACTATTGTTTTTGCTTTTATTTTATTATTTTTCTTCTTTGTTTTCGTCTTTATTTTGAGCTGTAGATTCTAGGTCTTTCATTGTTAAATTTACTCTTCCTTGAGAATCAATTTCAGATACTTTTACTCTTATTTCGTCTCCAATTGCTAATACATCTTCTACTTTTTCTACTCTTTTACTTGATATTTTTGAAATATGAAGTAATCCTTCTTTTCCTCCACCTAAATCAACAAATGCTCCGAATGGCATTATTTTTGTTACGACACCATCATAAATTTCCCCTGCTTCTATTTCTCTTGCTATATCTTTTATCATTTTCATTGCTACTTCTGCATTTTTTGAATCATTAGAATATACACATACAGAACCATCTTCTTCAATATCTATTTTTACATTTGTTTCAGCAATTATTTTGTTTATAACTTTTCCACCTGTTCCAATTACATCTTTTATTTTGTCTACACTAATTTTGGTTGTTATTATTTTTGGAGCATATTTTGAAATTTCTGCACGTGGCTCTGCTATTTGTGGTAACATTATGTCATTTAATATATACATTCTTGCTTTTTCTGTTCTTTCAAAAGCTTGTTCTATTATATCATATGTTAATCCATCTATTTTAATGTCAACTTGTATAGCAGTTATACCATCTTTTGTTCCACCTACTTTAAAGTCCATATCTCCAAAGAAATCTTCAATACCTTGAATATCTGTTAACATTACATATCTATTTGGATCATTTTTGTCTGTTACTAATCCTGTTGATATTCCAGCTACTGGCTTTTTAATTGGAACACCTGCATCCATTAAAGCTAATGTACTTCCACATATACTTGCTTGTGATGTTGAACCATTTGAGCTTAATACTTCTGATACAACTCTTATTGCATATGGGAATTCTTCTTCTGATGGAATTACTGGAACTAATGCTTTTTCAGCTAATGCTCCATGGCCAATTTCTCTTCTTCCTGGTCCTCTTGATGGTCTTGCTTCTCCAACACTGTATGATGGGAAGTTATATTGATGCATATATCTTTTTCCTGTTTCTTCATCTAATCCATCTAATAATTGCTCTTCACTTTTCATTCCTAAAGTTACTATTGACATTACTTGTGTTTGACCTCTTGTAAAGATAGCACTTCCGTGTACTCGTGGTAATACTCCAACTTCACAAGATAGTGGTCTTATTTCATCTATTTTTCTACCATCTGGTCTTTTATGCTCTTCTAGTATCATTTCTCTTACGCATTCTTTTTCTAGATCATGAACACTATTTGCAATATCAGCTTTCTTTTCTTCTGCTGATTCTTCTCCATATTTTTCTATAAAATAATTTGTTATATCTTCAGTTATTTTTTCCATATTTGTATCTCTTACAGTTTTATCAACTTCTTGAACATCTTTGTACATTCTTTCTTTGAAGTTTGATTTTATTTCTTCATATACATCTTTATCTGTTGCAAATGATTGATATTCAAATTTTGGCTTTCCTATTTCTGCTTGTATCTTTGATATAAAATCACATAATTTTTTTATTTCAACATGAGCATCTTTTATTGCTTGTAACATTGTGCTATTTGGTATTTCATCTGCTCCGGCCTCAATCATTGTTATTTTTTCTTGTGTTCCAGCTACAGTTAAACGTAATCTACTGTGCTCTCTTTGCTCTGTTGTTGGATTTATTACTATTTTATCATCTACATATCCTACATTAACAGCTGCTGTTGGTCCTCCAAATGGAATGTCTGATATTGCAAGTGCTGCTGCTGTTCCTATCATTGCACAAACCTCTGGTGAATTATCTTGCTCTACAGATAATACTGTTGCTACTACACATACATCATTTCTGAAATCTTTTGGGAATAATGGTCTTATTGGTCTATCTATTGCTCTTGATGTTAATATAGCTTTATCTGCAGGTTTTCCTTCTCTTTTTGTAAAACTTCCTGGTATTTTTCCTACAGCATATAGTTTTTCTTCATAATCTACTGATAATGGGAAAAAGTCTATTCCTTCTCTTGGCTCTTTTGATGCTGTAACATTTACCATTACTACAGTATCTCCATATCTTACCATAACACTTCCATTTGTAAGCTCTGCAATTTTACCAGTTTCAATTGTTAATTTTCTTCCAGCTAATTCTGTTTCATAACATTTAAACATATATTTCTCTCCTTTATATTTATTATTTGCTTAAAATTAGCTGTAACCTCGATAAATTACTTTAATTTACTTTTATTTAATATAATTTTAAAGTACTTTATCCAAGCTACTTACTAATTTTTAAGCATTTTTAACACCATTTAATTAAAATGGACGTTTAGCAATTTATTTATGCAAAACGTCCAAAAGTTATTATTTTCTTAATCCAAGTTTTTCTACGATATCTCTGTATCTTTGAACATCTTTTTTTGCTAAGTAGTTAAGTAAATTTCTTCTGCTTCCTACCATTTTTAAAAGACCTCTTCTTGAATGATTGTCTTTTTTATGAACTTTTAGATGTTCTGTTAATTCATTGATTCTTTCTGTTAAAAGAGCTATTTGAACTTCTGGTGAACCAGTATCGTTTTCATCTCTTTTATAAGTAGCGATTATTTCTTGTTTTCTTTCCTTTGTCATTTTACAATGCACCTCCATTATTATTTTTTATCCTTAAACTGAGTTTAAGTGGTGTTAATTATCCTTGAACTAAGTATAAGGTTTTGTATTTTTAATACCTTGATATTTTATCATATATTTTTAATGATTGCAAGAGCAAATGCCTGAATATTTTGCATATTTTGTTACTATTAAGGCTAAAGTGTCAAGGGTGTGTCAATGGGGACGGTTCTTTTTGACAACCCTTTCAAGAGTTTTTTTAGAAATCAAACAAAAAAATGGGTTGTCAAAAAG
>ERZ827440.2893-NODE-2893-length-13948-cov-3.089973_pt1 | contig 13948 bp, 8 predicted proteins | sample MGYA00519774_ERZ827440 | MGnify/ENA primary metagenome ERZ827440 (study PRJEB31778, sample SAMEA3449302) | human gut metagenome | biome: human gut; feature: human-associated habitat; material: faeces | place: United Kingdom | collected 2010/2012 ... | reverse complement strand
GCACCGTCTCATATTGCGGAGCAAAACGCTTCATGAAATCCTCGCTGTCATAGCCTGCTTGCAAAGAAAGCTCAAACAAGCGGCCCTGAATATCGCATAGTTTCAATTGAACCAGATCCATAACGATTCACCTTCTCTGCTTTGCACCATCAAGGATTTCATCAAAAAAGCGGCCTTCTCTACGATACTCTTTGCAGATTTGGTTTGCAAATGCAATGCCATTACTACGGTTCTGCTCGCTGGCCTTCTTCAGTGCCTGCCGTTCCATCCAAAGTAATTGGACTTCACGCTCAATCTTGACCGCATCACAGGCTTTCTGCGTAATAGCAACATACTGACGTCCAAGTTTCAGAGCAGACAGACTTTTCACCAATGCCGTATCGGTAATCGTTCCTTCAAAAAAGCTATCCAGAACATAGAACATTCTATCATTTGCGATGCTGCCAATCACCATGTCGTAGCCTTCGAGAACCTTATCCACCATGGCGGGGGCTGCGTCCGCGGGATAGGTGTCGTCACCATCCGCCATGACGTACACGTCGGCGTCGATGTCTTCGAACATGGCGCGAATCACGTTGCCTTTGCCCTGGCGCGGTTCCTTGCGGACGATTGCGCCCTCGCTGGCCGCGATTTCCGCCGTGCGGTCGGTGGAGTTGTTGTCATACACGTAAATGTCGGCGCTCGGCAATGCTGTCTTGAAATCACGCACTACCTTGCCGATGGTGACTTCCTCGTTATAGCAAGGCAGCAGTACGGCAACGGAGGGGCTTGTATTCTTCTCGAGCATGTAGAACACTATAGCCTTTGCTGTGGTCGGAGCGAGGCGTCCTGCGGATTCAATTATGATTGCTGTCTTCTTGGCAAAGGTTATGAGAGAATGGCGTGAGACGTGATATAAGCTAGGATGATAAATTGCGCGGATACGACAGGGGCGTTCTGTGAAGAACAAGATCTTTGCGTTCGAATTCGTTGGTTTGTGTCTGGTGAATGAGTTTAATAAGGAGTAAGTGTGGATTGTAAAAGGCAAGTCAGATTAAAGTTTTTTATTCCGTTAGCGGTGGTTTTTCTCCTTGAAACTTTTCTTTTCAATTTCGCTTTTTGGGAGGCTCTGACATTTCCTGAGCAGCAGCAGATTTCGGTATCCTCTCTGAACAATATTGTAAGAGAGGGAAATGAGTATAGGGTTACTGGTTCCGACACTCCGTACATTGAGTATGCTGTAGATGGGCCTACAGAGATAGACAATTTGGATATTGATCTGGTCGCTAGTGATTCCGATGCCGTAGTTGGCGGGACGTATAGTTTGAGTCCATATGTGCTTGACGAAGGTAATACTAACGGGTATATATCTCTTGGCACGGCACATGTTTCCGAGAACTTAACTGAATCGCATTATATCCGGATTCATCCTGCGGGAAAAGTTACGGGTCTTAGACTAAAGCTGAATATGCAAGAAGGCGACAAGATTGTTATTGACTCTGTTTCCATAAATGCTCAGAGACCTTTTTCGTTCTCTTTTTTGAGGTTCCTCATAATGCTGCTTGTCTCCTATTTGGTGTTCTGCTTTTGGACATCTCGTGACATGTATCAGTGGAATCTAGATTTGAAAGTACGGCGGCAGAAAATTCTTTTATCCATCTTTGTCTTCATACAAATCATGGTTTTACTTGCTGTGACACAGCTTATTCATCCCGCTCAGTATTTTGATTCAACTCGTGAATTAAACGGCGGAGCTTTTATAGGCGATGAGAATCAGTATAATTACTTAGCTAATGCCATCATAAATGGCCATACTTATTTGGATCTCCCTGTTCCGGAATGGATGCAGAAGATGACAAATCCTTATGATGCATCTGCGAGAGCGCAATTATCTTTCAAAACCGGCGAGCCTACGTACTGGGATTATGCTTTTTATAATGGAAAATATTATTGCTATTTTGGAGCATTGCCTGCATTGTCGCTCTTCGTCCCCTTTAAACTCATAACTGGACATGATTTGAGGACTGATTATGCTGTCGCTTTGATGACAGTATTTTTAGTGCTTGCGGCGGTATTCTTTTTGTACTCATTCATGAAAAAATACATCAAGCCATCCTTCGGGCTATTCCTAGTGTCCTTGCTCTTGCTCGTGACTGGAAGCGGTGTCCTGACACAAGCGTTTTATCCGATGATCTATTCTTTACCAATCCTTTTTTCTTTGGTTTTAACTTTAACAGGACTTGGCTTATGGATTAATGCAAGAAAAGATACTGGTGAGCTGTCTAAGCTACATCTTTTGATTGGTGCGATTTGTATAGCATTAAATCTTGGATGTAGACCTCAATTTGTTCTGGTGGTCTTCGTCGCTTTTCCGATATTCTGGTCTGAAATCAGAGAGAGGTTTTTCTTCTCTGTGAGAGGTATTTGGAACACGCTTGCCGTTATAGTGCCTTTTCTTCTTGTGGGTGGGGTAACTATGGCGTATAATTATGTCCGGTTTGATTCTTTCTTTGATTTTGGCGCTACGTATAATCTAACTGGTTTTGATATGGTTCATCGATCCTATGCCTTGTCGAGGATTCCATGGGGATTGTGGATGTATCTTTTTCAGCCAATTAACATAAGCCCAAATTATCCATTTATGAAACAGTTAGATGTGCCGTCTGGCTTCATGGGGCAAACCATTATGGAACCTAACTTTGGTGGTTTTTTTGCCTTTGTTCCGGCAGCCTTGTTTGCATTTTTGCTTTGCACAGTAAGAAAAGAGGCTAAAGCAAGTGGTATTTGGGGAATTAACCTCTTTTTCGTTGGCTTTGCTGCTGTTCTTTTGGTGGTTGATACTGAGATTGTCGGTATCTCGACAAGATATTACAGTGAATTCGGCTGGTTGTTGATAATTGGTGCGATATCCACAGTGACTCTTTATGCAAAGAAATATTCGAGCGAAAGGATTTCGAATCTCTGCCTCAACGTATTTGTCCTACTGACGTTAGTGGGTGTATTCCTGAGCTATCTGAATCTCCTATCAGATGGGAGATATGGATGTTTAAGCAGCTCCAATGATGCTCTATATCGTGTGATTGAATCTTGGTTCAGTTTTCTAAGCTGATTTTTAGGAGAGTTTTTTAGGAGAGGTGAGCAACCACCTCTCCTAAAAATCATTTTATAAAGTATGAGAGTATCTTGTCCGTGAGGGGATGGACGAATAGAGTATCTATTATTTTTGCAATGCAGCTCAGAACTAAGAACGCGATGATGACGATGAAGAATGCTGAGACAATTCTGAGTAGCAAACTGTCGGGCGCATAGCAAAATTTAGACACATATTCCCACAAGATCCTGAATCCGAAGATGTTCTCATGAAGAAGATAGATTCCAAACGTCGTGGAAGAAATTCCTACTATCGTTTTACTGATAAGTTTTGGGATTTTGTCGAAATTAATGCGTGAGATGATGATGAAGACGAATGCTCCTATCGCTACTGGGAATAGTACTATTCCGTTGTGAATTTGGTTTGTCCAGCCGAGTGCACTGCTAATGGGTGATGATGACGATGCGAAATAATTAAATAGCAGCATTAACAGTGTCATGAAGACGATGCCTGCAAGCATGGGGGCTGTGCGCATTCGCTTCGAAATCTCTGTATTGTTCTTTTTGATAAAAGCGCCAATCAGATAACCGAAAATGGCATATGTCAAATTGTTCCAGTTGGAAACTCGTCCAAAGATGAGGATCTGGATGCTTAAAAAAGAAAAAAGAACGAGCAGACTTAGATTAGCGCGCTTGGAAAGTGATTGACATAAGGAATTGATGAACGGCGCACATAGAAGCATGAGTATGTATGCGCTGATGAACCAGTAGCTCCCATAGAAGAATGGGAAAAAGCTAGCGGCTATAGTTCGGAATAGCTCGCTCCCTTGCATTAGCGGTTGTATGACTGTCGGGTATTTATAGAATACCCCAATGATTAAAAGTGTTATAAAAAACCCGCTTGAGTAACAAAACATCTGAAACCATGTTTTGAAAATACGTCTTCTTTTAAAAGTCTTATCTACTAGGAAATAGCCGGAGATTATAAAGAAGATAGATACGCCAACTTGTCCATATTGCACAATCAAGAACTTGAGAGCGTTCGTCCATCCTGGTTCCTGGATGAGCATTAAATCATAATGATGTGTATTCCAGTTGAAATGAATGATGAAATGGCATGCGACAATCAGCAGCATGGCGATTATCCGAAGAAGCTCAATTGATACATTTCTCTTATTGGATGATGTGTTCACTTTTTATCAGGTCCTGTGTCTTGTGTGGTGTATTTATCGTAGCAAGACAAGCGGATGGTTGATTGTGTGCTGAGGATTTTGCGAAGAAAACGGTAGGGGCATTATCTTGGGGTCGTAAGTCGATAGACTTGTCAGTCGTGAATACATTTGTGAAGAGGATTCAAGAGCGCTACCACTATTCGCTGGTAGTGTTGAAAGAGCTTGTCAAGACGGATTTTAAGCTCCGCTATCAGGGGTCGTTTCTTGGAGTTGCATGGTCCGTTCTGCGTCCATTGATGCTTTTTTGCGTGATGTACGTAGTGTTTGCGAAGTTCTTACGCATGTCGGACGGAACACCGACGTATCCAGTTGTTCTGCTGCTTGGAATTAGTACGTGGCAGTTTTTCGGAGAAGCCACAGCAACTGGTTTGAGAGCGGTTGTGGATCGTGGTGACTTGCTTCGGAAGATACATTTCCCGAACTATATTGTGGTTGTCTCTGCCACTATTGGTGCATTGATTAGTTTGGGTATCAATCTTTTAGTGGTTGTGATTTTTGCTATCTTCTCCAAGATCCAGTTCACTTGGAGAGTTTTGCTGTTGCCCTTAAATTTCATTGAATTGTATGTGTTGGCACTGGGCGCAGCTTTATTGATGGCGACGATGTATGTCTATTTCCGCGATATCGCTCACCTATGGGAAGTTCTGCAGCAGGTACTGTTCTATTCGATTCCGGTTATTTATCCACTTTCCATGGTGATGGATAACGATTCTTTGGGCAAATGGGGCTTGATTATTGCGAAAATACAGCTCCTCAATCCGATTGCGCAGACTATTCAAGATATTCGGCACAATCTGATTGCCCCAGAAACGCAGCCTACCGTGTGGACGCTTGTAGGGAATCCTTTGATTGCGGTCATTCCTGTTATTCTCGCGTTCCTGTTGCTTGCGCTGGGCGTGCATGTGTTCCGGAAGCATAATCGTAAATTCGCGGAGGTCATGTGATGCTTGATACACAGTCTCAATCTGCTTCCATCAAGGAAGTGAATCGTCCGGTTGTCCTTTCAGTTGAGCATGTTGGCAAATACTTCAAACTTCCAACAGAGCAAGCGAGCGGTTTGAAGCAGGCTTTCATTAACTGGACCAGAGGCATCAAAGGTTACAAAGAACAGCATGTGCTTCGAGACATCAATTTTGAAGTCCACCAAGGTGACTTCTTTGGAATTGTAGGCCGTAACGGCAGCGGCAAGTCAACGTTGTTGAAACTGATTTCCGGCATATATGTTCCAGATTCCGGAAGTATTGAGGTAAAAGGTAAGCTCGTTCCTTTCATCGAGCTTGGGGTCGGCTTTAATCCTGAGTTGACCGGTCGAGAGAATGTTTTCCTCAACGGAGCTTTGCTTGGTTTTACCCGTGAAGAAATCGAGGACATGTACGACGACATCGTCGAGTTTGCTGAGCTTGAAGAATTCATGGATCAGAAGCTGAAGAACTATTCATCTGGTATGCAAGTTCGTTTAGCGTTTTCTGTGGCTATCCAAGCTAAGGGCGACATTCTGGTTCTGGATGAGGTTCTTGCTGTCGGTGATGAAGCATTCCAGCGTAAGTGCGATAACTATTTCGCGAAGGTGAAAAAAGATCCGACAAAGACCGTTATTTTAGTGACGCATGATATGGGCGCAGTGAAAAAATACTGCAATAAGGCGGTTCTTATTAAAGATGGCGAAGTCATCGTTAACGGAAACAAAGATGATGTTGCTAACCGCTATACCTTGGAAAATATGCGTGCTGATAAACGTGACACGGATAATGACAAAGCGGATGAATATCCAACAGGTTTGAACGCCAGAGTCCCAATGTTGCGGATTAATGCGCTTAGTAAGCAGATTCTGACGTGCGATGATACGTTCCAGTTTGAAGTGGAATACCAGTATGACGAGCCAAATTCGTATTATCTTGCAATTGCTATGCACGACATAAGGCGTGGCGGAGTCACTTACGATACTGGAGCCAATGTGATTAAGCTGAATCAGCATGGTCATTGTAAGGTGAAGTTTGAAGTGCCATTGAAACTATTTAATAATGGGGAATTCAAGCTTGTCGTGTCGCTACGTACCCAGAATGCAGAGAATCCAAACCTTACCGACATGGTTGCATTCACGAATGATGACAACTGCTGTATCTTTGCGGTTCGTGATGAGCGTACTCGTGATTATGCATTACTAAATGATAATGCGTTGCAGATCAAACAAATTAGATGAGTTGATAGGGGCGTGATCGAATGTATGTTTGATCACGTCCCTATTTTTATTGGTTCTTTGAAGTAGAGGCGTTCTTCTCCCCTTTCGAGTATGTTGCTTAACAGCATACTTCTTTGGAATCTGAGGCAGGCGGCTTTTCTGATGTAGTTACAGTAACCGGACATTATGTGTGAGAATAAAAAAGATGGCGTTAGTGGAGATGAAAGTGGGTTACGCTGTTTTCTATGCGACATTTTTTCCAGGTTGATGAGAAGGACGCTGCGCAGATAGAAAATCTTAGCAAGCGTATGCAAAGGCTGGTTTATGGTGCGGTGGATTATAATTCACTGATCCAACCGGGGAGAACTCTGACATATAAGCTGTATATGGGCGAAAAATGGCAGTATCCGCGTTTAACAGATACCTCTACTCTTAGTGGGAACATTACCGAACAAATGGGGCTTGTTCCATTTATGGTTTTTAAGGCTACTTCTGTCAGCAGAAATCAAACTGATTTCTCTCCCCACTATTTTGCAGGTGATGACCAGATTCTTGATCATAATGTCCGTCATATCTTGTTGACGCCGGATGATGCGACGGATAGAGATGTCGAGCTAAATCATCCAGTCAACAGTAAGGCTGTCAAACTTTATAATACTTTGGAATCATCCATGCCTACAGCCTTCGACGTATTCCGAGATGCTAAACGTACGATGCGTGAGCATGTTGGAAAAAAGTCAATCCCAATGACCATGGCTCGAAATGCGGATAATGTTAATAAAGCTGGAAAAGTTCAACATCCGTGGGTTGAAGTTACACCGGGGAGGGCTCCAAAAGGAAGTCCTCGAGCGGTAGTTGTTGCTATGCATTGGTTCCAAGCTGGCGGGGCGGAACGTTGGGCTCTGGAGACAGTGAAGCTTGTTCGTGATGCAGGCTTCATCCCAATTGTTATCACTGATCGTGATGGGCACCAGCCATGGATTGCTGATCCGGCATTTGATGATGCTATTTTGTTGCCTATGACTATGCCGGTACAAGAGCGTCCGGGGGATTCTCCAGTATTGCGTGCTTTGTTCGAACAGTTTGATATTGCTGGTATTTTGATTCATCATTGCCAGTGGATGTACGACAACGCATGGTGGGTTAAGACGCATTTCCCTCAGACTAGAATCGTCGATTCATTGCATATTGTGGAGTATTACTTCCACGGTGGGTTCCCCAAGGAATCCGTATCTCATGATGAGTGGATTGACCTGCACCATGTCATTTCCCCCCAACTCGAACATTGGTTAATCAACGATCATCAGATTGCTCCAGAGAAAGTCGTAGATGCTCCTTTGGTTGGCCTGACTGCTGATGCTAAGACTCCAAGTTTTAAAGAGCGAGATAAGACGAAGCCTTTTACTGTGGCTTACATTGGTCGCATGGTTCGTCAGAAACGACCTGAGGCGTTCATTCTTGCGGCTAAAGCTGTGAATGCGGCTTATCCTGGAAAAGTTCGTTTCATCATGCAAGGAAATGGAGATATGGATGCTTTTTCCGACATGATGATCAAACGATATGGGTTGGAAGAAGTCATAGAGCGCCGAGCGCTGGATGCTCCTGTCGCTCAGACATATCGGGATGCGGATGCGTTACTCATCTCGTCAATTAACGAAGGCATCACCTTAACGAGTATTGAAGCCATTAGCGCTGGCGTGCCTGTCATTTCAGCGAACGTAGGGTCTCAGGAAACTCTGATTCCTCCAAAAGGATTGTGCCGTCGTATGACTTCAAACTTTGTACATGACGCAAAATCCGCACTATCTCATATTTTGAATAATGAAGAAGATCGCAGGAAGCTTTGGGAGAGTGAACTTGCTCGTCTTCAGAAGTTCTCTGAGCTTGAATCTGCTGAGGCATATTTCAAGAAGATGTTGAAGGAGTGGCACGACTGATGTCAACAGACGTGAGAAAAGTAGCGGCCGTTGTCGTAACATATAACCGTCTTGAGAAGTTGAAAAAAGTTTTGGCTTCGCTTGAATCGCAGACGAGACTTCCGCAGATGTTGGTCATTGTTAACAATGCTGCAACGGATGGAACTGCGGAGTATTTGAAGGAGTATGCTCAGCGATTCGCCTTGTCAGATTCCATGCAGTTGGATATTGTCACGCTTGAGAAAAATGAGGGTGGTGCAGGCGGCTTTTCTGCTGGCATGCGTCGCTCCTATGAGCTGGGCGCTGATTACGCTTGGATTTTTGATGATGACGGTTATCCGGAACCTGATGCTCTAGATAAGTTGGTGCTCGGGTACGATAGCGCAGTAGCGGAGCTGGGGCCTGACGTACCTTTTGCCTGTTCCATGGTGAAGTTTATTGACGGAACTATCTCGGAAATGAATAATCCGATTCCGACATGGGATTGGGGAAGGTTGAAAGCTAAAGGACTTGACATTGTCATGGTTTCCCGATGCTCCTTCGTTTCTGTCTTAATCCCACGTTGGGTGATGGAAGCTTTTGGCTTGCCGTATAAGGAATACTTCATTTGGTTCGATGATGCTGAGTACACGCTTCGTATAACGAAGTCTTGCCCTGGCGTGCAGGTACTTGACAGTGTCGTTCTCCATGATATGGGTGTTAATCGGGGAGTTAACTTCTCCATGATTGATGAGAAAAACGCTTGGAAGTTCTCTTACGGAGTTCGTAATGAGGCTTCCTATCACTTGCATCATGAAGGTTTTTATCAGTATTTGCGTTTTTGCGCGCTGGTCTGGAACGGTATGCGACATGGAAATGTTGCAAAGCCGTTGAGAAAAAAGATGTACAAAAAGATGATTGAAGCGTGGAAGTTCAATCCGAGAGTTGATTATCCACAAGTAGCTGCAAAGTAAAAACAGCGAGTGGCGGTACACGTCGAGAACCGACTCTGATGTACCGCCACTCACTGCTTTTATTTACTTGAGTGATTGAAAATTTGTTGCCAAGTATTTATGCTGCAGAAATCGCTCTCTCGATAAAGGCGAGAAAGCTTGTTCCACTGCTTCAAGATATTGGCCGCTAGATGTACGCAGCGGAAAAGCTCCTTGCGGTACAACTTGCTGTCTCGCTTGAACCAAGCCGCTCCGTTTCCGTCAGCAGTAGTTACAAGTGCCGACGATACTTTGTTAAAAGCCGGCCAGATTGCATCCTTGGACATGATGGACACTTGAGGGTGAGCGTCTTTTATTCCGCTCGATTGAGAAAAGAATGCAGAAATAACGGATTTGAGCCCTATCTTCGTGACGGTTTTGGGATCCGACGGAATGAATGTCGGTTCATAGTCTGCAAGTGCCGCTGGAAAATCGTCGAGATTATGCAGAACAAGACTATCTGTGAAACCTTCTCTTGCTTTACGAACTTCTGCTAGTTTCTGCGGGAGGCATCTGACGATATATTCCGGCCCCTCGGTCAAATCGCGAAGTGCCATATGGTTTAACTTCATGGCAGAATAAAGAAGCTTTGTTCCTAGATGAGCATCTTCATAAAGCATTCGGAAAGCAAACTTTTTGCTTGGTACGGGGAAATGCATAAGAGTGCAGAGCCAACGATTCCTTTGAGCGAAATACTCCTCCCAAGTTCTGGAAATATCCTTATCATGCCATGCTTGGTGCCATACGGCGACACCGGGAAGACATATAGTCGGAATGTTGTTTTCTTTGGCACGCAAGCCGAATTCCACATCGTCATATTTAATGAAAACCGGCATGGAAAGACCAATTTTCTTCAAGACTTCCGTGGGGATGAGGCATAGCCACCAGCCGTTGAAGTCAGGATTGATTCTCTTATGCAGTTCAGGAGTATCCCTTAGCGGATTTACAGCAAAATCATGATTGTAATGTGTGCCGGTGGCTGGTGCTGGCATTGCAGAGCTTGCGTCAAAGCGCTCGCCGGAAGAGTACAGTACAGTCCTATTGTCCAGATGCAGCATTCCACCACCAACGAGAACTGGTCTGGTAGCGTAATCGGAAAACTGAAGAGCTCTTAATATAGCTTCAGGTTCGGTTATTGCGTCATCATCAAGAAGTAAAACATATGCACTTTTCTGGGCTTTGACTGTTTCATACATCCCTCGTGAGAAACCGCCAGATCCGCCTAAATTGTCTTGCAGGATATATGTTAGCTGTTGCCCTAGGAGTTCTCTCGTTTGCTGAAAATCGGGTTGATCTTGTACTCGATCTGTTCCTTGATCGACGCAATAAATTGTATCTAAATGATCTCGTAAGTTTTTTTCGGCGGCAATGGTTTGAAGTTGATTCAAACAGTATGACGGTCTATTGAATGTGGTGATCGCAATTGAAAGAGACGAGTTGTGAGGGGCGCGCCTTTCTTGGGTGGGGACCTGCCATTGGGCGTCAGTAACGGTCAAAGAGTCATTCGAAGCAGATTCCATATCAGCCCAAATGAATCCGCCATCCATGAAGCCAGATAAGCTAATGTCGGCTTCGACGAATTCATCTTCTTGTGCCACAGGAATTGTGGTAACAGTAGAGGGGATTCCTCGGGCTGATGATTTCATGACGACGATACGTCCGACGCCGCCAACTTTCGCAATAAAACGTACATTGGTAACTTTGGTCCAGCGTTGCCAGTAACTTGCCGGAAATGCGTTAAAGAAAGTGCACAATGAGACGTGCTGACCTGCTGCCAACTCAATTGAAGTTCGAGACTTAATTAAAACTGATCCCGCGGGAAGCTCTGTTTTACTTGCTTCTTGTGCTGAAAAGATCCCATTCCTGAGGGTCCCCGAGAGCTGTCGTTTACTTAAACTTGAGAAAGCGACTTTTTCCAGAGATTCTCGGGCATCAAATAGAGCTGGATCTGGGTGCGACGGTGTCCAATTGACAACGTAGAGAGGAAGCGTGCTTTCCGCGTCTGTAGTTGGGAAAACAATTCTATTAACTGCTTCCCATTCTTGGTTTTCTTCTAGTGCAGACATAACATTAGTATACGTTCTTGTTTTTCCTCCAGAGCATTCTGGCTGCCGTTTCCTTTTATGGCACTCGATTAAACCAGTTTTCGCTGAGATATCCTTTTCCTGCGGTCTGGTCATACTGGACCAGACGATAATCCTCCAGTAGATGTTTTGCTTCTGATGATAGAGTCTTCTTTTTTATTAACTGTCCAGAAGAATCCAGATAGCTAGTTGACCCAGTACCCCAATCGGCATCGGTCGAGGCGAATCTGCTGACTGCTGGTACAGATTGATGTACTTCTGTAAGCAGAGCTAGGAAAGGCGTGACTTTCGCATCCATGTGTTCTGCGGCGCTAGCCATAAAGAAGTTCGAAGACGAGTAATCGCTTTCTTCGGGCGATAGCTTTGAACCAGCGCTCGAAGAAGAAGAGTTAGACCATATGAAATAATCGCTTTCGTGTAAAGTGAGTTGATTTTCTTTGTACTTTGCTGCTGATGCGTAGATGCCAGGAAGATGGTCTCCGTAGAAAATGACAGTAATTGGCTGTTCTATCATATTTAGTTGATCGAGGAATGTGGCCGTGGCCTGATCGGTATAACTGATGCCTTTTGCATAAGTATCAATCTGAACTTCTTCGTTTTCATCGAGACCTGTTGAAGTATCTGCCTCTTTAAATTCATTGTTGGTGTAGTAGTCCCCGTATGGCAAATGGTTTTGCATGGTTACCAACTGAATAAACTGGGATTCTCCGTCAGATTGATTAAGCTGGTCGATCACATTTTGATATGCCGATGCGTCGCTAACATAGCCAGCGTCAATGTGATCCTGATATTTCAACGCCGGTTTGCTGTCGATTGTACGGAAGTATTTGAAACCGAATTTTTTATAATTCGAATCTCGAAGATAAAAATTCTTCAAATAGGGATGAAAAGCGTATGAGCATTGCACCTGGCATGCATCATTCCAAATTTGATTGAAGGTGTATACGTTTTTTTGACTGGGCACAAGTTGTTGATAAGGAGAAATAAGCTGATCGTTAAAATTAGCGAGATTCATTCCAGTTAGAGACTGGTACTCGATGTTAGCTGTGCCGCCACCATAGCCTGGCGATAGCATAAGTCCTGAGGTGGTGACATCTTTCAAAGCTCGAATGTTAGGCATCGGATCGATATCAAAGGAGATGCCAGGAACACGCAGGGGATCAGAAAAAGACTCGGATAAAATGAGAATCACAGTGCTATCTGTGAGGATGTTTGCCCGTGATGTATTAATTTTATTTGCTTCTTTAGTATAGCGAGCGGCTATCTCTTCCATAGTTTTTTTACTGTACCCGCTCGGCTTATCCATTGCCTTAACTCTTACGAGACTTTGAAATGTAGTGGCTGGGCCGTTTGATTTGGCATCTTCATAGGTATTCCACGGGACAGGCTTGTATCCTAAGTTGGTTGCCAGAGTATAGGACCAAGCTCCAGGAATATTGAGATTCCATGTGTAGGAAACCAGAAGAACGACGCTGAGAATTGCAGCAAGTGCGCGAGATGATGTCCCAATTATATTTTTAGCATTCGAAGAGGGGTGTTTCCAAGAGCAGTGAATAAAGCGGCGTCTTCCATCAAGAACGAAAAGAAGAAGACAAGCACAGGAGAACCAGATTAATACGGTGATTGCTCCATTAACGAGAGCTTGCTGGTCTTTCGGTATGAAAGAAAGGAGGTTTCCGCCATTGCCATTTGATACAAAGCTAAGATCTGAAGGGAGAATAGGTTCGTTACGAAGTCCCATCTTGATGCTGTTCGCTACGCCGTAGGCAGTCATAGCGGCACCGAAAATAACGGTCGCTATCCAAAAGCGATTTAATACAAAAACTAATGCAAGGTAAATAAGCCCTATGCCAATGAAATTAAGGAGAAACTGATACTTTTGTTCAAGCCAAATCTGGCTGACAAATTTGGTGACTTGCCCTGCGACACTGTTCAGGATTTTAGTTGTCTGATCAACTTCATCGCCTTTATCGTACGTTGGTTCGCTATACACTCCCCACTGAAGGAAGATGACTTCGGCGGAAGTCAATAGGGTGAACACGATGGCGTAGAACGCGTATGAGAACCTCATGCGTTTCTTCCACAGGGCATGCGTTCTCTGGAAGAACTTGATGATGAGTTGAATAGCTTTGAAATTGGTGAAAGTTTGCCATGCGGTCTTTACCGCTGTGGCGGCGGTATGGATGGCGTGGCCGGTGGTTTTGGCGGCTTTTGCAACTGCATGTCCTGCGGTGGAGAGTGCTTTTGCCGTAGTGTGTACGGATTGTTTGCAGACCTCGATAGCCTGCATCAGAGGATGCTCGTTAGCTTGCGCGAGTTGAATTTCAGCAGATGGGGGGGCTGAATGGGTACTGTCGTTCGCGGCTTCGTCAATGGACTCGTCGTTAGCTGTTTTTGGCAGATGGGGCGCATCGACTTTGGGAATGAAAACGCTTGTGTTGTCGGAGGTGGCGTGAATTGCCGGCTTCTGCGTATACAGCCTTGAACTGTGGTGGCC